>ERZ791906.8-NODE-8-length-323354-cov-10.339051_pt1 | contig 323354 bp, 212 predicted proteins | sample MGYA00510146_ERZ791906 | MGnify/ENA primary metagenome ERZ791906 (study PRJEB30046, sample SAMN00792096) | human gut metagenome | study: EMG produced TPA metagenomics assembly of the A metagenome-wide association study of gut microbiota in type 2... | reverse complement strand
AAAAACATTTAAATATAAAAAAAGGAGATGTGCCTTAGTTTTGACACATCTCCCTTTTTTTATAGATAAATTGTTATAATATCAAAATAAATACTTATATTTGTGACAGTCAGATGCCAATACGTTAACCCAATATATACGAACATGAAGAAGAAGTATTTCATTACCATGTTGGCAGCGGTGCTGCTGGCGGTAACAGGAGCGATGGCACAAAAAAAGGCGAGTTTCAAACCTGCAGATTTGAAAGGTATCTGGCAGTTGTGTCACTATGTATCTGAAATTCCGGATGTTCCCGGTGCTTTGAAGCCCAGTAACACGTTTAAGGTGTTGAGTGACGACGGGCGTATCGTCAATTTCACTCTTATTCCCGGCAAAGATGCTATAATCACCGGATATGGTACCTATACCCAGCTGACGGATAATAGCTATCGGGAAAGTATTGAAAAAAACATTCACCTGCCCATGCTGGATAATAAAGATAATGTTCTGGAGTTTGAGATGGGAGAGGGTGGACTTATGCATCTGAAGTATTTTATTTCTAAAGATTTGAACGGCAACGAACTGAACTGCTGGTATCATGAAACTTGGAAACGGGTAATGATGCCACCTGCATTCCCTGAAGACATTGTCCGTTAAAGCGGGTTATCCTAATATGATAAGCAGTGTTGTGATGCATAACAAGTAATCTAATGCATCGTAACACTGCTTGTTTTGTGTCCTAACATTGCTTGTGATTGATAGTTAGCTTCTTTAAAAAAAAGAAGAAAACGTTTGCCAGTTTTGGGAAAATCCGTACCTTTGCAAGCCGATTATTATCTAATAAGGATAAGCAATTAATTCAGAGCGAGTTAATCTACCTTTGTCCGGGGTAGCTAATCCGTAATGAAGATTTTTTTAGTAGTAACATTTAAAAAACAAATCAAGAGTGGATACTTTAAGTTACAAGACCATTTCTGCAAACAAAGCTACGGTAACCAAAGAATGGGTTATTGTTGACGCTACAGACCAAGTATTGGGTCGTCTGGGCGCAAAAGTTGCGAAACTGTTGAGAGGAAAGTATAAACCAAACTTTACTCCTCACGTAGATTGCGGTGATAATGTAATCATTATCAATGCCGACAAAGTTAAAATGACAGGTAATAAGTGGACTGACAAAGTGTATTTGTCATACACAGGTTATCCCGGTGGTCAGAGAGAAATGACTCCTGCTCGTCTGCAGGCTAAACCGAATGGTGATGACAGACTGTTGAGAAAAGTAGTAAAGGGTATGTTGCCTAAGAATAAATTGGGCGCTAAATTGCTGAGCAATATGTACGTATATGCCGGTAGCGAGCACAAACATGACGCTCAGAACCCGAAATCAATTGATATAAACTTACTTAAATAATAGATATGGAAGTAGTAAATGCATTAGGCAGACGTAAAAGTGCAATTGCACGCATTTTCGTAACCGAAGGTACAGGAAAGATTACTATTAACAAGAGAGACCTTGCAGAGTACTTTCCATCAACTATTCTTCAGTATGTAGTAAAACAACCGCTGAGTAAGCTGGGTGTTGCTGAAAAATATGATATTAAAGTAAATCTTTGCGGTGGTGGTTTCACCGGTCAGTCTCAGGCTTTGCGTTTGGCTATTGCCCGCGCATTGGTGAAGATGAATGCTGAAGACAAAGCTGCTCTTCGCGCTGAAGGCTTCATGACTCGTGACCCGCGTTCTGTTGAACGTAAGAAACCGGGACAACCGAAAGCTCGTAGAAGATTCCAGTTCAGTAAACGTTAAGAGTTGCAGAAACGTTGGGGCGGACAAGTTGCTTAATTCTCAACTTTTATCTCTCAACTCTCAACTGAAAGAGCGTTTAGTATCTAAACTACCGGGACTCTGGAATGATAGACTACCCGGCGGTTGGTTTAGAAAAAACAAAAAAGAAAGTAAACGATTTAAAGAAAAAACAAGATGTCAAGAACAAATTTTGATACATTATTGGAAGCCGGTTGCCACTTTGGTCACCTCAAAAGAAAGTGGAATCCTGCAATGGCTCCTTATATTTTCATGGAACGCAATGGTATCCATATCATTGACCTCCACAAGACAGTTGCTAAAGTAGACGAAGCTGCTGAAGCTTTGAAGCAAATTGCTAAATCAGGAAAGAAAGTCCTGTTCGTTGCTACTAAAAAACAAGCTAAACAAGTGGTTGCTGATAAAGCTGCCTCTGTAAATATGCCTTATGTAATCGAGCGTTGGCCGGGCGGTATGTTGACTAACTTCCCCACTATCCGCAAGGCTGTTAAGAAGATGGCTACCATCGACAAATTGACAAATGACGGTACGTACTCTAATCTGTCTAAGAGAGAAATCCTGCAGATTTCACGTCAACGTGCTAAGCTGGACAAGACTTTGGGTTCTATTGCTGACCTGACTCGTCTGCCGTCTGCACTGTTCGTTATCGATGTTATGAAAGAAAACATTGCAGTTCGCGAAGCTAACCGTTTGGGTATCCCCGTATTCGGTATCGTTGATACGAACTCTGATCCTTCTAACATTGATTTCGTTATCCCGGCTAATGATGATGCTACTAAATCAATAGAAGTAATTCTGGATGCTTGCTGCGCTGCTATGCAGGAAGGTTTGGAAGAAAGAAAAGCTGAAAAAGTAGACATGGAAGCAGCTGGTGAAGCTCCTGCCAATAAAGGCAAGAAGAAAGCTACAAAAGCAAGACTCGACAAATCTGACGAGGAAGCAATCAATGCAGCTAAAGCTGCTGCTTTCCTGAAGGAAGACGAAGAGGCTTAATCATACTTGAATGGTAAGATGGTAAAATGATAAGATGATAATGTCGTCTTACCATCCTATCATCTTACCATTCTATCATTTTGAATATTAATTATAAAAAGAAAATATATTATGGCTGTAACAATGGCTGATATTACCAAACTCCGTAAAATGACCGGAGCAGGTATGATGGACTGCAAGAATGCGTTGACGGAAGCTGAAGGCGATTTCGACAAGGCAATGGAAATAATCCGTAAGAAGGGACAGGCTGTTGCCGCTAAGCGTTCAGACCGTGAAGCTTCTGAAGGTTGTGTTCTGGCTAAGACTACCGGTAACTTTGCCGTTATCATTGCTTTGAAGTGTGAAACTGACTTCGTGGCTCAGAATGCTGATTTTATAAAATTGACTCAAGATATTCTGGATCTTGCTGTAGCTAACAACTGCAAGACTTTGGATGAGGTAAAAGCATTGCCGATGGGTAACGGTACTGTACAGGATGCAGTGACTGATCGTAGCGGTATTACAGGTGAGAAGATGGAGCTTGACGGCTATCTGACTGTAGAGGGTGCAAGCACTGTCGTTTACAATCACATGAATAGAAACGGTCTTTGCACGATCGCTGCTTTCAACAAAGAAGTTAACGAACAGTTGGCTAAGGAAGTGGCTATGCAGATTGCAGCTATGAATCCTCTTGCAATTGATGAGGACGGCGTTTCTGAAGATGTGAAGCAGAAAGAGATTGAAGTTGCTATCGAAAAGACAAAAGCAGAACAGGTACAGAAAGCTGTTGAGGCTGCTTTGAAGAAAGCAAATATCAATCCGGCTCACGTGGACAGCGAAGACCACATGGAAAGCAACATGGCTAAAGGTTGGATTACAGCTGAAGATGTAGCAAAAGCAAAAGAAATCATTGCTACTGTTTCTGCTGAAAAGGCTGCACACCTGCCTGAACAAATGATCCAGAACATCGCTAAAGGTCGTCTGGCTAAGTTCTTGAAAGAAGTTTGCTTGCTGAACCAGGAAAATATTATGGATTCTAAGAAGACTGTAAGAGAAGTGTTGGCAGCAGCTGACCCTGAATTGAAGATTGTAGATTTCAAGCGTTTCACTTTGAAAGCTGAATAATTCAACTCAATATATATAGAAAACGACCGCACGGGAATTTCCGTTGCGGTCGTTTTTTTATGCATATTTGCTTCTTTTAGAAGAAGTGATATACTTACTGATAGACCGTCTGTTTCGGTGAACCGGATTATCCGACCGGCTTAGTCTGCGTATATCCCTCCTTTTTAAGTAGTTCCAGCACTTTCTGCTTGAAATCTCCTTGTACGATGATTTCTCCGTCTTTGGCACTTCCGCCTACGCCACATTTAGACTTCAGCAATTTACCTAACTCCTTCAGGTCATTCTCCGTACCTACGAAACCCGTGACAAGTGTGACTACTTTTCCTCCTCTATTCTTGCGATCCAACTGAACACGCAATTTCTGTTGAGAAGCTTCCGGGGTAACTTGTTCCCCATCATCTTCCATTTCATAACTATAGTCCGGATTGGTAGAATAAACCACATTCAACCGTTCTTTCCAATCATTATTCTTCATATTTGTTCTGTTTTAAGAATCAAAAGTAATATTTTGCGTGGAACTTTGCAATCTTTTGAGACTTTTGTCGTCTAATAGAAAACGCTAATTAGCTTCAAGTATACGAGATATGAAAAGAATCATCTGGCTATTTCTATTGTCTTTGGTTACTCTACTATCTTTTTCGCAATCTTTCAAGGGTACTGTTACGGATACTGATGGGAAGCCGGTTCCTTATGCCGCCCTCTATCTAAGAGAAATGAAGTCAGGTTTAACTACCGATGAGCATGGGCGATTTCAAACGAAATTATCTGCCGGACAATATACCTGTGAGGTCTCTTCTTTAGGATTTATATCCCAGACCTTTACTTTCCAAATGCTGAATCGTGATTATGAGAAGGATATAGTGCTTGCCGAACGTACCTATAGCCTGCCGGAAGTAAGCATCACCAAGGGAAATGAAGATCCCGCCTATGCAGTGATGCGCAAAGCGATAGCGCGTGCTCCTTATTATCGCACTCAGATAAAAAGCTATACAGCCGGTACATATCTGAAAGGAACCGGTAAAGGGATCGCTATTCCTGCTGTCCTGAAACTATCCAAAGAGGTGCGGAAAGATGCAAAAGAATGGCTTGGAAAGCTGTTTGTCTTGGAGCAACAGCAGATCGTGAATTTTACTGCTCCCAATATCTGGAATAATAAGGTATTAGCCAATAAAAACTCTTTTCCTGAGGAAATACAGGTGGACATGGGGATAACTACAGTTAATCTCTATACTTCTGAACTTTTCGGTAAAGTCTCTCCTTTAAACAAAAATGCCTTTTCATACTATCGTTTTAAACTTGACGCTTGTTTTGTAGAAGAAGGGCAAATGATAAATAAGATCCGTGTGATTCCCAAGAAAGATGATAACCGTTTGCTGGAAGGAGACCTGTTCATTGTAGAAGATTTGTGGTGTATATCGGCTGCTGATGTCAATGTTCGTGCTACCGGGCTGAAAGCAAAGATTAAGATCACTTGCAAGGAAGTACAGTCTTCTGTCTTTCTGCCGGTTTCTATTACTACCTCTTCTACCATCGATATAATGGGTTTCAAGGCAGAGGCTTCCTATCTGGCGGCAATACACTATAGAGAGGTAAAAACGGATATCCAGCCGGAAACCAATACGGATACAACAACAAAACCTGTAGTTACCACCACCGCAATGGTGCAGCCAAAGAAACATAAATTTGAACGTCCGGCACGGATCGGACACAAAGATACTCAGGTTGATTCGCTTGCCGACAAGCGAGATTCTCTTTATTGGACCACTATCCGTAACGTGCCGTTGCGGTTGGAAGAAGTGCAGAGTTATCAATATAAAGAAGAAAAGATTGCTTTGAAAGATTCGTCACCCGGAGAAAAGTCCGGGAAGAAAACAGTAGTCGGGCAAGTACTGAACACCATTATGTGGGGAAAGACTTTCAGAACTTCCAATAAAAGTGCTTGGCTCACTTTACCCGGTCTTTCCGCTTATATTCCCGAATATAATTTTGTGGATGGTTTCTGGTTAGGAGTTAAGCTGAAGACGGGAGTGAAGTTGTCAGAATCCTCAACGCTTCGTTTTGTGCCTTCTTTCTACTATACTACAGCTCGTAAAAACTGGATTGGGCAAGGAGAATTGACACTGGATTATGTTCCCCGGAACCGTGGCTATTTATCCCTTTCCGGAGGTCTTATGTCTGCCGATTATAATTCGGAAAGCGGAGAATCCCGTTTGATTAATAGTATGTCCAGCTCGTTGTTCGGCCATAACCATCTGAAGCTTTACGAGAATACTTTCTTCACAGTTGACCATGCGATAGAGCCGGCTAACGGATTACTTTTTTCTTCCTCATTTTCCTGGCAACGTAGGAAGATGCTGGATAACCATATCCGTAAAAGTTGGTTCAAGAGGGATGCCGAGCCGAATATTCCGGAAAACACTGCTTTCCGACCGATGCCTGAGAATGATATCCTGAAAGCTTCTTTTGAGTTGGAGTATACTCCGGCTCACTACTATCACATGTCGCAAGGTAAGAAAGTGTATGAAGCTTCCCGTTATCCTACATTTGCCCTGAAATATGACAGAGCCTTCCCTATGAGCGGTAGCCGTTATCTGACCTCGTACCACCTGATGCAATTCTCTGCCAAACAGAAAATCGAGTTCGGCATGTTCAATCGTCTGTATTGGTCAGTGAATGCAGGCTCATTCTTTGATGCCAAGAATCTCCAGTTCCCCGACTTCAAGCATTTTGCTTCTACCCGCATACTGGTTACGGAACGTTCTTTCGATACCGGGTTTAGTTTACTGGATAACTATGCTTTGTCCACTAATACCCGCTGGACACAGGCTAATGTCTCCTGGTATACTCCATATCTGCTTTTGAAACATCTTCCTTTTCTGTCAAGAAAAGCATTTGATGAAGCATTGCATCTTCGTTCCATTGTGATATATGGTCGGCGTCCCTATACGGAGATCGGATATTCGATCGGGTTTTCCGATAGGGCACGGATAGGAGTCTTTGCCGGTTTCGATTGTCTGAAGTTCCATTCGGTGGGAGTTTCCCTTAGTTTACCGTTATCTCTCTTTGGCGATCAATAAAACTTTTGTAGAAATTATGTTAACTTTCTTCTATAGGACTATTCTTTTCAGAAAAAAACGTATTTTTGTCAACCCGTAACCGAAAGAAATGAAGAAAATGACCACGAACCAGGCAATTCAATATAAGGATAGCATGAAAGTGCCGGAGCCTACTTTGCGCAGGTTGCCGTGGTACTTGTCGAATGTTAAGCTGCTCAAGCAGCGGGGCGAACGGTACGTCTCTTCTACACAGATATCCAAAGAAATCAATATAGATGCTTCCCAGATAGCCAAGGATTTGTCGTATGTCAACATCTCCGGGCGTACGCGTGTGGGCTACGAAGTCGATACTCTGATAGCCGTATTGGAAGACTTCCTCGGATTTACCGATATGCATAAAGCATTTCTGTTTGGAGTAGGTAGCTTGGGTGGTGCATTGTTGCGCGACTCCGGTTTGAAGCATTTCGGGCTGGAAATTGTAGCGGCATTTGATGTGAACCCGGAATTGGTAGGCACTACATTGAACGGAATTCCGATCTTCCATTCCAGTGAATTCGAGCAGAAGATGCGCGAATATGATGTGAACATCGGTGTGCTGACTGTACCTATTGAGATAGCCCAATGCATTACGGACACCATGATAGCCGGTGGCATCAAAGCTGTATGGAACTTTACGCCGTTCCGTATCCGTGTGCCGGAAAATATCGTTGTTCAGAATACTTCTCTATATGCTCATTTGGCGGTGATGTTCAACCGCCTGAATTTTAACGAAATCAAATAATGAAGATTATTGCTGTCGGAATGAACTATGCACTGCACAATAAAGAGCTGGGGCATACGTTAGTTAATAAAGAGCCGGTTATCTTCATGAAGCCCGACTCGGCTATATTGAAAGACGGAAAGCCTTTCTTTATTCCCGATTTTTCGGATGAGGTTCATTACGAAACTGAGGTGGTGGTACGTATCTGCCGTTTGGGAAAAAACATTGCGCCGCGTTTTGCCAACCGTTACTATGACGCAGTGACTGTAGGCATCGACTTTACGGCACGCGACTTACAACGTAAGTTCCGTGAAGCGGGTAATCCCTGGGAACTTTGCAAAGGGTTTGACAATTCGGCAGCTATCGGAACTTTTGTTCCTTTGGAGCAGGCTGGAGGCGATTTGCAGCAGCTTGATTTCCGTCTGGAAATAGACGGAAAGGAAGTGCAGCACGGCAATACCTCGGATATGCTTTTCAAAGTGGATGAGATTATTGCATACGTCAGCCGCTTTATGACGCTGAAAATAGGCGACCTGTTGTTTACGGGAACTCCCGCAGGCGTAGGTCCGGTACAGATAGGACAGCATTTACAAGGGTACCTCGGAGAAGATAAGTTGCTCGACTTTTATATTCGTTGAGTCAATTTATTACGATATGTTTATCAAACGTTGCTGGCTGCTTTGTTGCTTTATTGCTCTTCTTCTTCCGGTTTCAGCGCAGGAATTCATTACGCTGAACTGGCAGGAATTGTCTTCTGCACAGACGTTTCCCGTAGTGACGCGCGAACTTCCGTTAGGGAACGATTTCCGTTCTTTTACTTATCAGGTAGAAATTGAATTCCCGGAATACCAGAAACTAAGCCGGAGTGAGGTGGCAGCATTAGAAATGCGACTCGACAGTTTGCGTCAGTTACCCAATGAAGACGTTGCTTTCCGGAAGGGCTTACCGGCATCTCCACAGATAAACACCTTCACTAAAATCTCTGCACATCATGGTTTTCTCTCCATAAGTTTTGTCCCTGTAGTTTTTCGTGAAGGAAGCTACCAACGGCTGAACTCGTTCAAGTTATCCGTGAAATCCTATCCAAAGAAAGATGGAATAGGAGAGGGAACAGCCACTCGAGGCTCGGGAACGACTTTAACCAGAGCTTCTTTAAAAGATTGCACTACTTCGCTTCTCGCTTCAGGTCGTTGGACAAAGATAGGTGTGAGAAATACCGGAGTCTTTAAAATCACGAATGCCGAATTAAAGAAGATGGGATTCTCAAGACCCGAGAAAGTCCGCGTATTTGGTTATGGTGGGTATTTGTTATCCCAGCGTTTCAATGAACATCCGGCAGCAGATTTACCCGAAGTTCCCTTGCTGCGTTTGTCAGACGGTGTATTGTTTTATGGTCGTGGCACTGTATCCTGGAAACCGAGTTCCGATAACACTTACTTTGTTCGCGAACGTAACTTCTATTCCGATGAAGGTTATTATTTCCTGACTGACCGGGAGGATATTCCGGAAATGGAAGTCGAAGTCCTTTCTTCTTTGAAAGAACCTTCTAACAACAGATTGACAGCCTTTAATTCCTATACTCTGCATGAGAAAGAGGTATATAGTTGGGCCAGCACCGGCAGACAACTATATGAAGATTATGATTATGCGACGGGTAACACCAAGAATTACACGTTGAGTTTGCCGGGTATCGTTCCGGAAGATTCTGTATGGCTGACCACAGTTTTTGCTGCCCGTTCCATTGGAGCATCTACCTATTATTCGGTTGCAGTGAATGGTAAGGCGAGAGGAAATGCTACTCTGGCATCCATATCTTCCGACAATCAATATTACACTAGAGCTACTTCTGCCTCCATAAGTACCTCCTGGCTGGGTACAGAGTCGGAGAATACTGTAGTGACCGTTACCCATACCCGCCCTTCCGGGACATCGGGGCGCCTGGATTATATTGCTTTGAACTATATCCGCTCGCTTACGCTGAATGCTCCTTACCTTACTTTCCGTTCTTTGGCCTCCATCAATAAAGAGACGACATTTGTACTTTCCGGTGCCACAGCTTCTACTGTTGTGTGGGATGTCACCGATCCCGCAAATATTTGCAGGATGGAAGGCAGCTTTGTAGGCGGCACATATACGTTTACCATTCCCGCAGGAAAATTGCGTGAGTTCGTAGCCATCACTCCGGAAGCTTCTGGCTTTGATACGGTAGAAACGGTAGGGAATATTGCAAATCAAAATCTGCACTCTCTGGGAGCTACGGATATGATTATCATTTCTCCCGACCGGAAAGACCTGATGACACAGGCGGAACGGCTGGCACAAGCACACCGTGAAAAAGATGGCCTATCTGTTCTTGTTCTTGCTGCTCCGCAAATCTACAATGAATTCTCTTCCGGTACACCGGATGGAACGGCTTACCGTCGTTTGATGAAGATGTTGTATGATCGTTTTCCGAATAAGGCTGAAAGTCCTAAATATTTGTTATTCTTCGGAGATTGCAGTTATGATAACCGTATGCTGACTTCCTCCTGGAAGAATTATCGGCCTGAAAACTTTTTGCTATCTTATCAATCGGAAACCTCTCTTGAGGAAACCTCTTCCTATGTAACGGACGATTATTTCGGCTTTCTCGATGATGGAGAAGGTGAAAATCTGTCAGATGCCATGCTGGATATAGGTATCGGACGTTTCCCGGTTCGCACGGCTGCTGAGGCAAAAGCTACTGTTGATAAGACCATCGCTTATATGGGAAATAAGCATGCAGGACCGTGGAAACACACCGTTTGCTATGTGGGCGATGACGGGGATGGCAGACTGCACATGTCCCAATCTGAAATCCTGGCAAGTTATACAGAACGGAATTATCCTTCCTTCCTTGTTGAAAGAATCTATGCCGATGCTTTCCGTCGCGAATCTTCTGCTACCGGAGAAACTTATCCCGATGCAACAAAACGCCTATTGCAATTATTCGACAAAGGCATGCTGGTAGTCAACTATACAGGGCACGGAAGTACTTCCGCCTGGGCAGAGGAGAATCTGCTGAACATGGGAGATATTACCCAAATGACATCCCCACGTCTTCCTCTATGGATAACAGCTACTTGTGACTTTACCCGTTTCGACGATATCCAGACTTCCGCCGGAGAGCAGGCATTCCTGAATGCCAAAGGCGGGGCTATTGCTTTGCTCACCACTTCCCGGGTGGTATATGCTGCGCAGAATTCTACTTTAAACCAGGCTTTCCTTCGTCATATCTTTTCCCGCCCTGAAGGTAAACGCCTGCGATTGGGAGATGTTATGCGGCTTTCAAAGTGCGATGCATCTTTGGCTACTGACAAGAATAAATTGAATTTCTCTCTGATCGGTGATCCTGCCTTGACCTTGGCATATCCTGATTATCAAATACAGGTGGATGAATTTGCCGGAGTGAATGTAGCAGAAGAAACAAACACCTATCCGCAGGTGAAAGCCGGTAGCAAGATTACTGTAAAAGGACGTATCCTGACTCCCGAAGGTGCTTTAGCAGAAGACTTTACCGGCACAGTGCATCCTACTGTACTGGATAGTAAGGAAGAAGTTACCACTCTTGATAATCGTGGTGAGGGTGCTTATACTTATACGGAGCGCAGTAAAACTCTTTTTTCAGGCAGTGATTCGGTTCGTCAGGGACGGTTTGAGTTTACTTTCCCTGTACCGTTGGACATCAATTATTCCGATGAAGAAGGCTTATTGAGTCTTTACGCTCTGGATGCTGTTCATTCGAATGAAGCGGGCGGAGCTTTCGACCGTTTCCTGGTAGGCGGTACGGATGATGATGTTTCTTTGGCAGATACGTTAGGCCCTAAGATAACCATTTATCTGAATACGCCGGACTTCAGTTCCGGTGGACAAACCAATACTACTCCCTTGTTTGTAGCCGAGTTAGAAGATGCGGATGGTATCAATACGGTTGGCAATGGTATCGGGCATGACCTTTCGCTTAGTATAGACGGCAGTGCGGTGTCGACTTACAATCTGAATGATTATTATACTCCGGTAGCGGGAGATTATACCCGGGGTACAGTGCATTTTTCAGTGCCCGAACTTACGGAGGGGAAACATATATTGTCATTCCGTGCTTGGGATTTACTGAATAGTTCTTCTACAAAGACTTTAGAGTTTGAGGTGGTTCGAGGGCTACGTCCCGGTCTCTTTTCAGTAACTTGCACACAGAGTCCTGCCCGTGAAAGTACTACATTTATTCTTTCTCACAATCGCCCCGGTTCCACACTTTCAGTCCGTATGTCCGTGTATGATTTTGCCGGGCGGGAAATGTGGACACATATGGAGAAAGGAATATCTGAAGGACAAACCTACTATGTAGAATGGGATTTGTGTAGTAACGGTGGGCAACGCCTGGCACCGGGTGTTTATCTATATCGTGCTTCTATTGTCTCTGATGGCAGTCGTGAAAGTACGAAATCACAGAAAATCATCATCCTGTCACAATAAACAGGGGGATTCTCTGTTTAATTAGTATTAAAAAGATATTCTTCATCCGCAGATGAAGAATTAAATAATATCGTATGAAGAAATACATCTTACCATTAATCATAGCTTTCTTGTCCGTACACCTTCTTGCTCAGGACAAGAATCAGTTTAACCCTGTTAATACCGGTGTTAACTCTCTGGGGATTGCCCCTGACTCCCGTGGTGGTGGTATGGGAGATGTGGGCGCGGCTACAGATCCGGATGTGAACTCCCAATTCTGGAACCCGGCAAAGTATCCGTTTACTATCAGCCGTGCCGGAGTGGCGGTTTCATATACTCCCTGGTTGCGTAAGCTGGTGAATGATATTGACTTGGCATATCTGGCAGGGTACTATCGCATCGGAGATTATCAGGCAGTCAGCGGTTCTTTGCGCTATTTTTCTTTGGGGGAAGTACCCGTGGGATATACCGGTGACGAGAATTCTCCGGGATATACGATTAAACCTTATGAGATGGCGGTGGATATAGCTTACTCACGTATGCTTTCCGAGCGTTTCTCTGCAGCGGTTGCATTACGGTATATTTACTCCGACTTGGCATACAGGGAAGACGAAGAAGTTTCTGCCGGTTCCGCTTTTGCTGCCGACATTGCCTTCTATTATACAAATTACGTCATACTTGCCCAGCGTGAGTGCATGCTTTCTTTCGGATTGAATGCTTCTAATATCGGTACGAAGATTTCTTATGATAGCGGTAATACCAGTCAGTTCCTGCCTACTAACTTGCGTTTGGGTGCTTCTTTACTGTTCCCGATAGATGATTACAATACAATTGGAGTTAGTTTCGACGCCAATAAATATATGGTTCCCACCCGTCCTATCCGTGGAGAAGACGAGTCACAGGAAGAATATGAAGAACGTCTGGACCGTGATTATAATGATATCTCACCCATTAAGGGTATTTTCAAATCTTTCAGTGATGCTCCCGGTGGTTTCAAGGAAGAACTGCAGGAGATACAATGGTCGTTGGGATTGGAATATACCTATCATGAACAGTTCTCCATTCGTGGTGGTTACCATTGGGAACATGAGAACAAAGGAAACCGCAAGTATTTCTCTTTCGGAGCAGGTTTCAAGATGAGCGTGTTTTCACTGGATGCTGCTTATCTGGTATCTACAGCACAGAGCAATCCACTCGACCAGACACTTCGCTTCACGTTAGGTTTCGACCTTGACGGAATAAAGGACTTGTTCGGACGTCGTAGAAGATAAATCAGCTACTAGCTACAAGTTACGGGCTACAAGTGCCTTTCGGCAGAAGAGGGAGGGAGCTATGTGTAGAGCATTCAGCGATGATCGTTCCAGTAGTTCAGATATATATCTGCTATCCCCAATAGTATATCTGTTATATTCAGTTGGTCTTCCGGTAGTTTTAAGCGTAGCTTTTTGCTATCGTAGATCATTGCGTTTTTTCCTTGCATTTTCGGGGTGGTTTTCACGAACATATCCTTCAGATTAATTGTAATTGTACTGAAGCTCCGGAACATGTCCATTCCTACTATTCCATCTCCGGCAAAATGAAGAGCGTCTTGTTCGGGTGTTGCCACTACGTTGAGACTGTCTGTACAGCCCGTATACTCACCTATCTGGAAGCATGCGCCCGGCAGTTTGTAAATGCATACCCATGCTGTACCACCGAAACCGCCAAGTCCCATCGAGTCCCTTTCCGCTATTCGTTCAATACGGTCTTTATGCTGCTCAAAGTAATCATAATTGAGATGGCTGAGGCAGGAACCGCTGTCGAAGTTCATTTGCAATAGCTCATGGTCGTATACGATTTCCAGGTTCAGGAGGTTCTTTCCCGTAAAACAAATGTTCGGGGCAAAGCCGGGCGTGGGAGTCAGTTCTTTGGGAATAATCATCCGGTTGTTGCGTAAATCCAGTTGTATTTCCTGAAGTTGATTGAGGAAAGGCAGTCCGATGATGACTTCCAGATATTTCATGTAGCGGTCGGCTTTTTCTTCTCCAGTTTTCATATCCAACACGTAGAAAGGTACGTTTCGCATCACGAGCGGACCTGTTTTTATCTCTTCGGCAATGGCGAATTGTCCACTTCCCGTACCTATCCCATTTGCTGTGATTTCTACGTCCAGTATCTTCATGCCACAGGCTTTTGCTACTTCGGGGGTGACAACATTGACACCTGCACCTGTATCCAATATGAAGTTCCGTTCTTTTCCATTCACACTGCCTTCCATAGCTATGGCGGTGGCTCCCGAACCTTTTGGACCTACACTGTCTATGCGAATGGGCAGCGCTAAATCCGTGTCTGGCTTCTCCCATTGGTATAGGGCATATTTGGACAAAGCGCGATATTCTTTTTCTTTTCTCCGGTATCCGGCAAGGAAAGTACTATCCACCTGGCCTTCCAACTGGTCACAGAAATTTTTCAGTGTTTCGGCAGCTTGGTCGTTAGCACCCAGCTTGCTCAGGTTTTCGGATAATAGGTAAATCATGGAAGCAGTATTCTCAAAGCCCATATTACTTTGTTGCTCGTTCAGCAATTTGCCTATAGATTCGTAGGCAGCTTGGGGACGGTTGAAGAAATTATCCAGTAGTGCCTGACCGAATTCTTGCAGGAAAGGGTGTAAAGAGTCTTTGTTGACGGCGAATTCGCGTTGCAGACTGAACCAGTTTTCCTGATTCATATAAGTTCCGGCTCGTTCATCAGCTGTTTGTGCAGATGTGCTGAGGCTCATACAGAGAAATAAAAATAGTAATATTGTCTTCATAACTACAGATTGTTTAGAGTTAGCCAATCTTCTTGATGATTCATTCTTCAAATATACGAAATATATTGTTCTTCTGTCTAAAAAACAATAAATTAGCTCGTGTCAGGAGGGTTATGAACAAAATGTGATAAGGTGGTAGAGTGATAAAGTGATAGCGGGATAACGCTCTGTGATATATAGCGCAGCCATTTTATCACTTTACCACCTTATCACTCCTTTATTCCTTTCTTTCCCGATATGAATTATCTTACTTCACCTTTATATGTACACAGTTGTTTCCTTGCATGGAAGTTCAGTTTACTCCAAATGGTAACTTTAGTAACCCCACACGGTAACTCTATTTACATGCTGAGGTAAAGACCGTTACATGCCGAGGTAAAGGTCGTTACAATAAGGGGTAAAGGCCGTTACATACGGCAGTAAATGCTTTTACATCTAATAGTAAATCGTCGGTAAATGCTATTGGTTGATTATCAGTAAACTAACAAAAATTCCGTTAGCAATCTTTCATTCATAATTGATGGGCTTTGATATTTTGTGATGTAGAAGGCTGGATATGCATCCCGTTGATATTTAGTTTTGTTTGTCCATCCTCTTTTGTCAAAGGCAAGTAGTAACATATTTATGTTACGTTTTCGGCTTTTTAGCCGTCCGGTCGCCACATCAGCCCGATTTGACTTGCCTTTGAGTTAAAAGAGTTCCAATAAAATGATTACAGCTTTTGCCCTACACTATCCGGTAAGCATAAAAAAAGCGGTAAGCATTTGCCTATCCGCCGGAGAGGGAGTCGAAGCCCTTACGCACAAACAGGAAACGCCTACCGCATAAACAGTGAGGCGTATAGTCTGTTCTATGTGCGTATAGATAATTTTTCGACTTTTCTCCGGCACAAGAATCAGCTAAACGCTTTTTCTTTTTTAATATGTAAAAACACAGTCATATTTATGACTGCACAAATATATAAAATAATCGAATTGCAGAGCACTGAATCTTCTGTCTTTTTCAGTGAATACTATCCACAGACGATTGAATTCACATAAATTAAATTTGGAGGCAAAGATAAACAGTTATATCTTTGTCTCTCAGATTCAGTCATTGATTCCTGAATAGTTGTATGGAATAGTATGAAATGAAAAAAATGATTTTAGAATCGGTGAAAGACACAGAAGATATCCATAGCCTCTTAACAATGATTCAAGAGGAAAATACATTGGCATTCAATATGTTCTATGAGATGTATTATGACCAGGTATTTCGCTATACTTACTATTTTCTGAAAGATACAGAATCTTGTCGGGAAGTAGTTGCTGATGTTTTCTTTGCTGTATGGCAATCGCGCAAAAGACTAAAGGATATAGAAAATCTGGAAGCTTATTTATTTATATCCGTAAGAAACGAGGTTACCCGTTACAATAAGAAAAATGGCAGGCTAAACCGTGTCTCATTGGATGAATTACCTGTCCAATTGGAAATCACAGAAGAAGAATCTCCTTACGATAAGATCTCTTATAAAGAAATGGAGCAGCTATTGGGAAAGATTATTGGCGAATTGCCGGAAAAATGCCGTTTGATATTTCTTATGGCTCGTCAGGAGCAATTAAAACCCAAAGAAATAGCAGAGAGACTTTGCATTTCGGAAAACACGGTGCGCGTACAAATGAAAATTGCTATAGAAAAGATTATCAAGCAAATAAAACCCTATTATCCGGACTTGACTCTTTCTCTATTATGGTCTTTCTTTTTCTCTTCTATTAGTTAAAGAATTTAAAAATATGGGATGCCTTTTAAATGAAATCCCATCAAGCCTACTCCTCAATTTAGAAACAATTAATTATGAGCGAGGAAAACAACTTTATTGATATTCTACGAAATGAATTAATTCATGACATCAGTGATCGTGAAAAAGCGATGTTAGAAGACTGGAGTCATTCTAATGATGATAATCGTAGTTTCCGCCAGTTGATTCGTGAAATGAAACTTTCTTCTGAAATCGAAAAGAAAGAAGAAGAAATGAAATCCTATATCTTGCAAGAAGTTCATAAACGGATAAACAGGAGCCGATACATCAGGCGTCTTCTAAAGATCAGCACTGTGGCCGCTTCTATTGCAATTCTATTGGGAATGACCGGCTATTTTTCATATAAAGAAGGTTTCAATCAAGTCAACAGTCAACCAATAGAGATGTCTAATCCATTCGGTATGTTATCAACAATCACTTTGCCCGATGGGAGTAAAGTCATTTTGAATGCCGGAACTACAATCACTTATCCCAATGCTTTTGTCTCAAAGAACAGGGAAGTCGAAATAAATGGAGAAGCTTTCTTTGAGGTGGCTCATGATGCCGAGCATCCTTTTATAGTGAAGGCTAATCAGATTAACGTTGAAGTATTGGGTACACAATTCAATGTAAAAGCATACGAAGAAGATGACTGGATTGAGGTTTCTTTATCAGAAGGAAAAGTCGAGGTGCAGAGTAAAGACAAGAAAAGAAGAATCTTCCTGTCTCCTGGCGAACAAGCATATTATGATAAGCACAATCATTCTTTGACTACACGTACAGTGGATATTGCCCATTATACATCGTGGAGAAACGGGATCTATTATTTCAGGGCACTTCCTTTGAAAGAAATAGTCAAACAGCTTGAACGTATTTTCAATGTAAATATTTGCATAACCTCTTCTAATATTGAGGATATTATTCTGACCGGAGACTTCTTACGAGGTGAGAATCTGGAGCAAATATTGCGTGTGATAACTGCAGATAAACGTTTAAAATACAGGATTGAAGAATATATGATCTATATAGATGAAAATAAAAGAACTCGGAAAAGAATTTATTAACCCTAAAAAAAATGCCTATGATGAAATGATATAGTAGTATGGAAAAAGCGAAAAATGCGCTAACATTTTTCGCTTCAGTTAAGACTAGAGTCTGTAATTGTTCATGGATTTACAAACCTAAAATCAATACAAAAATATGGATTTAAATTTAAAAAATAAACACCCTCGTCGTATTTATTATCTATTTCTTGTAATTATATTCTTTTTGGCATCTACGGAAATAGCTTATTCACAGGTAAAGAACCTATCTCTCCACTTAACAAATGTAACGCTAGAAGAAGCCTTGGCACAGATCAAGCAAAAGGGAGAATATTCTTTATGGTATCGCAATGAGGAAATCAACCTGAAGAAAAAAGTATCCCTTGATATTAAGAATGGCAGCATCACCCAAATTTTGGATGCTCTTTTTAAAGGGGAGGATTTGGGATATATAATAGAGGATAAGCACATCGTTATTTTTAAAGCAGATGAAAAGAGTAAGGCCACTCAGCAAACAGGCAAGCGAATTACGGGTATAATTAAGGATAATACCGGAGAGCCGGTCATTGGATGTAATATCATGGAAAAAGGAACATCAAATGGTACAATCACCAGTGTGAATGGAGACTTTTCCCTGAATGTTGCGGAAAATGCAGTTCTACAGATTTCTTATATCGGATATCTTACCCAAGAGATTCCTGTAAAAAATAATCAGAATATAACAGTCACTTTGCAGGAAGATTCACAAATTCTGGATGAAGTAGTTGTTGTGGGTTATGGAGTGGCAAAGAAAAGTGACCTAACCGGATCTATTTCTCAGGTGAAAGCGGAAAGTATGCAAAACTATACTCCATCCAGTGTTGGCGATTTATTGCGCAACAGTATTCCGGGTATGAGTGTGGGATACTCTGTTTCTGCGAAGGGAAATAGTGATATGATGATTCGTGGTGACAATACGTTGACTGCCGGATCGAGCCCTCTGATTATTGTCGATGGAGTGATCTATAATGGTGATATTTCAGACATAAACCCGAATGATATTGAGAAGCTGGATATTATGAAAGATGCAAGTTCCGCTGCGGTTTATGGTTCGAGAGCCACCAATGGAGTAGTCGCTATTACAACCAAGAAAGGAAACTCTCAAAAACCTGTTGTCAACTTTAATGGAAGTATCGGTATAGCTACTACAGCGAACAGGGTAAAGCCGTATGATAAAGATGGATTTATTAAGTGGCGTTCTGATATGTTTAAGTCAGTTTATAGTGCAACTGTACCACAGACTCCTTGGAGCCCTTTTGATGATCCGCGTACGATAGATTCTCAATATTTGGATCAATGGATGGCCTACCATAGTACCACACCGGATAATCTGGTAGATGCCTGGTTGTCGGGACTGCGACTGACCGGATTGGAGATAGAGAATTACAAAGCGGGAAGAAGTATTGATTGGGAAGACTATATTTTTCATAATGGTCCGAGGCAGGATTATAACATAAGTCTTTCCGGGAAAAAAGAAGATTTTTCTTATTACTGGTCATTGGGGTATATGTCGAATGAGTCATTAGTAAAGGGAGATGAATTTTCTACCATACGTTCGAGGGTGAATATAGAGGGGAAACCTGCCCGCTTTTTGAAAGTAGGTCTGAATGCCCAATTTTCTTATCGTGACGAAAGCTCTGTTCCCGCAGATGTGGATCAGTATACCAAACTCACTCCTTACAGTTCCTTTTATGAAAGTGATGAAGAAACATTGAAATTGTATCCTAATGATGATAATCAAGCAAAACATCCTTTATTAAACTCTACATACAGGTCGAGGGAGCAGGAATATTTTACCTTTTTCCCTAAAATCTATGCCACTCTGGATTTGCCATTTGGAATTACTTATACGGTGAATTATACCACTCGGTTCGTCTTCTATCATAACAACATACATGATTCTTCTGAACACCCGGAATGGAAGTTGTTCGGAGGACGTGCTTCGCGTGAGAATTCTTTGAGAAGAGAGTGGCAAGTCGATAACATTATAAACTGGAATAAGACTTTTGCGCAAAGACATAAGGTAGATGTCACCTTACTGGCAAATGCAGAAAAATTCCGTAATGATACGGAGAAAATGAGTAACCAGAACTTTACTCCGAACGATATACTCGGGTATCATGATATGGCTATAGGTAATTTGCCGGAACTTTCAAGTAATGATGAGGTCAGAACATCGAATGCTCTGATGGCCAGACTCAACTATGGTTTCATGAACAAGTATTTATTGACTTTATCGGTACGAAAGGATGGATCGTCTTTGTTCGGATATTCCAATCCTTATGCTACCTTCCCGGCCGCTGCTTTGGGATGGGTGATTTCAGAAGAAAAGTTTTTCAAAGTGAAGTTTGTTGATTATCTGAAGTTAAGAGCATCTTGGGGAATAAATGGAAACAGGGACATTACAAATTATGCAGCTCTGTCTAAAATGCTTGCTGAAAAATCATTGAATACCGATTTAAACGGAAATCCGATTACAATCCCTACTCTGGAAATAAATACAATGGGAAACAAAAAGCTTAAATGGGAAAAGACAGAGGCTTATAACCTGGCTTTGGACTTCAGACTATTTAATGGCCGTTTAAACGGAACCGTAGAAACCTATTATATGTCGACTACGGATGTATTGGTAAACAGAGAACTTCCTACCATCACCGGATATAAAAGAGTGTACGCCAATCTGGGAGAAATCAGAAACAAGGGATTCGAACTTTCTCTGAGCAGTACCAATATGAAACAACATAATTTTGAATGGACATCCAATCTGATCTTCTCATTAAACCGGAATAAGATTATTACTATAACCGGTGAAAAGTATGATGTTTTTGATAAAGATGGTAACTTTGTAGGGCAAAAAGAACCGGATGACAAGACCAATAACTGGTTTATCGGTCAGGCAAAAGATGTGATATGGGACTATAAGATTCTGGGAACCTGGAAGATCGGACAAGAAGAAGAGGCTGCCAAATGGAATCAGGCACCTGGTGACTTCAGGTTGGAGGACGTAAATGATGACGGGTTGTTGACAGATGAAGACAAGCAATTTCTGGGATATAAAACCCCACGTTTTTCGTGGACTTTGAGCAATACTTTTACGTTGTTTAATGACTTTGAATTCTCTTTTGTTCTGTATTCTCTCTGGGGGCATAAGGGGAGTTATAATTTGGCAAAACATGCAGATCATATTGAAGATCGCTGTAACTCTAGGGATATTCCTTATTGGACTCCTGAAAATCAGTTGGATGATTTTGCCAGATTGCGCTCTGCACCTGCAAAAGGAGTCGATTATTCAGTATGGTTCGATAAGTCTTATATACGTTTGGAAAATATAGCCTTAGCTTATAAAGTTCCTGCTAAGTTCTTGAAAAAGACTCCTATATCCAATCTTAAACTAACACTGAATGTAAAGAATGCAGCTATGTGGGCAAAAGACTGGAAATTCGGTGACCCCGAAGATGGAATGCGTTCACAGAGAATATTTACTTTTGGATTAAATATGACCCTTTAAGTTCTAAATTAAATTATATAGACATGAAAACCATTATGAAATATAAAACAGCGATATTGTCATTTACTGTCTGCCTGTTTAGCTCATGCGGATCAGATTTCCTTGATCCTAAGCCACTCTCTTTTTATGCTCCTGAAAATGCATTGATTGATGAGGCTGGATTACAAGCGGTATTGGATAAGGCAATGACGACTTTCAGAGGAGAATTCTGTGCTGATCAAGCGCCGTTCTGTACAAATATGAAATATTCGGATATAGCTGTAGACGGTACAACCGATAAGGCGACTCCATGGCAGGATTTGAACAATCAGATGCTTCCTGATGGAAAAAACAACGATTTGGCATATACCAAGATCGGATGGTATTGGGATAATTCTTTTATCAACATTAAAAACTGCAATACGATTATAAACAGAATCGATGAAGCTACATTCAAATCGGAAGAATCGAAGAATGCGCTATTAGGTGGAGCCTATTTTATAAGAGCCTATCGCTACTATATGAAAACCTTGCAGTATGGAGATGTACCTTTGGTTTTGGATGAACTTACTGAACCCAAAGTTGACTATTACACTACCACAAAAGAATCCATCTGGCTGAAGATGATAAAGGATCTGGAGTTTGCCGTACAGCATGTTCCCGAAGCTAATAAAGTGAAAGGTGGACAGGTGACCAAAGCTGCCTGTAAGCATTTGCTTGCTAAGTACTACTTACTCGAAGGGAGATTCGATGATGCTATCCGGATTACATCCGAAGTAATAAACGGTGGAGTTCATAAACTTTGCACTGAACGATTCGGATCAGATAAGAACATTGCCAATAAAGATGTGGTATGGGATATGTTCCGTATTGAAAATAAAAGTCTGCCGGAAAATACTGAAGGTCTATTGTTAACTATCGATAGGTATGGTATGGAAGGAAATACGAATGGTACTAATGTCATGCGTAATGCACTTCCTTGTTTCGGACTGACCGGAGTTATTAAAACACCCAATGGAGCGAACGGTTTGTCGGATGCAGCTAGGAATGAAATCGGGCTTGTGGAAAAATACGGCAGAGGAATCAGTCGTATCCGTCCCACTTGGTATGCACAAAAAGGGGTATGGATTATCAACCAGGTGGAAGATTTTTCAGATTACAGGCATCGGACAGATAATGAAAACTGGATGACTATGGAAATGTTGGTCTATAACAATCCTGCGCTGAAGAAAAACGGAAATGAATGGTATGGAAAGAATCTACAATTGTATAATGATCAGGGAAACATTTTATGTAATGATACCATCAGATGCTGGTTTAGCTGGCCAAATTATAAAACCTGGTATCCCGATCCTGATCGCGTACAACCACAGGGAGGTCCGGGCGACTTCTATATTTTCCGTTTGGCTGAGACCTATTTGCTTAGGGCAGAGGCTTATGTATGGAAAGGCGAGTGGCAGAAAGCTGCCGAAGATATAAATACGATACGGAAAAGAGCTAATGCACAATATATGTATTCGGCTGCGGATGTTGAAAAGCAAAAGATAGGTGCTGTATTGGATGAAAGAGCGAGAGAACTGTACTATGAAGAACCGCGTAAAGTGGAATTAACGCGAATGGCTATTATTTATGCCCGGACAGGAATTCCTTGTTACAATGGGAAGACATATACGATGGACAGGCTGACGGAAGATAATTTCTGGTACGACAGGGTAGTAGAAGTCAGTGACTTTTATAATAAAGGTGTACGGACTCCATACGGAAACTATTTTACTTGTTCACCTTTCCATATATTCTGGCCTATTCCTTCGTATGCCATCAATACGAACTCCGGGGGAATAATCAATCAGAATAAAGGGTACCCTGGTACGGAAAAGAACATTCCTCCTTTGGTATACGAGGGTGATTAATAAAGAATAGAAGAATTAAATCAAAAATAATATGTTTTTAAACAACGATCCTATGAGATATATAACTGGAGCTGTGCTACTTTCATTAAGTTCGGGGGTACTTGCCGGAACTAAAGGAAAAGAAGAACCTGCCAAGCGTCCGAATATCTTATTCGTGATAAACGATGACCAAAGTTATGCACATACCAGTTTTGCTGGTAGCCGGTTTGTAAATACACCGGGATTCGACAGAGTGGCTTCTAATGGAATCTACTTCACAAATTGTTATGGCGGCTCTCCGGGGAGTGCACCTTCCAGAAGTAGTTTGGTAACAGGGCGCCATCACTGGCAAAACAAGCAATCCGGGCAGCATGCTTCTTCCTGGATGAAAGAGCATGTTCCGTTTGTCGACCTTCTGGAAGCAAGCGGATATTACACAGGTTTTACAGGAAAAGGTGTAGACCCTTTCCAATATGCACGGAACGATCAGGATACATTATGGAGAAAAGGAAACGCTGCCGGGCATCCATTCAATAAACATAAATATGAAAAAAACATTTCTTCGGATTTGCGTACGGCCAAAGGAATTGGATTGACGAACTATTATGAGAATTTCCGTTCCTTCATGCAGCAACGTAAAGACGGACAGCCTTTTTATTTTTGGTATGGAGCTACCGAGCCTCATCGCGTCTATGAAAAGGGTTCATGGAAGCGCAATGGAAAAAGCCTCGATCAGGTAGATGTCCCCGGTTTTCTTCCCGATTCGGAAGAAGTGAGAGGAGATATGCTGGACTATGCCGTAGAAATAGAATGGGCTGATTCGCATTTGTCTAAAATGCTGGAATATCTGGATTCAATAGGTGAACTCAATAATACAATTGTTATAGTAACGGCAGATAATGGTATGCCTTTTCCCCGGGCAAAAGCCAATTGTTTTGAATATGGGGTACATGTTCCTTTCGCAGTTAGTTATCCGAAAGGTTTTCCGGGAAAACGCCGGGTAGATGATCCGATTAGCTTTGTGGATATTGCCCCTACCATTTTGGAAATAGCGGGAGTGAAACCGGATGGAATGCTTCCTATCTCAGGACGAAGCTTTATGAATATACTTAAATCGAAAAAAGAAGGAATAGTAGATCAGTCGAAAAAGTATGTGTATATGGGCCGTGAGAGGCATTCTTCTTCCCGATGGCAGAATTTAGGATATCCGCAGCGTGCTGTCCGCAACCAGGATTATCTGTTAATCTGGAACCTTAGACCGGAACGTTGGCCTGCCGGAGCTCCTCAGATGCTAAATAAGAAAACGGGCGAACTATGCCCCATGTACGGAATCGGTGAAGATGGTACCTTCCATCCCGATTGGGCATTTACTGATGTGGATGATGCACCTTCTAAGACGTTTCTGATAGAGAATCATAAGGACCCCGTTATTCGTCCTTATTTCGATCTGGCATTTAATAAACGTCCTGAGTTTGAGTTGTATTGTATTGGTAATGACCCGTTCTGCCTCGATAACCTGATAGGCAAGAAGGATTATGCTGAGATTGAAAATGAACTGAAACAAGCTTTATTAGAGGAACTGAAACGATCGGAAGATCCCCGCATAGTAGGACCTGATAAAGAAATATTTGAATCCTACATCCGGTACAGTCCGATAAGGGAATTTCCTAAACCGGACTGGGCAGAATGATAGAATGAAAATATCATAAGTGCATTAGTTACCAGGGAAGGTCGGAAGGCTTTTCCTGGTTCTTTTTTATACTGTTATGATGTAATAAGGCAAACGTTTCCGGTGAATTACTACCGAAAGATATCTGAAACTTTTCTTTTCAGATATTTATTCTGTACTTTTGCTCGTGAAAATCTATTGTTAAACCGAAAAAATCCGTATGAGGCAACTAAAAGTACTTCTGGTAGTCTTTTTAGCATTCCTATCCCTGCATATCTGTGCCAATGAAACAGACTCTTTGCTTCGTGAACTTGATATGTCTATCAGAAACCGTCCTCAGTACACCTTGAAACGTCAGGAACAAATAGATGCCTTGCAACGGAAACTCCGTCTGTCTCATTCTGACCAGGAACGTTATAATCTTTACCGCGAATTATTCGGCAAATACCGCTCTTACCGTATGGACTCGGCTCTGTGGGTAGCCGATCAGCGCGTAGAACTTGCCAAGCGCATGAAGAATCCCCTTTACATTTATTCGGCAGAACTGAATATTGCCGAAGTGATGATAGGAGTAGCCATGTATAAGGAAGGTCTGGAAATACTAGATGGAATCAAGTCCGCTGATCTGGATGATTCCGGGGTTTCCTATTATTATTATCAGTATCATCAAGTTTATACGTTGATGGCGGATTATGCTTTCTCAGATCAGATGAAAGAATATTATCGGGGTTTGGCATACCAATATAAAGATTCTATTATCAGTATGCGCCGTCCCGGTTCGCAGGGGTATCTGCTGATGATGAGTGAAAAATTGCTGTATGAAGAAAAGTATGATGAAGCCATAGAAATATTGAATAGTTGCTACAAGACCCACAAAGAGAAAGGATACAGTGTTGCCATTCCTTCTATCGGCCTTGCCAATGCTTATGCCTTTATGGGGAATACCGAATTGCAGAAGAAATATCTGGCTATTTCGGCTATTGCAGATATTCAGGCGGCAACGAAGGAGTACATATCCTTGTGGAAGTTAGCCAACCTTCTATTTCAGGAAGGAGACATAAAACGTGCTTATACTTATATAGAATGCTCTATGCAAGATGCCACTTTCTGCAATGCACGCTATCGTACACAGGAGATTTCAGAATTGCTTCCCGTTATCAGCTGGACGTACGAAAACAAGTTGAGGGAGGAGAAAACACAGATGGTTGCTCTGGTCATCCTGACATCTGTCCTGCTGATTATATTGCTGGTTGCTCTGATGTTCATTTTCTATCAGATGAAGCGGTTGAATGTAGCCCGAAAAGCGGTGAACACTATGAACGAGGAACTTAAACATATCAATTCCGATCTGCATACACTGAATGATAAGTTGCAGGAATCCAATCATGTGAAGGAAGAATATATCGGCTATGTATTCAATATGTGTTCCCTCTATATCAACAAACAGGAAGAGCAACGGAAAATGCTTGCCCGTAAAATCAAGACCGGGCAATTGGATGATTTGTATAAGACTGTCAACTCCTCCTCTTTTGTTGCCAATGAGTTGAAAGAATTCTTCTACATGTTCGATAGTGTGTTCCTGAAACTCTATCCTAAGTTCATAGAGCAGTTTAATACTTTGCTTCAAGAAGATGAACGTATCTGTCCGAAGGAGGGTGAACTGCTGACACCTGAGTTGCGCGTCTTCGCTCTGATCAGACTGGGTATTACAGATAGTGGGAAGATTGCGAACTTCCTTCATTATTCTGCCCAGACGGTGTATAACTATCGTCTGAAAGTACGGAACAAATCTTTGCTTTCCAAGGATGAATTTATGGAATCCGTGCAGCAAATAGGTTGATAAAACCTCTTTCTTTTTTCCTCAAACGTCTACTTAAATCTACTTTCCTGACTCATTTGAAAAAGTGTTTTTGTGTTGTATTTCAGTTGCTTATCGTTTAAAAGCCTCTGCTAATATCTACTTTATGTATCTACTCAACTCTCTTACCCGGAAAGTTATGCTCTACCTTTGCCGTAGAAATTAAAGTTAACAATAGATTTTCTTTAGGTATTGGTTTTTATTTAGGTAAACAGATTACACGGGGATTATAGAATTATTTTTTTATTAACTATAATAATAACCTTATGAAAAACATTTTTAGACTTGTCAAGGGACTTCTCCCTTTGTTGGGATTACTACTATCCCTGTCGCTTTCAGCACAAGACATCGTGGTGAAAGGGCATGTGAAGGACGCTACCGGTGAATCGGTTATCGGAGCTAACATTCTTATTAAAGGTACTTCTATAGGTACTATCTCCGATGTGGACGGCAATTTTACACTGAAGGCGGCTACCGGAAATGTACTTACCGTTACCTGTATCGGCTATAAAGGACAGGAAATCACCGTGACAAACAAACCTCTCATTGTAGTTACCATGCAGGAAGACAGCGAATTGCTGGACGAAGTAGTAGTCATCGGCTACGGCCAGGTGAAGAAAGGCGACGTGACCGGATCTTTGCTGACCGTGAAACCGGATGAACTGAACAAAGGTAAGCAATTGACTGCTGAAGATGCTCTGGTGGGTAAAGTTGCCGGTGTGAATATCGTGCCGGGCAATGGTGCACCGGGGAGCGGCGGTACTATCCGTATCCGTATGGGAGCCTCTTTGTCGGCAGATAATGATCCGTTGATTGTTATCGATGGAGTACCCGTAAGCAATACTTCTATCAGTGCCATCAATCCGAATGACATTGCTTCCTTTACAGTATTGAAGGATGCTTCTGCCACAGCTATCTACGGTTCGCGTGCCTCCAACGGTGTCATCATCATCACTACCAAGAAGGGAAGTGCCGACGGTACCTCTCGTCCCTCCTTCAACTACAACGGAAACATGACAGTGAGCAATGTATATCAGTATATAGATGTACTTTCTACCGAAGAATACCGTCAGGCTTTTGCCGAGCATGCCAATGCTCCGGAGACTTTCAAGCTGGGCAATGCAGATGTAGACTGGCAGAAAGAAATCTACCGCGTGGCACTGGGTACGGATCATAACTTGTCCATGACCGGAGCTTTGAAGAATATGCCTTACCGTGTATCCGTAGGATACACTAACCAGAATGGTACATTGAAGAATAATAACTACGAGCGTATCAACGCTAGTGTAGGTCTGTCTCCGAAGTTCTTCAATAAACATCTTTCTGTAGATATTAATGTCAAGGGAAGTATTGAGAATAATCAACCGGTTTCAACAGGCGTGATTGGCAGCGCTATCTCTTTTGATCCTACCCGTCCCGTTTACGAAGACTATGAAGGTAATGTAGGTTTGGGATATTATACATGGATGAATGGTGGTAAACCCATTACGCTGGCCGCTGCAAATCCGGTTGCCGATCTGGAACTGGCTGACAAACTCGAAAAGACAAAACGTTCTATCGGTAACATTGCCCTCGACTACAAGGTGCACGGATTAGAAGACCTGCGCTTCAATCTGAATATGGGCTATGACATCCAGAAGAATGACAATCGTGAAAATGTGCCCGATCTTGCTCCCTCCATGTACACTGGTAATCAGAATGACGGTACAGGTAAGCGCTATAAATATCATCAGACCAAGCGCAACACCTTGCTCGATTTCTATGCCAATTACGACAAGGAACTGAAGGATCATCACATCAATGTTATGGGTGGTTACGGCTGGCAACGTTTCTGGTATAAAAATAATAGTATAACTACCGATACCGAAGGCAAAGAACTGGCTACTCCCCAGCATGCCGAAGCCGAACTTTACCTGCTTTCTTTCTATGGACGTGTAAACTACTCCTGGAAGCAACGCTATATGCTGACGGCTACTCTGCGTGCCGATGCTTCTTCACGTTTCTCTCCTGATAACCGTTGGGGTTATTTCCCTTCAGTTGCGGCAGCCTGGCGTGTGAACGAAGAGGCTTTCCTCTCGAACTTCAAAGCCCTGTCCGATTTGAAACTCCGTTTGAGCTACGGCCAGACCGGTCAGCAATCCATCGGTTCTTACTATCAGCACCTGCCGACTTATACGGCATCTTATGACGAATCCCGCTATTACTTCGGCGATCAATGGTATACTACTTACCGTCCCAATGGCTACGATGCCAATATCAAGTGGGAGACTACCGAAACTTATAATATCGGTATCGACTACGGTTTCCTGAACAACCGTATCTCCGGTACGATTGATTACTACTGGCGTACTACCAAAGACCTGCTGAATAAGATATTCGTTCCTGCCGGAAGTAACTTTACCAATATGATTGAAACCAATATCGGTAATATGAAGAGTAAAGGTCTGGAAATCGGTATCAACGTGATTCCCGTGAAGAACAAGGATTGGGAATGGACTGTCAGCGGTAATTTTACCTGGAATACTTCTGAAATTACGAAGCTGAACACCATAGACCGTGAAGACAACTATGTGAAGACAGGTAATGCCGGCGGTACGGGTAAATATCTGCAAGTCCACATGGTAGGCGAAACTCCGAATACTTTCTACCTGTTGCAACAGGCTTATGATGATAATGGTAAGCCGCTGGATGGCAAGTATATCGCAAAAGATGGTTCTACCACCAGCAGCGAAGAAGATGCCAACAAGTACGTGACCGGCAAAAGTTCCAAAGCTCCTTACTACTGCGGTCTTTCTACCCGTCTGACATACAAGAACTGGGATTTGGGTATCAACGGACATGGAAGCTTCGGTGCTTATGTTTATAACTATGTGAAAGCCTCCGATTCTTTGGACGGACTTTATGGCGGAACCGGCGTTTCCAGCAATATTCTGCGTTCTACTCTTGAAACCGGATTTACGCAGGATCGCATCTATACCGATTACTTCCTAGAGAAAGGTGACTTCTTCCGTATCGACAACATCACGTTAGGACATACCTTCGATAAGTTGTGGAACGAAAAGACCTCTCTTCGTCTCTCTTTCACAGTGCAGAATGTATGTACACTGACAGGCTATAGCGGTCTTGACCCGGAAATTTATAGCGGTATCGACAAGAACATCTATCAGCGCCCGCGTATGTTCATGCTGGGAGTAAATCTTAATTTTTAATTCATGAAAAATCAGAAAACAATGAAAACGAAATATTTCAAGTTAGCAAGTATATGTTTGGTATCTTTCTTCCTTCTTTCTTCTTGTCTGGGAGATTTGGATACATTGCCTTTGGACGACAATGAGTTGGTGGGCGAGAAGGTTTATTCTACGCCTGAGGGATACATCGGAGTATTGGCAAAGTGTTATGCCAGTCTTATCCAGACCGGACAAAAGGGTGGTGATGGCGGAAACGGTGACGTGCCGGGTATTGATGAAGGTTATAGTGGTTATACACGTGCTCTGTTCTATTTGCAAGAGGCTTGTACGGATGAGATCGTTTTCCATTCCGGTGGCAGTCATGGAAGTTTGTCACTGTTGTATATGAACTGGGACCCTTCGACAAAGATTATTTGCTATTCATATTATCGTCTGTATATGGCCATTAACTACTGTAATGAGTTCTTGCGCGAAAGTGCGGAAGGGAAGCTGAAAGCCCGTGGTGTATATGATGCTTTGCAGGCTGAAATGCCTTATTACCGTGCCGAAGCACGCTTCATCCGTGCTTATTGCTACAGCATGATTTGCGACTTGTACGGTTCGGGTCCCTTCATTGATGAAACGATGGATGTAGGTACGATTCCCCATCAGAAGACCCGCCAGGAAATCTACGACTATGTGGTTTCCGAAACGGAAGAACTGACAACCTTGCTGAAAGAACCGAAGCGGAATGAGTATGGCCGTGTGGATCGTGTGTCGGCTTGGTTTCTTCTGGCACGTGTCTATCTGAATGCCGAAACATGGGTAGGCAAGAATGAATATACCAATGCTTATAAATATGCCAGGAAAGTGATTACGGAAGGTAATTATCCGTTGGCTTCCGATTATCGTCACATCTTCCTGGCAGATAACAATACTTGCTCCGAAATCATCTGGCCTTTGGTACAAGATGCTGACTATGCACAGAGCAGTGCCGGAACCAACTTCCTGATTAAAGCATTGATGAATGGTCCGATGGATAGCTATGTAAAAACCGGAGTAGGTAGCCGTGGTTGGGGTAATGCCCGTGTGAAGGTGGCGCTTGTAGATAAGTTTGATGAGGCTGACCAAACCTTCTATGAAAATGATCCCTGGGGAGATAATAAGAAGGATAAGCGTGCACAGTTCTTTACCATCGGCCATACAAAGGAAACCTGGGTAGAAGGTAAGGCTTTCCAGAAGACGTTTGAGAATGGTTATGCGTGCATCAAATGGAGAAATGTAACCAGGGACCGTAAGGAATTGGTAGATGGCGGTACTAAGTATTCGTCTGTAGACCTCCCGATGTTCCGTACGGCAGATGCTTACCTGATGGCTGCTGAGGCTATTCTTCGCGGGGCCGCGGAAGGCACACGTGCTGAGGCATTGGGTTATGTGAATGAAATCAGAGACCGTGCTTATATGTCCGGCAGCTATGGTGGTGGGGTATCCGGTCGTATTACCGACGGTCAGTTGAATCTGGATTTCATTCTGGATGAAAGAGCCCGTGAGATGAATATGGAGTTGGTGCGTCGCACAGACCTGATCCGCTTCGGCAAATTCACAAAAGGATATAACTGGGATTGGAAAGGTAGCAGTGACGGTGAAGTTGGTACGTATGTGGGTAAAGATGTGAACGATAAGTACAAATTGTATCCCATTCCGCAGGATGAGTTTACCACGAACCCGTATCTGACACAGAATCCGGATTATCAGAAATAAAGAAAACAATTAAATAACAACTTGTTTATGAGAATGAAACGAACTCTTTTTTCAATCGTCCTGTTAGCTGCTTTTGCTGTGCAAGGCTTATATGCACAAGCTACACGCGAAGAAATCTTCAATGATATTGCAACGACAGGTGGTGTATATTACGCTTACCCAGGTCCTTCGGGCGTCCAGACCAAGGCGCCGAAAGGTTATGAACCGTTCTATATCAGCCATTATGGCCGTCATGGTTCCCGCTGGCTGATTGCGGATGAAGACTACGTCCGTGTAATGGAAGTCTTTGAGAAAGCCCACGCAGCCGGAGCATTAACCGATTTGGGCGAAGACGTCCGTAAGCGTCTGGACATTGTCTGGGCAGATGCCAAAGGACACGGCGGCGACCTCAGTCCGGTAGGAGTGAAGCAGCAACGAGGCATTGCCGAACGTATGTATCAGGCATTCCCCGAAGTATTTAAAGGTGAACCGCAAATGTCTGCCCGCTCTACCGTAGTTATCCGTTGCGTACTCAGCATGGATGCATTCTGCGAACGGCTGAAGGAATTCAACCCGAAGATGCAGATTGAGCGTGAATCCAGCAATAAGTATATGGATTACCTGAATTTCCATACACAGGAAGCTATGAAGTTTACTTCACGCAAAGGTCCCTGGTATGAGGAATTTCGTAAGTTCGAAGAAGAACATGTCCGTCCGGAACGTCTGATGAATACACTGTTCAATAGCAAAGAGTATATTCGTAAGAATGTAAATCCTGAAGAACTGATGCGCGGTCTGTATTGGGTTGCTTCTGATATGCAGAACGTGGAACCGGAGGTCTGTTTTTATGATATCTTTGAGAAGCAGGAATTGTTTGATATCTGGCAGATACATAATTATAAGAACTATGTATGCGACGGCCCTTCACCCATGACGAACGGACTGATGCTGGCAAACGCCAAATCTCTGGTCGAGAATATCATGGACTCGGCAGACGCGGCGATTGCCTCCGGTACAAACTCGGCTACTTTCCGCTTCGGACACGACGGTAATGTGATTCCTCTAGTGGGCTTGCTGAGACTAGAGAACTGCTATAATGAAGAGTCCGATCCGGCCAAATTCTATCAGGCATGGTGTAACTTCAAAATGGTGCCTATGGCTGCCAATGTGCAGATTGTTTTCTTCCGTAAGAAAGGCAGTGCAGACGATATTATCGTGAAGTTCATGCTGAACGAGAAAGAAGTGAGTATTCCGGTGAAGACCGACATCGCTCCTTTCTATCACTGGAAGGACGTCAGGGCATTCTACAAAGACCTGCTGTCCCAACTGCCGGATAGACCGTAAATCATAAGGAATACGGAATAAAACGCAAATTACACAGGTTACGCAACTTCTTTCAGGCCTCCTATCGGTTGCCTTATATAAGACGAAAAATTGCGTAATTTGTGTAATTTGCGTTCTGTCTTTATCCCCCACTTGCTTTTTTTCCGTACTTTCGTGCATTCATCCAATAAATTAAAGAAGAACGATATGAAAATACGTGTAGGCTTTGGCTTCGATGTACACCGGTTGGTGGCAGGGCGCGAACTTTGGTTAGGCGGTATCCGTCTGGAACATGAGAAAGGATTACTTGGACATTCGGATGCCGATGTGCTGATCCATACCATTTGTGATGCCTTGCTGGGAGCCGCCAATATGCGTGATATCGGTTATCATTTTCCCGATACCGCGGGAGAGTTCAAGGACATAGACAGCAAAATATTACTGAAGAAAACCGTAGAACTGATTGCAACCAAAGGCTATTCCGTGGGCAACATTGATGCAACCATATGTGCGGAACGCCCCAAACTGAAATCCCATATTCCCGCCATGCAGCAGACGCTTGCCAAAGTAATGGGAATAGATGAAGACGACATCTCCATCAAAGCTACTACTACGGAAAAGCTTGGCTTTACCGGTCGCGAAGAAGGTATCTCTGCTTATGCAACAGTCCTGATTACTAAAGAATAATTGATTCTGACCTAATAACTACCTAAAACTAATCACTAACATGAAGAGAATCTCTTTAACCCTTTGTCTGGCTTTTCTGACAGTTCTGTTCTGCCAGGCACAGGTTGCCTCCTTAAAGTTTAACAAGAACGGAGAGTTTAAAATCGTCCAGTTTACCGACATCCACTTCAAGTATGGTAATCCTGCTTCGGATATTGCTTTGAAGCGTATCAATGAAGTGCTTGATGCCGAACGTCCCGACTTGGTTGTTTTCACAGGAGATGTGGTTTATGCCGCACCTGCGGATACGGCTATGCGAACCGTGCTTGCCTGTGCTTCTTCCCGCAAGCTGCCTTTTGCTGTTACTTTCGGTAACCATGATAATGAACAAGGTAAAACCCATGCCGAGCTCTATGATATCATCCGGTCCATGCCTTACAACATTCAGCCCGATCGCGGAACAGTCGAATCTCCCGATTACGTTCTTGTAGTAAAGTCTTCGGATGGTAAGAAAGATGCCTCTGTGCTCTATTGCCTCGACTCTCATTCGTATTCCAAGCTGCCCGATGTGAAAGGGTACGATTGGCTCACGTTCGATCAGGTAAACTGGTATCGTCAACAAAGTGCAGCTTTTACCGCTAAGAATGATGGGAAACCTTTGCCTGCTTTGGCATTTTTCCACATCCCCTTGCCCGAATATAATGAAGCGGCTTCCGATGAGAATGCTATTCTCTATGGTACGCGTATGGAAAAAGCTTGTGCACCTGCTATTAATACCGGTATGTTTGCTGCTATGAAAGAGGCGGGCGACGTAATGGGTACTTTTGTCGGTCATGACCATGATAATGATTATTCAGTCATGTGGAAAGGTATCGTACTGGCCTATGGACGCTTCACTGGCGGTAATACGGAGTATAATCACCTTTCAAACGGTGCCCGTGTGATTGTATTGAAGGAGGGAGAACGCACCTTTACTTCCTGGATACACCTGAAAGGCGGCGAGTTGATAGATAAGACCGTTTATCCTGACAGTTACATGAAAGACGACTGGCGTAAACGTCCGTTGGTTACGGAATAACCCTTCTGATAAGAACTCCTTACATGTCATGCAAAAGATGCCACCTTTCGTTTTGAATAAATGATAATTTCATTAGTTTTGCTGCAAGAAAAAGAAATTTATATGGATAAGATAAAAACAGGATTGGTCGCTTTCGGAATGTCGGGGCAGGTGTTTCATGCTCCTTTTATTTCCACCAATCCCCATTTTGAGTTGACTGCGATTACGGAACGCAGCAAGGAATTGTCGAAGGTGAAATATCCACAATCCCGTATTGTGCGTAGTTTTGAAGAATTAATAGGGATGGAGGAGCTGGAACTGGTTGTTGTAAATACTCCGGATAGTTCCCATTATGAATATGCCCGTCGTGCTCTCGAAGGCGGAAAGCATGTTATTGTGGAAAAGCCTTTCACTACTACCGTAGAAGAAGGGGAAGAACTTGTGGCTCTTGCTGCGGAAAAAGGGTTAACCCTGAGCGTTTACCAGAATCGCCGTTGGGATTGCGACTTCCTGACCGTGAAAGAAATATTGGACAAAGGTCTGTTAGGTCGTTTGGTAGAATTTGAATCCACCTTTCCCCGTTACCGGAATTTCATCAAACCCAATACCTGGAAAGAAACCGGGGAGAGTGGCGGAGGCCTGACTTATAATCTGGGTGCCCACGTCATAGATCAGGCTGTGCAGTTGTTCGGTATGCCCGAAGCTGTATTTGCCGATATTGCAACTTTGCGTACCGGTGGTAAAGTGGATGATTACTTCATTATCCACTTACTGAAACCTGCCCATGCGCCGGAAGTGAAGATTACACTGAAAGCCAGTTATCTGATGTGTGAGAATGAACCTCGCTTTGTACTTCATGGCACGGAAGGTTCGTATGTGAAGTACGGTCTTGATCCTCAGGAAGCAGATCTAACTAAAGGCATACTGCCGGATACTCCGCATTGGGGAGAGGAAGATAAATCCCAGTGGGGAATACTTCATACGGAAAAGAATGGGGATGTGGTGCGTGAATCCTATCCAACCCTTCCCGGTAACTATGCTGCTTTCTATGAGAATATTTATCAGCATGTCCGTAAAGGAGAGGTCTTGCAAAGTGATGCTCGCGGAGTTCTTGGTGTTATCCGGCTGATTGAAGCGGCTTGGGAAAGTAGTCGGACAGGAAGTGTTATCAGATTATAACCTGACTTATGGATAAAAAAGCGATTGTTCTTTCCGTTGCCGGTTCCGACAGTTCCGGTGGTGCAGGCATACAGGCGGATATAAAGACTATCTCCGCATTGGGCGGATATGCTGCTACGGCAATCACTGCAATCACTGTGCAGAATACATTAGGTGTGCAAGCTGTGCATCCTGTGCCGGCAGAACTGGTAGGTAAGCAGATGCAGGCCGTGATGGAAGATTTACGGCCGGATGCCATTAAGATAGGTATGACCGGAAATGTGGAGATTATTAGTGAAATAGCACGGTTGTTACATCAATATTCACCCCAGCAGGTGGTTCTCGATCCGGTAATGGTTTCTACCAGTGGGCACAATCTGATGACGGATGAGGCAGTGGAAGCTATTTGCACGCTATTGCTTCCGGAAGTGTCTCTTGTTACTCCTAATTTACACGAAACAGAAGTTCTGCTACAGCAACCTGTTCATACGGTTGATGAAATGGAGGGTGCTGCATGCCGCTTGTTTGAAAAGTATCACTGTGCCTTTCTTATTAAAGGAGGTCATTTGAAGGGTAATGAAATGTGTGATGTGCTTTATGATGGAAATCAACTGAATATCTTTGGTAGCAATCGCATCCGTTCCGGCAATCTGCATGGTACAGGGTGTACACTTTCATCTGCAATTGCTACATTCCTGGCACAAGGAGCATCTTTGTATGAAGCTGTGGAGCAAGCCAAGGAATACATTTCTTGTGCTATCGAAGCCGGAAAAGATTTGCATATAGGGCAGGGGAATGGTCCTTTATGGCATTTCCCGTCTTTGATAAGTCCTGTAAATAACAAATAAAGACATGAAACTCATTATCATTACATCTCCGGACTTTCTTCCGGGTGAGGCGCGTATCCTCACTGAACTTTTTAAGGCAGGACTGGATTTATTGCATTTACGTAAGCCGGAGGCTGAAATCTATGAAGTGGAAAGTCTTCTACAGGAAATCCCGATGGAATATAGAAGCCGGATTGTTATTCATGACTTCTTCCTTCTGAAAGAGAAGTATTCTTTAGGAGGGATTCACCTGAATTCCCGTCATCCGGAAGCACCTGAAAATTACCATGGACTATTAAGTCGTGCCTGTCATAGCTTGGAAGAGGTGGAAACCACAACACCTCGGTTTGATTATGTACTCATGAGCCCCGTTTACGACAGTATTTCCAAACAAGGATATCGTTCGGGCTATTCAACAGAGGCACTGAGACAAGCGCAAGAAAAAGGCATTATCAATGAAAAAGTGATTGCTCTGGGTGGGATCAGTGAAGCAAACCTTGCAGAAATCAAATCTTTAGGTTTCGGTGGTGCTACTTTATTGGGCGATATTTGGAATCGTTATCATGCATGGGAAGACACCGAACAACTGCTTACCCATTTCAGAAAACTGAAACATTGTGCAGAATAATCTTTTTCTTTCCATGAAAAGGGTAGCCGGTTTCTTATTTGAAGTATAATTTAATGAGGCAAGGGTTATCATCCTCCTGCCGGGACATCAATTTCTGATATTCTTCCGGAGCCAATACGGATTGATACGCTTCGAATTCTTCATTGAAAGAAAACTGCATGATATATCCATCTTCAAAAGCTTCCGGCCTGATCAGTATACCCTCTTGGGTGTCCTTGAATAAGAAACTCTTTCCATCGCTCTTCCGGTAAAAAAGATTTTTTAAAGTCAGATTCGGAAACCAACCGTATGATAATCCGGCATAAAAGAACTTTTCATTCTGATATTGTGATCTTAGTAAATAAGGTATCGCATTCTCTTTCAGATATTGGGTTAGAAGCCGTCCTTCTTCTGCCTGATTGTCATCGGTAAAAGTAAATTTATAGCTGGAGATATCGATGTTGTCTTCGCCAAAATTCCATTTATAAGCTAATAGCAGGCTATCTTCCGTAATTTCATAGACCTCATTATCGTGAAAAGCAGGAGCAAAGTAGCTTTTCTTATGATAAGTATAGAAATTACCCGGTGCTACGGAATTCAGAATGCGTGGTCCTTTCCATAAATTGTTCACTTCTTCTCCGGTATCTGCTTTCACAATGGTGATACACGGTTCGTCGCTGCCATTGGGAATTGTCCATGTTATGATTTTGTCTCCCATCGCTACCATAGACTGGTAATTACTTTTATCCGGTAATCGTATCTGCTTAATGAATTGCCCTTCCAGATCATAAACATATAAACTACCGAAAGGTGAAAGCAACTTTACCTGTTTCCGGCTTTCATCCACAATCATGTCATAAACTTCCCGATACTCTCCGGGACCTTGTCCTTTTTTGCCGATAGTGTGCAGGAAGTGTCCTTCGTCATCGAATACAAATACCTGGAAACTTTTCCAGTCGAGGATATAGTTTCTGTTGTTACCGGTAGTGACTTTTACAGGGGCTCTCAGCAGACAACTATCTGTAGTTTCCAGGGGAATTACCTGAATACTGTCAAAAATTTCATGTATGGATAGTGTCGAGGGCTGCAGATCTGCCTGTAAAATATTATTTTGAGTATTACTACCCGTATTATTATTCCTGCATGAGGCTAGTAATATACTTACTGCTAAAAAGAAGAAATATTTCATGATGTGTCAGTAATAAATTTGCTAAATATTTATCAAAGTGTTCGTAGGAAACAAAATTATATAATTTTGTTGTTCATTGATAATTTCTGCCGGAGAAAATAACACCTGATAAGAAAAATAGATTTAGCAAGGTCACAAAAGGATAAAACAATATACGGGCGAAAGATTTTCGTCTCTATCAATTGTATGTGACATCGTAGAAACGGATAATCGCTCGCCCGGTATATATGGAAAAATAGTCTATGAAAGATTTATTTCTTCAACTTTGCAATAATCTCTTCAGCAACCTTTTTACCTGACATCAACATGCCACCGAAGATAGGGCCCATGCGTGGAGTTCCCGAAACGGCAGAAGCTGCCATACCGCAAACGTACAGTCCCGGATAAATTTCTTTTGTACCGTTTACTACTTCTTCTTCTCCTGCAATTACGTCCAGTGAACGTTCACCAATCACACCACCTGTTTCGGTAGCCAGGCGGCTGCCATTTTTGCGTGCCACGGTAGCGGCGATTTCGCTGTCGTGTCCTGTTCCGTCCACTACTATTTTGGCAAGGATGTTCAGTGGGTCTACGTGCATGCCTTCGCGCAATACGGGAGTCCAGTTTACGACTACTCCATTTACTGTGTTATTTTTGAAAATGACATCTTCTACAGAATAGCAGTTGAATACGGTGGCTCCTGCATGTACGGCATGGTAAAGCAATGCGGAGGTACTTTCCACAGAGTCCATTACATAGAGCCCGTCTTCATACTTCTCGTGATTGATATTGAATTCTTTTATAATATCAATAGCTTCTTCCTGAATTACAATCTGGTTGAACATCATAGCGCCACCCCACATGCCACCGCCGGGGGCAAGTTTACGGTCAAACTGTGCTACTTTCAATCCGGCCTTTGCCAGATAGTAAGCAGCTACGATACCCGACGGACCACCACCTACAATGGCAACATCCAGATCAAGGTTTCTTTCTAATTTCTCAAAATAGGTACTAATGATACCTTTGGATACTTTTGTTTCAATCATGTTCTTATAAGTTTAAAAGTTATTTCTATTTGTTTGATAAATGGTACGCAGAACTATCTCCATTCTCTTCCTCTCGGGAGGAGGAGTACCCTCTTTCTCACCTACCACCCCGCCCTTTGGGCACCTCTCCTCCCGGGAGGAGGGGAATGGAGACACTCCGAATATCAATAGTTATGCGGATAAATTATCATTTATCCGCTTCTGCGTCATAATCACAATCCCTCAGCCCTTGGCTGATTCGCATGGCGCAGAAGTTAGGTCCGCACATCGTACAGTACTTCCCGTTCAGATGGTTTGCTTCCTTGTAATATTGCAAGGCACGTTCCGGATCCAAACTCAGATTAAACTGGTCTTTCCAGCGGAACTCGTAGCGGGCTTTACTCAAGGCATCGTCCCGGATCTCCGCACCCGGATGGCCTTTGGCAAGATCCGCAGCATGTGCAGCTATTTTATAAGTGACCACTCCTATACGGACATCTTCTTTTTGAGGCAGAGCGAGATGTTCTTTCGGGGTTACATAGCAAAGCATTGCTGTTCCGTACCAACCGATTTGTGCTGCGCCGATGGCACTTGTGATATGGTCGTATCCCGGCGCAATATCCGTTACCAGCGGGCCGAGGGTATAAAATGGTGCTCCGTGGCATTTTTCTATCTGCCGGTCCATATTCTCTCTGATCTTATGCATCGGCACATGACCGGGACCTTCGATAAATGCCTGTACATTCTTTGCCCAGGCACGTTCTACGAGTTCACCCATTGTGTCCAACTCCGCAAACTGAGCCCGGTCATTGGCATCACGAATCGCTCCGGGACGTAAACCGTCTCCTAAAGAGAGTGCCACATCATATTGTGCACATATGTCACATATATCATCAAAATGCTCATACAGGAAACTTTCCTTTTGATGTACTTTGCACCATTGTGAAATGATACTGCCACCACGACTCACCATTCCGCAAAGGCGTTCGTTAGCATAATGGATATTCTTCAGGCGTATGCCGCAATGAATTGTAAAATAATCCACTCCTTGTTCACACTGCTCGATCAGTGTATCCCGGAATAACTCCCAAGTAAGGTTTCCCGCTTTTCCGCGTACTTTTTCCATAGCCTGATACATAGGGACTGTACCTACCGGAACGGGACAATTACGGATGATCCATTCGCGGGTTTCGTGGATGTTTTCTCCTGTAGATAAATCCATCAATGTATCTCCGCCCCATTTGCAACTCCAAACGGCTTTTTCCACCTCTTCTTCAATGGTAGAGGAAGTAGCCGAATTTCCAATATTGGTATTGATCTTTACAAGAAACTTTGAACCGATGATCATAGGTTCTGCCTCAGGATGGTTGATATTAGCAGGCAATGCTGCACGTCCTGCTGCAATCTCTTCCCTTACAAACTCAGGTGTGATGTAAGTATCTATACCCAGTTCTTTGCAGTTCATGTTTTCACGGATGGCTACATATTCCATTTCCGGGGTAACAATACCCTGTTTAGCATAATACATTTGGGTAATCTTTTTTCCTTCCTTTGCACGATAGGGCAAGGTGATATGGTCGAAACGTAAGGGATCGAGACTTTTGTCCGCCAGGCGCATCTTTCCATATTCGGAACTGATTTCCGGTAGTCGTTCAACTTCCCGTTCCTGTATCCACGGTTCGCGGAGGCGTGGCAGACCTTTCTTTAAGTCTACTTTCAGGTTTGGATCACTGTATGCACCACTTGTGTCATAGATGTAGACGGGGGTATTCTCCGTCATGACTTTCTTCCCGTTTTCCACTACTACGGTAGGGGTGAGGTTCACTTTTCGCATCCCCACCTTCAGGTAAGGATAGAGTTGCCCCTGCATATAGACTTTCTCGGATTCGGGATAAGTAATTTTTGTTTTATCTTCCATGGTTCACTAATTGATTGCTATTGGGTCAGTCGTATAATTGTCTCCATTTCAAGTACAGGATTCTCAGCTTTCAGAATACCGCCGCTCAGTGCTATCCCGCTCAGTCCTAATGCTTTCAGGGATGGAATGTCTTCGCGTGTGATTCCACCGATAGCAACAATAGGGATGGTTAGACCTTCCTCCTGCATTTGTACGAGTATGGAGCGGTAGCCGTCCAGTCCCAAGATAGGTGATAACTTTTGCTTGGTAGTTGTGAAACGGAAAGGGCCGCAACCTATGTAGTCGGCACCATCGGCAACGTGTTGCCTGATGTCCGCGAATGTGTTGGCGGTTCCACCGATAATAAACCCTTTGCCCAGCATTTTCCTTGCTTCTTTTATCGGCATATCCAGTTTTCCTAAGTGGACACCGTCCGCACCAATTTCTTTCACCAGATCTACACGATCATCAATGATGAAGGTAGCCCCGTATTGGCGGCAGAGTTCCTGCACGTGCATGGCTGTGTTTTTCAGTTCTTCTTCGGAAACGTCTTTCATCCGAAGTTGAACCCAGCGGCAACCTCCCTCGAGGGCTATACGTGCGGAGTCCGGATAAGAAATGGATGCCGTAAAATGCGTAATGAATTGTACGTCAAACATTCAAATTCTGAATTTAGAAATTATACTTGCAGAAAGGGGCAGTAGTATAAACGAATAGTAAGAAGATAAGAAGAAAAATTCCCTTCGACGGTACTAACCGTATCAGGTTCATTGGGTATAATCTCAGCTATATTTATAGCACCCCCTTTTCTGCCGGTAAAGTAAAGACGAATATTTTTAACAGGAAAGAGACCGGCTTATCTTTTATGATTATTTAAACTTAACATAATTCAGTCGTGTATATTGCTTGTTTCCCGAAGTAAAGGTACATGAGATACGCGCTGAGGCGATAAATACCGTCTCACCGGGTTGGAAAGCATGCTCTGTACCGGGTACTTGTCCCGATTCACGACTTGCCGTACGGGAGCTTATTCGGAAAGTAACCAGATTACCGATAGAATCTTCCAGCGTCAGTATTTGTCGGACATAAAAATAGGGAGTTGTTCCTTTGACCATTGTTTTGTAAGGATCGTCTTCCAACCGTACACGCAGTACTTTCAGTGTTAGATTCTCTACTTTATCTCCTTCCTTGCCCAGGAAGCGGCTGGTAGAATATTTCTGCCTTGCCTGCCGTTTCTGAATATCCAGATGAACGGAATGGTATATCCGGGCTATTTCTACGAAACGTTCCTGTTTAGGAATGCGGGGCGTGAATTTATAGGCAATCCAACTTACATAACTCGGGTCGATGCGGAAAATCTCGTGCAGAAAATGTCCGCGATACTTCCCGAAAGCAATGATATCGTCTCCCTTGCTTTGCATACGTTTAGCATTATACTCCACCAATAGCATGCAGCGGGGAGAGTAATAACATAGACTGCTTGCTACCCGCAGACTTTCATGGATATTTGTAGAAAGGTCTTGAATGTAAAAAATAGACTGGCGTTCGGGTAGTGGAGAATAAACCCATAATGAGTAACGGGGATAGCCAGGATGGGGCAACACCACCAGATAAGCACCTGCATCTTTGTAAGATGTTCTTCCTCGGTTGTATTCGTTTAGTTTCTGATACAACAGTCCTTGTTCTGCTTCGGGTATTCCCGGAATAATCGGATTTGCCATAAGCATTGAGTTATTTATTCAAATATAAGATTTTTCGAGCAAATAATCAAACTCTGTATGGAAAAGTTTAGGTTTCTTTTGTATCTGCACCGTACCTGAATTGTATCAGAGCCATACTTGCTCCGTACTATCTCCAGTCAGAGGTACCTCTACCTGAAGATAGTACGGAGCAAGTATGGCTCAAGTGCATTCCGGATACACTACAGATGCATCGGAAGTACATTCGAAATATTCGTTATTCTAACGATAATCTTATAAATTTGTCGCATATTTGTATGCAGAGATCAAAAATTGAGACTATGAGTAATCTTCGAATTTTATTGTATGTATTTATCCTTTCTTTGGTTGCATGTCATCCGGAGGGGACTAATGTGAAACAAGGATTGGACAAAGCCGCTCAATTAATAGAGCAAGATCCGGATACGGCATCCATTATTCTTGAAACGATTCAAATGAACCAGATGAATGAGGAGCAACTTGCAGAATATAATTTGCTTTGTACTCAGTTCAATGAAGATAAGAATATACCTCATTCTTCTGATAATCAGATTCGTCAGGCGGTATCTTATTATGAGCAATATGGAAATGAACTTCAAAAGTCGAGAGCCTATTATTATCTGGCATGCGTAGAGAGTGATTTGAATCAGGAGAAAGACGCCGAAGTTCATTTCAAGGAAGCAATAAAATTAGCAGCACAAGCAGAAGAATATGAGCAAATGACTAAGATTTGCAAGAGATGCAGCCTGTATTATCAGAAATATGAAAACTTTGACGAAGCACTGGAGATGGAAAGAAAAGCATACGCCAGCCAGTTGATGTTGATTGACAGCAAAGATAACTCTACTGTCATTTTATCTTCTGCTTTAGGTTTATTGGGTGTTATGTCTCTCTTGCTTGGGTTACTTTGGAAGAAACATCTGACAGTACATTCGCAACTGGATACCTTTAAGGAAGAAATGCAGATGAAAGAGGTCGAAGCTGACAAACTGGTGATGCAATGTAATTATCTTGAAGAAAAATATCAATCCCTCCAACAATATATTTATGAGAGCTCTCCGGTTGTCTCAAAAGTCCGTCAGTTGAAGGAGCGAACGGCTTTATCTTCTAAAGTATCTTTTTTCTCTGAGAAAGACTGGACCGAACTTTTGCGGCTTCAGGAGAGTGTTTACGGACTTGTATCCAAATTGAGAGGGATAAGTCCGAAACTTACGGAAGAGGATTTAAGGGTATGTGCCTTTTTACGCGAAGGCGTTCAGCCCGCTTGTTTTGCTGATTTAATGAAACTGACTGTTGAGACTCTGACCCGGAGAATCTCCAGGATAAAAACGGAGAAACTGATGTTGGCAAACTCTAAAGAATCGTTGGAAGATATTGTAAAATCATTGTAAGTCTGAATTTGTCTGTAATTGGTAATGTAATATTGCTGGTTATCAGTTGACTATGCTGCCGGGATGTCCGTGCTCGTCCGGTAAATTTCTTCTCTTTTACGGGGCTGTTCTATAACTTTGCAAACAAAAAAGTTACAGAACAATGAGCAACTTATTATTTAAAAAGTGGAATGATTTTAGTGGGTGGATTGTCTTTGTGATAGCAGCTTTTGTATATGGAATGACAATTGAACCTACTGTCAGTTTTTGGGACTGTCCCGAATTTATTTCGTGTGCCGAAAAGTTACAAGTGGGGCATCCGCCGGGTGCACCTTTCTATATGCTTGTTGGAAACTTGTTTACTCAGTTTGCTTCCGACCCGTCACAAGTGTCCTGGATGGTTAATTTTCTGAATGCGTTGCTGAGTGCCGGTTGTATCTTATTTCTTTTTTGGAGTATCACCCGCTTAGTAAGGTTCCTGATAATAAATGATGGGCAGAATTTATTAACGGCGGATGTTATCATCATTCTGGGGGCAGGGTTTGTTGGAGCCTTGGCATATACATTCAGTGACACATTCTGGTTCAGTGCGGTAGAAGGTGAAGTCTATGCCTTCTCTTCTTTTCTTACGGCACTGGTGTTTTGGATGATTCTTCGCTGGCAAGATGAGTCGGATTCGGTATATGGCGACCGTTGGCTTATCCTGATAGCTTATGTCATCGGACTGTCAATCGGAGTGCATTTGCTTAATTTACTCTGTATCCCGGCCATTGTGTTGGTTTTCTATTATCAGAAATATCGGACGATATCGCTTAAAGGAGTAGCTGCGGCAATTACTACATCCGGTCTTCTTATTATATTTATTCTTTTTGTTTATATTCCGGGCATGGCTGACATGGGAGGCTGGTTCGAACTGCTTTTTGTCAATGTATTCGGGCTTCCTTTCCACACAGGGCTGATAAGCTTTTTAGCTTTAACATTCTTCGTACTGGCCGGAGCCATTTATCGTTTCCGAAAACGTATGTTGCATACTTCTTTATGGTGCTTGCTTATGCTCACCGTAGGTTATACCACCTATGCGGTGATACTGATTCGTGCCAACGCCAATACTCCGCTTAATGAGAATGCGCCGGACAATATTTTTACGCTCAAAAGTTACCTGAACCGAGAGCAGTATGAAAGTGCTCCCCTGCTTTATGGAAAAACCTACGCTTCCGAGCCGGAATATGTGCCCGAGGGTGATTATTACAGAGTAAAAACCACAAAGGGGAGTGCTGTATATCGCCCGGATAAAGAAGAAGGCAAATATAAAATAATCCGGCATAAAGAAGACGTGTGCTATACTCAGAATATGCTGTTTCCCCGGATGTGGAGTGAGCGCATGGCTTCTTCTTACAAAAATTGGACAGGAGGAAACGAGGCCGCTCCCACACAAAAAGAAAACCTGACTTATTTCATTACCTATCAACTCAATTATATGTATTGGCGCTATTTCTTGTGGAACTTTGTAGGACGGCAGAATGATGTGCAAGGAAGTGGCGAACCGGAACATGGGAACTGGATAACAGGAATTTCCTGGTTGGATAATTTAAGATTGGGAGACCAGAGTTTGTTGCCGGAATCCCTGCGCCAGAACAAAGGGCACAATGTGTTTTACGGATTGCCGCTATTATTAGGACTGTTCGGTATCTATTGGCAATGGAACCGCAGCAAGAAAGGTAAACAGCAGTTTAGTGTACTGTTTTTCCTCTTCTTTATGACAGGACTGGCTATTGTGCTTTATCTGAATCAAACACCCGGTCAGCCGCGCGAACGGGACTATGCATACGCCGGTTCGTTCTATGCTTTTGCTATCTGGATAGGGATAGGTGCTGCCGGATTGTGTGATGCGCTTCGCCGGAAAACGACTTCTACGGTACAAGTCAGTGTATTAATGACAATCTGTTTATTGATTCCGGTGCAAATGGCCACTCAGACGTGGGATGATCATGATCGGAGTGACCGTTTCACTTGTCGCGACTTTGGGGCTAACTATCTGATGACTCTTCCCGATACGGGAAATCCGATTATCTTTTGTAACGGGGATAATGATACTTTCCCATTGTGGTATAATCAGGATACGGAGGAAGTGCGCAGGGATGCACGTGTCTGCAACCTAAGCTACGCACAGACCGATTGGTATATTTATCAACAGCAATGTCCGTTGTATGATGCTCCCGGACTACCTATAAGTTGGAATAAGAATCAATATCAGGAAGGTAAAAACGAATATGTGGCCGTACGCCCGGAACTGAAAAAGCAAATAGAGGAATTGTACCAGAGAAATCCGGAGGAAGCACGTGACAGCTTTGGAGAAGACCCGTTTGAAGTAAAAAATATCTTGAAATATTGGATATTCTCAGAGAGACAGGAATTTAATGTAATTCCTACGGATACGATAAATATCCATATTGATAAGGACGCGCTGCTTCGTTCGGGAATCATGCTTCCTGAAGCAATCCGGCATTTGAAGGGGGAAGAACTGAAAGATGCGATACCGGACAAACTTTATATTCCTTTAAAAGATATACGTATGCTGAACAAAGTAGATTTACTGATGCTGGAGATACTGGCGAACTGTAATTGGGAGCGTCCGCTTTACCTTGCAATCTCCGTAGGGAGTGTCAGTAAACTGAAGTTTGACAATTACTTTGTGCAGGAAGGATTGGCATTCCGCTTTACACCTTTTGACTATAAGAAGTGGGGAGATGCCGACGAAAACAGGCCTTATGCAGTAGATGTGGAAAGGCTTTATGACAATGTAATGAACAGATATAAATATGGCGGGCTGAATACTCCGGGGCTCTATCTGGATGAAACAACCCTGCGTACGTGTTGGTATCATCGCAGGCTTTTCGCGCAACTGGCCAAAGAACTGATAATACAAGGAGACTCTGTGCGTGCAAAGAAAGTACTTGCTTATGCGGAACAGGCTGTTCCGGGATATAATGTTCCCGAAACGTATGAAAGCGGTTCTTATAGCATAGCAACAGCCTATGCCGCATTGGGCGAAAAGATGAAAACGATAACCCTGACAGAGCATTTGATAGCCGAAGCGGAAGATTATATCAACTGGGCTTTTTCATTAAAGGGGAACCGTATGGAAATGGTCCGCAATGATTGTATCTATAAATTCTGGCAATGGAACCAATGTAATGAACTTCTGAAGAAGGTAGATGAAGAGAGATATAAAGAGAGCAACAGACGGTTTGAAGATAAATATGCACTATTTGCTCCAAACATGGGTTATAAGAACTAAAACTAAAGAAGAACATGGGAACAAAAATAATGAAGCAGAAGGAGACAGAAACGGTGTTTGACAGGAGAAATTATGTAATTCTGCTAATTGGCTCGGTAATGATAATAGTGGGATATCTGTTCATGAGCGGCGAGGGGAGTACCCCCGCCGCCTACAACCCTGATATATTCAGCGGATTGCGTATAAAGGTAGCTCCCATCGTGTGCTTGACAGGGTATTTGATTAATATATTCGGTATCCTGTATCGGCCTAAGCGGAGCTGATTGTCTGAGAGATTTGCGTGCATTAGAACCGAACCATCAGTTCTAATACAATCTTATCCTGCTCTGATTCTTTGGCAATGCTGTTTTTGGCATAAAAGTATTTTTCAAAGTTCAGCCGGAGGTCTGTACGGAATGCTTTGCTGAGGCTGAAAGTGACACCACCCGTCACGCGGTGCCGTTTATAGTCAGTAGTGACTAAAGCGCCTGTTTCCTCATCGATAGCTTTGCCGTCGCTCTGGCTGGTCATCATATCATAGCGTACCAGGAAAGACATTTTGTTGAAAACCTTTCGTAGAGGTAAATCGTAGTTGATGAAGCTGTTCACGGCATGCACATTGTCGTAAGCATTGTCAGCATACGTCTTGTACAGGTATTCCCCTTCAATATGGAAACGGCCGGATTCGTAGAAAGCACCGATGTCATAAGAGTTAATCCGTACATCCTGCGGCTGAATGCTCTGTATGCTTAAAGCCAGATTAAGTTTTTGGGCAAACAGGAATTGCGCTTTGGCGGAGTAATTCACTTCTTTGTGCCACTCCTTCTGGTTGGTCAGTCCCGAACCATTATAAAGCCCGCCCTCTAATGTAACAGGTATTTCAGTTCCGAGTTTATATCCCAATGTAACGCCAACGTCACGTACGTTACCGACTTGTTTCGCAATGAATGAACGGTTGGCAAAATATTGCTGGTGCGGAGAACGGTGGGCGTCAAAGGTGAACGGCACGCGCATTTGTCCTGCGGTTACTGTCAGGTCTTTTACCGGGAAGAGGCGGGCGTAGGCATCCAGCATCTTGATTTGTCCTTCATCGGAAAGGTCGATCTCTGCTTTATAAGCCACTATTGGTAATACATTGCCGGTAATACTAATACGCGCATTGCGCACTTCGAAGCGGCTGGCAGCCATTTCTGTCTGATACTCGAACTTGGTGCGGATAGTACCATGTATTTCCGGAAGATAATCTTTTGTTTCCAGCTCTTCTTTATCAATCTTCTTTCCGTCTTCGTTGCGGTATGGAGTTTGAGCTTTCACAGCCAGTGGCAACAAAATGATGAGTAACATCAATGCGCTTTTCTTCATAATTCTTAGTTGTAGTCGATTAATTTATGGCGGCAAAGTTCAGACATACGTGTTATGTTTTTATGTCATGTGTATTTCGTTTTAGTTACAATTCTCTTTTTTCTTTTTCATTTTAGTGGTGGTGTCAACCATAAAAAGACGTTTTCCTTCACTTTTTATTAGAGGAGGTAACATAAGCGAAAAAACTTGTAACACAGATATGGGGATTCTCTCTAAAAAAAGCATTCTTTTGCAACCGTTTCCAATAGCAAACATTAAATAATGAATATATGATATCATAGTATACGGATATACAATGAAAAACCTTTTAAATAATTATCAGATGAAACATTTATTCAAATTTTCCCTTTGCGCGTTGGCATTTGCCATGAGCGCAAATAACGGGTTCGCACAAAGCGGCGAAACAGGACTGAAGGATGCTTATAAAGATTACTTCTCTATTGGCGTGGCTGTTAATATGCGTAACATAGCAAATCCCGAACAGATTGCCATCATCAAAAAAAACTTTAACAGTATTACGGCGGAAAACGACATGAAGCCGCAACCCACCGAGCCTGCCTACGGACAGTTCAACTGGGAGAATGCCGACAAGATCGCCAACTTTTGCCGTAGCAACGGTATCAAACTTCGCGGGCATTGCTTGATGTGGCATGCCCAGATAGGAGAATGGATGTATAAGGATGAAAAAGGCGATTTTGTGTCGAAAGAGAAATTATTCCAGAATATGAAGCATCATATCACAGCCATCGTGGAACGTTATAAAGACGTGATATATGCGTGGGACGTGGTGAACGAAGCTATCTCCGATGGTGGCTGGCAGAGTGGCCGGCGAGGCATGGGAGAGCAACCAAGTCCATATCGCAATTCCCCCCTTTATCAGATTGCCGGTGACGAGTTCATTAAGAAAGCCTTTATTTATGCCCGTGAGGCCGACCCTAATGTACTCCTTTTCTATAATGACTATAATGCTGCCGATCCCGGAAAGCGCGACCGCATCTATAATATGGTGAAATCCATGAAGGAAGAAGGTGTGCCCATTGATGGTATCGGCATGCAGGGACATTACAATGTCTACGGTCCGAGTATGGAAGATGTAGATGCTGCCTTGACAAAATACTCTACGATAGTGAAACATATTCATATTACCGAGTTGGATATTCGTGCCAATCAGGAGATGGGAGGACAGCTCAACTTCAGCCGTGACGGCGGCAATATCAGTCAGGTGGTGAAAACGCTTCAGGAAGATCAGTATGCTCGCCTGTTTAAAGTGCTTCGCAAGCATAAGGATGTGGTAGACAATGTTACTTTCTGGAATCTTTCCGACCGCGACTCATGGCTCGGCGCACGCAATTATCCGTTGCCTTACGATGAGAATTATAAGCCGAAACGTGTCTATAGCATCATTAAGGATTTTGATCCGGCACGCGATAATGCTGTGGTGAAAGAAGATTTCCGTCCTTCTGTGCTTAATCAGCCCGGACAGCAGTATCCTATGGTTAATTCGCAAGGATATGCCCGCTTCCGTGTAGTTGCTCCTGATGCCAAATCAGTCATTGTCAGCCTTGGACTGGGCGGTCGTGGCGGCACAGTCCTCCGCAAGGATAAAGAAGGTGTATGGGTGGGTACTACAGATGGCCCTATGGACGAGGGATTCCATTATTATCACCTCACTATCGATGGTGGTGTGTTTAATGACCCGGGCGCCAAGAATTATTACGGTTCTTGCCGTTGGGAAAGCGGCATTGAGATTCCGGCTCATGACGAAGATTTCTATGCCATGAAACAAGTGCCTCACGGCAATGTTCAGCAGGTTTATTTCTATTCCAAGAGTACGGACACTCACCGTCGTGCATTTGTTTATACACCGCCCACTTATGGCAAGGATAAGAAGAAGTATCCGGTTCTTTATTTACAGCACGGATGGGGAGAAGATGAAACGGCATGGTCCAACCAGGGGCATGCGAATCTGATTATGGACAACCTGATTGCCGAAGGCAAGATTGAACCGTTCATCATTGTAATGACGTATGGCATGACGAATGATGTGAAATTTGGGCATATCAAAGAGTTCACGGCTAAGGAGTTTGAAACGGTGCTGGTGGACGAACTAATACCTTATATTGATAGTAACTTCCGTACACAGGCCGACAAGAAGCACCGTGCTATGGCAGGACTTTCTATGGGTGGCTTTGAGACGAAACTGATTACTCTGCGACGTCCGGAAGTATTCAATTACTATGGACTGTTGAGCGGTGGTACTTATGCACCGGACGATATCAAGGATAAAAAGCAGGTGGAATCCATCTTCATCAGTTGCGGAAGCAAGGAGAATCCGGATGGTGTGACTAAGGCTGTGAACGACCTCAAGGCTGCCGGTTTCAAGGCTACGTCGTTCGTTTCTCCCGATACGGCGCATGAATTCCTGACTTGGCGTAGAAGTTTGTATCACATGGCACAGTTACTTTTCAAATAAGGATATGCCTTAAAAGATAAAAATAAAGTCCCTCAAAAGTTATTGTCCAACTTTTGAGGGACATTTTGTTTTTCTTCTCCCCGAAATCATCTATTTTTGTAAGCTAATTGAATGAACATCCTAAAATGAACAGACCTGAGAAGCGAGTATTGGTAGGCATGAGCGGCGGTATAGACAGTACCGCCACTTGTCTGATGTTGAAAGAACAGGGGTATGAGATAGTCGGACTAACCATGTGGGTGTGGGGAGATGAACCGGTGGAGGCGCGACAACTTGCCGACAGTATGGGTATCGAACACCATGTGGCTGATGAGCGTGAGGCTTTTCGCAAAGTAATTGTGCAGAACTTTATTGATGAATATTGCCAGGGGCGGACACCCAATCCGTGCGTGATGTGTAACCCTACATTTAAATTCCGTATACTCACTGAATGGGCGGACAAACTGGATTGCGCATTTATCTCTACCGGGCATTATAGCCGTCTGGAAGAAAAGAACGGGAATATATATATAGTGGCCGGAGATGACGATAAGAAAGACCAATCTTATTTTCTTTGGCGACTGGGGCAGGATGTGCTGAAACGTTGCCTTTTTCCGCTGGGCACTTATACGAAGTTGCAAGTGCGGGAGTATCTGCGTGGGAAAGGCTATCAATTGAAGGCGGAAGAAGGGGAGAGCATGGAGGTATGTTTCATCAAGGGTGATTACCGGGACTTCCTGCGCGAACATTCTCCTGAAATAGACCGTGAAATCGGTCCCGGATGGTTTGTCAATTCCGAAGGGGTGAAGTTGGGTGAGCATAAAGGTTTTCCTTATTATACCATCGGACAGCGGAAAGGTCTGGAAATAGCTTTGGGCAAACCGGCTTATGTGTTGAAGATAAATCCGCAGAAGAATACAGTGATGCTGGGTGATGCCGAACAACTACAGACCGAATATATGCTGACCGAACAGGATAACATTATCGATGAACAGGAATTCTTCTCGGCTCCTGACTTGACAGTACGTATCCGTTATCGTAGCAAACCGATTCCCTGCACGGTGAAAAGGCTGGAAGACGGGCGGCTGTTTGTACATTTCTTGTCCGAAGCATCAGCTATTGCACCCGGGCAGTCAGCTGTATTCTATATTGGAAGGCGGGTAGTGGGGGGCTCGTTTATTGCTTCCCAGCGGGGCATTGGCTTGGTTATTGCAGAAAATAAATAAGTAATGGATAGTAATAGAATGAGAAAATTATTTCTTTTTGGGGCTTTCATCCTGTTTATGACAGGTGTGTCCGCACAGCAAGATTCATTGAAGTATCGCATCAGTTTAAAAGACAAGGCTGCTACAGAGTATTCGTTAAAACGTCCTGAAAAGTTCCTGTCGGAAAAGGCTATTGAGCGACGTAAAAAGCAGAATCTTCCGATTGATTCTACTGATCTTCCGGTGTGCCGCAAATATATAGATGAAATCCGCAAGCAGGGAGTGAATATTGTGGTGGTTGGAAAGTGGGATAATTTTGTAACAGTATCTTGTAACGATACTACTTTAATAGACCGCATTGCAGCATTACCTTTTGTACGTTCTACGGAAAAGGTATGGTTTTCTCCCGGTGCTGATAAACCGACAATGTCAACGGAACGGGATTCTGTAATCAATCAACCGACCCTACATCCGGATAGTATCTATGGGCGTGCCATCACTCAGGTTCAACTGAGCAATGGAGATAAACTGCATGAAGCAGGTTTCAAAGGTCAGGGAATGACGATTGCAGTTATTGATGCCGGTTTCCACAATGTAGATAAGATTACTGCTATGCAGAATATTCATATTTTGGGTACAAAAGATTTTGTGAATCCCCAAGCGGATATTTTTGCGGAGAGCAGTCATGGCTTGAGCGTTCTGTCTTGCATTGGAATGAATCAGCCTGAGATTATGACAGGGACAGCACCCGAAGCTTCCTTCTGGTTGCTTCGTAGTGAAGACGAATATTCGGAACATCTGGTAGAGCAGGATTATTGGTCGGCTGCCGTAGAATTTGCCGATAGTGTGGGAGTGGATGTGATTAATACCTCTTTGGGGTATTATACGTTTGATGACAAATCAAAGAATTATAAATACCGTGATTTGGATGGACGGCATGCTTTGATGTCTCGTCAGGCTTCACGCATTGCTGATAAGGGAATGGTGCTGGTATGTAGTGCTGGTAATTCCGGCATGGGTTCTTGGAAGAAAATTACCCCTCCGGGAGATGCGGAAAATGTATTGACGGTAGGAGCTGTTGATAAGAAAGGAACATTGGCCCCTTTCTCATCTATTGGTAATACTGCAGACCATCGTGTGAAGCCTGATGTAGTTGCAGTAGGGTCAGGATCAGACGTCATCCGTCCGGATGGTAATCAGGGACGGGCTAATGGTACTTCTTTCTCTTCGCCTATTATGTGTGGTATGGTGACTTGTTTGTGGCAGGCTTGTCCGAAGTTGACAGCAAAAGAAGTGATTGAATTGGTACGTCGGTCCGGTGACCGTGCGGATTTTCCCGATAATATCTATGGATATGGGGTACCTGATATGTGGAAAGCATACAATGAGTATAAGTTGAAGAATAAATAATAGATTACATACTGCTATTGGTGATGTGTGACCTGTAATACGTAAATGAACAGAATGGAAGCATTGTCTTTGTATGATTTAAACGCTTTGGTGCGTCGGAGCCTTGAACAATGCCTGCCCGATGAATATTGGGTGCAGGCAGAGCTGAGCGATGTGCGTACGAACAGTACCGGACATTGTTACCTGGAGTTTATTCAGAAAGATCCCCGTAGCAATAATCTGATAGCAAAGGCACGTGGAACCATTTGGGCAAATGTATATCGTTTGTTGAAACCTTATTTTGAAGAGTCGACGGGACAGGCATTTGTTTCAGGTATTAAGGTTTTAGTTCAGGTTACTGTCAGTTTTCATGAACTTTATGGCTACAGTCTTACTGTGCAGGATATTGACCCTACTTATACCTTGGGTGATATGGCACGCCGGCGCCGGGAGATATTAAAACAACTTGAGGAGGAAGGGGTGTTGACCTTGAATAAGGAGCTGGAAATGCCGGTCTTGCCCCAGCGTATTGCAGTAGTTTCATCACCTACAGCCGCAGGTTACGGGGACTTTTGCCATCAGTTAAAAAATAATTCCCGTGGCTTCTTCTTTCATACGGAATTATTTCCGGCATTGATGCAAGGCGATCGTGTGGAAGAATCTGTATTATCTGCTCTGGATGCTATTCTGAATCGTCAGGAAGATTTTGATGCTGTGGTTATTATCCGTGGCGGTGGGGCTACTTCTGATTTGTCCGGTTTCGATACCTATCTGCTTGCTGCTGCTTGTGCTCAGTTTCCGTTGCCCATAATCACTGGTATAGGACATGAGAGAGATGATACAGTACTTGATTCTGTGGCTCATACCCGTGTGAAGACTCCGACTGCTGCTGCGGAGTATCTTATAAATTGTATGGATCTTGCCGCTGATGAACTGGAAGTACTTATCAGTCAACTGCATGAAAGTGTGCGCTCCCGTCTGACAGAAGAACATCGTAAATTGATTTCATACAGAAACCGTATTCCTTCTGCTGTTGTCCGGCGTGTGTCCGATGCCAAACTTGCATTACTGACTACCCGGAAAGATATTTCGCTGGCTGTTCAGACTTTACTTTCGCGTCAACGGCATCGTCTGGAGTTGTTACAACAACGTCTTGCTGATGCTTCTCCCGAGAAGATGCTGGCACGTGGCTATAGTATCACGTTGAAAGATGGAAAAGTTGTAAAAAACGGGGATGTATTGCAGCTGAACGATGAAATAGTCACTCGCCTTTATCAAGGGGAGATTGTTTCTATAGTAACAGATTTATAGCTTATGGATATAATTCAAGATATCCATAATGGCGTTAATTAAAATAAAAATATAGATATGCCTGCTCCGAAGAAAAAAGAAACCTATTCCCAGGCAATGGAACGTCTGGAGAAGATTGTCCGTCAGATAGACAATAATGAGTTGGAAATCGATGCGCTTGCTGAAAAAATAAAGGAAGCGAATGAGATTATTGCGTTTTGCAGTGACAAATTGACTAAAGCCGACAAGGAAATAGAAAAATTACTGTCGGAGAAGCGAGAAAGTGAAGAATAAAGATTAAATTTGTTGCAAAATGTACGTAATGAGATTACTAATACTTTGAGATATGAAAGAAATAGATTGGTCTAATCTGTCATTCGGATACATGAAGACAGATTACAATGTGAGAATTAATTTCCGGGAAGGTGAGTGGGGAAAACTCGAAATCAGTAGTAGTGAACTGATCAATATGCATATGGCAGCTACCTGTCTGCATTATGGTCAGGAGGCATTCGAAGGATTGAAAGCATTCCGTGGTAAAGATGGTAAAGTTCGTATTTTCCGTTTGGAAGAGAATGCCGCTCGCTTGCAGTCTACCTGTCGTGGTATTATGATGGCAGAATTGCCCACAGAACGTTTCAAAGAAGCTGTACTCGCAGTAGTGAAGATGAATGAGCGTTTTATTCCGCCTTACGAAAGCGGTGCTTCTCTTTATATTCGTCCGTTACTGATCGGAACAGGTGCACAAGTGGGGGTTCGTCCGTCCAGTGAATATATGTTCCTAATCTTTGTTACTCCGGTAGGTCCATACTTTAAAGGTGGTTTTGCTGCTACTCCTTACGTGATTACTCGTAAGTACGATCGCGCGGCTCCTCTCGGAACAGGTATCTATAAGGTAGGTGGTAACTATGCAGCTAGTTTGCGTGCCAGCCAAGAGGCTCATGCAGCGGGTTATTCTGCAGAATTCTACCTGGATGCTAAAGAAAAGAAATACATTGATGAATGTGGTGCAGCCAACTTCTTCGGTATCAAGGATAATACTTATATAACTCCTTTATCTACTTCCATCCTGCCTTCTATCACAAATAAGAGCTTGATGCAGTTGGCTGAAGATATGGGCATGAAGGTTGAACGCCGTCCGATTGCAGAAGAAGAACTTTCTACTTTCGAGGAAGCTGGTGCTTGTGGTACTGCTGCGGTAATAAGCCCGATTGAACGTATTGACGATCCGGAGAATAATCATTCTTATGTTATTGCCAAAGACGGCAAACCGGGACCTGTATGCATGAAGTTATACAATAAGTTGCGTGGTATCCAATATGGTGACGAACCTGATACGCATGGCTGGGTAACCATTGTAGAATAACGCATGAGTAAAGGTAAGTTAGCGAAGTTTGCCGATATGGCAAGTTATCCGCATGTGTTCGAATACCCCTATTCGGCAGTAGATGACGTGCCTTTTGAGATGAGAGGAAAATGGAATGAGTCGTTCTTTAAGAATGACCATCCCATTGTTTTGGAATTGGGTTGCGGACGCGGTGAATATACAGTAGGACTGGGACGGCTATTTCCAGATAAGAACTTTATCGGAGTAGACATCAAAGGTGCCCGTATGTGGTCTGGTGCTACGGAGTCGATGCAGGCTGGCATGAAGAATGTCGCTTTCCTGCGTACGAACATCGAAATCATCGATCGTTTCTTTTCAGAAAATGAAGTGAGTGAAATCTGGTTGACCTTCTCTGATCCACAGATGAAGAAGGCCACAAAGCGTTTAACTTCCACTTATTTCATGGAGCGCTACCGTAGATTCCTGAAACCGGATGGTATCATTCATCTCAAGACAGATAGTAACTTTATGTTCACTTATACCCGTTATATGATTGAGGAGAATAGCCTTCCAGTGGATGTGATGACAGAAGATCTGTATCACTCCGGCATGGCTGATGAAATCCTTAGCATTAAAACTTATTACGAACAACAATGGTTGGATCGTGGGTTGAACATCAAGTATATCAAGTTTCATCTGCCGAAAGAAGGTGAACTGCATGAACCCGATGTAGAAATAGAGTTAGATGAATATCGCAGTTATAACCGCAGTAAGCGGAGCGGACTGCAAACTTCAAAATAATACATAGTGATGAAGTGTTAGGGTGATAAAGTGCTGAACTGATAGTCACTTTATCACCTTACCGCTTTATCACTCTATCACAACTTTAGATTATGACACTTTATCCTAAACTGATTTTAGATGCACTGGCAACAGTGCGGTATCCCGGCACCGGAAAGAACCTTGTAGAAGCGGAAATGGTTGCTGATAATCTGCGTATTGAAGGCATGAAAGTCAGTTTCTCATTGATATTTGAGAAGCCGACCGATCCTTTTATGAAGTCTGTAATAAAAGCTGCTGAAACAGCTATTCATACCTATGTATCCAATGAGGTAGAGGTTGTTATTGCTACGGAGAGTAAGCAGGCGGCACGTCCTGAACCGGGTAAGTTATTGCCTCAGGTAAAGAATATTATCGGAATTTCTTCTGGTAAAGGTGGGGTAGGTAAATCAACGGTATCTGCCAATCTTGCAGTAGCTTTGGCAAAGTTGGGCTATAAAGTAGGTTTGCTGGATGCTGATATTTTCGGTCCGTCTATGCCGAAGATGTTTCAGGTAGAAGATGCACGTCCTTACGCAGAAAATGTAGAAGGACGTGACCTGATTGTACCGGTTGAGAAATATGGTATAAAGCTACTTTCCATAGGTTTTTTTGTTGATCCTGACCAGGCAACTCTGTGGCGTGGTGGTATGGCGAGCAATGCTTTGAAGCAACTGATAGGTGATGCGAATTGGGGCGACCTTGATTATTTCCTTATCGACCTGCCTCCCGGTACAAGCGATATTCACTTGACAGTGGTTCAGACGCTCGCCTTGACGGGGGCTATCGTAGTCAGTACTCCGCAAGCCGTTGCATTGGCCGATGCTCGTAAAGGTATCAATATGTTTGTCAATGAAAAGGTAAATGTTCCTATTCTCGGTCTGGTAGAGAATATGGCTTGGTTTACGCCTGCCGAACTACCGGAAAATAAATATTATATTTTCGGTAAGGAAGGCGCTAAGAAGCTGGCAGAGGAAATGAATGTACCTTTATTGGGGCAAATTCCTATTGTACAAAGCATCTGCGAAAGTGGCGACAAAGGTACACCGGTAGCGCTTGATGAGAATACTGTGACAGGACGTGCTTTCCTGCAATTAGCGGCAAGTGTGGTTCGCCAGGTAGATAAGCGGAATGTGGAAATGGCACCGACGGAAGTGGTGAAGATGCAGAAATAAGAAGTATCCCTTATATTTATAAAAGAAACAGTAGACTGAGTATGGATAGCTCAATCTACTGTTTTTTTATTGGGACATGTTTCTATAATAATTCCGTTATGGCATCCATAATTTCTTTGTCTGTTCTTTCATTGCCATATCCCCTGATAACTTTTCTGATAATGTGGTGTTCGTCCAGTATGAAGAAGAAGGGGGCTGCATTCCCTGTTTGATAGTCTTTGATTACCTGGTCGTTTGCATTCAGAATGGTGTAATTGAGTTTTTTATTATTTGCATAAACTTGAATGGAGTGTTCCTTCCGGCTCCAGCCTTCTATTGCTATAAGGTCGAAATCTTCATTACTGAATTTGCCTTTCAATTCTTTCAGGAAGGGAACGGCAGCCTGACAGGCACCACAACCTATTCCGGTAAAGTTGATTAGCAACACTTTGCTTTTTTGGTTGGCAAGTGATACTGGATTGCCATTGGAGTCGTTTAAAGTCCATTCCGGTGCCTGCTTGCCTGTAAGTTCGGGTGCTGAGGCGGCTTTTTTATTACCGTATCTGTATGGCTCAACAGTATACCCCTTTGGGTAATAATCAGATACATTGAAATCATTAATGGACAACTTGTTGAATTCTACGGATGTAATAGCCGTAACTGATATATCATGTGACATTTCTCTCCGTGCTTTATAAGGTAGATTGTCCGATTTACGTATCCATAGCTCATAGATTGAAGTCGGTTCTACATAAAACGGTGGCTTCTGCATGTGATAGGCTTTTCCGAAAAATTCCACTTGTGTGTCTTCTTCAATAACCAATCTGAAAAAGTAATCGTTACCTTTATCTTGCAAGTCAACGGTTATATTGTCCTTTGTTTGCAGAGCGTATTTGATTATGTTTTTAGTGAAGTTGTAAAAAGGTGGTCCTACTAATCTGAAAGGGAGTGGCCGGGCGGTGAAGTCGTCTTCTACAATTGCCTTGTCATCGTCGTACACTAATACTCTTTTGTGCCCATCATAGCAAAAGACCATTTTGCCCATATCTTTCGTTTCGAAAGAAACATAACTTGCTCCAATGGTACTATCATTCGGATTATTGTATTCATTGGTATAATCAGAATGAATGAATACCGGAACTGTATCACCAGGTTGCCAGGATTCATTAAAACTTGTGTAGCTTGCCGACTCTACCTTTTCAAGGTTATTGAGTACTTTCTGTAAGTATACCTTTGGGTCTTCCAGTGCATTGACTGTGTTGATTATAAATAAGAAGGATAATAGAACAAGTAGCTTTTTCATGGTGCAAGAATTTTATGATTATCTGCATCCTCCCCTTGATACCGGAATAAATGATCAGGGGGAGGACTTGCGGATAATCTATTGTGTAAGAGAGAATTTAAACTGAATAGAGGTTACTTTATTGTAATCTGAAAACGATAGGGAATGTGTATTTCACGTCTACTGCTTTTCCTCTTTGCATACCCGGTTTCCATTTAGGCATGTTCGTAGTAATACGGATTGCTTCTGCATCCAAAGATGGATTTACGCCCTCGATGATTTTAGGACGTGTGACATTACCATTTTTATCGACTATCATTTGTATGACTACCCGTCCTTGTATCTTTTCCTTTTGTGCCTCTACCGGATATTTGATATTTTTGGATAAATATTGCATTAATCCATTCGTGCCACCGGGGAATGAAGGCATTTCTTCCACTACTTCAAATACTACGTCTTCATTGACAGGCGATTCTTCCTTAGGGGCATAACCCACGACTACCATTTCATCGACTTTTTCTATAGGCTTGTAGTCTTCTTTTGGGACTGCGTCGTCATTTAAGCGGAACATAACAGGAACAGTATATTTCACCCGGACAGGTTTTCCTTTTTGCATACCGGGTTTCCATTTAGGCATTGCACTGATAACGCGCACTGCTTCACCGTCCAATTCAGGGTCTACTTCACGGAGAATTCCTATGTTGGAGATGCTTCCATCCGTATTTACAATAAATTGTACGGTGACGCGTCCTTGTGTACCATTCTTCTGTGCATTTACCGGATATCTGATGTTTTTCGATAAGAATTCCATCATTGCTCCCATTCCGCCATTCGGAAATTCCGGCATTGTTTCCACTACCTCAAATACAGGATTGTCCGGGTCATCGGCAGGCGGATTTTGCCATTCCCTATCCATGACAATCTTCATGTTGGAGTTGTTTTCTTTGTTGACAGTGGCGGGTACCCCCATCATTTTTCCATCTTTTTTCCAAATTACTATCATTTTAGCATTCTCAAATGCTTTGAAAGAAAAATTACCGTTCTTTCCTGTGACATACGATTGACCTTGTGGTAATTTGTAGTCGCCATCAACGAAAAACTCAGCGCCTTCCACCGCTTTTCCGTCTTTATCCACTACTACCCCTTTGTAAGTCACAAGCTTGTCTTTATCCTGTTGCGGTGCCGGTGTTTCCAGCGGTGCCGTTTCAGTAGCAACTTCCATATCCGGCGCCGTTGTATCTGACGTCAGATTATCTTCCACAGCCTCTATGACATCTCTGGCAACTTCCTTCGTGGTGCGTGCCACGGCTTCGATGTTGCTGATAATCATAAGTAAGGCTGCCAAGGGGAGGAACATAAGATACTTAGTTCTCCCTATTTCTCGGGTTCTCTTTTTGTTCATCATTTTGATGCGTTTTTTTAGAGGTAATACATTAAAACTGTTATAGATAGTTGCTGCAGCCTTATGGTGTGATAATCCTAACAGGTGATACTGATAGGCTTTGGAATCATGCCCGGTTTCCAGTACACGGTTGTCCGCCAGATATTCCAGATTGGTGCGGATTTCCCGTTTCATGAGCCAGGCAAAAGGATTGAACCAGCAAAATGTACATACAATCTCACTGACAAGTACGTCAATGGAATGCCATTGGTTGGCATGAGTCTGTTCGTGGGTTAATATTTCGCTTAGTTCATCTTCTGTATGTGAAGTCGGATGAATAAAAATCCAGTGAAAGAAGGAAAAAGGTCCGCTTGCTTGCTTAAGCAAGTGTACGTTGGTATTTCCAATCTTCGTTTTCCGGCTACGGAAAGCTAGCCGAATAATGCCTGCCAGTTGTATAAGAAAACGGGCAGCTAATAGGGCTACTCCTCCCCAATAAACAAAACCAGCCGTTTGGAGCAGGATTGCTTTCCAGTCGAAGGTTGTCTTTTCCGGCGTCAGGGTAAACTCCGGCAAAACGATGTCAGCGTATAAATCTGCCATGGCAACCATAGGTTCCTGTGCCGTAATCCAAGTTTGTATATTTAGTAATGGATAGACGGCAGATACGGCAAAGAAACAGAGCAAAGCAACCCTGCGCCACGTGAAGAACGTGTCTTTATAGAAGAATAGCCGGTAAAACGCATAAAATAGCGCAATGGCTACGTTGATTTTTAGAAAATAGGCCAACATCTTTTGAAGTATGATTTATAGTTTATGATTTATGTGTTTCTTGAATCATGAAATATTTCCCTTATTCCGGATGTTATATATCATAAATCAAGAATCATAAATCTTCACTCTTTTCCTCTCTCAATCATATTGATGATATCTTTCAGGTCATTGGTCGAAATCTTTTGCTCTTTGGCAAAGAAAGAAACCATTTCCTTATACGAGTTTTCAAAGTAATTACGCACAAAGCCACTCATGAACGTACGTTTGTATTCGCTTTCACGGATAGCGGGTGTATATTGGTACGTATTTCCTACGCGTGCGGCTGTAACATACTGCTTGCGTTCCAGGTTCTTGACGATGGAAGCTACCGTAGTGTAGGGAGGTGCCGGTTGGGAATATTTGGCAACAATGTCTTTTACGAAGCAACTGCCCAGTTCCCAGATGTAGATCATTGCTTCTTCTTCTTGTATTGTTAATTTTTCCATGGAATAAAAGTTTTTGAATGAATTCAATACAAAGCTACGAAAGTTTCGTAATAAAGCAATGAACAGTGAGTTAATTATTCTAAATACTGCTTTTTGAATCATGTGGATTGTATTATTGGGCAGTTGGAGCTAAAGTATATTGTGGGTATTTCTTTGCTGTGATATGTTTTTATGGCTTTTGTATGGAAAAAGAGGAGAATATTTGCATTTACTTTGAAGAGATTGGTTATCTTTGAGCATCAAACAAATTTGGATTTGAAATAGACTGTAGTATCGTACAGATTGATTCACTTTAAATTAAATAGAACATGAAGATTTTGAAATCATTGTTGTTGGGTATGTGTGTCGCATTATGTGCATGCACATCTCAAACTTCTACTGTGCAAACCAATGACAAGGGCACTCAGTGGGAATGGAAGAATGGAACTATTATTGTGAAAACTCCCGAGCGTCCGGCTGGGCAGCAGAGTGTGATTGGGCTGACTGCCCCGAAGATGGAAGTCGTTAGAGTAGGATTCGTAGGACTGGGTATGCGTGGCCCCGGTGCTGTAGAGCGTTTTACCCATATTCCCGGTACGCAGATCGTGGCTCTTTGTGATTATGAACAATCACGTGCTGAGGGCTGCCAGAAGTATTTGCAGAAAGCATCTTTGCCTAAGGCAGCTGTTTATTCCGGAGAGAAAGGATACGAAGAACTTTGTAAACGCGATGACATAGACCTGGTTTATATTGCTACCGACTGGTTGCATCACTTCCCTGTAGCAATGTGCGCTATGGAGAACGGCAAACATGTAGCTATAGAAGTTCCTTCGGCTATGAATCTTCAGGAGTGTTGGGACTTGATCAACATGAGTGAAAAGACTCGCAAACATTGTATGATACTGGAAAACTGTTGTTATGACTGGTTTGAAATGAATACGCTGAACATGGCACAGCAGGGAGTATTTGGTGAAGTGATTCGCGGACAAGGTGCTTACATCCATGAATTGAGCCCGTTCTGGGATCATTATTGGAAGAACGGTGAGAATGATAAACTGGGATGGCGTTTGGATTACAACAAGAAACATCGTGGTGATGTGTATGCTACTCACGGTCTTGGTCCTGTGGCGCAAGCATTTGATATTCATCGTGGCGACCGTATGGTGACGTTGGTAGCTATGGATACCAAGTCGGTTGTTGGTAAGGATCTGGTAGAAAAAAGAACCGGAGAGGAATGTGATGATTTCCGTAACGGTGACCATACAACTACACTGATTCGTACGGCAAACGGAAAAGTTATCGAGATTCAACATAATGTGATGACACCGCAACCTTATAACCGTTTGTATCAGCTTACCGGAACCAAGGGCTTTGCCAATAAGTATCCGATTCAGGGGTATGCTCTTGATGCTAAGCAGTTGAGCGCTTCGGGAGTAGAACCGCAAGTTGACAATCTGAATACCCATAGCTTTTTGCCTAAAGAGGAAATGGAGGCGCTTGTAGAAAAGTTCCAGCATCCAATATTAAAGAAGTATGGTGAAATGGCTAAGGAAGTAGGAGGCCATGGAGGCATGGATTTCATTATGGATAGCCGTTTGGTATATTGCTTGCAGAACGGTTTACCTTTGGATCTGGATGTATACGACTTAGCAGAATGGTGCTGTCTGGCAGAACTGGGTGAGCTTTCTATGGATAACAATTGTGCTGCTGTGGAATTTCCTGATTTTACCCGCGGCGAATGGAATGTTATAAAAGGCTATAAGTTTGCTTATGCAAGTCTTGAAGAAGAAAAAGAGACTATGGATAAAGCTAAAGCCTTTACAAGCAAATTGAAAGAAAAAGGAGCCGAAGACTGGAAGCAGGAATCGGGTGAGAAATAAAACGAATGGCACTGTTCATCATTGAATGTAAATGATGGGCAGTGCCATTTTTTTTTAACAGGCTTCGTACCGTCCGGTACTTCTTTTTTATTGATCAGCTACTTTCAGGAGCTCTTCTTTCATTGTTTTAACACCGGGGAAACCTACTTGTCTGTATTTTATATTTCCTTCGCGGTCAATAATGAGGTAGGTAGGAACACCTGAAACATTGAAACTCTTGCCTAAGAAATTCCATTGGGCAGCTGTCACACGGTAATGTTCACCATGAATATCAGGAATCATATTTTCCCATGTCTTCAATGGAGATGTCTCACCGGTGATATACAAATACACAATATCCTTATCTTTTAATTCTTCCTTCATTGGAATCATTTCTTTGTTAGCCATGCGGCATGGACCGCACCAGGTAGCCCAGAAATCAACCAGCAATACTTTTCCACTGAACTTACTGATAATGGAAGCAAAGAGGTCTTCATCGCTGACTTCACCGGCTTCATTTACTGTGAATCCCGTCTTTTTCTTATTGGCTTCAATCTTTGCCAGGAGTTCATCGTTGGCTACAGTCAGCATTTCACGATAAGCGGAAGGGAAAGTGTTGATTGTGTTAATTTGCTCTTCAGTTAGCGGAGTGAAATTCTTGATGCTTTGATAAAGAGGAATAACCCGGACGATGTCAAAGAAGATACCGTTGTCTGTTCCCCAAGTTTTGGCAAGGTCATCACTTTTCTGATAACAACCGATTACGATGTTTGAGTAATTGCTGGACAGGGTGGCTTGCAGATCGTTTAGTATTGCAAAGTTAGCATTTGGAATATAGTCAGCCGGTATTTTCTGTGCCCGTTCCATATAGTATTTTTGAGCTTCTTCGCGTGTTATCTGATTGGCCTGTATGGCAGCTGATGTCAGTGTATTTGCAGCTAAACGCAATAACCCAATTGTGGACAACTTATTGTTGATGGTGAGTACTTGACGTGTTGCCAGACTGCATGGGAGTTTGTCTATTTCCGTTTGCACTTCAGCAGACAATTCCAGTACTTTTGATTTGTAAGTGTCTATATCCATACCGGCAAATGCCTTCATGTCCTTATATACCTTATCTTGTACATTGGTGTCGGGCATATCCTGGTTCAATTCTTGTGCAACAGTTGCTAAGGGGCCGTTAATGTATAGAATCTCTCCGTAAGGCTTCTCCTCGCTATGGAATTTAGACCGGCGGCGGGAGATCTCACGCAAATTGATATATGCTTCAGTCGTTTTTCCCGGTTCCATAAATAGTTGGAGGGGTGAGCTGCCGGACATATATATAGAAACGGGTGTAGTACTTGCCAAGGATATTTCTTTGCTGAAACTACCATCCGGTTGGATTTCTACCAGTGCTTCCGATATATCGCCTTTGGCACTTTCCCATGATACCAGAGTCATGGTCTTGGACATGCCGGGACGGAAATCCAGTAACTTACCTTTCAAGGTAGCTTTACCATATTCGATGACAGGGTTTGGCAGGGCAGTTTCTTTGTCTGCTTTATGGATAACAGCCTCTTTCGGCAGTACCAACTTTGGCAGATTATTGCCTTTCAACTGGATTCCCCAAATACTGAATCCATTTTCAACGTCGGCACCTTCTGTGAAGTCAATGGATGTAACGGATGCGGGAAGGGGAGGAAACACTAACTGAAACTCGGCTTCACCGGATTCCGGCATCCAAAACTCTGCATCCGGTGTGATGCCTATGCCCGAACGTAGTTGGTAAGTCTTTCCGTTATTATCTTGCAAGTAACTTCCTGAAGCAATTTTTATCCAGTTTTTAGGCCGGTATTTGGCAAAAATGTGCAGGACTGTAGCCGTGTCACTGATTTCGACCTGGTTGACTTCAATAGAGGTGGTGTTACTTACGACGAACGGAGGTTGTTCAATCACTTTGTTTTTAGCTTGAATGGTGCAGCACATGCATAGTAGCAGACTGCTGAGGAGAAAATTGAGCTTTTTCATACTATATAGTTTTTATCAAAGTTACGAATCTTTCGTAATTGCAGAACATCTTGCTTGTTAATTGATGTAAAACGAATGAAAAATGTAGTTTTTCAGTGTAACTTTGGGTCATCTTAATATCTATTAAATCATGAGAACCAAAGCTTTAATTTTCGGATTGCTGCTGGCAGCTTCTACTCATGCCCAGCTTCTTTATCACGATGCTTCCGCTTTCCCCCTGTTAGGCAAAGCTACGGATGCTACTCTTACCCGTTACGAACGCCTTCCGGCTTCTTTGAAATCTGTTTCCCGCAAACCGCTCTGGGATTTAGGACGCAATAGTGCCGGACTTGCTTTGCGCTTCCGTTCCAACTCTACATGCATTGGGGCAAAGTGGGAAGTGAGGGATAACAGAAGTATGAATCATATGACTCCTGCCGGAATCAAAGGACTGGATCTGTATTGCCTGCAAGATGGTAAGTGGGTCTTTGCCGGTAGCGGGCGGCCTCAAGGAAAGGTAAATGAGGCTACTATCGTGAAGAATATGGATCCTGAAGAACGGGAATATCTTTTATATCTTTCTTTGTATGACGGAGTCACCTCATTGGCAATCGGTGTGGATAGCCTTTCGACGCTTGACCAGCCTACTGTTGATTTGCCGGTACGTGAGAAGCCCGTTGTTTTTTATGGAACCAGTATTTTGCAGGGTGGTTGTGCTTCCCGTCCCGGAATGGCCCATACGAATATTCTGGAACGTTGGCTCAATCGTGAATGTATCAATTTAGGTTTTAGCGGTAATGCTTTGCTCGATCTGGAGATTGCGGAACTTATAGCTACGGTCGATGCTTCCATGTTTGTGCTTGATTTCCTTCCCAATGCCACAGTGGAACAGATGAAAGAACGGGCGGAGAAATTTTACTCTATCGTCCGTAGCAAACATCCCGAGACTCCCATCCTTTTTGTAGAAGATCCTATTTTCACTCATTCCCGTTTTGATAAAAGGGTTGCAAGAGAAGTGAAAGCTAAAAATGAAACGATTGCGGCTATTTTCCAGTCAATGAAGAAAAAGGGTGAAAAGAACATCTATCTTCTTTCTTCAAAGGATATCATCGGGCACGATGGTGAGGCTACTGTTGATGGTATTCATTTTACAGATCTGGGCTTTATGCGCTATGCGGAAGTATTATATCCGTTAATTAAAAAACATATTCGGTAACTTTTTCTATTTTATTATTCTATGAAACATGGCAGGTCTTGGCTATCGGCTTTATTGATTTCTTTTTCTATTTTGTCATTTGCTCAAAAAGAGCCGGTGGATTATGTCAATACGATTATTGGTGCTTCAACTTCGGCAGAGGCCGGAAAGTCGGGGCATGGGTTGGGAAAAACCTTTCCGGGAAGTTGTACTCCTTTCGGACTTGTACAGTTGAGTCCGGATACTAAAACAGGTGGTGATAACGGCCCCGGATATTCGTGGCATCATTCTACTATCGAAGGATTCAGCTTTACGCATTTAAGCGGTATTGGCTGGTATGGTGATTTCGGAAACTTTCTGGTAATGCCTACCACCGGACCATTACGGACATTCAAGGGAACCGAAAATAAACCGGAGGAAGGTTACCGTTCCAGATATTCCCATGATACGGAGATTACACAGGCCGGATACTATTCGGTATACTTGCAAGATTATCAGGTGAAGGTGGAACTGACATCCGCTCCTCGTTCAGGGATTCTGCGTTTCACATATCCAGAGTCGGAAAAGTCACGTATCCAGATTGATCTGGCCCGTAGAATTGGTGGCACATCTGATGAACAGTATGTGGAAAAAGTAGATGAATATACGATTCGGGGATGGATGAAATGTACGCCTGCTTGTGGAGGTTGGGGAAACGGCTCGGGTAAATCTGATTATACCGTTTACTTCTATTGCTGTTTTGATCGCCCATTGACGGAATACGGTGTTTGGAGTGCTTCTATTCCTGAGGGTGTTAGCAGAAAGAATGATGCCAATGATAATCCGGCCTATTTCAACTATATTAAGGATGCCCGGATAATACCTGCTATCGGGAAAGCACAGGGAAAGCACTTGGGCTTTTATACAGAGTTTCCTACCCGGAAAGACGAACAGGTGCAACTGAAGTGTGGTATATCGTTTGTCAGCATGGAAGGTGCCCAGCGCAATCTGGAACAGGATATTCCGGACTGGAATTTTGAGCGGGTAAAAGAAAATACACGTAATCTGTGGAATCAGGCACTCTCTTCGGTAAAGGTTGAGGGAAGTGAAAGGGATAAGACTATCTTTTATACCTCTTTGTATCATACAATGATCGATCCACATTGCTTCTCCGATTGTGACGGCCGATATGTCGGTGCGGATAAGAAGATCTACCAGACGGAGAATTTTACTTATCGTACTGTATTTAGCGGTTGGGATGTATTCCGTAGTCAGTTCCCATTGCAAACATTGATTAATCCCCGATTGGTGAATGATGAGATAAACTCTTTGATCCAGATTGCCCAATTAAGTGGGAAGGAGTATTTCCCGCGTTGGGAAGTAGTGAATGCATATTCCGGCTGTATGTTGGGAAATCCCGCTATCTCGGTGCTGGCGGATGCCTATGAGAAGGGGATCCGGGAGTATGATGTACAGAAAGCCGTTGAGTATGCTGAGAATACACAGAAGCAGTTTGGTAATGGAGAACTGGGATATACTCCCGGCAGTCTTTCCCATACATTGGAGTATGCTTATACGGATTGGTGCTTAGGACAACTCATGGGTTCCTTGGGCAAAAAGAAAGAAGCAGCTGAATATGAAAAGCGTGCCAAAGCTTACCGGAATGTGTGGTGTGACAGCGTGCAGTGGTTTCGTGCCCGCATGAAGGGTGGAGGCTGGTTGCCTTGGCGAGGCCGCACGGCACAGGATCAGGGTACTACGGAAAGTAATCCTTTCCAGCAAGGCTGGTTTGTCCCTCATGACATTGACGGAATGAAAGCTCTGATGGGAGGACAAAAGAAGTTTGATGCGGAACTGGAAGAGTTCTTTGCCAATGTTCCGGAAGATTTTTTGTGGAATGATTATTATAATCATCCTAATGAACCGAACCATCATGTACCATTTCTTTTCAACTACTCTTCTTGCCCGTGGCTGACACAGAAGTGGACGAGAAAGATTTGTGATAAAGCTTATGGTGACGATGTTCTGGGATTGTGCGGAAACGAAGATGTAGGGCAGATGTCGGCGTGGTATGTATTGGCGGCTATGGGCATTCATCCGGTTTGTCCGGGAAATCCCCGTTATGAGATTACCAGCCCTGTCTTCGAAAGCGTAGAGATAAACCTGGATACACATTTTTACTCCGGTAAGAATTTCAAAATCATAGCGCATAATAACTCGCCTCAGAACATTTATATTCAGTCGGTATCATTGAACGGTAAGAAATTGAACCGTTTGTGGATAACGCATAATGAGATTGTGAAGGGTGGGGTACTGGAATTCGATATGGGACCCAAACCAACTGCTATGGATGAGTTAGTATTCTAATTACCAATGCGTTGCATTTACCGATTGTTTGCCGCAGGATGTAAAAGCATTTACTGCCGTATGTAACGACCTTTACCCCTTATTGTAACGGCTTTTACCTCGGCATGTAACGGCTTTTACCTCGGCATGTAACGGCCTTTACCTCGGTATGTAAACAGAGTTACCGTGTGGGGTAAACAGAGTTACCATGAAAGGTGACACTACAGTATGTTATTTGTTCTTGTATTCTTTGTATTTTTCAATCACATGTTTCCTGCTTTGGATAATCTGCCAGCGATATACCCAGCAAGTAGTCAGGAAGTAGATGCCTGCCTGTATCCATAATGCACGGTATTCAAAGGCTACTTCGCCCAGTGTAGCTCCCATGCTATTGATACGTACATAGCCATTGATGCCGAAAGTGGACGGGAAGATATAAGAGAAGTATCTCCAGAAATCCGGCATGGCGGCTCCCGGCCAGGAAACACCTGAAAGGAACAATAAAGGTACGGATGTGAAGACGAATATCAACATGCAGGTTTCACGGTTGCGTATGGCAATAGAAGCTGTCATGGCAAAGAATATACATGCTGCCAGATAAGGCAACATAAAGAGGGTCAGTACACCCGGTTGAGCTATCTGGATGAGACTGAACAGACGTGGCACTACACAGAGCACATATACGGATACAAGTGCATACACCATGAAGTAACTTAAACCTTTACCCAGCACGATACGTAATGTGCCGTTGTAGTGGCGGTTGATAGGAACTAAATCTTTGAAACGATTCTGTTCGCGGGCTGTTCCGGCAGAAAGTCCGATACCCAGCAGCAAGGTTTGCTGAATAATCAGTATCAATACCGCAGGTATCAGGAAAGCCGCAAAACCATTTGCAGGGTTGAACAAGGTAACATCTTCATATTTTATCGGATAGGCGGTAATCTCATCCTGGCGGTTGGTGGTATTGCCGGCACGTTGCATTTTGATGTCTGCATTCATATCCAATGACACGCTGGTATTGGTGTTCAGCAAAGATTTATAATAAAGCAATCCGCTCATATCGCAATACAGACTGACCTGCGTTTGCTTTCTCCGTGCAATATCTTCACTGAATTCAGCAGGTATATAGATGATGCCATAAGCCAGACGATCTTTCAGCATCAGTTTGGCTTCTTCCATGTCGGCGCAATAAGATACAATCTTCACTTCCGGACTGGAGGCCACTTTGCGCAGGTATTCGCGGCTTAACGAACTGCGTGAGTTATCCACTACCACAGCAGGTACTTCCCGTATGGTTTCATTGGTATAAATGAAAGCATAAATCAGTGGATACACCAACGGGACAAGCACAAAGAAGATGAGCACACCCTGATCGCGAAAGGTCGTGCGGAATTCCCGTATCCAGATATAGAATAGGTCGTGGATACCTTGTACTACTTTCTGTTTGAACGTCAGATGTTTCATTAGGGCACGTATTTATAATAAATCAACGCTTCTTTGAGCCGGTGTACGACAAAGAAAGGAAGCATCATAAAAATAAGTAACGCCACATAGTTTATCCATGAATAAATCATCGGATAACCGTTCAGGGCCTGATCTACATAGATCAGGAAATAGTGACGCAGCGGGAACAGATTGGCTAATCCTTGCAGAACCGGATGCATTGCCATGGCAGGGAATGATAGTCCGCACATAGAAAATGAAAGCACTCCCCATAAGGATGCAAAACTCAGTCCCAGACGCAGGGTAGGCAATGTACCTATCATCAGTACACCCATCCCTTGCGAAGCCAGTACAAGGCAGAGAGTGGCAAGAAGCATCGGCATGATGCCACTGTTGCAGGGGAAGTGCAGGAAGCCATATAGATATACGTTATACAATATACCCATCAGGAAGAAAATAGCCGTATGCGGCAACAGCTTTCCGGCAAGGGAGATATAGATGGAATTATTTCCCATGCGCAGCCATTCGCGTGCGGTACGGTCTTTTATTTCCACGCCGATGGAGTAAACCGTTATCATAAATATAAGCAGCATCAATACACCTGGTGCAAATGTGTTACACAGATATACGGAGTAATTCAGCCACGGATTGTTCAGCGGATGTGTATCGATGACGATGGGTTGCAGGAATGCCATAGCCTGGTCTTCCGTAGCACCTTTGGCATACAAACTGGTGCGTGCTGCGGCTCCCGATGCCAACTCGCTCATCATCTTCATATCTTTGTAAAGCAGAGAACCAGCGATAAGCAGCGTGTTGTTGGTATAGAACGATACGGTAGGCTGTCGTTGAGATTGCGCCTTGGCAGTGGTACCTTTCGGAATGTAGTAGAATCCGTAGATTTCTCCTTTCTGCATGGCGGCACGTGCTTCGTTGATAGTAGGATAATGGGCTACGATGGCGGTCTGCTCAAATGCATCCAGGTTTCGCATCAATTGGCGTGAAGTGGATGTCATATCCTGATCCACCACCCCTACAGGCATATTGACCGGTAAGCCCGAATCCATCAGTGTCGTGAAGAACACGTAGCAGAACAACGGCGCTATCACCATGCAGAACAGGTACAGCGGACGGGAAACGAGCCGTCGGCTTTCCCGTTTCATGACGTTCCACAAAGCTATATATTTCTTATCTCGTGCCATTCCTTATACTTATCACTAATCACTAACCGTTAATCACTTCTTCAGTATCACCGACATTCCGGGACGTAAGCCTTCCACTTTCTCCTGTGGTAAAGCTTTTACCTCAAAAGTCTTCAGATCAAATTGCCCGGTTGTTTTCGTAGCCTTCCAGGCTGCATAAGTACCAAGATCCTTCATGTAGTTCACTTTCAGGCGGATATTTTTATCCAATGCCGGAACGAAAGCTTCGAATTCAGTTCCCATTGTCAGACCTTGCAGCAAATCTTCCCGAACATTAAAAGTTACCCACATATCATCCAGTATGGCTATGTTCATGATCGGTGCACCGGTTCCTACCAATTCACCTACTTTGGGGAAGATTTCCGAAACTTCTCCGGCTGTCTGGGCTATAAGATAAGTTTCTTTGATATAAGATTCTACTTCTGCAACGGCTCCTTTGGCACGGTCTACCAAGGCGGCAGCTGCTGCTTTATCTTCTCGTTCCGCACCGTTTTTTGCCATGTCGTATTGAGCTTTGGCGGCTTTTTCTGTAGCGACGGCAGCGTCCCGCTGTGCAGTAACCTCATCCAGCTTTTGGGCTGACATCACGCCCTGATCAGCAAGATTCTTCACACGTTTGTAAGATTTCTCGGCTATTTCAAGTCCTGCTTTGGCTTTTTGCCACATCTCAAAGGCAGCTTGTACCTGTTCATGACGGGCGCCTTTCAGTGCTTTCTCATTCTGTGCCTGAGCAGCAGCTTCTGCGGCCCGAGCCTGTTCCAGCTTAGCTAACACATCCGGAGCTTCCAGTATGGCGAGGGTATCCCCGGCTTGTACACTTTGTCCTTCCTTTACGCGGAATTCCAGAATTCGTCCCGGTACTTTGCTCGATACCCGATACTCTGTGACTTCAGCTTGACCTTGTACGATTTCCGGTCCTTTGCGCAACATGAAGAAACCCACTACGGCTACAATGGCAATGACGCCTGTCAGCGTTAAGAACGCTAGTAGCATGTTACTGTTTTGTGATTTGGTATCCATCTTATGATTTATGATTTCAGATTTATGATTTATGAGCTTTCACCCTTTTAATTTTTAATATTTAATTGTCCCAATGCTTTCTTCAGGTAGATGTCAGTCAGTTTTACGTCAATCTGTGCATCTATCTTTTCGGATTGGGCAGAAAGCCAGGCTGTGTGTGCTTCGAGTACGTTGCTGGCAGCTATCACGCCTTCTTCAAATCCGAGTGTAGCATAACGGAGGTTTTCATCCGCTTTTTCCAGATTCTTTTCTGCCATAATCAGTTTCTTTGCAGCTTCATTCACTTTGAAAACCGACTGGTTGACTTGAAGCTCAATCTTTTCTTTGGCGTCATCCAACTGATATTGGGCGATACGGGCTTCTGCTTTGGCTGCTTTTACCTTATACATACCTTCTCCCCAATGCCAGATGGGTACTTGTAATACTACACCGACATTCCACATACCTTTGAATTTCTTTTCAAATCCGTTGAAAACAGAAGGATTGGTCATCATGTAGCTGCCCATCAAAGCTAATGATGGCAAGTATTCTGAACGGGTGACATTTACTTTCTGTTTGTAGATTTCCGTGGCAAGTTCCAGGCTGCGTACTTCCGGTCGTGTAGCATAAACCGTATTGAGATCAATGCCGTTGGCAGCTACCGGATCGGGCTTGAGGTCATTTCCCTTTTCATCTTTCAGGATGATGGGAGAGGAGAGGTCCAGACCACATAGTTGGCATAGTAACATTCTGGAAAGACTCAGCCCATCTTCCACTTTGGTAAGTGTCATTTCCGCTTCGTTTACTTTTACCTTTACCGACAAACCATCTGCTTTAGTTGCGACACCTTCGGCAATCATCTTGTCCACATCGCTTTCCAGTTTCTGCAATAATTTGAGATAACCTTCTGCCAACTTCTTTTTGCTGGCGAGCGATACGACTTGCCAATAAGCCTGGTCGGTACTGAGGATTACATCTTGCAGACCACTATCATGCTGTTGGCGTGCCAATTCTTCGGCATATTTGGTAATCTTGTTGTAAGCGCGAATTTTCCCACCCATGTACAGCGGTTGTGTCAGCGTCAGGGCGCCGGCGTACATGTTGCGGGTATCTGTACGGAATGCATCAACGAGGGAGTTTCCGAGACCATTGAGAGGAGAAGCAATGTCTACGTTGCCTAATGCTTGGATCAGTGCCATGAACTGCGGATTCTGTGTCAGTTCGGGGTGCTGCGTCAGTATACCTTGTATACCATTTTGCATAGCACCGCTTACTTGAGTTCCCATTGAACCTAACGCACCTTTCTGGGCATCGCTCAATAGTGAAATTTCTTTTTGGGTGCGCATATATCCACCGGTGGCGGAAATATCGGGGAGGTAATTGGTAAATGCTGCCTTTCGCTGATAATGCGCAGAGTTTATTTTCTCCTGGCTTATCAGTAGTTCTTTGTTATTGGCAATTGCCAATGAACGGCAACTATCGAGGCTTAAAACCTCTTGTGCGCAGACTGAGAAGGTCAGACATACCAACCAAGTGAAACAGAAGAACTTTCTCATTGTGTCTATACATTATTAAGGTGATTAAAATGTTGTTTTGTGACGCAACAATAATTGCATAAACAACGATGCAAATGTATAGGCTTTCAGTGAGACCTCAAAATAATTTAAACTTTTTTAGTCCAATGTAAAGGATTGCGAGCCGATAAGTGTTCCGTCAGCGAAGAGATCTACACGGTAAGTACCTGCATATAAGTATTCTTCCACGTTCCAATATACGGTTATATTTTGTTCTTCACCGTTGTATTCAATGTACTTCTTGATGGAATAACCCAGTTCGCGGTTCTCGTATGGGAAGGTATTTGCGGGATTTTTGGTCAATACATCATTGTCCGGTTTGGTGATACGTACGTAGATAATACGTTCTCCTGTCTCGGCAGTTATATTCTTGACGATTGTGAATCCTATTTTGAATTTTACTACATCTTTCACCTTCTTGGCTGTTTTGTCCCGTTTGTTGACAGCCTGTATGTTGATATTGGTAGCGTCTAACTGGGCGGCAAGGGTGACTTTTTTATTCAGATTCTTTTTCTCTTCCGCCAGATTGCTGATTTGGCGGGAAGCATCGTTATACTTCTGCGTCACTTGTGCAATCACCTCTTTCTGATGAGCAGTGAGGCGGTTCAGTGAATCTATCTGGTTGATATATCCTATCATAACCTTACGTAGAGTGGCAAGTTCCTTTTTCAGTCGGCGTATTTCTGCGGCATTACTGCTTTTTACGGTACGCAGTTCTTCCAGTAAACGTTGGGTTTTTAATTGTTCCTGTTCCAACAGTACAGACAAGGAGTCATTGGAAACTGTCAGTTTCAACTCATCGTACTGTTGTGCAAAGCGCGTATATTCATTTTCCAGGTCTTCCTTTTCCAGTTGGAACTCCTGTACCAGTTCTTTATTGGTTTGCTTCTCAGAGAGTAATAACACGGTAACTCCTACTAATAATACTACTAACAGAGTTCCTATAGCGATTAAATATTTATTTTTCATTTTATTTTCTATTTAATTTCTGTTCCACATTTTATTCCATTGTACCTGAGCAGAATGAACGGCGAGCATGAGAGGATACCAACGTGCTTCGGCCGGTGCCAAGGCTCCGAATTCACGGCATCGTTGAGTGGCGCGGGTGAAAGTGTACCATTTTCCACTCCAGTATCCTTTAGGGCGTTGCTTGCGATTTTGGTTATGTTGCCCAAAATTACCTCCTTGCCATATATCATTGAGTAACCATTCACCGGTTTCTATATCTTTTTGAGTATAAGGGATAGGCAAATCTTCCATGGGAAGTCCCAGATAGTTTACGGCAACAACCCCGAATATTTTGGCTGCTTTGCTTAATCCCCATTTTTGCAGTAAATCAGCAATTTCTTTAAGATCGATATTGTCTTTTTGCGTATGGAGTATGTTGGCCCAATCGCATACCTGACGGAGTCCGATTCCCTCATTGAGGAAATGTAGTGCAGAGTGTGTCAGCACGTAGGCTACATCGAAAGATAGGGGAGGGAGAGTTACCTGGTAACCTTCTATTTCTAGATTCCGACAAGCAGTTGTACCATGCCACCGGGCTATTTCCTGTTGGAAACTCTTGTCGGAGGAAGGAGAACTGAGCCGGGAGAGTACGCGGTGGTTTTCTATGTCTACACCATGCCAGTGTATACATGTATGTTTATGATTCTCTTCGTGTTCTCCAGTAGATTCTGTCCTTAACAGCTTGTTGGCCTTTTCATAATTCTTGGGACCTATATATAAATCAATGTCTCCGCATTGTCTGTGCAATGGATTCCGGTAATTCTGTGCCACTCCTTGTCCTTTCAGCAAAACGGGCTCTATCTGATTGGCACGATAGAGCGTGTATACCTTGGCGATTTCTTGATTTAGAATGTGATTGTTTTCTTCTATTTGCAGTAATGCATTGCACCACTTTAAATAAAGTTCACGCTTCGGACGCAGTTCTTGCGGCAGAGTTTGCATACCATCGAATGTGATGCCTAGTAGGGCTTGCACTTTGGCTGATTGGTACAGCTGTGCCCAATCTGTTTGTATATTAAATAGAGTGGTATCTACAGGTGTACCCCATAGACCTGATTGCACCAGTGCAAAAAACTGTTTTTGTATCGGAGTCATATTCTTCTGCTGAATTCACTGTTTTCTTTTCCGGGGCAAAGATAATGCAAACCAAGGGCATAAAAAATGAACTTGTTCATTTTTTATGCTGTACACTACTTATTTTTACCTTTCCGGAGGTGAAAACTAAGACTGGTAACAGCCATCGTCGTAAAAAACGTAACCGATACCACCATTTTGCCTTCTTCAGCCAGCGTGTATCCCGGCAATCCTGCACTGTTCCGTCAGGGCGGTAGATGGTTCTTAATATTCCGATAATATCTTCCCGTTTCACTCGTTCAATGCGCGCTAGATTTCCATCTCCCAGCATCATATACTCATTTCCTTTCTTACCTATATATCTATGGATTAAATATTTTCCATTCCATTGGTAAAAAGGACAACACCAGGCAGGCAGTTCTTCTTCAAAAGAGAAGGGAACTACTTCCACCAGGTCTATTCCTCCTTTGATGAAAGGGTACATACTGTGTCCGCCAATAAGTAACTTTACTGTCTGTCCTTGTTTTAATGCCTTGGCGGCTTCGTTAAAGAAGTTGTTGGATACCACTATTTTTCGCATGTCCCAAAGATTGTTTCATAAGATAGACGGGCCGCATCCGCATCTGGCAAGCAAGCCAAATGATATACAGGTACATTGGTGAGTATAGCATTCAGTACTTCACAAATGGAATCATATAAAGATTCATCATAAGAAAAGGCTGGTGGACACGAAGGGTGTAATGAAGCATAGGCCTCTGCCACAGCCAGTCTTCTAATCTTATTGAACGGTGCTTGTGACAAACGGACACAGGCAGCAAGAGGATAACATTCTTTTTTATAACAAGGTGTTTTTCCGCTCCAAGGGCTACCCCATACCCATGGCTGTCCGTCTGTAATGCGGACAATGGGGCTGTCATCATTCAGTAGTGTGGCTTCTTCTATATTTTCACGCCATAAGCGTGTATGTGTACTTTTTCCTGTACCGCTTTCGCCCAGAAAGAGTACCGCTTTGCCCCGACATACAATTGTACTGGTGTGGATGGCGACCGTTTGATAAGGCACGGTCATCACGCCATAAGCCATCCAGCAGGCAAAACGTAGTAAACGCGGATCAAGGTTACCCTTTAGGTGGGCTGTATGTCCATTATTGTCTACCCATAGTTCCAGTGTTTCTCCCTCTGGAGGAGTAGATTCGAATATATACCCGTTGGTACAGGTTCCAAACCGATTTATGGTTCCGTTAATATCGATGCTGTAAAGAATCTCTTTCCAAGCTGGCATTTCACTGTCTACTAGAACGAAACGGAAAGTATCTTCATCTTTATTATTTACTTTGAATACTTCGAAGCCCGACATTCTATCCATGGCATGCATTAATGTTTCGTTTTCTACCTTGATGCGATGTCCGGCAATTAAATAATCTTGTTCCATTTTCTTTATTTTTCTTTAGTATATGTATTTCCGCTGTCCAGATCAAATATCCGGTCACAAAAGGCGAGTGAACTTTCACGGTGGGCTATGATGACTATGGTAAGTTCATGGCGTTGATGAGAAAGTTCTTGCAAGGCATGGTTGATTTCTTGTTCCGTTCGATGGTCTAGTGCTGAAGTTGCTTCATCGAAGAATAGTATTTCCGCTTGTTTATATAGTGCACGGGCTATTCCTATCCGTTGTTTCTGTCCGCCGGACAACCGACTGCCAAATTCGCCTAAAGGCGTATCTAATCCTTGCGGTAGATGTTCTGCCCATTCTTTGAGCTGTGCCTGTTCCAAGGCGTTCATCACTTTTTTGTAATCCACCTGCACCTGTCCCAGGGCTATATTGGTGGCAAGAGTACCCTCTGTTATAAAAATCTCTTGTGGTACATAACCTGCCACTTTATACCATTCTTCCCGATTGTTAACTGTTAACCGTTTTCCGTCTATACGAATTTCCCCACTAATAGGTTCCAGGAATCCAAGCATCAGATTAAATAAAGTGGATTTGCCTGATCCGCTCGTACCTCGTATGCCTACGCATTCACCACGTTTGATATTCAAATTCAGGTCTCTAAAAAGTATATGGCCATCCGGAAAAGCAAAGCTTACACCACACAATTCAATACCTTGTCTGAAGGTGAAGGGAGATTCCGTTTCCATCTCTTTTTGCGGTATATCAGCAATTCCTTCGGCTACTATTTCTAGTGTGTACGAGGCGTTCTGGAGTGTCCCCCAATTATTCAAAATGCTTCGTATGGCAGGTAGTAGCCGGAAGGCTGCAACAGCAAATACGCCGCTCATCAGTCCGAGGTCTTCACGTCCTGCACCTATCAATAATGCTAATCCGCAGACTATAGCTATTTCCGATAAAAATAGCGGGAAAAGTTGGCATATTTCCATTCGCAAGCGATTTCGTGTTATAGATTCTATGCCTTGGTCGAAGAAGGAAATTGTGGTATGGAAAGCATGTGCTACTTCTAGTTCTGCAAAGCCACGAAAGGCTTCCACTACTGTTCGTAACTGCTTTCGGCGTGCTTCCAGTTCCTCTATGCCGTAACGACGTAGATGTTTTCGTACTAATCCTACATATCCTCCGGCCAATGGCAGGAATGCGGCACAGAGTAAGAGTCCTGCAATTGGTTCCCATATTACAAGTGCCGATATCATCAGTAGCACAAGCACCAAATCACTCACTATGCGAAAGACGGGTGCCAATACGCACAAACTGAATGTGTAACATACATAATTCACTTCGTGCCCCAGTTGCAGGCTACTCGTGCCTTTCAGGAAAAGTAATCCCCGGCGATAGTAATTCACAAACATTCTCCGGCTAAAATCTCGATATATATCTAGTAGAAAACGGCTTTGCATACGTGCCAGTAATATAACCAGCCCATTCTTTAGCATTACAAATAATAAAATTATACAGCATAGTGTCAGCATTTTCTCACGGCTACCATCGGGTTCCAGTATAGCTAGTAATACAGGGATCAGTGCAGCTACGCCTGCAAAATCGAGCAAAGCACGTAGCAGTACCATAAACATGACTGCTACACTACGTTTTTGCTGGCGTTCCGATAATAGTTTATATATCTTTTTGATCATAGTTGTAACAGGGCATAGTTTTGAAATAAATCCAACCACATCCCATAGCTAGTGATAGCAAGAAGATTACTGATAGAATTTTTATTTTCGAGGGAGAAACTGGACTAAGTGGAACAGTGGCAGGTTCAATGATAGCAAACACAGGGCGTTTCTTATATACCCTGATTTTGGCAAATTGCAATTGCTGTAATGTTTCGGTGTATTCTTTATAGGCAATATCTTTGGCTATTTGTAAATTGTATAACTCTTTTTGGTAAAGTTTGAGTGATAAGGATTGGTTGGCATCTGCGAAATGGGCATAAGTTTCTTGTGCTTCATAATATCTTTTGCGTGCTTGTTGATAGAGGTTTTCTGCATGCTCCAGATTTATACATTCTTTTTTAGTACGGTAATCTGAGACAAATTTTTGTAATTTAGCCATTACGCTATCCGCTACTGTTGCAGAAACAAGAGGATCCTGCATACGTATATGTAAAGTAACTGTTCTTTTTTTCTTATCTACATCCACATTGATTCTACTATTGATTGCGGCAGCTATAGCAATTTCGCGTTTGGAGAGATGGAAAATGTCTATGGTTTCGCCATGTTGGTGACTAGTAGGTTGTAGGTTGCTGGTATCGTTTGTCTCTTTTTCGCTAAAAATGGTGATTGGGAAGCTAATGATTTGTAATATGCCAACACGGATAGTATTCCACCAAGGTGAACGTTGGTGTGTGGACATATATTCGGATAGCGTTAATGTACTTAGTTCTTTATTGTTGGATAGTGTTATGGGTATGTCAAATAGTGATAGAAGGAAAGGGGTAGAACTAACAACCTCTGGATATAGGCTTGGAATGATAGCATCTTGTATCTTTTTGCCTCCGATACTCACTTCCGATGAGAAGCCTTCGTCTGTATCTATTTTTCCTGATGTACTTTCGGGTACAGTGTAAATGCTCGTTTCATATTCCTTGGGGATACTGATAAAGATTAGTATTCCGATGAGAAGTCCTACCATACTTGTTTTTAATAAAAACATTCTGGCATCCCATAATTTAAAAAGTAAGAGTATATAGTCCGTTTGGGTGGGATCGAGCATTTCTCTTTTCATAAATAATAATCAGAAAATTAGGCTGGGTGATTAAAAAAGGTGAGGCATAAGCCTCACCTTTTTGATAAGTAGCATTATTTAAGAGTAGTTCGATGAACTTATCTTGGTTAAGGATTATTCTTTAGTAATGCTTAAGAAAGTAATATCTGTAGCATTCAACTTTAGAGTATTGTTGTTGAATGTTTTTACACTTTGAGCTGGGCTAATGAACAATTTCACTACCTGGGTATTGCTACCAAATGTAGCATTTGAGCTTACACCTGAAGCAATTGTGAAGGCCTTCTTGAATTTGATTTCTTTTAACTGACTACCACCTGTGCAGCCTTTGAAAATGTCATTATCGAATGAAGTTGCTTCCATGAAATGTACGTACTCCAATGCTGTACAATTTTCGAATACTCCGAGAGGAACTGTTGTAGCACCTACATACATAATCTTCTTGCCATCTTCTGCTGCATCTGCTACACCATAAAGAGTCGTACATCCCTTGAAGGCTTCTTCACCGATTGTAGTTGCAAGAGTTAAATTCATTTCTTTCAATGCTGCACAGTTCATGAATGCTTGGCTTCCTACAGAAGTTGGTAAAACTTGTTGTCCATCTTTCAGAACTTTTTCCAGCGTAGAACATCCACTAAATGCATCAGCTGGAATAACAGTATTCTTGATATTGATTTCTGTTAATGCAACGCAATCCTTGAATGCAGCAGCACCATCTTCACGGAATTCGATAGCACCATTGATAGTTGTTAAAGCAGAGCAACCATTGAATGAGCTGGCACCTACTAACAGACCATCTTTAACAGTAACCGTTGTTAACAGGTTGTAATCACTAAGACTCAAACCTTTAGCCGGGAAAGCAGCACTCATTTGATCAACGCCAGACATATTCAAAGTTACGAGGCTTGCTTTCTTCAAAATCTGAGGATTGATAGTTTCGTCAGCAAATTTGTATGCTGGCATGATTACGTTAACTAAGTTAGTACTTGCATCAAATGCGTCTTTTGCAATTGTAGTTGCTTTCGGAAGATTGATGGTTTCCAAAGCTGTTAAGTTCTTGAATGTATTGGCAGGAATTGTTGCATTCTCTGTTAATTTGATTGAAGTTGCTGCTGTAAATCCTTTCAATGTAGCCAATTCCTCAGTAGTTAATTCAACTTTGGAAATGATGTTTGTAAACTGATTAAGATCATATTCCTGTTCTGTGCCGTCATTCCATTTTACTTTATTCTTACTAGCATTAAAGATTTGAGAGAACGCTCCTTTGTTGACAATCAAAGTGCGGGCACCAACAGTGTTTGTTACCAAATAAGGGAATGAATTGATGTCCAGAGTAGTAGGATTACCACCAATAAATTTGTTATTCATTGTAGATGGCCAGTTTGCATCGGTCTCAACTGTCTTAGGAAGATCAATATGCTCAAAAGAAAACTTCATTAACATCGTTTCTTTAACTCCAGCATCCTTGAAGGCTTTACGATCAATCTTATTGATAGCCATGTATGCAATATTGCCATCCTTAAATTCAAGACCTGTACCACTTTGCAGTTGCAGTTTTATTTCTTGAGCAGCATCGTTAATATCACTTGCCATATCAGTAATATCACCACCATCTGCTTTCACTAGTTTAGATTCTTCCGGCTTTTCGCTATTATAGAGGTAGTGAGCATTAGAACCATAATCTATGTAAGAAGGTGCAATATCTTCTGGGTCAGTGCTACTACCATTATTGTCTGCATCATATCCTTTTGCAGTCAATGTGATAGATTTAAGTTTACCAAAAATATTAGCATATTCTTCATCAATTCCACTAGTTCTGAATACTACGGCAGTAAACGGACGGATGAAATTCAAATCAATTTTCTCACCTACAGCATCGTAAGAGTTTTCTTTAACAGCTGTGGTATGAGAAATCATCATGATTTTCTTTGTAACATCTTGCCCATCAAGAGTTAATTGGTCTTGATCGTTCAATGTTGGTAGATTTGAGAATTCATATTTATCATTTGCTGCTAAAGTTACAGTGGCAGGATAAGTGGCTATGAACTGTGATTTAAACTGTTCGTTAGTAGGATCATTCCAGTTTTTTTCTCCTGGCTCCCATTGGAAATCCAAGATGTTATCATCTTGATAAGCAGTAAATACACCATTAGCTTTGGATTGTGTAGCTTTGTATTTAACAACTTTAGTCTTATCCCAAGCTGTAGTCTCATTAGCGTTAGTAGCACCTGTGGTATTTGTACTCCAAATACTAATTTGATCTTTTTCTGCATACCAGAAGAAGTTATGTATGCCTGAAACGTCATCATATGCCAAATCTCCTCTTGTAGTCGGTGTTTCTACTAATGCACCTTCAAAAGAGATTCCTTTGGTAGCTTCTTTTTGTCCGGAGATTGAATCTATTTCGTTCTCTGCACAACTTGCAGCTAAGGCTAGTATGCCTGCGCAAAATAAAATTTTTTTCATCTGCATTCTTTTTAAATGTTTTTTTTATTTAGATTGTTTTGTTTATAATGCTTAGATGCACGAAACAACAAGGATAAGTATTATTACTGTCTGGAACAGGGTATATCATTGTTTGAATCGTGCGTATAGAAGCCATTATAAAAATTGTTTCATTGAAGTAGTATTACCTAAAATGGATCTTCGCCACCACCAGGCACATCGCCGCTTGGTCCAAAACCTGCTTCTACTTCCACTTCCAGGACTTCCACTTCTGGAGCCTCATACTTCATTTCCTTTTCTACTTTCATACTTACAAATAATTTAATTGTTAATAATATCAATATGTTATTCTCATCATTCTATAACCGGATTTATTCTTGCAGAACTTTACTATTCCTACTTTATAAATAAGCATAGCAAACCGCCTTTTCAGCCTGCAAAGTAAGAAACAAATTTCCTAAATATATTTTTAGTGTATTTCGTTGAATATCTGGATACTAATAATAAGTAAGAGGAGAAAATAGGGAAAGAATAGAATTTCCAAGAAATAGTATTAAACGATGTATAGGTTTAGTAATTAAGTAGTTGTGCCATTGATAGTTAATGGCATTTCAAACTATTTATATATATTGGCACTTTATTCTGGCACCATATTATATAGCAATATAATATGGTAACATGCTTATTTTCAAAACATAACGAGGTAGCCAAACGAGAAAACTCCTATTGCTACAAATTGAGTTAGCACCATTATCAGACACCGGCAATAAAAATCTTATTTACAGCTAAGTAAATAATTCCTTCGGTGACTCTTGGAGAGAAGACTCTCGATAATAATCAACTAACGCAATAAGGGAACCAAACCGTACCTGGACCGAGTCAAGTCCATACCAGATCCGTACTTGCTCCGTATAAAAGTACCTCTACATGGAGCTGGTACGGACTTGACATAGACTTGGTACGGAGCAAGACATACACATGTATGTGTAAAAGGGCACTCTTTTTCTTAAGACTCTAAGCTAGGATAGCTTTTTCTTTTTTCAGTAACCGGACGAAATCAGTCATCAGTTCTTTACTCGATGCTCTCATATAGCGCTGAAATGCTTGGAAAGAACGATGTCCGGAAAGCGACATCACGTAGTTAATCGGATAGCCACGTTTATAAAGATTGGTCACACAACTTCTTCTGGCCGTATGGAAGCTTATCAATTCGTATTTCGGAATTGTTACGATGGTAGTTTCTCCACCACGGTACTCCTTACGGCTAATAGCCTCATTAATACCGCATCGCGCGGCAAGAACCTTAATGATTTTGTTGGCCTTCACCTTATCTATAACCGGAAAGCCAATCTGCTGATAATGTTCAATCAGTGGCGCTATTTCCTTCAATATCGGAATTTCAACCAGCTCTTTCGTTTTTTTTTGGTAGAGCGATATTACTCCCTTCCGTACGGTTGCTTTATTCAACTGCTGTATATCACTAATCCTTAATGCTGTATAACAGGCAATAATAAAAGCATCCCTTACCTCACGCTCCTGGTCACTCTCTGTCTTTGCCAAAGAAAGCTTCTGGATCTCCTTCTCTTGCAGATAAATCTGTTCACTCGAATCAGCAGGCAGTGTAGTCTGAACTTTCAAGAAATAGTTGTTGGTTGTCATCTCGCTGTCATAAGCACGATGCAACAGATTCTTGATTACTTTCAGCGTATTGATGATTGTATTCTGAGTATAATGCTTTCCGGTTTTCCCATAACTGTACTCGTAAAGGTAGTTGGTGAAATCCACAAAGAACTTTTTATTGAAGTCGTCGAACGAACCGATCGGCACTTTCCGTTGCTTGTCGTAATCTTCCAGACGCCCCAACGCAGTGAGGTAGGTAGCCTTGGTACTTTCAATGCCACGCTTTCCTTTGCGATTTACATTCTTTTCATACTCGCCAACCAATCTTCTCAGACAAGCAATCGGATTTTGCAAAAGTTGTTCCTTCTGCTGGTTTTTATCAACGATTTGCCGGACAACAGCAGCCGACAGGTACTCTCCCTTCATAGCAAGTTGTTCGTCCATTTCGCATAAAGACGTTACTAAATTATCAATTTGTTCATTAATATATTTCAACCGAAGCCTCTCCCGTATGTTCAAGCCTCCGTTCTGATAGCATCGATATATTTCATGATTCCAATACTGTGGCTCTACACGGAGTTTTGTATAAACTCTGATTCTCCGTTTATTGATAGTTGTCACAAGCATTATTTGCGTCAGTTTATTCTTTTCACTGACCTGCTTTAGATTGAATCTAATTTTCATTTCTTTTTCTTCCTTTCAGTTTAGTGGTAATTGTTCCATAATTATCAAGATTATAGTGATATATAAACAAAGAGTGCCCATCTTATTTTCAATAAGAATCCATAAGAAAGCTATAAAAAAGTTTGTATTTATGCATTTTCGTTGAAAAGCATAAAAAAAAAGCTTTATTTTGTTTGTAGATGTCAATAAAATATCTACCTTTGGCTCGCAAAAGCGTGTAGAATAGAGATATGTTTTCACGATAAAGGAGAATTTGCCATATTTTTACCTGAAAAGATAAAAAAATAACGAATTCTTTTGAATTTAGGAAATTTGTTTTTAGCGTTTTATCGTGATACATAGAACTTAATAGGTCATATATCACGCCTATTTAGTAAGAGAATTTCTCTTTAATGTTAACCTCAGGTATATATACAAAGAATACATCTGCTATTTTCAATACAAAAAAGAGTGTACCAAAACAGAATAATTTAATTTATCTGATTATAATACTATCTCATTATATGCAATGAGTTATAGCAAACTATTAATATTTCTCCAGTAAATGTAACAGGAAAGAACTATCCTATGATTCCACAGTTACCCAAAGCATCCACCCACTTTTGGGCATCAACTAAGGCTTGATCTTTGGATATGCCGTAATGATTCATTAATACTTCTGCAGCATCTTCCAAAGAAAATTCTCTTCCTTGCAATTCTTTCCAAAGAAGCAGTGCTGTATTATTAAGTGAAATTACTTTAGTCATATCAGACTGGGACTTTCCTTGCTCGACGATCAGGTTTTCACCTGCAATCTCCCGAACTTTATAATTCTCTTTAATTTTCATAGTGACAAACATTAAATTAGTGTTTCAAGAAATGCAAAGGTAAACATTCTCTTGAAAATTGTATACTATAATATAAAAAAAGAGTCTATAACAGATTTAATTGTTTTTTATCAGTGATTATCTTCCATCTATTAAGGTGGCAATCTCTCTTTATGCGAGTATTAATTCAGCACCAAGTTATTACGAGGGAGGAAAGTGGTATAGCTACATGGCTTCACTGAGTGTGTTCGATGGCTCTTTGTAAATGCATTTCTTGTTGCTAGTGCCTGAAAATGGTGTCATTGCTATTTAAAAAAGTGAGTTTCTTGTCATTTATAAAATCCGTTTCTTATTGAAAATAAGAGAATTACTATCGTGTGCTTTTATTCTATAAGGTGCAAGAAAGAGGTGTCAATATATGCAGAAGAATAAAATAAGATGTTTTCTACTAAATACGTAATAAGCTGTTTCTTAATATATTGATTCATTCTTTTTGATTATAACAAATTCTTTTCTTTTTATTTTAAAAGATTTCTTCCAAGCATATAATAATCAGATAATCAATAAAATACCACTCAAATATATTTAGGAAATTTGTTTCTTACTTTGCAGGCTGAAAGGAGCTTTTACTGGTCTTCTTTATAGAAATATTTGCAAGATCGTAAGAACTGGCTTGATTTTTTTATATAGTATAGAAAAGTGTATTACTAGTTAATAATGAAGAGATTTTTAATATTACTAACAATTTAAATTTATGATTATGAAAGTAGAAAAGGAAATGAAGTATGAAGCTCCAAAAGTGGAAGTTCTGAAAGTAGAAGTAGAATTAGGTTTCGCTGCTTCTGGTATTGAAGGTCCCGGGATAGGTGGAGACGACGGTGACTTTAGTGGTGGCGACGACTAAATAAAAGTTGTTGAATCTAGGCGAACGTATATCAATTAATGTATTTAAAATTTAAACTAATTGCAATGAAAACAAAACATTTATTAATGGCTTGTGCGCTGCCTGCTTTATTTGTAGCATGTAGCCAGGAAGAGGCTCTGGTGAACGTAGAACCGGAAGTACAATACAAAGGGAAACCGTTGGAGAACGTCACTCTATCCTTTAATAAAGAAACAAATGTCGCAACCAGAATGGTAAATGACGGTTGGAATTTAAAGTGGAAGGCAGGAGACCAAGTTGGACTAGTTTGGGTGAATGCACCGGAAATTCAACAACAACTTACTAAGGGGAAAGAATATGATCCGACTGTACTTCCAACTACTGCATTTTGGGCAAGTAATACCCGTATGACTTGCAACGATCCTGACAATAATATTTTTGGAATGCAGGATGGTCAGGTATTAGAAGGCCAATACTTTGCTTACTATCCTTATTCTGACAGATATAAAGTAGATGGTAAGTTTGGCTTGAGTGTTGATGCAATACAATCTCAGGGAAGTACGGACTTGACCCAGCCGACAGAGGTACTGTCTTATGTTGTGGACAATATGCCGTGGGTGTCAAGAAGAGTAGATGAGCAAACTCAAGAAACAAACAAAAATGCTACTTACATTTATCCGTTGCAAAATGAAGAGGCCGGCATGTCGAAAGCTATTAATATGGAGATGTTTCGTTTTGCCAACATGTTGGATGCTCGTGTGACCTTTAAAGCAGGTTCGCAGACAATTATAAATCCTGAAAAGATACAGATTGAAAGCGTTGACCTGATAGTGACAACCCAAAATGAAGGTTGGGCTGTAGACAAAATTGCGACTTCCGGTCTGTTTGACATGAGTAAGATCAAAAGATATAATAAGGGTGCATATGATGAATTTGGTATTCCATCGTTGAGCGGTACTTCCAAATACGCATTGCCTACGATAGAAACTCAGGAGGGGCTGTTTGTCAATGATAATAAAGTTTCAAGCATCACTACTATTATCGAACAACCTGTGGCTAAATCTACTGGTCGCGTAAATTTCCTGTTGATGCCTTACACAGAAAAAAACAGCTATTTTACGAAAGAATACTATAAATTGGCTTTGGTTATCCATACTAACTATGGTGTTGTGACAGTTGAAGAAAGCGACTGGTATAAAAGTAAAAAAAGCGATCCTACTGGTATGCTCGTTTTAGGTCCTAATGCAGTAGAGAGTGATAAATTTGTCAAGATCAACGATATTGAAGCATTCTACGCAGGTGGATGGGCTGCAAGAACAGGAGCATTCTGTACTCGTTTTATAGAAGTAAATGTAGATGATTTGGAATTTGAAACCAACTGTATTAAAACTCAGAACGATTTGCTTGCTACCATCGAACGTATCAATAGCAGAAATGTAACGAATAGGCGCTTTGATCTCTGTGTTGACGGTGATGACGCTAACAATGTTTTGGAATTGACTGATTTCGACTGGTCTGCTGAAAGTGATAACGAAGCTATCAAAACATTCATTACTGCAGGCAATACATTACGTTTGAAGGAACACTCAGATAAACAAGTGACTATCAAATTTAATGGTAATAACAAGATTGGCGCTGGTCAGTTGACTAATCTTTCTAACAAAATAGATATAGTAGTTTCAGAAAATGCAGTTCTGGATGTAAACGCTGATTTCACAACAGGTATTTTTGTAACAGAGCAAAACTCTATTCTGAACGTTAACGGTGCAAAATTGACTACTGGTGTTGCAACTTTGAATGGAAGCACTAACATTTTAGTTACGAATGAAGAAGCTGGTGAATTGAATGTTGCAAACAAGAGTGAGAACAAGGGTACTATGGAAGTTAAGGGTATCCTGAGTTTCAAGGGTAATGCAGTCGTAAGTAATACAGGCACTATCAACTTATACTATACTGCTCAGTTGACGGGTGTTACCGGCCAAGTAGCAACATTGAACAACAGCAATGTTATCAACTATTATTATGCTAAGAGTGGAGACAAGAAAAATGTCAATATTACTAACGTAGAGGATGGTCAATTCATTGCTGAGTACAATGATGGTATTGTTCCTGGAACAGGTGACAATGAAAAGAAGGCAGATTTCATGAAGAACGCCAATTCTTATGGTGTAACTCACTATATCATTTCTAAGGCTTCTGACGCCAACTCTGAAGCTTGGAGCTTGACCAATGCTACTAAGATCACAGTAAAAAAAGGCGTTACATTGACATTTAACCCGACTAAGGCTTCTACTATGGGACTTACAGCATCGAAAGCTCTGCTGTACTTCGAAGGTAATAATGAATTAGCTTCTACAGGTGACTATGCTAGTTATGCAAAAGTTGCAGTGAAAGACATCACCTTAGCATACGGTATAAAATTGACGAATAATGTAGAAGTTGTCTTGACTGGCAAATTCCAGGCAGAAGTTGACAATAACAATTCCACAACCTACACTGTAGACAATAAGGGGTATATTTATGGTGGTATCCGTGTTAGCCAGTCTGGTACAATTACTTGGTTGGGTAAGGAATACGGAGTCAAGAAGTAATATACCTTTGAATTAAAGAAGAATGAGTCTATTCATTCTTCTTTAAAAGGAAAAACTGACTGGATAGGATTATATAATCTGAATGTTTAATTTTCGCTTGTCAAGACATTCGTCTTGGCAAGCGTTTTTTTTCAGAAGAAGTTCCGAGTGAAACTAAGATGAATAGCAATACTATAAACGAGAGGAAAGATATGAGACCACCATCTTCTCAAGAACAGGAGATTAATCTATTGGAACTGGTAAAGAAAGTCTGGGACTCGCGGAAATTGATTTTGAGAATGTGTGGTATCGGAGCTATTGTAGGGTTAGTTATAGGCTTCAGCACTCCTAAGGAATATACAGCAAGTACCCTTATTGCCCCGGAAAGCAGAAGGGCTTATCCGGGTAAAAGTGCATTAGTAAATATGGAAGATGACAATCTGAGTTCATCAATCACAGGTGAAAAAGATGCCATTTTTCCGGTTTTATATCCGGAAATCATCAATTCGACGCCGTTTCTTATACGGCTTTTCGACATCAAGGTACGCGAACAGAAAGATAGTGTTTCGATTCCTCTTTCGCAGTATCTAAAAGAACGCCAGAAAGCGCCATGGTGGAGAATTATTACTTCAGTTCCGTTCAAACTGACTGGATGGATCGTATCTCTATTCAAAGATGAATCAAATGAAGATAGCGGGCAAACTGGGACAAAGATGGGTATAAACCCTTTTCGGCTGACTCGCAAAGAAGCAGGCATGGCAGGTGCTATCGCTTCGAGAATCAATATCGGGGTGGACAAAAAGAAAAGAACTATAACCATATTTGTCACCATGCAAGATCCGTTAGTTGCAGCTACTGTGGCAGATATCGTACGAGTATACTTGAAAGAATATATAACGGAATACAGGACAGGTAAAGCACGCAAATTCCTGAAATATACAGAAGAACTTCGTAAAGAGGCACAGGAGGAATATTACAGTGCACAGGAGAAATATACCCGGTATGCGGATGTTAACCGAGGGTTAGTGAAGTTAACCTCACGCGCTGAACTGGTAAGGTTACGGAATGAAATGAAGCTGGCTCAAACTACCTACAATCAGACGAAACAACTGGTTCAGGCAGCTATGGCAAGAGTAGAGAAGATAAGGCCTGTTTATGCGGTTATCCAGCCGGTAGTAGTTCCACTTAAACCCTCTAAACCCAGGAAGATGACGATTCTTGTGATGTATGTCTTTTTGAGTGGTGCAGGAAGTTTGGTCTGGGTATTGTTTGCCAAAGGCTTCCTTAAAGATCTAAAAAAGAGAAGAGTAGCAGATGGTTAGAAATATTGTTCGATTGTTGTCAGAAGAGCAACGCAGGCGTGGTGTATGGGTAGTATTCTCTGTATTAACACGTGCCATACTCGACTTTGCAGGAATAGCGGCACTGGTGCCAATATTATTAATAGTGGTAAAAGATGGCGGTCGGAGTATGATGCTGGCAGTATGCGGTGTCGTATTACTGTTTGTATTGCTAAAGAACACCTTAGTTATGCTTCTGGCACATGTACAAAGCTGTTATCAGTTGGAAATATATCGGGAGTTTAGTACCCGTATGTTTGCCAATTATTATCATCGAGGGCTACTCTATTTAAAAGGAAAAAGCAGTGTAAGGCTTGGGCATGAAGTGAATCATGTATGCTATATGTTCAGTTTATGCGTATTGGCCCCTGTTTTCCGTATAGCAGGAGAAGCGGTACTGATATTGTTAATAGTATTGGCACTTATCATCTGGAAACCATATGCCGGTTGTTTGCTCTGTGGAGCGTTCCTGTTCTTATCGGTATTGTATATCTGTTTAGTTAAGAAACGCCTGCGACGTTATGGTATGGAGGAATTGGAAGCACGTCGCAAGCAGAGCCGTACGGTGGTGGAAGCCTTTTGTGGATATGCAGAACTGGAAATTGCCCAAGCATTTTATACTTCTCTTGCTTCCTTCAATCAAGGTCTGGATTCTATTATTGGGAACCGTTTGCGTATGGAAGTGTACCAACTTTTTCCATCCTTCCTTTCTGAAGTAGCCATAGTGATCGGACTGGCATTGCTGATTGGTACGGGAAGTGGTGACCTGGGATTGATAAGCGGTGTGTTTGCAGTAGCGGCTTTCAGACTAATTCCTGCAGTGAGATCCGTATTGAATAGTTGGGTAACGCTTCAAAATGCTTCGCATACCATAACGGTAGTGGAAGAAGGTATTACTGTTATAAGTGACGAATTACCCAAAAACTTACCAAGTGAATCTCTTTTAGAATTTACCCATACCCTTGAATTGTGTGGGCTGGAATTCGCATTTCCTGATGGACATACACTTTTCAGCGGTTTAGATCTGGTTGTCAGTCGTGGTGAACGTATCGGTGTACGCGGAGCAAGCGGTTCGGGGAAATCGACTCTCTTTAACCTGATGCTCGGCTTCTTTCCACCTACATCCGGCGAGATACTTATAGATGGCAGGAAACTGACCTCTACTAACCGAAGTGAGTGGCATAAACTGGTGGGATATGTACCGCAGGAAATATTTATTATAGAAGGGACACTCGCTGATAACATTGCACTTGGGCAATCGCAAGTTGACCTTACAAAGGTGATGCAGGTTCTGGAACAAGTGCAACTGAAGGAATGGGCAGATGAATTACCACAAGGATTGGACACACCATTAGGCGAATACGGTAGCCGATTGTCCGGTGGTCAGAAACAACGGATTGGCATTGCACGAGCACTTTACAAGGAGGCTGAAGTACTGTTCTTTGATGAAGCCACTTCTGCTCTGGATAACAAGACGGAACAGGAAATTAATCATGCTTTGGAAATGCTTTCACGAGAGCATCGTGAACTGACATTGATTGTCATAGCCCACCGTGAAAGCTCGTTGTCCTTTTGTGACCGAATATTCGATCTGGACACGTGTGATATAGTATATAACAATAAAGAATAAAAGAAATGGAACAGGATTATTTAATAGCCGGACATCGTATCCGTGTGGAAGGGGATAGATTGGTACAAAGGATAGAAGCATTACCCGGCTTTCCGGTATTTAAAACTAAATCCGGTGGTGAACCGCTTTGCCAGTTTATAACAACTCTCAATCAAGCACCGGTGTTTGAACAAGTGTACTATCGTAGTGAAATAGACGGCATTGTCAGCCGTTTTGGACGTTATACCGACGGGTATGTTTTTGATATGACCTTCCCGGATGCTGAACCATTGAGTATGTGGATGATACAAGATGCCCGTATTGCTTATTTTACGGGCAACTTTGCACCTATATTACTACGCTTTGCCTGCTGGATTGCGTATGGAGTGGCTGCAACTCCTTTCGAAACAGTGGCCATTCATACCAGTACCATTTGCTATCAAGGTAAAGCTGTGTTCTTTTTGGGAGAGAGTGGTACTGGAAAAAGTACGCACACCCGTTTGTGGCGCGAAAACATAGAGGGGGCTGTTTTGCTGAATGATGACAGTCCTATTCTTCGCATCATAGACGGAAAACCATGGGTATATGGTAGTCCATGGAGTGGAAAGACACCTTGCTACAAGAATGAGAGTTATCCGTTAGCAGCCTGTGTACGATTGTCGCAAGCTACATTCAATAAAATAGAACGGCTAAATATAGCTCAGGGCTATGGAGCTTTACACCCTTCATGTCCTCCTTGTTTTGCCTATGATGATGCATTGTATGACTCTATCAGTGGGACTTTGAGTAACTTACTTTCGAACGTGCCGGTTTATCATCTGTCTTGTCTTCCTGATGCGGCGGCGGCTCGTCTTTCTTGTGAAACTATTTTCGGAGTATGTGAAAAATAACGGTATCCAATGACTTTTTTGCCGGAGTGGCTGAGGCTTTAAAACAAGGGCAAACTTTGACACTTTTGATTGATGGGCAAAGCATGTATCCTTTTATCAGGGGAGGGGTAGACCAGGTGGAAGTGGTTCCTTATCCTTCTGAGGATGAACTACCTGCCTGGTGCTGCCCTTTTTATTAATGGGAATGGTGGTATCGACTACGTTTTTTACGTCGTTGGTTGTTACCTGCCTTTAAGATGTTGCACATCGGATAGAGTATTTAACTAAAATTATTACGGAAAAATTTCCTTAATTACGAATGTCGTTGTACTTTTGTCGCAACTTTATAACACATATAAACAAAAAATTGAAGATTATGTCAAAAGTAACCGTAGTAGGTGCAGGTAACGTAGGTGCTACATGCGCTAATGTGTTAGCCTTTAATGAAGTGGCTGACGAAGTGGTAATGCTGGATGTTAAAGAAGGCGTTTCAGAAGGTAAGGCAATGGATATGATGCAGACTGCTCAATTGTTGGGTTTTGATACCACCATTGTGGGCTGTACCAATGACTATGAGAAGACTGCAAACTCTGACGTTATCGTTATTACATCAGGTATTCCCCGTAAGCCGGGTATGACTCGTGAAGAGTTGATCGGTGTAAATGCCGGTATCGTGAAAACAGTTGCTGAAAATGCATTGAAATATTCTCCCAACGCTATCCTTGTAGTTATTTCTAATCCGATGGATACAATGACTTATCTGGCATTGAAATCTTTGGGTCTGCCTAAGAACCGCGTTATCGGTATGGGTGGTGCTTTGGATAGCTCTCGTTTCAAATACTTCCTGTCTCAGGCTTTGGGTTGCAATGCAAACGAAGTAGAAGGTATGGTAATCGGTGGCCATGGTGATACAACTATGATTCCTTTGGCTCGTCTGGCTACATACAAAGGACAGCCGGTTAGCGCACTGTTGAGCGAAGAAAAATTGAGCGAAGTTGTTGCTTCTACTATGGTAGGTGGTGCAACTCTGACTAAGTTGCTGGGTACTTCCGCATGGTATGCGCCGGGTGCAGCAGGAGCTTATGTAGTTGAGTCTATCATTCACAACCAGAAGAAGATGATTCCTTGCTCTGTATTGCTGGAAGGCGAATATGGTGAATCTGATCTTTGTATCGGTGTTCCCGTTATCCTGGGCAGGAACGGTATTGAAAAAATCGTTGAACTGGAACTGACTGCTGACGAAAAAGAAAAATTTGCTGCCAGCGCTAAAGCTGTTCACGGAACCAACGCTGCATTGAAAGAGGTAGGTGCTCTCTAATCGGGAAAACTATTTCATACATAAATAAATTATTAGGGGGTTGATTCCATCAGGAATCAACCCCCTAATTTTGCCATGTATTCAATCTCAGAAGTAGTCTGATAATGTTATTTATCTTACATCCGCCCCCCACATCAATTTATTGCGAAGCGTATCAAAGAAAATATGATTGAAGCGCTTGATTACCTTAATACTGTAATCAGCCCGTGAGATTCGCAAGCGGGTTGTCTCTTTGCAGGATTCACTACGCCCGTCGATGGCAACCAGAAAATTGTGGCTGCGACTTTCAACATCAAGGGTGATTTCCCAATCATCACAAATGACGATAGGACGGACATTCAGGCTATGCGGAGCCACCGGAGTGATAGCGATCGTTTTGCTATGAGGCACGATAACCGGACCACCGACACTCAGCGAATAAGCTGTGGAACCGGTAGGGGTGGATACCACCAGCCCGTCCGCTTGATAAGTGGTGAGATGGGCCCCATTGATAGCAGTATGAATACTGATCATTGAAGAACTGTCGCGTTTCAATACAGCAATTTCATTGAGTGCATAAGGCGATTCCATCAATTTTTTATCATCACAATGTAATTGCAACACGCTACGTTCTTCCACCTTGTAGTGGTTATTATAAATCTCATCGAAAGTCTCTTCCATCTCTTCCGGAGAAATGTCTGCCAGGAAACCGAGGCGGCCGGTATTGATGCCCAGAATGGGGATATTCTTTTTGCCTACCCGGCTGGCTGCTTTTAGGAACGTACCGTCGCCCCCGATACTGATGACCATATCTGCTGTAAAATCGTCTCCGTCAAAGAGTTCGGCGGAAGCGATAGTCATGTGCAGGTCGGAAGTCAGGAAGTTATAGAACTCCCTGCAAATGCAAAGCTGGGCATTACGCCGTTCCAGCAAGCGGAATAAAGTTTCCGCATGTGTTGATTTTTTGGCTTGGTAAGTATTTCCAAATATGGCAAATTTCATCGTCTGTACTTTCTTAATGAAATGCAAATATGGTGTTTTTTTCTCAGAACGCTGCCAATGTATCGCTATTATTTGTACATTTGCGGCAAACTATGATCCGAATTATGACTAGATTAAGTGTAAACATAAACAAGATTGCGACGTTGCGTAATGCGCGTGGAGGGGATGTACCTAATGTGGTGAAAGTAGCACTGGATTGTGAAAGCTTTGGTGCGGAAGGAATTACCGTACATCCACGCCCTGATGAACGTCATATACGCCAGAGGGATGTGTATGATCTTCGCCCGTTGCTTCGTACTGAATTTAATATCGAAGGATATCCTGCCCCCGAATTTATTGATTTGGTATTGAAAGTGAAGCCGCATCAGGTGACTCTGGTTCCGGATAGTCCGACTCAGTTGACTTCTAATGCAGGCTGGGATACCAAGCAGAATCTGGAATTTCTGACCGAAGTACTCGAAACATTTAATGATGCAGGCATCCGTACTTCCGTATTTGTATCGGCGGATGCGGAGATGATAGAGTATGCTGCCAAAGCTGGTGCCGACCGGGTGGAACTCTATACCGAACCCTATGCGACCGCTTATCCGCAGAATAAGGAAGCCGCCGTTGCTCCTTTTGTAGAGGCAGCCAAAGTGGCACGTAGTCTGGGGCTGGGGCTGAATGCCGGTCATGACCTGAGTTTGGTGAATCTGAATTATTTATATCAAAACATTCCATGGATGGATGAAGTCTCTATCGGACACTCGCTGATAAGCGATGCTCTGTATCTGGGATTGGAACGTACCATTCAGGAATATAAAAACTGTCTTCGTTGATGAATGTAATGTTGTTATTAGCCCAAGTGGCTCCGGCGCTGACCGATTCTATTGCGGGCGCCAATCCGGTATTGACTCCGGTAGCTGGTCCTGAAGAGATGAACTTATGGAGTATGGCTGTCAAGGGTGGTTGGATTATGATCGTTCTTGGCCTGCTGTCCATTCTTTGTTTCTACATCTTGTTCGAACGCAACTATGTGATCAGGAAAGCCGGCAAAGAGGACCCGATGTTCATGGATAAGATAAAGGATTATATCTTGGATGGAGAAATAAAAGCTGCCATAGCCTATTGCCGCAGCGTAAATACTCCGGCTGCCCGTATGATTGAGAAAGGTATCAGCCGTTTGGGACGTCCGGTGAATGATGTGCAGGCTGCCATTGAGAATGTGGGAAATATTGAGGTAGCGAAACTGGAAAAAGGATTGACGATTATGGCAACCATCTCCGGAGGTGCGCCGATGATTGGTTTCCTCGGTACGGTGACCGGTATGGTGCGTGCTTTTTACGAAATGGCCAATGCAGGCAACAACATCGATATCACATTGCTTTCGGGCGGTATCTACGAAGCTATGATCACTACGGTAGGTGGCTTGATCGTGGGTATTATTGCGATGTTTGCCTATAACTACCTCGTGACTCTGGTGGACGGCGTGGTGAATAAGATGGAGGCTAAGACCATGGCATTCATGGACCTCTTGAATGAACCCGCTTCCTAAGTAATTAATAATTAGTAATTAATAATTGAACTAAGCGTGCTACAACGTAGAGCTAAAATATCGCCCAATTTCAGTATGGCATCCATGACGGACGTCATCTTCCTGTTGCTGATCTTCTTTATGATCACGTCTACGGTTGTTTCGCCGAATGCTATCAAGGTGTTGCTTCCGCAGGGAAAACAGCAGACGTCGGCTAAGCCCTTGACGCGGGTTATTATCGATAAGGACCTGAATTTTTACGCGGCGTTTGGAAATGATAAGGAGCAGGCGATTTCTTTGGAAGAATTGACTCCTTTCCTGCAATCGTGCGCTGCGAAAGAACCGGAAATGTATGTGGCGCTTTATGCTGATGAAGCTGTGCCTTACCGGGAGATCGTGAAAGTGCTGAATATTGCCAATGAGAATAAGTTCAAGATGGTGCTGGCTACACGTCCGCCGGAAAGCAAATAAATGTACGATGGCTAAATTGTACATTGTAAATGGTTAAATAGTAAATGGCAATGGTGAATCCGAAGAAGAAAGGCAAATATATAGGAATAGTAGGTGCGTTGCTGGTACATGTAGCGTTCATTCTCCTGTTGATACTGGTGGGCTTCGCTTTGCCGGAGCAGCAGGATGAAGACGGTATGCCGGTAATGCTGGGTGAAGTGCCCAATGCATTTGGAAGTGCTGACCCTTCCCTGGTAAAAGTGGATGTGATGCCCGAGACCGTTGCTCCTAAAGTACAGGAGACGGTAGAACAGGAGATGCTTACACAGGAGGATGAAGAAACCGTTGTTATCAAGCCCAAAGCGGAACCTAAAAAGGAAGAAGTAAAGAAGAAGCCGGAAAAACCGGAGAAGACGGAAGCCGAGAAAGCGGAAGAAGCCCGGAAGTTGGCGGAAGCTAAAGCTGAGCGGGAACGGAGGGAGGCGGAAGAGGCTGCCCGCAAGAGGGTGGCAGGTGCCTTCGGAAAAGGAGCGCAAATGGGAAGCAAAGGTACGACTGAGGGAACAGGTATCCAGGGAAGTCCCACCGGAAATGCGCCAGAAGGTGCGTCGAGTGGAACGGGAGGTTATGGAACTTTTGACCTCGGCGGACGTTCTATAGGACAAGGAGGTTTGCCGCGTCCGGCATATAATGTGCAGGATGAAGGGATTGTGGTGGTTTCTATTACTGTAAATCCGGCAGGACATGTTATTGCTACTAGGATTGACCGGAAGACCAATACCATAAATTCTGCCTTGCGGAAGGCGGCTGAAGATGCTGCTAAGAAAGCGCGCTTCAATAAAGTAGAGGGCTTGAATAACCAGACAGGGACGATAACATATTACTTTAAACTAAAATAATAAGGAGAACAATTATGGGTACAGTTTATGTTTTTTTTGCAGACGGATTTGAAGAAGTGGAAGCTTTCACCTCTGTGGATGTAATGAGACGTGCAGGGCTGAACGTGGAAATGATAACGGTGACTCCCGATGAGATAGTAACAGGTGCACATGATGTACCAGTGCTTTGCGATAAGAATGTAGTGAACTGTGATTTCTATGACGCAGATTTAGTTCTTTTACCCGGTGGAATGCCCGGAGCAGCTACTTTGGAGAAGTGCCCGGAACTTCGGAAACTGGTCTTGGATTTTGCTGAAAAGAATAAACCGATTGCTGCCATTTGTGCCGCTCCTATGATGTTGGGTAAGCTTGGCTTGCTGAAAGGCCGCAAGGCAACTTGCTATCCCGGCTTTGAACAATATCTGGAAGGTGCTGAATGTACAGGTGCTCCGGTGGAAAGAGACGGTAATATCATTACCGGAAAAGGACCGGGTGCTGCGATGGAATTTGCTCTGACGGTTGTAGATATGATGCTCGGAAAAGAGAAGGTACAGGAACTGAAAGAGGCAATGTGTGTCATCTAACTTTCATTTTTAATTGATGGAGTATGCTCTGATAGTTGCCGGTGGTAAAGGGTTGCGCATGGGAGGCGAACTTCCCAAACAGTTTCTGCCTATAGGTGGAAAACCTGTTTTGATGCGTACTTTGGAAGCCTTTTATGCCTACAATCCGGAGATACATATAATATTGGTGCTCCCGCTTAGCCAGCAGTCTTATTGGACAGAGCTATGTGCGGAGCATTCTTTTTCTTTGCCGCATACAGTGGCGGACGGAGGTGAAACACGCTTCCATTCAGTAAAGAACGGATTGTCTCACGTAACCACTCCGGGATTGGTTGGTGTCCATGATGGGGTACGTCCGTTTGTTTCCCGGGAAGTCATAGCCCGTTGTTATGAATTGGCTGCTGAAAAAAAAGCGGTGATTCCCGTGATAGATGTGGTGGAGACTGTACGTCATCTCAAAGGAGAAGAAAGTGTGACCGTCAGCCGGGATGAGTATAAATTGGTACAAACTCCCCAGGTGTTTGATGCCGATTTACTGAAACAGGCCTATGAACAACCTTATACTTCTTTCTTTACGGACGACGCTTCGGTAGTGGAAGCGATGGGAGTATCTGTATACCTCGCGGCAGGTAATCGGGAAAACATTAAAATTACGACTCCCTTTGATTTGAAAATAGCCGCTGCTTTGTTGGATTCATGTTTGATTTAGCTTCTCGTGACATAAAATACCTGTCGGGTGTAGGGCCGCAACGCGCCTCAGTGCTCAATAAGGAATTGAATATCTATTCCCTTCACGACTTATTGTATTATTTCCCCTATAAATATGTAGACCGTAGCCGTATCTATTATATCCATGAGATAGACGGTACGATGCCTTATATCCAGCTAAAAGGTGAAATCCTGGGCTTTGAGACGATTGGAGAAGGTAGGCAACGCCGTCTGATTGCCCATTTCTCGGATGGTACGGGGATTGTGGATTTAGTCTGGTTTCAGGGAATTAAATTTCTCGTCGGTAAGTATAAGGTACATCAGGAATATATTGTATTTGGTAAACCCAGCGTCTTTAACGGACGGATCAACATTGCTCATCCGGATATAGATAATGCTTCGGAACTGAAGCTCTCGACAATGGGATTGCAACCTTATTATAATACAACGGAGAAAATGAAGCGGAGTTCCCTCAATTCTCATGCAATTGAGAAGATGATGAGCGCCGTAGTGCAGCAACTCCGCGAACCGCTGCCTGAAACGCTTTCTCCCGCTATATTGACAGAGCATCATTTGATGCCACTGACGGAGGCCTTGATGAATATTCATTTTCCGGCAAATCCGGAATTGCTTCGTAAAGCGCAATATCGCTTGAAGTTTGAAGAACTTTTTTATGTACAGTTGAATATTCTCCGCTATGCCAAAGACAGGCAACGGAAATACCGTGGATATGTATTTGAAACGGTAGGAGAGATATTCAATACTTTCTATGCCAAGAATCTGCCTTTCGAACTGACCGGCGCTCAGAAGCGTGTGCTGAAAGAAATACGCCGGGATGTGGGGAGCGGTAAGCAAATGAACCGTCTGTTGCAGGGGGATGTAGGTAGTGGGAAAACGCTGGTGGCACTGATGAGTATGCTGATAGCGTTGGATAACGGTTACCAGGCTTGTATGATGGCGCCTACCGAGATTCTGGCTAATCAGCATTTTGAAACAATCCGCGAGTTGTTGTACGGAATGGATATACGCGTGGAATTGCTAACCGGTTCTGTGAAAGGAAAAAAGCGGGAAGCCATTCTCACCGGTCTGTTAACAGGAGATGTACGAATACTGATAGGTACGCATGCCGTGATAGAAGATACCGTGAATTTCTCTTCACTGGGGCTGGTCGTGATAGATGAACAACACCGTTTCGGTGTGGCACAACGCGCACGTTTATGGACTAAGAATGCACAGCCCCCCCATGTGCTAGTCATGACAGCTACCCCTATTCCGCGTACGCTGGCTATGACATTATACGGTGATCTCGATGTTTCCGTCATTGATGAACTGCCGCCGGGACGTAAACCTATTGTGACCATTCATAAATATGATGCGCACCGTGTAAGCTTGTACCAATCCGTCCATAGGCAGATTGCAGAGGGCAGACAGGTATATATTGTATATCCTTTGATTAAGGAAAGTGAGAAAATCGACTTGAAGAACCTGGAAGAAGGCTACCTTCATATTTGTGAGGAATTTCCGGGTTGTAAAGTCTGCAAAGTGCATGGCAAGATGAAAGCAGTTGAGAAGGATGCGCAGATGCAGCTTTTTGTTTCGGGCGAAGCACAGATAATGGTAGCGACTACTGTGATTGAGGTAGGCGTAAATGTACCGAATGCTTCCGTGATGATTATTGAGAATGCAGAGCGCTTCGGTTTGTCACAGCTCCATCAGTTGCGTGGTCGTGTAGGTCGTGGAGCAGAACAGTCTTATTGTATTTTAGTGACCGGATACAAGTTGGTAGAGGAAACCCGCAAGCGTCTGGAAATTATGGTGCGGACAAATGACGGCTTTGAAATAGCTGAAGCCGATCTGAAGCTACGAGGTCCCGGTGATTTGGAAGGCACACAGCAAAGTGGTATTGCCTTCGACCTGAAAATTGCCGATATAGCGCGCGACGGACAACTGCTGCAATATGTGCGCAATGTTGCTGAAGAAGTGGTGGATGCTGATCCTACTGGTATTCGTCCGGAGAATGAAATCCTGTGGCGTCAGCTAAAGGCACTTCGGAAAACTAACGTTAATTGGGCTTCCATTAGTTGAATAACGGTTAAACATACACTTTATTTGCATTTTTATGTTGTAAAACATATTAGCTCTTATCTTTCCGATACACAGGGAGTTAGGGAATGTTTTAATATGTATCTTTTAGTCCCTTACCGAAAAAATAGTTAAGAACAGCCTTTTCATTTAGAGAAGAAATACTACCTTTGGGAGAATTTTTTAAAAGAATGACGAAACGGAATGAATTTCAATTGCATTAAAACGATTCTAATAGCTGCGACGGCAATGGTCAGCCTGAATTCTTTTTCTCAGGATTTGATTGCCCGACAAGCCCCCATCGACAGGAAACTAAAGAGCGTTGACTCGTTGGCTTTACAGAAACAGATACGTGCTGAACAATCTGCTTATCCAGGTCTAAGTCTATATCCGACTTGGAACAATGAGTATGTACAAGCTTATGGCGATGCTATCGTTCCTGAAAGCTATAAAGTGGACCTGACAGGTTTCTGTATGCCTACCACGCATACGAAGATTACCGATGTATTCGGTTATCGCCCCAGAAGACGCAGAATGCACTATGGCTTGGATGTTAAAGTATTCATCGGTGATACGATTCGAGCAGCTTTCGATGGTAAAGTACGCGTAGTAAAGAATCAGGGACGCCGTGGCTATGGTAAGTATATCGTTATTCGTCATGACAATGGACTGGAAACTGTTTACGGACACTTGTCCAAACAGATCGTAGAAATTAATCAATTGGTTAAAGCCGGAGAACCTATCGCTTTAGGTGGCAATACCGGACGTTCTACCGGTTCGCATCTTCACTTTGAAACCCGCTTTTTAGGAATTCCTATTAACCCCGCTTTAATGTTCGACTTTGAAAAGCAAGATATTGTTGCTGATCATTATACTTTCACTAAGACCAAGACTTCAAAAGGAACTGCTCGCAGCATGGCTTCCGGTGAAGGTTTGTTCTATAAAGTGAAGAGTGGCGATACATTGTCTAAGATTGCATCCCGTCAGGGAGTATCTATTGACAAGCTCTGTCAGTTGAATCGCATTACACGGAAAACAATCTTACGTCCGGGACAGGTATTACGTTGTTCGTAAGATATCAATAAACCCATAAAGAAGAGGGCACTTTAATATAATTTAGAGTGCCCTCTTTTCTTTTTTCTTTAATTATTCCTACCTTTGCAACCAATTTGTAAGGAAATGAAAGATACCAAACAACAATTTGAGCATGTCATTGCCATCTGTCGTGATTTGTTCTCCAAGAAACTACATGATTACGGTCCGGCATGGCGTATTCTCCGTCCGGCTTCCGTGACTGACCAGATATTCATTAAAGCCAATCGTATCAGGAGTATTGAAACCAAAGGAGTGACGTTGGTGGACGAAGGAATACGTTCCGAGTTCATTGCGATAGTCAACTATGGCATTGTCGGATTGATACAGCTGGAACTGGGATATGCGGAATCAGCCGATATCACGAATGAAGAAGCAATGGCGTTGTATGACAAATATGCTAAAACTTCATTGGATTTGATGCTTGCTAAGAATCATGATTACGATGAGGCATGGCGCAGCATGCGTGTCAGTTCATACACTGATCTGATATTGATGAAAATCTACCGTACGAAACAGATTGAAAGCCTGTCAGGACAGACTTTGGTTTCGGAAGGAGTGGATGCTAATTATATGGACATGATTAATTATTCCGTATTCGGTTTGATTAAGATTGAATTTGGAGACTAAGCAGAAACATATAATCTGGAAGAGCTGGGTGAATGTTTGCCGTTTTTTATTGGCGGCGGTATTCATCTTTTCCGGCTTTGTGAAGGCAGTCGATCCGTTAGGCTCTTTTTATAAGATTCAGGATTATCTGACGGCTTTCGGAATGGCCGCGTGGTTTCCTACATATTTGCAACTACTGTTTGCCATCGTATTGTCGGCGTTGGAATTCTCAGTGGGGGTATTCCTGTTCTTCGGTATACGGCGGAGGTTTGCTACGACTTTGGCACTGTTGTTGATGATCGTGATGACACCGCTGACACTGTATCTGGCATTAGCGAACCCGGTGTCCGATTGCGGTTGTTTCGGTGATGCATGGGTGTTGACAAACTGGGAAACGTTTGGCAAGAATGTAGTATTGTTTATTGCAGCTGTATCTGTTTTCAAAGGTGGAAAACAAATCATCCGCTTTATTACGGCAAAGATGGCATGGATGGTTTCCATGTACACATTCTTTTTCGTGTTTGTGCTTTCATTCTATTGCCTAGACAATCTGCCCATTCTGGATTTTCGTCCTTACAAGATCGGAAAGAATATCAAAGAAGGCATGGAAATACCCGAAGGAGCAAAACCCAGTGTGTTTGAGAGCAAGTTTATTCTGGAGAAAGATGGAAAAAAGCAGGAATTTACACTGGATAATTACCCGGATAGCACATGGACGTTTGTTGAAACACGTACGGTGTTGAAGGAAAAAGGATACGAGCCTCCGATTCACGACTTTTCTATTGTAAGTCTGGAAACCGGAGAGGATCTGACCGATAGCATTTTATCAGATAAGGGGTATACATTCCTGTTAGTAGCTCATCGTATTGAAAAAGCTGACGATAGCAATATAGATCTTATTAACGAGATCTATGATTATAGTGTGGAGCATGGTTACGGCTTTTATGCCCTGACTTCTTCGCCGGAGGAACAAATAGAGTTGTGGCGTGACAAGACCGGTGCAGAATATCCTTTCTGCCAGATGGATGACATCACTTTGAAGACCATTATTCGTTCCAATCCCGGACTGATGCTGATAAAGGATGGCGTTATTCTGAATAAGTGGAGTGATAACAGTTTACCGGATGAATATGTGTTGACGGATAGCTTGGATAAACTGGAACTCGGTCAGCAGAAACAAGAAAGTGATTTGCGCACGATTGGTTACGTTCTTTTGTGGTTTATCATTCCGTTGCTGATGGTTATCGGCGTGGATATTCTGGTTGTGAAGCGCAGGGAAAGAAAGAGAGAGAAAAATAAAGAGCTTCCTCAGCCATAAATCACAAATTATAAATAGTAAATACATTAACCCTTTTAATAAATAAAAAACAAAATGAGAAAAAACATTGTTGCAGGAAACTGGAAAATGAACAAAACCCTTCAGGAGGGTATTGCTCTTGCAAAAGAACTGAATGAAGTATTGGCTAACGAAAAGCCTAACTGTGATGTAATCATCTGTACTCCTTTTATCCATCTGGCATCGGTTACTCCGTTGGTAGACCCCGCTAAGATTGGCGTAGGTGCTGAAAACTGTGCTGACAAAGAATCAGGTGCTTACACTGGTGAAGTTTCAGCTGCTATGGTTGCTTCTACAGGTGCTAAATATGTAATCCTGGGTCACTCAGAACGTCGTGCTTACTATGGCGAAACAGTTGCCATCTTGGAAGAAAAAGTAAAATTGGCTTTGGCTAACGGCCTGACTCCGATCTTCTGTATCGGTGAGGTGCTGGAAGAACGCGAGGCTAACAAGCAGAATGAAGTAGTTGCCGCTCAGTTGGCTTCTGTATTCTCTCTGTCTGCTGAAGATTTCTCTAAGATCGTATTGGCTTACGAACCGGTTTGGGCTATCGGTACAGGTAAAACTGCTACTCCCGACCAAGCTCAGGAAATCCACGCTTTCATCCGTTCACTGATTGCTGACAAGTATGGTAAGGAAGTTGCTGACAACTGTTCTATCCTTTACGGTGGTAGCGCTAAACCGTCTAACGCAAAGGAATTGTTTGCTAATCCTGACGTTGATGGTGGCTTGATCGGTGGTGCAGCTCTGAAGGTAGCAGACTTCAAAGGTATCATTGATGCTTTTAACTAATAGATAATGGAAGACTGATAATTGATAACCGGTGAAGTGCCGTTTGTCGGTTATCAGTCTCTATAATCATATTATCAACCGTCTATTATTTTATTATTCATTATGAAGAAGCTTGGTTTACTTTTAATTGCATGCTTTGCTTTCGCCGCTTTTGCTTCGGCGCAGAATAACATTGTGAAGAGTCTGGAACGCAATGTGCCGGGACAGGGTAAGGTAACCATCCATCAGGATGCCCGCATCGAGGCCTTGATAGGTCAGGAATATATCCCCAATGGAACGGAAAACAGAGTGCTTAAAAGTCAGGGTTACCGCGTACAGGTGTATGCCGGAAACAATACCAGTAGAGCCAAGAATGAAGCTCACTCAGTGGGCTCACGAATCAAAGAATATTTCCCGGAGCTTTCTGTTTATACCTCTTTCCACTCTCCCCGCTGGCTGTGCCGTGTAGGAGACTTCCGCAGTATTGAAGAAGCGGATGCCATGATGCGCCAGTTGCGTGCTACAGGCGTATTCAAAGAAGTTTCTATTGTGAAAGAGCAGATAAACATACCGCTTTAAGTTTATAAGTTGTTCAGTTTTTGAGTTATACTGAAACTCGGAAACTTAAAACTCAAATATATGTTAGGAAAAGAAGAAATCGTATCTCCTGCACTGGATGAACTGAAAGAACACTATCAGCGTATTATAACTTTATTGGGCGAAGATGCCGAACGCGAAGGACTACTGAAAACCCCCGAACGTGTAGCGAAAGCTATGCTGAGTTTGACAAAAGGCTATTTCATGGACCCGCATGAAGTGCTCCGCTCTGCCAAGTTCAAGGAAGAATACAGTCAGATGGTGATTGTGAAAGACATTGATTTCTTCTCACTTTGCGAACACCACATGCTTCCGTTCTACGGAAAAGCACACGTGGCCTATATCCCCAACGGTTACATTACGGGGCTGAGCAAGATTGCCCGTGTAGTGGATATCTTCTCCCACCGTCTTCAGGTGCAGGAACGCATGACGCTCCAGATTAAAGAATGCATCCAGGAAACACTGAATCCCTTGGGCGTAATGGTGGTTGTGGAAGCCAAGCACATGTGTATGCAGATGCGTGGGGTTGAAAAACAGAATTCCATAACGACCACTTCCGATTTTACAGGTGCTTTCAATCAGGCAAAGACCCGTGAAGAGTTTATGAACCTCATTCGTCAGAATTCATTCACATAACAATCCCATACCTTATTTCATGAAAGGAAACTGCAGTTCCCATGAAAGGAAACGCGCGTTCCCTTTAGGGGGAAACTATCGTTTCTGTATGAGGAAACTGTCGTTCCCATTAGGGGGAACTGTCGTTTCTGCATAAGGAAACTATCGTTCTCATTAAGAGTAAGGTGATTTAACCGAGTACAACTCTGTCTCCCAATCGTTTGGCCATAATACTTTTGATCTCACGCAGTTCTGAGTAGCGTTTCATGATAGAGGTGCATTGTTCTTCATCATTGGCTACGGCAGGATCTTGCAAGGCATACATCATGTGTTTCATTTCTTCACTGATGATGGCGAACTTGAAATTAATCATGAGCGTAGGCACCAATTCGAATAGGCGTTCCTCGTCGGTTACTAACCTTTGGGCTTTGGAGTGATACTTACTCAGTTGGTAGCGGTCGGCAATCAACTCTGTACTTAGCTTACTGATAATTGGGTCGGGATGCGCCAGGAAATACCGTTCTGCGGTGAATCCTTCATTATGTATGTGCTCTGCCGCTTCCGTCAACATCTGCCTGTGCAGTGGGTTGTGGAAAGCCAGTTCATCCTCCTTCAAGTCATTGACTACGTATTCCGTTACCGTGATGGGAATTTCTTTCCCTTCCTCATCGGGAACGTTGCACAATACTTTCTCTCCGTAGCGTACTACCATTTGCAGAATAAGGCGCTCGTATTTGTAGAATTCCTGTCCTTCTTTTCCTTCTTGGGGGATATAAGATACGTATTCGGCAGCTTCCGGTGGAAGCGGTGCACCACCGTCAGGCATTTCTCCATCCATGGGATAAGGAGGCATGTCTTCAGGGTAGGGTGGTTGCATTCCGTCGGGAAGCGGTGCTTGTGTAGCGTCGCGGGCTGCATTATTCTTTCTTGTTTCCCGGTTTCTTTGTTCCGCCTGCTTCTCAGCCTGCGTTTCGCGTCGTTTGGCAACTTCCGAAACCAGCAGTTTGTCTTCTATACGAAGCAGCTGACTACATTCTTTAATATATACATCACGGACAATTGCTTCAGGAATAATAGATATACTTTGTACAAGATTACCGATTAATTCAGCACGCTTGATAGGATCTTTTCCTGCATCTTCCAGCAGAAGATTTGTTTTGAAGCGTATAAAGTCTGTTTCATTATCTTGTATGAATTTCTGGAACTCCGTAGCGTTGTGCTTGCGGGCGAAGGAGTCCGGGTCTTCTCCGTCGGGAAGTAGGCAAACTTTGATATTCATACCTTCTTCCAGCAGCATGTCGATACCGCGGAGAGAAGCCTTGATACCTGCCACGTCACCGTCATAGAGTACCGTAATGTTATTGGTGAAGCGGTGAATGAGCTTAATTTGTCCCGGAGTCAGTGCCGTACCCGAAGAAGCTACCACATTCTCCACACCTGACTGGTGCATGGAAATAACGTCCGTGTATCCTTCCACCAGAAAGCAACGGTCTTGTTTCACAATAGCCTGTTTGGCAAAATAAATGCCATACAACTCATTACTCTTATGATAGATTTCCGATTCGGGAGAATTGACATATTTAACTTTGACTCCCTTCGTCGCACTGCTAAGCACGCGCCCGCCGAAAGCGACTACCTTACCGGAAAGTGTGTGTACCGGAAAAATAACACGTCCCCAAAAGCGATCGCGCAAGCGGTGATCATCCGTTTCGTAGCAAAGCCCTGTCTTGACAAGATATTCTTTCTTGAATCCTTTCTTGATGGCTTCTTGAGCCATGGCATCGTGACTTTCGGTGCAATAGCCTAATTGGAACTTTTCAATGATATCATCCCGGAAACCACGATTGCGGAAGTATGCCATGCCAATGCTACGTCCGTCCACATGGTTTTTGAGTATATTTTGGAAGTAGTCACGTGCAAAGTTATTCACAATGAACAAACTTTCACGTTCGCTCTGCATCAGCTTCTCTTCGCTGGACAGTTCGCGCTCCTTGATTTCGATACCGTATTTCTTTGCCAGATATTTCAGAGCTTCGGGGTAGCTCATCTGCTCGTGTTCCATAATGAAGTGCACCGCATTGCCACCTTTACCGCAGGAAAAGCATTTGCACAACCCTTTGGAAGGCGACACGTAGAAAGATGGCGTCTTGTCATCATGGAACGGACACAAGCCTACATAATTCACACCTCGCTTGCGCAACGTAACGAAGTCCGATACAATGTCTACAATCTGTACGGCATCCAGAATTCTGTCTATGGTAGGTTGGTCTATCATTGGATAATTGTTTTTGCGAATGCAAAGATACTAAAATGATAGCGAATCGCAACTCTTGGATTTCTTATGTAGTGTGAAAGGAAGGAATAGTGGGGAGGAATATTATTGTTTTTATCTGGGGATAAACTATCCCCAGATAAAAACAATAGCGTAAACGAGCAAAAGAACTCATTAATTGCTGATGGAATTCTGATCTATTTTATCTTCTCCCTAATCTTCGTCAGATACTGCTTCATTCCTTCCGCATCCTTCGTACTGATAATTTCCAGCAAATTCTTCAGTTCCAGACGAATATTTTCCACTTGTGAGGGAGTGCGCGGGTTGAAGAGAATTTCCTGAAGCAAATAATCATCCTCACTCAGCAAACCCTTGGCAATAGCCATGTGCTTCTTGAACGTAGTACCTGGAGCTTCCTGATGCTTCATCACCGCTGCAAAAACAAACGTAGAGACAAAAGGAATAGACAGAGAATAAGCTACTGTCTCATCATGCTCGTCGAAAGTATATTCGAAGATATTGAGGCGGAGCGTCTGGTAAAGGTCCTTGAAGAAAATTTTTCCCAGGTGGTCACCTTCACTGATGATGATAGCATTCTCGCTGCTCAGATTGCTGAGGCTGGCAAACGTAGGGCCAAACATCGGATGCGACGATACATAACGGAAACCACTTTCCTCATAGAATTTCTTCAATCCCGTCTTCACCGAGGCGATATCACTGATGATACAATCCTTGGGCAGCACAGGCAGCACCTTGCGGAATGCATCCAATGTATACTTTACCGTGGCGGCATTGATTACCAACTCCGGTTCGAAGTCCTTTATCTCTTCCAACGTGGTGAAACGATACGTGTTATAGACAAAACGCAACTGGTGCGGATTCACGTCGAACACTGCCGTTTCATGTTGGAAACTTAGAATATCTGTAAAGAAAGAGCCCATCTTGCCGGCTCCGAGTATTAAAATACGCATAAATTTAGTGTTATTAGCTACAAGTTACGAGCAACAAGCTACGAGTATCCTGCGATATGATGGCGCAGCTACTGGTAGCCTGTAGCTTGTCACTTATTAATTATTTCCATTTGTTGCCTCACACTCTCCTCGTGTATCAGCTCGAATACCTTCTTGATAAATTCCGAATCTACGCCCAGAAGCACACCTTGTGAACCGCGTTTGTCCAGAATTTCATTGTAACGTCCCGTTTGCAGGATCGTCATATCGTGTTCTTTCTTGAACGTACCGATTTCACGTGCCACACGCATACGCTTGGCAAGTTCCTGCATCAGGTTGTTGTCGCACTCGTCAATCTGCTTGCGCAGTTCACTGAGATTTTCCGTGGTCTGTGTCTCTTTACGGATGACGAGTAGGTTCAGGATGTAATCCAGTACGTCCGGAGTCACTTGCTGCGAAGCATCGCTCCATGCACAGTCGGGGTTGCAGTGGCTTTCGATAATCAGACCGTTGAAACCGAGGTCCATAGCCTGCTGACAAAGCGGTGCGATGAGTTCGCGCTTACCACCGATGTGGCTGGGATCGCAGATGATCGGCAGGTTCGGGATGCGACGACGCAACTCGATGGGGATATGCCATTGCGGCAGATTGCGGTACAACTTCTTGTCGTAACTGCTGAAACCGCGGTGGATGGCTGCCAGACGTTTCAGTCCGGCATTGTTGATACGCTCCAATGCGCCGATCCAGAGTTCCAGATCCGGGTTTACCGGGTTCTTCACAAACACAGGAATATCCACACCCTTCAGTGCATCGGCAATTTCCTGCATGGCAAACGGGTTGGCAGTGGTGCGTGCGCCAATCCAAAGGATATCGATACCTGCTTTCAGACACTCGTATACATGCTTTGAAGTAGCTACTTCGGTAGCTACGTACATACCGGTTTCTTTCTTCACCTCTTTTAGCCATGCCAGACCGTCTACGCCCACACCTTCGAAACCACCCGGTTTGGTACGTGGTTTCCAGATTCCGGCGCGGAATATCTTCGTTCCTTTTTCGGCCAGTTGCTTGGCTGTGCACATTACTTGTTCTTCTGTCTCGGCGCTGCAAGGACCTGCAATTACCATGGGACGTTTGTCCTCAATACCCGGCAGCAAAATCGATTCTAATTCAAGTTCCATATTCTTTTATTTTTGTTCAATTATATTTTTATTGTATTGATATTTCTCTGTATCTCCTGTGAATATATTACTTCATCTCCCTGATGCGCTTCAATGCCTCTTCCAATTTATGGTCTTTGCAGCAAAGCGAGATGCGGATATACCGTTTTCCGTTACTTCCGAAGATAAATCCCGGTGTGATGAACACGCGTGCGTTGTGCAACACCTTTTCAGTCAGTTCTTCAACGTCGGCGCAGCTATCGGGAATTTTTCCCCAGAGGAACATACCTACCTGTTTTTCATCGTATGTACATCCCAGTGCATGCATGATTTCCCCTGCCAGATGGCGGCGGTTGCGGTAGTTCTTGTTGTTTCCGTCGTACCATTCCTGTTCGGCTTCCAAGGCGTTGGCGGCTGCCAGTTGCATGGCGCGGAACATGCCGCTGTCGATGTTGCTCTTCACTTTCAGTATCCATTGCACAAAGTCGGCGTTGCTTGCCAGCATACCGATACGCCAGCCCGGCATATTGTGGCTCTTGCTCATGGAGTTGAACTCGATGCAACACTCTTTGGCGCCCGGCACACTGAGGATGCTGAGAGGGTGGTCGTTCAGGATGAAGCTGTACGGGTTGTCGTTTACAATCACGATGTCCTTGCGGCGTGCAAAGTCCACCAGCTTTGCATAGAGTTCCGGGGTGGCGTTAGCTCCGGTCGGCATGTTCGGATAGTTGGTCCACATCAGCTTTACGCGGCTCATGTCCATCTTTTCCAGTTCGTTGAAGTCGGGCATCCAGCCGTTTTCCTCTTTCAAGTTGTAGTTGATGACTTCCGCGCCCAGTATCTTGCTCAATGAGGTATAAGTGGGATAACCCGGATTGGGAACCAACACCTGTTCGCCCGGATTGACGAAGGCGAGTGTGACGTGCAGGATACCTTCTTTCGAGCCGATGAGCGGCTGTATTTCAGTGTTCGGATTCAACTCCACGCCGTACCATTTCTTATACCAGGCGGCAAAGCTGCGGCGAAGTTCGGGGATGCCGACATAAGGCATATAACCGTGTCCGTCAGGGTTTTGTGCTTCGCGACACAGGGTTTGTATGGTTGCTTCCGAGGGAGGCATATCAGGGCTGCCGATTCCGAGGCTGATTACGTCTTTTCCTTCGGCATTCATTTGTGCCACCTCTTTCAACTTCTTGGAGAAGTAGTATTCGCTCACGCTGGCCAACCGGTCGGCGGGCTTGATCTTAGATGTTTGATTTTCCGTCTGCATATTCGCCTAATATTTTAAGTTCTTTGGTTAGCGGTGTGATGGCCGCGATGGATTGTTTATATCTCAGTAGGTTGTCGAAAACAACGTCTACGTAAAATTGGTATTCCCATTCCCGTCCGATGATGGGCAGCGACTGTATCTTGGTCAGATTGATGCTGTAGAACGAAAGAATGGACAGTACTTGCGAGAGGCTCCCTTCCGTGTGGGGCAGTGTGAATACCATGCTTGCCTTGTTGGTTTCCGGGTGTGGATGGCGGCGTATTTCGTCTACTTGCCAAGGATCGGCAACTACCAGAAAACGGGTGAAGTTGTGCTTGTTTGTTTCGATGCCTTCCTGCAACACCTTCATGCCGTAACGCTCGGCAGCAGCTTTGGAGCAGATGGCGGCGTGTCCTTTCAGGTTTTCCCGCTTGATGATTTCGGCGCTGAGGGCAGTATCTTCCGCTTCCACTACTTTCATTTTCGGGTGCTGGGCAAGGAACTCGCGGCATTGCATCAGTGCGATAGGGTGGGAGTTGACTTCCGTCAGATCGTTCCAGTCCTCGTCGGGCAGGCAGACAAAGCTGTGTGAAATGCGTAGTTTGTATTCGCCTATGATTTGTGTGCCGCTCTGCCGCAGCAACTCATTGTTGTGCAACAGGCTGCCTGCAATGGTATTCTCTATCGCCAACATTCCTATGGTCTTGCTGTCTTTCTTCACGGCTGCAAACACATCCTCAAAAGTAGCGCAACAGATTAACTCTATTTCTTCTCCTTCGAAGTACTTGTGTGCGGCAATGTCGTGATACGACCCTAATGTTCCTTGAATGGCTATTCTTTTCATACTGTTTCTTTAAAAAAAAATCCCGCTTCCATACAATGGAGCGGGATTAAGTATATTACTTTAGTTCTCTATTCAGTTCTTAAGCATCACTGTCACTTGACACATACAAACTCCCGCTCTACTTTCTGGCTAAAGTAAAAGTAAAAAAAGAAGTAATATGCATAAGTAAACAAATTCATACTTTCGTTTTCTTTTTGATTCTTAATTCGTGGCAAAAGTAATACTTTTCTCTTATATGCAAGCAAAAAATGATATTTTTTTTATTTCTTCTTCAAATTTAGCTTTCAGACTACTGCTTCCGACTGTCTTTTTCTACTGGAAATCAGTCAATCGTTGTGCATGATTCTTTTGATTTACTCCCATTTGTTCACGGCATCGTTAGGCTGTGCCTGCCTCGGAGTACTATGACCTTCGCGGATGTACTTTTATAACGGGTGTTTGGGGCACTGACTACTTTTTTGGGGGGATATCCTGATTCAATAAAAAAGCATTCTTCTTTTGGCTATTCACTGCAATTCATCTATCTTTGCATTAGCCGAAGAGAAATGCGGCATGTTGAAGCTATTTTTGACAAGGAGAAAACTGGTAATTTTATTTAAGTCAAGAAACAGAACTTCAATAAAGATGTTTCACGCAGACCATATAGGGTCGGGCGTGCAAGCGTATTTATTGGTTCTGTGGGTATACCAGTACCTCTCCTTGGATAAATATGAACTATACGTCCGACTTCTTTTTGTATAAGGGGGATGAGGGCGATTTTAAATATTTAAAATCCGAAGAAGACATGAATACCCCGAAGGATGAAATGATAACAGAGGCCATCCACTGCATGGTAGAACAGAGGAAACACGAGATATGGGAAGTGCTCTACCCATTAAGTATAAAATATGGTTTTACGCTCGACTCCGACTATGCCAGCATCAAGCTGGAACCTCCCTGTAAAGACTTTCCGGAAGAAAAATGTGGATGTAAAATACCGCTGGATTCTGTGTTCAGTACCTTTGTGAAAGGTGATTTTCTGTATGTGATGTGCCGCGGGAAAGTGTATTTTATTCTCGATCTGGAAAGTGGTTTGTGGAGACTGTATTTGCCGATGCACCGACCTCCAAGGCTGAAAGTACTGTGGTGGAGGATTCAAGAGACGGTAAGGGATTTGGTGTGGTTGGTGAGGCATTGGAGGGACTGAAGCAATTTTAGTAAGTATTGTTTTTAGGAAGTTGCATTCATCATCTATTGCAAATACCTTTTGAATGTATTCATGTAATCGTTCGGTTGCCCAACGCCTGAAGCGTGTCGCTACCTGAAGTTGTTGCGTGAGCCACACATCGGTATCAGCAAACCGTACATTGACTTTGGGCACACCATTATCATCTTGGTAGATGATTATATTATTTTTATCATCAAACTCCATATAAATCTATTTCGTATAATAATATCATAATTTGGGTTATTTATATAGCAAATATTATATACCGTTTTTAGACAAGGTAAAGATAACAGCGATCTTTGGAATTCTACTATTTGTAAAGATGGAATTTATAGCTGTGATGTAAATTATGCCCAAATGTACTTTAGTTCATAACCGTACAAAAATGAACTAAATGCAATAGCTAACTCCGTTCTTAGGCATTCCTATACTTTTTCCCTTCCAACGGTTAGCCTTTTCCATCCGAACGTTTATTCTTTCCACCGTGGAGTTTCTTTCTTTCCACCATGGTGGAAAGAAAGTTTCCCCGTGATGGAAAGCAACTTTCTCCATGGTGGAAAGAATAAGTACCTACTACAATTTTCCTTAACCGTCGTAGCGAAAAGAGATAAAAGTGGCGATGCGGCGGCTTAACCTCTGAAACTTATATTATTCATGCGAATCAGGAGGGGAAATTATGTTCATATCCTGTCAAAAAAGAATTAATCGATTTGATGTGTAATTAATCGGAATGGAGTTAGAAACCTTTCCTGTATATCGGCAACTCTTTCCCAAACTCCGTATGAACCACTTCGAAATTGACAAAGCCATTCACGGACTCCGGTTCTAACAGCGTTGTCGCAAGGTTTGCATTCTTCTGTGAAAGACGAATGATGAAACAACCTGCCGGGAAGCTCTTCTTTTCCTTTACCGTCCGTGTAGAGACTGTGACCGGATAAATCTTTTCCCATTCCTTGGTAACTTTCTTGTATCCGGTAACTATATACTTCTCTACGGTGGCTGTGAAGGTTTTTCCTATCTCTTCTACTTCTATTCCTAAAGCCCGCAATTTCTCTGCTTGCATCCGGCAGGTATTCGGCAGAATATATGCTTTGGGACGTTTGCGTACTAACTCAGCTTTTAGTTGAAGTGCATCGAAGGTAGGCAGAGGTTCCGTAAAACGTTCGTTCTTGGCAAGGTCAATAAAAGTAACGGGAAGCTCTGTCCGTGCGGATTGAAAAGTGACGGATATATCACTCTTTCCACTGCAAGTCTCTTTTACGGCCTTTCGTATCTCACTTCTTACTTCTTTTGAATGAAGAGCCGCCGTTTCCAAAAGACTGCGGGATACCAGAAAACCACATTCTGCACGACGGGCAAAACACGCTCTTCCCAATCCTATTCCACGGATTTCTATGAATAGAGATACCGTATTGGTGAGTCCCTGAAACGTGGAACTGGATTGCGGGTTCTTGGCATCTTTCATTGCATACAAGCTATCATTTCTGACGCTGGGTGTAAAGTAAAAGCCTGAATGATAACTGTTAGCTTCCAATGCCTTCTCTGCTTCTTCACGGAATAAGCCGTTGGAAAGTGTACGAATTCCGGCAGGGATATTCAAATGCCCGCTGGGTAGGAAAAGGACATCGGGGGCCGTAGCTACTTTAGTACCCCGAAGCAATTCAAACTCCTTGCGGAACGGATTGAATTCGTGAATATCCAGCGCTATTTCGGGATTCCATTCCTTGTACGCTTTTTTAAGAAGAAGAGTCACCGGATCGGCAAGTTTACTTTGATCCCGGTTCAAATCATACCCACTGCCCGATTTACGGCTTTGCATGGCATAACCGTCCGTATTGGCTATGGGTACAAGCGCAAGAGAAACCTTTCTCAATAGTTCAGTACCTTCGGGCGTATTCAGTAAATAATCGACAAGCATACAGGTTGCTTCCGGCCCGGCAGGTTCGTTGCCGTGCAGTCCTGCTTGTATCCAGACTCTTATTTTCTTTTTCTCGTTGGGAGTTCCGAAATAGAGCACGGGGATATCCCTGCCCTGTGGAGTCTTTCCTATATCGGACAGCGTAACCTTACCGGGATGCTTGTCGGCTAAATCCTTCAAATATCTGTTTATCTCGAACAAGGAAGCCAGACCTTCTTCAAGCGGCTTGCCGAGGGTGGGAGTGGAATATTGCTGTTCCGGTTCGGGATAGAAACGGCGGGTTACCTCTTCCGGCTGCACCGTGGGCTGGATATTCCAGAGAGAAGGGTTGCTGAATACGGTTTCTTGCGCAATACGTTGCAGATAGAGTGCTTCCTCTTCGGGCAGTCCGACATAATAAGTACTTGTATAGGGTTTCTGAAAAAATACGCTACAGAATACATTGGCGGCAAGATAAGAACCCTGTCGGGAAGGGTGGCTGTGATCGTTGTTGTAAAGCGTGATACTTGGATTCTCCGTGCGGACACGCTTCCAAGCGATGCCGACGGGGGCACACCAGGCATTCAGTTGAACAGTCATCTCCAAATAACTTTCAGCCAGTCGTTGCTGCATTTCGGTATATGTGTCGATGTCGTGTCCCCAGGTCATGTAGAAAACGGTTTTTCCCTTCGGATTGTAAAGGCGGCGCAGGCTGTCGAGGGAGTGGGCAGGCTTGTATACATTTTCCTGTACCCATTCCTTTTCGCGGGCAGGCGCTTTACTTTGGTCTTGCAGGATGACGAAATCCCAGTTTCCTTCACGAATGGCATCCAGGGTTTCAGGATTGGCGGCATGTTTCCTCAATGTCCAGCCACCGTGTTCCACCAATTTTACAGAAAGCTTGTGGCCGGTGGAGGCGGCAAGAGCTTGCACTTGTCGGACTAAACGGTTGTATTGTGTGTAGCTGTTGCCTATGAACAGTGCACGTAGGGAGTCTCCCAACATGGCAGGAACGGCACGTCTGCCCATTCCGGCGGAGTGGTGTCCGATGCCCTGTTCTTCTATTTTCTGCCAGTTGCAGGGCCAGTTGTGTTCGGCTGCTATCCGGTGGAGGTATCGGTAGAACTGATTGCCACGCTCGTAGCGGTTGCGTCCCTGTGCTTCGGCTTCGGGAGTCTTTCTTAAATACGATTCGCGGATGGTGTCTCCCGTAGCCAATTGGAGGATAATCGGTTTGGCAAGGTACTTCCTGATTGTTTCGGGGGTGACATACGGAATGTTGCGTACTCCGTAGGGAAAATCTTGCGAAGCATCGGGGAAGGTGTACCATCCCGGACTGCCGATAACGGCTTTCTCCACATACGGACTGTCATAAAAAAGCATGAAACGCTGCACAAACTGCCCTCCGGCTGAGTGACCGTAAATCATATATCCTTTCCGTTCACTACCTGAAGATTGGCGGACGTACTCAAAGATTTTATCAACCAGTGCCGGCGTTTGCTTTTCGGCCGGACGTATCGTGTGATCTTTGTCATTCATGACACCGACTTCCTGATAATCGGGCAAAGGAAACCTTTCCAGATCGAAGTGGGGAATGAAAACCATGAATTTATGCTTCTCTGCCTCCTGCTTCCAAGCTTTGAGCAGATAAGTGAAACCGCGGTCGGCACCTTCAAAGACAAAGACAATGGGCATCCGGCGTACATCGCCCGAAGCCGGAATGTAATAGTGCACATCTACCGGACGGTCGGCAAAAGGCGGATAGTCTTTGTAGGTGAACTTGCCTTCACCCACGGGAAGCACGGAGGCGGCACGGAGTCCGGCGCCCAGAAAGACAATGGCAAAAAATAGAATCAGTCTTTTCATTCTTCATACCTCCCTTTTTTAATGACTTCTTTATCCTTTAGGGCGAGTTTGCCGCGTGCTATGACGTGTGTCAGTTGAAGCTCGGAATCGAGGAAACAGAGGTCGGCATCGAAACCGATGTCTATTCTGCCTTTGGTACGCAGTTTGAGGTTGCGTGCCGGATTGCTGGTGATAAGGGTCAGTGCCTGTTCCAGAGGCAACAGACCTTCTTTTACGAGCAATCTCATCTCCTGCAAGTTGAGGTGCAGGGGAGCGGGGCGATAGGTCGTTTCTTTGGTTTCGGGATTGGTACGGCGCACTCCGCCACGGCCGTCACTGGAGAAGGTGATGCGGTCGAGGGGTACATGGGCTTCGAGGGCTTTCATGACGCAGCGATGGGGAGCGTCGAATTTGGTTCCTCCGGTGGAGAAATCTACCATACCACCCATGCAGGCAAATTCTACGGCTTGCCAGAATAAGGCTTCCGTGCGTATCAGGTGAGTAGGCGAGAGATAGGGAATCAGCGTGGGATATTTGCGGGCGATGTCCAGCAACGGGGTGATACCGTCGGGTAAGGCTCCCAGATGAATATGCAGGATACCTCCTTTGCCGGAAGTGAAACCGCCGAGGCGTACTTGGTTGATGAGGCGCAGTATCTCCAGTTCGGTGGGGAAAGCGCTGCGGTCGTCACTCATGGCAAGTTTGCAACCGATCACTTTGTCGATGAAGATGAGATCGTCGGCTACGCAGGACATCAGTGTTCTGGGAGGCAATCCGTAGAAACTGGTAAGCATGTAGGCGCTGAGGCCGTCATCTTCCAAGGCTTTGGTTTTAGCATAAAGGGTGGTCAGTTCTTTTACGAAACCGTCCGTGCCGAGTAGTCCTACCACGGTGGTGGTTCCGCAAGCCACCAGTTCGCTCATGGAGACGTCGGGGACTAAGGAAGCATAGCCGGTTTGTCCGCCGCCACCGGTGATGTGGACGTGCTGGTCGATAAAGCCGGGGGTGACGGCGCACCCGCCGGCGTCTATGGTATCAAATGGAATACCGGTCAGTTCTATTTTCCGGTCTATGAGGGCTATTTTATCATCTGCCAGCAGAACGTCGTTCATGCCAAGATGTTCCGGAGAGTATAAGTTTGCATTTTTAATGAGTGTGAACATGATTCGGAGTTGTTTTATAGTGTTATGAAATGATAAGCTATCAGGAATAGAATGCTGCCTATAAGGGGCAGGGTATTTCTCTTTGCCAGTTCAATGGGCGATACACCCGCCACGCCGGCAATGGCGACAATGATACCCGCTATGGGAGATGCGGCACGCCCCATACTGGCGGATAACTGCAAAGGAAGCACGAGGGAATAGGCAGGCATACCCAACTGTCCGGCAATTCCGGGTAGCAACGGACCGAACGAGAAGAAGGCCGCGTTTCCGCTTCCCATCAACATGGCCGCACAGAAGATTATCAGGGCGAAGACTGCTGCGATGGCAATGCCGGAAAGTCCTATATGTGTGGAGTAATCTACCAGTGAGTCGATGAAACCGAGGCTAATCAGTCCTTTGGAAAATATCTCGGAGGCAACAATTAGTGTCACGACACTTCCGAAGACATTTCCCATCCCTTTCCAGAAGCTGGAGAAGGCGTCAAAGGTTTTCCGTATATTGCGTATATGACAGCCTACGAATACAAGTGAGACAAAGAGGGAAAATAGCATGGCGGTCGTTGTATTGAGTGCTATGGGAGGTTGGAACAGCCCCACATAGGGTGAAAATATAATGAGAAGCGCAAGCGGAAGTACGGGCAGCATGGCGAATATCAATGGAATATCCGGTTGGGTAGAGGTCTGCGGGACTTCTGCTGTTTCATGGTTTTCCGTACTCTGCCTGGCGGCTTCTTTTTTATCGAAATATCTATTGTTGAAGTAAAACAGGGTCATGACTACCAAGGTGGTAGGGATAACCAACGGGAGTTGGTGGGTAATGAAATAAGCTACGTTGGTCTGGTCGATAAGTTCGGCAGCAAGGGCTGTGTTTGCCGAACCGGGCCCCTGGTCGAACAGCGTTGCGGCGGCAATGACGGATAATGCGGTGAGGCGGCTTACTCCCAATCCGATGAGGACGGGGTAAACGGAGGCGACAAGCAAGAGTCCTAATCCGGCTGCCGAGGGGGTAGTGATAAAGAGCAACTGGCCGATGGGAATGGTGACGGTAGCTGCCAGGTAGGGGTAACGACGAAAGAAACCCAACGGTTTCATGGAGATGTGTACCAGGGCATTGGTGGCTTTTATGTGATTCATAAAAGCTACATAGCCGCCAATGGTCATAATCATCAGTCCTGCGCGGGACAGGTTGCCGATGAATGTTTCTTCCACCACTTTCACCAAATCGAAAACAACGCTACCGGTGGATTTATCCGGAATGATGGGTTGGACATTGAGAATGAGGGCGAATGTCAACATCACAAGTCCGGCCAGCATCAGAACTCCTTGCGGATTCAGTTTCCGGTAGAGGTAAATAGCGGTGACGGTGATCACCAATATACAGAGGAGGAAGGCTACGACTGACATAATCTGATTGGTTCTGTGTTATAAATTGTTTTTTGAGGAGTGATCGGAGATGGGACAGGAATGCATTAAATGAAGTGTCTCAATTCTCCTCCTCTCAAAAGGAGGAGAATTGGGATAGCACTATTTAATCATTGTTCTACTGTCTTATAAGTACCCCGGATTATTCTCCAACTGGCGACCTGTATTGGAATCTATGAACTCTTGCGGAATCGGGAACAACACAGGCGTATCATACGAATTCATGCCTCGTGCATCGCGTCCTGCAATCTCATTCAACTGTCGCATACGGCGTTTGAAGTAATTGTTCACATCACGTTCATCTCCACCTTTCTCCTGACTTACGCGAATCAGGGTGTGACGGCGTTCTTCTTCGGAAAGAAGTTCACGGCTACGTTCGTCCAGAATGAAATCCATACCTCCTGCGGTAAGTTCAGCTTCTGTGATGCTGACTGCATTGGAACGATTGCGTACCTTGTTAATCCATTTGATGGCTTCACCTGCCTGGTTGTTTTTCAGTAAGGCTTCCGCATAAAGCAAGTACGTGTCGGCGAGGCGGAGATAAACAATATCCTGATAACATCCATCCTTGTCACCATTTGCCAGCAACGGTGCCACGTAATCCCATTTGCGGGTAGTGGGCCAGTTATACTTCTTGATGGTTGTCTTATTATCATCCAGCATAGCGGCGGTTACAGTGGTGTCTACCACCATCTTACCGTTATTAAGGAATTCCGTAATCTTGCCGTCGGCACCCTTTTCGTTAATAGTCCATACCACTGCATGATCGGATACACGGTCGTCCTGAGTTCCCTGATCTTTATAGTTGTAGAGGCGGAAAGCACCTCTTGAAGGCACGCAACGTCCGGCACCTTTACCACCGTTGTTTATCCAGAACACCTGAGGCCAAGTGGCTGCACCGCTTGTATAGTCGGGATCGTACTTGTTGCTCTTGTTGATGACACCATCGTTGGAGTAATAATTTTTATATGTACTCTTCATGTAAACTTCGGCTGTACCGAACGCGCTGTTTTCCGGTTCCGTGTTGACAAAAGCATATAAAACCTCTGTGTTTCCGTCCGCATACATCGGTGTGCGGAATACGTCGATGAACGGACAGCCTGGATTGGCGGAGTTCTTGCCGAAACGGTTGGTTATCAAACTGTATTCGGAACCTTCTGTCAGCGGCTTCAAAACTTCGACTGCCTTGGAGGGCTGGTCCATTGCCAGGTATAGTTCACCCAGATAATGGCGTGCCATGGCTCCTGAAATCTTGCTGTTGCTTTCTTCACGCAACGGTAAATTGTTCATGGCGAAAACAAAGTCCTGCTCCATGACTTCACGGATGGATTCTACGGAATTGCGCTCCCAGTCGTTACGGTAGTTCATACCTGTAATTTCTTCGGTGGACAAAGGTACGGCACCGAATGAATACGTCAGATGACGGTAAGCCCATGCGCGGAAGAAGCGGGCCTGTGCGATGATCTTATTCTTGTGGGCGGCAGCTTCGGTTTCGGTTCCTTTCCAGTCGATACCACTGCCTTCGGCACGTGAAATCACCATGTTTGCCGTATTGATGATGCGGTAACACCATTGGAAGATGTTCTGAAATATCCGTAAGTCCGTCTGGTTGATTTGCGACGGATAGTACATGTATTTAAAGTCGCTGTGTGAGTTATTACTCCATGAATTGTCCACACCGCAACCCCATGCAGAGTGCAGAACGAGCGGCAGACCACCACCGAGTGCATCGGCACGGCGGTATTCGTTACGCATCATTCCGTAGAGGCTGGTTACCATGGATTGGAACCCGCTGTAATCTACTAACAGATTTTCAGGGTAGAGTGAAGCACGCGGATCTTCTTCCAGGAAGCTGGATTCATTGCATCCGGTCATGCAGAGCACGAGTAGTGCTATCAGTGTATATTTTAGCTTTTTCATACTGTTTCTCTTTGTTTTAGCGGTTTATAAATCAAGTTTCAGACCGAATGTGAATGAACGTACCTGCGGAGTGGACTGTTGGTCGCTGATAAATTCCGGGTCGAGGCCGGTCCAGCTTGTCCAGGTTGCCAGGTTCTTGATGTTCATATATACTTCGAGGCGGTTCAGGGAAATCTTCTTTAACCAACGCTGAGGAACACGGTAGGCCAGCGTGACATCCTGCACACGGAGGAAGTCGGTCTTTTCGTAGAAACCTGCGCTCATCGGGTTTACAGAAGTATCCAGTGAGTTTTTCGGGTACTTGTTGGTAGGATTCTCCGGTGTCCAGAAGTCTACCATGAGGCGGTTCTGGCGATAGGAGTTGTGAGATACGTCGTAAAGCCAGTTATTGGCTGTCTGTCCCAGTTGGGCATTGAGGAATACGCTCAGACTGACATTCTTGTATCGGAAAGTATTCGTCATACCCATTGTTACTTTAGGAATTGCCGAGCCGATGATTTCCTTGTCTGCTGGGGTGATGTCGTTTACACCATCCTTGTCATGGTACTTCATATATCCGGGGATGGAGTAGCGATAGTTCGGGTCTTGCTGTCCGTTCGGATTAGACGGGTCGGTGATCTGCCAGATACCGATGAAGCGGTAGTCGTAGTTCACGTTGATGGGCTGGCCGATGAACCACCTGGAACCGATATCATCCATAGGGTTGCCGTTGGCATCGTAGAGACCTACATTTACGATCTTTGTCTTGTAGTGCGACAGGTTGAAAGTAGTGGACCAGTCGAAATCTTTCTTGGCAATGTTGTTGGAAGTAATTTGTAACTCTAAACCACGGTTCTTGGTCTCACCGATATTCTCGGTAATGTTTCCCGTACCGTTGATGGTGGGGATGGAGCGATTCAGCAACAGGTCGCTTGTCTTCGACCAGTACATGTCGAATGTTCCTTGGATACGTCCGTTCCACAGTTGGAAGTCGATACCGGTATTGATGGATTGTGTAGTTTCCCATCCTAACGAAGGAGAAGCCAGCTTGGAAGGATAGAAACCGTAGTTTGGGGTATGGTCGTCTTTCAGATAATTGAAGGTGGAAAGGTCAGGCAATGTAGTGTAGGCGCCTACTGCTTCGTTACCGTTCTTACCCCATGACAGGCGATATTTCAGGTTGCTTACCACTTTTGCCAACGGGCTTGTCTGAAAGAAATGTTCATTGGAAATATTCCAGCCGATAGCCATGGAAGGGAATATACCGAACTTGGATTGGCTACCGAATGCGGAGTAACCGTCACGGCGTGCAGTCAGTGTCAATAGGTAACGGCTGTCGTATGAGTAGTTCAGACGTGCCATCTGAGAGATATGGTTTTGCTTGGTATAGCTGGAACTGCCGGACATGGTGGCGGCTTTGGATATCTGGTAATAGTACATCACGTCGTTCGGAAAGTCTTTGCCTTCCATTCCGTTGCCTTCTTTCTCGTAGCTTTGTGCAGAATACAGACCGGTGAAGAAGATGCGGTGCTTGCCGAATTCACGGGTATAAGTGATGATGTTTTCCAGAATCCACTCTTGTGAGTGCCAGTCGTCGGTGTTCAGAATACCATTGGAGCGTGCGCCGTAGTAAGTGTCCATTCCTTGGTACTGTTTCCAGCTGCTGCTTTGGTACGTATAGCCGGTATTGAGCTTATAGCTGAGTCCGGGGACGAACGGCAACTTTATTTCTACCACGTTGTTGGTGATGACTTTAGAGCGTATGTCGTTGCTCTTGTTGTTGAGGCTGCTTAAAGGGTTTACAGAGAAAGCTTCGCTGGAATCTTCCCAGGCGGCGGAACGGATGTTGCCTTCTTCGTCATAAGCTTCTGCCAGGGGATTCATACGGAATGCTCTGGAGAAAGAAGCGCTGCTGCCGCTTCGGTCGTAGCGTCCCAACTGGGTACTGGTAGAGAACTTAAACCAGGAAGTGAACTCCTGATCGAGGTTGAAACGGATGTTGTAGCGTTTGAATTGGTTGCCTACGGCAGTACCTTTCACATCGGTATAGTTCAGCGAGACAAAATAGTTGGTTTTGTTGACGCCACCACGGAAGGAGATGTTGTGCTGCTGCTTGAAACCGGTGCGGGTTGCCAGCTCCAGCCAGTCGGTATCCATGCCGGCTTCGTGCATACGCAATTCTGTGGCGGTCATAGATCCCATCCACGGTTCGGGATTGCTTTCTGTGGGCGGGGTGGTATTGGCATCTTTCAATGCTTCCGTCTTATACTTCCAGAATTCAGCTCCATTCATGAGGTTGGGGAAGTTGATAGGATTGTCAATGGTGATGTAGGTGTCGTAAGATACGGTCAGTTTGCCTTTTTCACCTCTCTTGGAGCTGATGAGGATGACACCGTTCGAACCGCGGGCACCGTAGATGGCAGCCGAAGAAGCATCTTTCAATACTTCAATGGATTCGATGTCGTTCGGATTGATTTCGGACCAGGGACCATCAAAGGGAATACCGTCCAGAATAACCAGTGGTTTGTTGTCTGCCGTGATGGAGTTCTCGCCGCGGATGCGGGTCTTGGTGGAAGAGCCTTCCGCATTGGTTCCGGTCACTGAGATATTCAGGCCCGGTACGGCACCTTGCAAAGATTGGATGATGTTGGTTTGCGGGCGATTCTCCAGTGTTTTGGTATTTACGGAAGCAACTGCACCTGTCATATCCGACTTGCGCTGCACACCATAACCTACCACTACTACCTCATCCAGCATCTTAGTGTCTTCCTTCAGGATAATGCTGACGGGTTTCGTGCCGTTGACTTTCACATCCTGGTTCAGATAGCCGATAAAAGAGATTTCAAGAGTGCTGCCATTCTGTACATTTGCTAATGAAAAGTCTCCTTCTACATTGGTGACACTTCCTGTACCAGTGCCTTTCACAATGACATTAGCTCCGATGATGGGTTCGCCCTTTTCATCTTTCACATTTCCGGTGACTGTGACTTGCTGTTGTGCAAATGCATTTACCGAAATGAACAGTAACAAAGCGCAGCAGGCAAGAATGAGTCTGCATGAGCGTTTTTCTTTTCTTTTCATGATTCGTTTAATAGTTAACATAAGTTTTTAGTTTGGATCTCTGTGGCAAAGGTATGCGCAATAAGGGTTACTTACTCTGCGAGGTAAACAGGCAAAGTAAACTGTTAAAACTGATAAGTGATTGATTATTAGTGCTGCTTTCTGAAAATGAGAGGCTCGGAAGTAAACTCTTTGAATGGAATCGGTAGTAGAGAGCAGGGCTTACGCTTTGTATTTTCCGAGCTTTTTCACAGCATTTATAAAATCTTCTTTCGGGATAATGGATTTATTCCGGGTACGAAGCCGGTTGTTATAAACTGTTTGTGCGGAACAATGGAGGAAGTCCGCTATCTTCACGCTGTCTGTGATGCCGAGTCTTATCAAGGCATGTATGCGCAGTTCGGTATTAAGCAGTTCGCCTTCTTTCAGTTCGATGCGCTCTTCGGGTAGCAGTAAGGCGTTGAAGTCACCTACAAAATCGGGATAGAGATGCAGGAAGATGGTATCGAAATTCTGGTAGAACTCTTTCAGTTCGTTGGAGGCTGTTGCGGAAGAGTCTGTCATTGCTTTTACATCTTCTATCTGGCCTACTTTCAGTTTCCGGTTGATGTTCTTGCGAAACTCTTCCAGCTTACTGATGTAGGTGGAACAGATGTTGAATACATAGCCGATATATTCTTCTTTTACGTAATTAGATTCCCGCAACTGGTCATTGACTTCCTGTAATTGCGTATTCAAGTCTTTTAGCTGTATGTTTACTTCTTCCAGGCGTTGATGTGCCGTAGAGAGGGCATCCATATTGACAGACAGCTTCTGGTTTGTACTGTCTAACTTCAAGTTGGCTTCTTTTAGCCGGCGCATTTGCTTGCGGATGAACAGGAAGGCGCCGATCAGTACGAGAAATAAGAAACTGACGGCAATCAGGGAGGCTTGAAGACGCTTTTGCTGTGTGCGGCTCTGTTCCTGGTACGCTTTGTAGATTTGGTTTTGCAAATGAGACATTTTGACTATTCGTACCCGGTTGTGGAAAAGCATGGCTTTTTGGGAACAATAGAGGATGTAGTTATAGGCGCGGTCTATTTCTCCATGCTTAAATAGGTATTCCGCTATTTCCTGCAAAGAGCCGATATCTCCGTTGACAGACCGTATGTCTGCCATAGCCGAAAGAATGAGGTTTTCCAGGTATTTGCTCTCGTTATTTTCACTCCGGTAGATGGCGGAGAGATTGTAGGTAGCTATGGAATACTTGCGGCTGTCGTTAGACAATGTCTGCTTGTTTTCCTCAAATGCTTGTTTGACGGGTTCTATTTCCGGGGTTCCCATGTAGAGCCATGCCCGGCAGTTCCAGTAGCGCAATTCGTCGGGAGTGGCTGTGAGGTATACCGAGTCTCGGAAAGCCTTTTGGAGATTATTGTAATGTTCCGACAGTTGGGAGTTCTCACTGGAGTAATCTCGGAGGCGGGAATAGAGTGTACATAACCTGCCAAAATACTCGGAACGGAGATTTTGGGGTAATTCTTCCGGTTGGATGTCACTGACGGCTTTCAAGGCTTCGGTCAGTAGCCCGGAGGAGGTGAGGACAAATGATTGTTCGAGCAAAGAGACCACTTCCCAGGTACGGTTGTTGGTCTGTTGTGCCAGTTGTATGTTCTTGTTGATGTAATGTAGGGCGGAATCCGCATCATAAACCCGATACTCCAAATAGACCATTCTATTCATGGCATAGAGTTCCTTTACATCTTTGACCCGGCTATACTGCATTTTCAATTGCTTGATGCGCTCCTCTTTTACTCTGACAAATAGATCCTGCTGTTCTAGCAGGCTATCTAAAGAGTGAAGCAATTTCCTGTTTTCTTCTAAAGCATGTTTAGAAGTGTCCGCACAGACATAGGCAGGAAAAAGAAGGCATACAATGAGTATAAAGAGGCCGCTTTTCATGGCGCTACAATCCTAAAACGTCCGTTTGTCTTGGCTGATTGTCATATTGTCCGCTGATTCCTTGGATTTCTTTGGGGTTCAACTCCAATCCTTTCTTCATATCTTCTGCAGAGCCTACCGTGTCACCATTCAGCAACTTGGCGCGACCGCGTTCATGATAGGCTTGTGCGAAATTAGGATTCAGTTCGATGGCTTCGTCAAAGAGTGCGATAGCTTCGGGATACTTCTTCTGGACGATATAAAGTTGTCCCAGGCAAAGAAAAGCCTGTTCGTTGAATGGATTCAATTCTGTTACATAGCGATAATCGGTTTCGGCTTCTTCCTGCTGTCCCGTTGTTTCTTTCACTTTACCGCGGAGCAGTAATGCAGCTTCTTCATCGGGATCTTGGGAGAGTATAGCGTCGATATCTTCGGTAGCTTCCTTGTATTGCTGCATCTTGATTAAGGCTTCGGCACGCAGCAGGCGGGCTTCGGTGAAGTCGTCTTTCAGTACGATAGCTTTGGTGAGATGGGCGATGCTCATGATACCGTCGTCCATACCTTGCTTGGCTCTGCCCAGAAGATAGTGTGCCATGGCATTTCCTTCTTCTATTTCAATAGCTTTTTGTGCGGCGTCTGCCATTGCCTGATAGTCTTCTTGCAGGTAACATACGTTGGCAAGGGTGAGGAAAGTGGAGGTATGGTCCGGTTCCTGTTTTGCCATGCGTTCCAGCAGTTCATGTGCTTCGCTGAGGGCATTGGTTTGGATGTAAACCTGGCTCAGGTAGCTCATGGTTTCAAAGTCTTCCTGAAGGGCAAGGGCTTCCGTGAAGCATTTAATTGCATAATCGGGACGCCCCATGCGCTGTGCACGCATGCCGTCATACTTAAATATCTCGAAGTTCTTTTGATCGTTTTTCTGTTTTTCAGTTTCCGGTTTTTCTTGTTTGCCGGAGAAGAAAGATTTAAAGAATCCCATAATATCTGTATTTCTTAGGTGTTTTGTTTTTATTCTTTTTGCAAACTTAGTGAAAAATCTCGTTTCCATATCAAGAATTCGACCTAAAAAGAAAAAACATCCGTGTTATTATTGATGGTATCATTTAAAATTTGTTATTTTGCGATACATTTATCAATTATATTAATTAATCATCATTTCTAAATTAAAGACACAAGAATGAAAAAGACTTTCATGAAGTGGGCCTTCTTTATGTTATGTATGGCCATGACAATGCCTGCAATGGCTCAGTTTAATGTGAAAGCACTGAAAGGTGCGGCTAAAGCTGTTAAAGCTGTTACTCTGACTGATGCTCAGATGGCAGAATATGTAAAAGAGTATATCGACTGGATGGATACACATAATCAGGTATGTGCCGACGATAATGAGTATACAATTCGTCTGAAAAAGCTGACTGAAGGTTTGACGGATGTGGAGGGAATTCCTTTGAACTTCAAAGTTTATTATGTGATAGATGTCAATGCATTTGCTTGTGCTGACGGTAGTGTGCGCATTTTCTCGTCTTTGATGGATATCATGACGGATGATGAATTGCTGGGTGTAATCGGTCATGAAGTAGGTCACGTGGCACACAAGGACTCTAAGAATGGGTTCCGTACGGCATTGCTGACTTCAGCTTTGAAGGATGGTATTTCTTCACAAGGTGGTACAGCAGCTAAGTTATCTGATTCTCAGTTGGGTGACTTGGGTGAGGCTCTGGTAAACTCTACATATTCACAGAAGCAGGAGAGAAGTGCTGATGACTATGGATATGAATTCCTGAAAAGTCATGGTAAGAATCCCTGGGCAATGGCTTTATCTTTCCAAAAGCTGAAGAAATTGCAGGAAGAAGCCGGTGCACAGAAAAGTAGTAAGCTGAATCAACTGTTCTCTACTCATCCAGATTTGGATGCCCGTATCCAGCGTATGGAAGAACGTGCAACCAGCGAGGGTATTGAGAAGCCGGCAGTAACGGAATAATTCTTATTGATATCATAAGGAGAAGGGCGTGCATTCACTGTACGCCCTTTATTATGCCTTCAGGCTTATTATGCCGTTCTCCGCCTTCAGATCTTCATCTTCCAGCAATTCGCGGATGCATTGAGAGATAATTTCTTTATCTGCTTCTATTTGTGAGGCAATATCGGCAGGTGTCAGAGGTTGCTTGCGAAGCAATTCTTTAATTTCTTCTTTTATTTGTTGGGAGGAAAGCCCGGGAGTCTCGGCACGATGGCTGAGGCAGACATCGCATATTCCGCAGTTATGCTCATTCTTCTCTCCGAAATAGCGTAGAAGCATACGGCTGCGGCAAACGGTTTCGGTCGTTACATAATCTACCATTGCCTGAATGCGGGCTTCATAACGCTCCTTACGCTCCTCGTATATGCTGCGGGAGATTTGCAGATGTTGCCTGTCTACGCGTTCGCGTGTGTATATGATATAAGGTGTCTTTTTATGTGGAATATAGTCGATGACACGCATCTTGGATAGACGTATCAGCAAGTCGTACACCCGTTGTCGCGTTAATCCGCTACGTACCGCAAGTGAATTCTCGTTGATAAAGGTGTAATCCGTGAATACTCCGGTGTAAGAGCGCAGAACGATTTGAATAAGTTTGTCCATATCCTCTCCCAGTTCGCGTAATTTATACAGTTCATCACGGCGGACGGTGAAGTAAAGACGGGAGGCATTGTCCTGTTCGTCGGTATATTCCAGATATCCTGCTTGCGTCAGAATCTTCAATGCACTGTCGGCAGGTACAGGGAAGTATTTGAACTTCCGGCAAAAGTCTTCCAGATTGAACTCTCTGACACATCCCAAACCGTCTCCCATTGCCATCTGATAATAATATTGCAGATGTTCGTATACCTGTTTGATGTAGTCTTTCTCCGGAAAGGTGTCCGGGATACGTTTATGAAGGGTGACTTTGTCCGATTTGGCATAGAGTATTACGGCATACGCTTTGTTGCCGTCACGTCCTGCACGTCCTGCTTCCTGGAAATAAGCTTCGGGAGAGTCCGGCAAATCGAGGTGGATTACGATACGTACATCGGGTTTGTCGATACCCATGCCGAAAGCATTGGTGGCAACCATTACACGACTTTCTCCTGTCTGCCAGCGATGCTGACGTATATCCTTGGTGGCATCATCCAGACCGGCATGGTAGAAGTCGGCGGTAATCTCTTCGTTAATTAAAAGTTCGGTGATTTCTTTGGTTCGCCGACGATTGCGTACGTAAATAATGGCACTACCCGGCATACGGCGTAGGATGTGAAGAAGTTCTCCGGTCTTATTTTCTGTTTTGCGGACTATGTAGGCAAGGTTCTTTCGTTCAAAACTCATGCGAAAAACATTTTCCTGCCGGAAGCACAGCCGCGCCTGGATGTCCTTCACGACTTCCGGAGTAGCGGTTGCAGTCAGTGCCAGCACAGGGACACCGGGTAGGAGATCACGTATTTCGGCTATCTTCAGATAGGCAGGACGGAAATCATATCCCCATTGTGAAATGCAATGGCTTTCGTCAACGGTTATCATGCTAACGTTCATTTTCCGTAGCTTGGTGCGGAAGATTTCCGTATCCAACCGTTCGGGCGATATATACAGGAATTTATAATTGCCGAAAATACAGTTTTCCAGCGTGACGATAATCTCTTGCCTGGACATTCCGGAGTAGATGGCAAGTGCTTTGATTCCTCTTTTTTTCAGGTTCTGTACTTGGTCTTTCATCAGAGAAATCAGAGGAGTAATAACTATGCAAAGCCCCTCTTTGGCAAGTGCAGGCACCTGGAATGTGATGGACTTTCCGCCGCCCGTAGGCATCAGCCCTAGGGTGTCTTTGCCTTCGCCAATGCTATTGATGATGTCTTCCTGTATGCCCCGGAAGTTATCATATCCCCAGTACTCTTTGAGAAGTTGAGAGTTGAGAATGGAGAGTTGAGAGTTAGGCTGCGCAGTCATAGGGTGTGGTATTATGGGAAGTTGAGAGTTGAAGGTGGAAAGTGAGTAGTCAAACCGTATGGTAACTCTCAACTCTCCATTCTCAACTCTCAACTTCTCAAACTAATTAGGTTGAATATCCTCTATCTGCAACTGTACCTCGCCCCGTTTATGGGTATTCTCTTCAATGGTGTAGCAGATATCAAACGAACGCTTGGTTTTGATGAAACGTACATGCGAACTTTGTCCGAAGGCGATGCCGTTCATTACATTATTCGATTTGTTGTCTACCAGTTCCAGCTTGATATGCTCCTGATCACGCCCCACTACTTTACTGGTACCGTAATCATAGACATTATGCGTACAGAATATCGGTTTCGGATTATCCGGACCATAAGGATTGAATTTCTTCAGGTCATTAAAGAATTTCGGAGAAATATCCCTGAAATCTATCTCTGCATCGATATTTATGACCGCACTTGTCTGTTCCGGTAGGATGTTCTGTGAAACGAATTCCTCGAAGCGTTCGGTAAAGGCGGGAACATTCTCCACTTTCATCGAAAGACCGGCTGCATAGGTATGGCCACCGAAATTTTCCAGCAGATCACGACAATATTCAATCGCCTTATACACGTCAAAACCAGATACGGAACGGGCGGAACCTGTTGCCATATCATCCGTACGGGTCAGTACTACCGCGGGGCGATAATAAATCTCCGTCAGGCGGGAGGCAACGATACCGATAACACCTTTGTGCCAATCCTCGTTGTATAACACGATGGAGCGGCGGTCTGCCAGTCCTTCCAGGTCAGCTACAATCTGGTTGGCTTCCTCGGTCATGGTCTTATCGAGGTCTTTCCGGGTTTCATTGTATTGATTGATTTGATTGGCTTTTTCCAAAGCCATGGAGAAATCTTTCTCTGTCAGCAGGTCGACAGCTTCTTTTCCGTTTTGGATACGTCCGGAGGCATTGATGCGTGGGCCTATCTTGAACACGATGTCGCTGACGGTAATATCCTTTTCCGTCAGTCCGCATACGTCGATGATCGCTTTCAAGCCTACACTGGGATTACTGTTCAATTGCTTCAATCCATGGAAAGCAAGTATCCGGTTTTCTCCCATGATGGGAACAATGTCCGAGGCGATGCTTACGGCAACCAAGTCGAGCAGTGGAATGAGGTGATGGAACTCAATGCCATTGCTGATGGCAAATGCCTGCATAAATTTAAAGCCTACGCCGCAACCGGAAAGGTGCTCGTAAGGATACGTATTATCTAAACGCTTGGCGTTCAGGATGGCGGCGGCAGGTGGAAGTACATCGTCGGGCACATGATGGTCGCAGATGATGAAGTCAATGCCTTTTTCTTTGGCATAGGTGATCTCCTCTACAGCTTTGATGCCGCAATCCAGTACGATAATCAATCCTACACCGGTTTCCGCGGCATAGTCTACCCCTTTGGTAGATACCCCGTAGCCTTCGTTGTAGCGGTCGGGGATGTAATAGTCAATGTTCGAATAGAACTGTTGAATAAACTTGTAGACCAATGCCACTGCAGTAGTACCGTCTACATCATAGTCACCATAAATCAGAATACGCTCTTTCTTTCCCATTGCCTTATTAAGGCGTTCCACGGCCACATCCATGTCTTTCATCAGGAATGGGTCGTGCAAGTCGGGCAATTGCGGGCGGAAAAACTTCTTGGCATCCTGTGCCTTCGTTATTCCCCGCTGCACCAATAATCCGCTAAGAATCGGGCTAATCCCTAATTCTTGGGCCAACTTTTGGCTTGTCTCTACCTGTTCGGGTGTAATGGGTTGATAATTCCATTTGTGAGTCATTTTATATATTGTTTTTTCCTTTTTTCAGTCTCGTGGTTGGAACAGGTTTCGTTTCTCTCGGGAAAAGCCTATATTTTTCCAACAAGGCGTAAAAGTACGAAAAAGTATGGAAATAGAGGACGATTATGCGGAAAAACTTTGCGCAAAACTTTTTCATACGAATATGAAAGTTCTGCATTCGATTTGCATTATCTTTGTTTCCCAAAAAACTTTGAACGTGATATGTTGACATTCATCTCTTGTGCCAAAACGATGACGGCACGTATATCTGTAGGAGTCCCTGAAATAACCGTTCCGTATTTTCAGGCGGAAGCAGTACAGAATGCCTTGGATATGGGGCAATTTTCAGCTGCTGACCTGGAACGTCTGCTACGTATAAATTCCAAGATTGCCGCTGAGAATTATCTGCGCTATCAGGATTTCTTTTCGGAGGCAAATTCTGCAATGCCCGCTATCTGTGCCTATACCGGTGCGGTGTTCAAACGTATAATGCCGAAAGATTTTTCCGAAGATGATTTTCGTTACGCTCAGGAACACATGCGTATCACTTCCTTTCTGTACGGACTGCTTCGTCCGCTGGACGGGATAAAGCCTTATCGTATGGAAGGAGATGTACGCCTGCCCGAAAGGGGAGGGATGACTATGTTTGATTACTGGAAACCTTTGCTGACGGATTATTTTATAGCGGATATCAAACGTCAGGGTGGCATACTCGTTAATCTTGCCAGTGGTGAGATGAGAGATCTGTTCGACTGGAAACGAGTAGAAGAAGAAGTCCGTGTCATTACTCCCGAATTCCAGGTATGGAAAGGCGGGCAGCTAAAGACAATTGTGATATATGCCAAGATGTGCCGCGGGGAAATGCTACGCTATATTATTAAAAATCGCATTGAAAATCCCGAAGACTTGAGAGCTTTTACGTGGGAGGGCTTCGCTTACGATGAAGGGCGCAGTACGGATGAGCACTTGCAATTTACGCTGGTGTGATCAGCGGAGGTGGCTATGATTGCAAAAGCTCCATGTATTCTTCGTAGCTGATATATCTTCCTCCCATTGATTTCAGATGGGGAGTTTCGAACTGGCAGTCTATCAGTACGCCGCCATGCTCTCCGAAGAATTGTGCCAAGTGGATGAGGGCTAACTTGGATGCACTGGGAACCAGTGAAAACATACTTTCACCGAAAAAGCATCGCCCCAAGGTGACTCCATAGAGTCCGCCTACTAACTGTTCCCCTTCCCATATTTCCACGCTGGCGGCAAAGCCCTGTTCATGCAGAAGTGTGTAAGCCTCTATCATCTCCGGACCGAGCCAGGCGCCTTCCATATCCATCCTCAGTTCTCCGCACTTACGGATGACTTCATCGAAAGCCTGATTGATAGTGACATCGTACTTCCCTTTGTTTATGAGCGTTCGCATGGAGTGGGAGATATGGATTTCGTCGGGGAAAATGACGAAGCGTTCCAGCGGGCACCACCATTGTATCATTCCCTCCTGAAAAGTGTACCAGGGGAATATCCCGTTAGAGTAAGCCAGGATGAGGCGGTCGGTCGACAGGTCACCGCCTACTGCCAACAATCCGTCCGGATCACCGTAGTGCGGATCGGGAAATGTAATTTCGTCAGTTAGTGCAAAGACCATAGTATCACTTTGTTGAGAGTTGTAGGACTAACTGATCTTTGTCTACCTGTATGCAAGTTTTACCGCCGGATTTTAAGGAACCGAATAAGATTTCGCGCATCAGGAGTGGTTTCAGATGCGAAGCTATCACACGGTCCATTTCGCGGGCGCCATATTCGGGTAGGAATCCACGTTGCAATAACCAGTTGCGGGCTTCCGGGCTCAGTCCCATCTCTATCTGGCGTGAGGCAAGCTTGCTGCTCAGTTCCCCAAGCTTCTTGTCGAGGATAAGTGAGGCCATTTTCCGACTCATATCGTGGAAAACGACAGTAGCGGACAGACGGTTGATAAACTCCGGCTTGAAGGTCTTCTTGACCTGTTTCAACATGGCTTCCCCGGCTGTAATCTGACTGCTGAATCCAATAGATGCCTGACGGGCAAATTGTGCACCGGCATTTGAAGTCATGATAAGTACAACGTGGCGGCAGTCGGCTTTTCGTCCCTTATTATCCGTAAGAACAGCATAGTCCATTACTTGTAGCAGGATGTTGAATACATCGGGATGGGCTTTCTCTATTTCATCAAGCAGCAGTACGCAGTTGGGAGTTTTGCGGATGGCGTCGGTTAATAAACCACCGTCTTCATAACCTACATATCCGGCGGGTGAACCGATTAATTTGGCTACGGTATGCTTCTCGGTATATTCGCTCATATCGAAACGTTGCAAGGAAATACCCAGTTCGGAGGCCAGCACTTTGGCTACTTCGGTTTTACCTACTCCGGTAGGACCGACGAAGAGCAGGCTTGCCAGCGGTTTGTTTTCATCCAGCAGTCCGGCTTTGGACATTTGTACGGCTTCCACTACTTGACGCACTGCCTCTTCCTGACCGTAAATTTTGGCACTGATACGTGCATGCAAAGTTTCCAGTGAGGTGGTATCTTCTTCTTTCATGGCGAGTGCATCTACTTTACAGATACGGGCGAGTACATCGGTTATCAATGTCTTGTCCACAATTTGCTCTCCGGAAGGTATAGGGTGAATTTCGCGGTAAGCTCCTGCTTCATCCACCAAGTCGATAGCCTTGTCGGGCAGAAAGCGGTCGCTGATATAGCGGACACTTGCTTTGACGGCGTAAGGGATTACATCAGGTTGATAGGTTACTCCATGAAATTCTTCATATTTTTCTTTCAGTCCTTCTACAATATGGATGGTTTCCTCAATGCTCGGTTCATGTATATCTATTTGTTGGAAGCGGCGCACCAACCCCTTGCTGCGGGCAAAGTAACGGTTGTATTCCTCGTAAGTAGTAGAACCGATGAAACGGATGTCTCCGCTTTCCAGATAAGGTTTCAGCATATTGGATGCATCCATGGAGCCGTCTCCTGTACGTCCGGCACCTATCAGATTGTGTATCTCGTCGATATAGATGATGGCACGTCCTTCATTGCGGACACCTTCCATAATGGTTTTCAGGCGTTTTTCAAAGTCACCCCGGTATTGCGTACCTGCCAGTAGAGTACCTAAATCCAGTTCATAGATACGGCAGTCGAGGAGTCGTTCGGGGACCTCACGTGCTTCGATGCGGGCAGCGAGTCCGTAAGCGAGGGAGGTTTTGCCAACGCCCGGTTCGCCTACATGCAGCGGATTGTTTTTCTCTTTGCGACAGAGCACCTGGATGGTTCGTTCCAGTTCAGCTTCCCGTCCGATGAGTGGATTGTGGTCTTGCAGACAGTCATTCAGACAAGTTACAAAGTTTCGCCAGGGCTCACTTTTTTCCTGTGGAGAGGTTTGCAGATTGTCTTCTTCCTCCACTTCTTCATATCGGGAGATGAGTTGGCTGATAAATTCGGGTAGATCTTCTTCAAGAGCTTCTTTCAGGATATGGCATGCCCAGGAGTCCTTGAGCTGGAGCATGCTTTGCACTAAATGGGGGACGTTCAATGCTTCAGCACTTGAATAGTCTATCATCAGATAGGCATGTTGTATCAGTTCGTTGAGCTGGGTTGAAACTTCCAGTTCATAATCCATGTCTGCGGGAACGCTTTCCAGTTCTTCCGTGAAATAATTCTCTAAAGAGAAAGCAAGTTCCTGGGTATCACAGAAACACATATTTAAAGCATTGGCAAAGGGACTCTGTTCCAGAAATGCACTCAGCAAATGCTCAGGTGTGATAAATTCATGGCGATAAGATATCGCTTTTTTTTGTGCATAGGTGAATGCGCTGTTCACATGCACTGTATTTTGTATATCCATAATCTTCTCCTAATTCTTATTCTTCTTCCGGCGCAACGGTGAGCCGGAGTGGAAAATTCTCTTCGCGTGCCATACGGGTGGCTTTCTGTACTTTCGATTGTGCAATGTCGTATGTATAGATGCCTACCACTGCTGATTGACTCTTGTGTACCTGTAGCATCAGCGTTTCTGCTTCTGCTGCCGATTTAAAGAATATGGTAGTAAGTATCTTGACGACAAACTCCATCGTGGTGAAGTCATCGTTAAAGATGATCACCTTGAAGTGCTGTGGTTCGCGTAGATCTGTACGTTCCTTTTCTTTGAAAGATGATTGTTGCTGTTCCATAATGGGGGCAAATTTATGAAAAAAGAGGCAGATTAAGGCTGTATACGAGTATTAAACTTACTGTAGCAATATGTTCGATTATTGCCTGTGTATTCGTATCTGTATAGGACTAAATTAAATATTACTGATGAGATTTTTATAGTTTGTTGATAATCGATTGATAACATTTACCAGTTGTTTACTTCAAGGTGTAAAAGCATTTACTGCCGCATGTAACGGTCTTTACCCCTTATTGTAACGCCATTTACCTCGGTATGTAACGACCTTTACCTTGGTGTGTAAATGGAGTTACCGTGTGGGGTTAACTCTATGGTTATACAAAGTGAATGATTTAATGACTTTTTAATCAAAAGTGTCTCACTTGATGATTTTTTTGTTTTGATATTTGATTTACGATTTTTACATATATTAAAAATGGTATTTGCATGATTCCTATTGCCCAGATAATGAAGCAAACTGTAGTAAATGCGAATACTATTTGCTGGATTATATGAATATCGAAAGTCTGAATTCTAAGAAAACCGGAAAGGGGAATTAGAATGATTGGAAGCACGAAGCATAGCATACTCCATTTCCAACAGAAACTGAACAATTTTCTATGGATTTCATAATTTCTTCCAAGATCCGTCCATGCGGCTGCAATGGCAATTGTACCAAATATGTTAGTCAGATAAAGGCCGATTCCTGCACATTCAAGATAATTTCCACAGTCTGCTACTCTTGCCCAAAAGAGATAGCTGAAACATGTTGGAAGCAGACATGAGTAACATGTAAAAAGGGGAATCTTTTTTATGAGTTGAATAAATATGTTGATGAAGATAAAGAAGAGAATAACATAGAGCACTATTCGGTAATAGTCGAAAATTGAACCTACCGGCGGGAATGTGTTAGTCATTATTCCTGTATCACTCACTGTTTGTACAGGCATATTGATAAGACTGAATGCTCCTCTTAAAAACTCTTGTGGTGATGTGATGTTTAGCCAAGGCAGTAGGCAACTGATAAATAAAATAGCAGAGCAACCAGCTTGCAGCAGTGTGGGAAAGGAAAGTTTTTGTTTTTTCATAATATTAGTCGCTTTTATGTCATATGCAGTATGCGTACAACAAAACTATACAATATATTTGTGTTATCCAAATTAATGATTTGTATGGGATTGACTAATAGTGTTTTATTAGAAAACAGGAGCTTGTCGCTATGTATAAGAAATCCCCTTCACATGCAGCCCTTATGTATAAAGGAATGGTGCAGTAGAAGGGGACTTCTTGTATTCTATTTTTTTATTTTTTCTTTCTTAAATCCCTTCCTTCATATTTACAGATTGCCCGAATCCATTCTTCCTCCAGAGGTTTAGATTCATGCTTTTCAAGATTGAAAGCTACCATAATGGAGGTGCATATGCACTTGATCTCCTGTGTTTCCGTATCAATCACCCGCTGTGCGAGATGAAAACTTTTGGTGCCGATTTCAGTAACGGCTGTTTGTACAGCGATATGATCCGAACCATAAATCTGTGCAAGGAAGTTCGCTTCTATATGTACGACGACAATGCCGTCTTTCTCCCAATCGACGTCCGGGCATACGGAAGCAAAGTACTCGGTTTTTCCCAAATCATAGAAAGAGAAATAAACCGTATTATTCACGTGGCCGAATTTATCGACATCATTAAATCGTAGTTGTATGGGCAGGGTGTGGTTAAATTGAATTTCTTCCATTGTTTTCTCTTAAACTTTTCTATTAATCCGTGCAAAAATACTACTTTTGCGTGTTAATCACTGTATTTATACACCAAGAAATGATAGAAGATATTAAAAAAGCCTGTCAAGTGATGAACGAAGGCGGAGTCATTCTGTACCCCACCGACACCATTTGGGGCATAGGTTGTGACGCTACCAACGAAGAAGCTGTGCGGCGAGTGTATCAGATAAAACAGCGTTCGGACAGTAAAGCGATGCTTGTGTTAGTCGATTCTCCTGTAAAGGTGGACTTCTATGTGCAGGATGTGCCGGAAGTAGCCTGGGATTTGATTGAGGTGGCAGACAAACCGCTGACAATCATTTATTCCGGTGCACGAAACCTGGCATCCAATCTGATTGCCGAAGATGGCAGTGTAGGTATCCGGGTGACGAATGAAGAATTCTCAAAACATCTCTGTCAACAGTTTCGTAAGGCGATTGTTTCTACGTCAGCTAATATCAGCGGGCAACCTTCACCGGCAAATTATAGTGAGATCACAGAAGAACTTAAGTCCATGGTCGACTATGTGGTAGGCTATCGACAGGAAGAAATGGGACATCCGAAACCATCCAGCATTATAAAACTGGATAAAGGTGGCGTTATAAAAATTATTCGGGAATAAGATAACGGGCTATAAGCTATTGTTGGTCTTATCTCTATAAGTTCACTTATGCTCTGAGCTTGTCGAAGAATTTTCTCTCTTATTAAATAGATATGAGAGTAAATTCTTTATTTCGTTTAGAATGGTAAATATAGGTATATGGAAAAAGAGAAGAGAAGTTTGTTTCAGCGTTTCCTTTTATGGCGTGAAAAGAATATAAAGGAAAAACAGTTTATCCTGATACTCAGTTTTCTGGTAGGTATCTTTACGGCTATTACGGCTTTGATACTGAAGATGTTGATACACTGGATACAGAATTTTCTGACGAATAATTTCAATACGACGGAGGCTAACTACCTTTATTTAGTCTATCCGGTAGTGGGAATATTTCTGGCAGGCTTGTTTGTGCGCTATGTTGTGAAGGATGACATCAGTCATGGAGTTACAAAAATCCTTTATGCCATTTCCCGTCGGCAAGGACGGATTAAGCGGCACAATACATGGTCGTCTGTGATTGCCAGTTCCATAACCATTGGTTTTGGTGGTTCGGTAGGAGCCGAGGCACCTATTGTACTGACAGGCTCTGCTATTGGTTCCAATCTGGGAAGTGTCTTCAAAATGGAGCACCGTACTTTGATGCTTTTGGTGGGTTGTGGGGCTGCCGGTGCCATTGCAGGTATTTTCAAGGCACCTATTGCAGGATTAGTGTTTACGCTGGAAGTGCTTATGATAGACCTGACTATGACCTCTCTGCTTCCGTTGCTGATTTCTGCGGTGACAGCTGCAACGGTTTCTTATATCACTACCGGAACGGAAGCAATGTTTAAATTTCATCTAGATCAGGCATTCGAGATGGAGCGCATTCCTTACGTTATCATGCTGGGTATTTTCTGCGGACTGGTTTCACTCTACTTTACCCGTGCCATGAATTCTGTAGAAGGCGTTTTCGGCAAACTGAAAGGCCCTTACCAGAAATTGGCTTTAGGTGGTATTATGCTGAGTATCCTGATATTTCTTTTTCCGCCGCTCTATGGTGAAGGTTACGACACTATTGAATTATTGCTGAACGGTACTTCCAATGCTGATTGGGATACAGTCATGAACAACTCATTCTTTTATGGACACGGTAATTTGCTACTGCTTTATCTGATGCTGATTATTTTGTTTAAGGTGTTTGCGTCCAGTGCCACAAACGGTGGTGGGGGTTGCGGTGGTATTTTTGCACCCTCTTTGTATCTGGGTTGTATTGCAGGCTTCGTCTTTGCCTTTTTCAGTAATAAGTTTGATTTCTCGTACTATTTACCCGAAAAGAATTTTGCCTTGATGGGTATGGCAGGGGTGATGAGTGGTGTCATGCATGCCCCGCTGACCGGAGTCTTCCTGATAGCCGAGCTGACGGGAGGATATGACCTTTTCCTGCCGCTGATGATTGTAGCTGCCAGTTCATATCTGACGATTATAGTTTTCGAACCTCATAGTATTTATTCCATGCGTTTGGCCAAAAAGGGAGAATTGCTAACCCATCATAAGGATAAAGCGGTACTTACCCTGATGAAAGTAGAGAATGTCGTGGAGAAAGATTTTGTTGTGGTTCATCCTGAAATGGATTTGGGTGAGTTGGTGAAGGCTATTTCGGCTTCACGGCGTAATATATTCCCTGTAACGGATAAGAGTGGGATATTGATTGGAATTGTCACCTTGGACGATATCCGGAATATCATGTTCAGGCAAGAACTATATCATCGTTTCACAGTAGGGAAACTGATGACGGCTATCCCCGCACGTCTGTATGATACGGATAGCATGGAGCAGGTGATGCGTACATTTGATGATACGAAAGCATGGAACCTTCCTGTAGTAGATGAAGAAGGACATTATTTGGGATTTGTCTCCAAGTCTAAGATATTCAACTCATACCGTCAGGTATTGGTACATTTCTCTGAAGATTAAAAAGTTTTTATATGATGAAGAAAGAAGATTTACGGATTGTTTACATGGGTACTCCGGATTTTGCAGTGGAGTCCTTGCGTTGTTTGGTAGAAGGCGGATATAATGTAGTAGGAGTCATCACCATGCCTGATAAACCGGCGGGTAGGGGACATAAACTTCAATTCTCTCCTGTGAAGCAATATGCACTGGAACAGAATCTTCCTTTATTGCAACCGGAAAAACTGAAAGATGAGGTTTTTGTCGAAGCTCTGCGTGAGTGGAAAGCCGATTTGCAGATAGTGGTTGCTTTCCGTATGCTGCCCGAGGTGGTGTGGAATATGCCGCGTTTGGGAACTTTCAATCTTCATGCTTCTCTTTTGCCCCAATACCGGGGAGCAGCTCCCATTAATTGGGCAGTTATCAATGGTGATACAGAAACGGGAATCACGACTTTTTTCCTGCGTCATGAGATTGATACAGGCGAAGTGATTCAGCAAGTGCGTATTCCTATCGCAGATACAGATAATGTAGGCATTGTACACGATAAGCTGATGATGCTTGGTGGAAAACTGGTAACTGAAACGGTGGATGCAATATTGAATGATGCTGTGAAACCTATTCCACAGGAAGAAATGGCGATTGTAGGCGAGTTGCGACCGGCACCGAAGATTTTTAAAGATACATGCCGCATCGATTGGAATCAACCAGTCAAACGTATTTATGATTTTATCCGTGGTTTGTCTCCTTATCCGACTGCTTGGTCAGAACTGGTTCAATCCGATGGAGAAGCGGTAGTTGTGAAGATATTTGAGACAAAAAAGATATTAAAGTCCCATGAATTAGCTCCCGGTACTTTGCTGACAGATGGCAAAACTTATATCCATGTGGCTGCGGCAGACGGCTTTATTGATATACATGCCTTGCAGCTTCCCGGCAAGAAGCGTCTGAAGACAGATGAACTTTTGCGTGGCTTCCGGTTGACCGAAGAGTTCAGAATGAAATAGTTACGAGCTACAAGTTACAAGCTACAAGTGCTATGCAGAGTGATAGCGTAGCAACTTGTAGCTTGTAGCTCGTAGCTCGTAACTTATTGCTTATATTTTTGTTCCTTTCCCAAAATTTTCCTTTCTTTGCACATTATTAACTACTAAACATTGAATGCCTATCGGAATACATTACGCTGAAATCTAAAAACACACGTAATGAAAAAGCAAACAAATGCTACTGACGAAACGTTGGTAGCCCTTTATGCACAAGGTAATAACGAGGCATTCGATATCCTGTTGAACCGTTATAAGGACCGTCTTTATGCGTATATCTATTACACGGTACGTAATGAAGAACTGGCGGAAGATATATTTCAGGAAACTTTCACAAAAGCTATTGTCACTATTCAGCAAGGGCGTTACAATGAAAATGGTAAATTTCCTGCTTGGTTGACCCGTATTGCTCATAATCTTATTATCGACTGTTTTCGTCAGGAAAAACAGGAGAATCTGGTGTCTTGCGATGAAGAAGAACGGAATTTACTGAACAATATCCGTTTGTCCGAAGGGACGGTTGAATCTGAAATCGTAAACCATCAGATCCTTTCAGATGTGCGTCGTTTAATAAAGCACTTGCCGGACGAACAACGTGAGGTCGTACATATGCGTTTTTATCAAGATCTCAGTTTCAAGGAGATAGCTGAGATGACGGGAGTCAGTATCAATACTTCTTTGGGGCGGATGCGTTATGCCATTTTAAACCTGAGACGGATGGCGGAAAAATATGGAATAGCCTTGACCGTAAACTAAAATATTTTATTCAATTTAACTCACGGATTTGCCCGGGCATAGTGGTTTTACATTATGCTCGGGCGGTTTGTCTACAAAACTCATATTTTTTATAGTTTCTCGTATACTATTTTTCTTTCTCTCACGTTCTTATCATATAAAGGAACTCCTATTTCATGACGGGTAGCCTGTGACTTCAGCTTTTAATTTTTAATTATCAATTTTTAATTCAATGAGCCTATGGATAAAAAAACTACTCCTTCCTTTTCTTCTTCATCCGTAAAACCGCGTACATCCGGTGGTACAATATCCGGTGAACGTCCGCAGCCTTCCGAGAAAACTTTGGATTTTCTTCGTAGTCTGGCCCGCAATTACCGGATTGTATCTCAGCTTCCGCAAGGCTTGCAGGGGATAATATTAGGATGAATGAAATCTTTTATCTACATTTGTACGTTATATCTATATATAATCTGTAAAATGTAGTGTATTATGAAACCAATCATAGCTCCTTCAATCTTGTCCGCAGATTTCGCTTATCTGGCAAAGGACCTGGAAATGCTGAACCGCAGTGAAGCCGACTGGGTACATATTGATGTTATGGACGGTGTGTTCGTTCCCAATATATCTTTCGGCTTTCCCGTATTGAAGTACGTGGCAAAGATTTCAAAGAAGCCTTTGGATGTACATCTGATGATAGTACAACCCGAGAAATTCATTCATGAAGTGAAAGCGTTGGGGGCACACACCATGAACGTGCATTTCGAAGCATGTCCGCACCTGCACCGGGTAGTGCAACAAATACGTGAAGCCGGTATGCAACCTGCTGTGACGCTGAATCCTGCTACTCCTGTAGCTATGCTGAAAGATATTATCCAGGATGTATATATGGTGCTGCTGATGAGTGTAAATCCCGGCTTTGGCGGACAGCAATTCATAGAACATACCATTGAGAAAGTACGTGAATTGCGTGCTCTGATAGATAGTACCGGTTCAAAAGCGCTGATCGAGGTGGATGGCGGTGTGAACCTGGAAACAGGTGCCCGTCTGGTGGCTGCCGGTGCTGATGCACTGGTTGCAGGAAATGCGGTCTTTGCCGCTCCTGATCCCGAAGGGATGATACATTCGTTAAAAGAACTCTAACTTTACATTCAGTTGATAAACAACACCCTGCAACGGCATCCTTTCTTACGACTTTTGATGCCGTTGACAGGTGGTATTATATGCGGAGATGCATACTTCTTCCATCAGCGTGCAGAGCTTTCCTTAAATATTCCCGAAGAGACGTCTTATTTGTTTTCCACGTTTTCTCCTGTATGGATTTGTTTGGCAGGTTTCCTTTTACTCTTTTTCGCTTATTTTCTTTCCGGTAAATATCGAATTCATTGGTTGTATGGTCTTTCTGTATTTCTTTGTTGCTTCGGTTTAGGTGCCGGCATATCAGGGGAGCGTTTGCATCGTGTGGTTTTTCCTTTTTCAGGTGATGCAGCGGTCTACCAGGCAGTTATCAGTGAACAACCGGAAATGAAGGAAAAAAGTCTTTTATGTCGGGTTCAGTTAGAAGGGAGAGTGGAAAAAGGGGCTGTGCAGAGAAGTGATCGTGAGCATACTTTCTTATTCTATTTCCCGAAAGATTCTACTACTGCTTCATTGAGCCGGGGAGATAGATTGTGGGTGCGCACCCGACTTACTCCCCCGGTTAATAATGGCAATCCTGATGAATTCGATTATATACGTTATCTTGTCCGTAAAGGTGGTACTGGTACGGCTTATATCCCTGCCGGACATTGGCGGATAGTGGGGCATGATGCTTCTCGTACTCTCCGTCAGATAGTTTCGGATTATCAGGAAAAAGTGTTGGGAATCTATCGTCATTTAGGCTTTCAGGGAGATAATCTGGCTGTACTTTCCGCTCTCACGGTTGGCGACAAAGAAAACCTGAGTGAAGACATCCGGGAGACTTATTCAATAACAGGTGCCAGTCATGTGCTGGCTCTTTCGGGGCTTCATATCGGTTTTTTGTATGCTTTACTCTTTTTTCTTTTGTCTCTTATTTGGAAGCGGTGGAGTTACTTTAAGCCTTTCGGGCTTTTTCTGATTATTCTTTTTTTATGGGGATTTGCCTTCCTAACGGGACTGTCTTCTTCTGTAGTACGTTCTGTTATCATGTTTTCTTTATTAGCGATATCCAGTCTGCAACCGGAGAAACCGTTAACACTGAATACTCTGGCTGCTACTGCTTTTCTGATGCTGCTTTATAATCCGCTTTGGCTGTTTGATGTCGGTTTTCAATTATCTTTTGTTGCAGTAGCTTCTATCTTACTCATTCAACCCAAACTTTATAATTTACTTTCCGTACGATATCGTATTCCTCGTTACATTTGGGGCCTGTTGACAGTTTCTATTGCTGCGCAAATTGGTACGGCTCCTTTGGTTATTCTTTATTTCTCCCGTTTCTCAACTCATTTTCTGCTAACGAACTTGTGGGTAATTCCTATGGTAACGTTGATTTTATATTCTGCTGTTTTTATGCTTATTCTGACTCCTTTCCCTTTTCTGCAGCAAGGATTTGCATCTGTTGTCAATATATTACTAAGTAGCCAGAATAATGTTCTACGCCGTATAGAACAATTTCCCATGTCTTCCATTGATGGACTCTGGACGGAATGTTGGGAAATAATGTTGTTTTATATTTTTCTTTTGTCTCTGTTCAGGAATTTTTCTGTTCGTACCTCCCGTAGTATCTATTTTTCTTTGTGTTGTTTGCTTCTTCTTACTACTTATCATACAGTTTTGGTTAGTTCGCCTGTACCTCAGTGCTGTATTGCCTTTTATAACGTGCGTAACTGTCCTGCTGTCCATTGCCTTGCCGCTAATGGGAAGTCCTGGTTGGCCTGTGCCGATAGCTTGCCGGATGTATCCCGTTTGTATCGTGCGCTTTCTCCGAACTGGAATCATCAGCGTCTTTCCACTCCCGAAGTATTGACCGGTGATTATGCTACCTCCGGTTTGGCTTTCCATAACCATATTGTTTCTTATGCCGGCAAGCGAATTTGTTTGCTTCACGATGCCCGCTGGCGGAATAAAATTTCGAGTCATCCTTTAACTATTGATTATCTGTATATTTCTAAAGGTTATAAAGGACGCATCGAAGAACTAACTACCTTGTTCCGTATTCGGACTGTTATTCTGGATACTTCCCTTTCTGATTATCACAGTGACATTCTTAGAGAGGATTGCTCCCGTTTGGCTATTCCTTGTATTTCTTTGAAAGAGAGGGGAGCGCTTTGTATTCCTCTGTAACCATACGCACACTATTTGCTACGCTGCTACCATCAGCACTACGAAAACTGAGATAAGCTATCAGTTCATCATCTTGCCATTCATCAGGAATCATTAGTTCGGCAGTTCCGTCCTGGCGAAAATCGGCTTCGGTGTCATAGACAGCCATTCCTTTGTCTTTGTTGTACGCCAGAACCATAGCTATGTCTGTGTCTTCTGCATTGCCCGTGCCGCTATTATCCTTCCAGTTAAAAACATTTTTTCTTTTCCTTTATTTAGAATCACCTTCTTCAGCATATAGGACATAGCGGCGTTATACGCTGATTTTTCTCCTGTGAATTCTTTATAACCGATACGTATGAAAGGTTTGATTATTCTCAAAAAACTGAATGCCATAGCAAATTTTCCTCGTTGTTCTTGCTGCTTTGGGGTACGAGGGTTGCTGACTTTGGCAGCATGTGCACGTATATAATAGTTTGATTTCCAGTGAACACCTACTATTGTTCCTACTTTTCCGGAGACACCTCCGAGGATGTCTTTTTTGATACTTCCCATAATGTTTTCTCTTTAAATTATTGTTTTTGTTTAGGGTGTGAAAGTATGGAAAAGAAGCACTTTTGTCATCATGCCGGTTATTTTTGCGTTTAATTGCAGCGTTTTGCTTAGTTATTCTGAATTTACCGGAAGATTTATTTTTCCGGTATATCATTTATCCCTCTCTATACTTAAGACATACCAGCTCCATATTAAGACCGTTTTTTCTCCATGTAGAGGTACCTCTGAGTGGGAAATGTATGGAGCAAGTATATCTCGGATATTGTTCATACTATAGAATTTCATTCACATTTCTCATCTGAAAATATAAGTTGTAAGAAAATAAATGATATTTTTACAGGTATTATTACGACAAAAGAATTTATGAATACTAAGAATACTACATTTATTGGAAGCCGTTGGTTTTATGCCATCTGTTTTATCGGACTGTTTATTGTTGAAACGCTAATAGCTCTTTTTGTCCGCGATGCCTTTATACGTCCCTATATGGGTGATGTATTGGTAGTGATACTGATATACTGTTTTGCGCGTATATTTATCACTGAACCTTTGCGCGGACTACCGTTATGGATATTCCTGTTTGCTTGTTGCATTGAAGCGTTCCAGTACTTTCAGATTATTACTGTGTTGGGATTACAAGATTGTACGTTAGCAAAGGTCGTATTAGGTACGTCATTTTCGTGGTGGGATATTGTTTGTTATGCAGTGGGGTGTGTGCCTCTGTTTTTTATAAAGAAGTAGTGCCCATTCCTTGTGAATCCCTATTTTAATTGGTCTTTTTAGTTCTTTAACGATAAAACTTAGTTATAAAACTAAAAATATTAGTTTATTTGCAGAGATGTTATAAATGTTGAATCTGAAAACACACTAAGAATTATGAGAAAAGGATGGTTATACGCCACAGGTCTGGTTTGTCTGATGGCTGCTTGTACCGGTACTCCGCAATCCTCTGCAGATGGATTATGCTCGATTGATGTGGCAGGTGCTATGGAAAAGCCTGCCGAGTTGAAACTTTCGGAATTGGGAAGCGATGTGCGTTATGTTTTGTTGGAAACCACTGATTCATGCCTGATAGGTGGGAATCCGAATATTCTGTTGCTGGATAAACAGATTGCGGTTGTCTCAGGAAAAAACTGTTTCTTGTTTGATAAGGAAACAGGCAAGTTCTTAACTAAGGTTGGTCATGTGGGAGAAGATCCGGAAGCATATTCAGGACCGGCACCTACGTATAATGATGTGGACGGACTGCTTTACTTTATGCGTCGCCCTGCTACTTTGCAAAAATATGATATGCAGGGAAAGTATCGCGGTAAACTGACTATTCCTACCCCTCCGGCCTCACCGGGAGATTTTTGTTTTACAGATTCATTGGTGATCGGACATTATAATAATCTGGCTATGGGATACAATGCCCGTTCATTATTGTTTTTCAACGAAGCGGGCGAACAGGTAGATACGGTTCCCAGTCTATTTCCGGTATTGCCGGAAAAGGGCGTGCAGGATATTGCCAGCATCAGTGTGATCAAGCAAGGCAATGCGGCTATTGTTTTGAGTAACTTTAAAGATGGGGAAAATTCGGCAAGTATTACAGGTATTCCTTTCTTATGGAAGAGTGATGGAGAAGTACGGTTTAAAGAGAGTTTTAACGATACGATCTATACTGTGGAGAGGAATGGTCTGGTTCCTTATATTGCATTCGCTACCGGTAAATGGCATTGGGGAGCAGAGGCGCGTACCGATTCTAAAGATAACGAAAATCGCTTGTTGGTAGGCTGTATCTTTGAAACAAAAGACAATGTCTTCTTCCAGTGTATTCAGGGACTATATTTAGATCCCAAGACATTCAATGGCATTTATGACCGGAAAGCAAAGACCACCCGTATGTATGCCGAAGCAGATGGCATAACGGATGACTTGAACGGATTTATGGCTTTTCGTCCTAAAGCATGTAGTATGAAGGGAGAATATGGAATGATTATAGACTCCGGAACTGTACTGGAATGGCTGGAAGAAAATCCCGAAGCTGCGGAAAATGACAAGCTCTCAGTATTGAAAGAATTGACGGATGATTCTAATCCGATAGTAGCTATTACAGTACCCAAATAAAAAATGGCATGTATTCTTGTCCACCCCTTTTGGGGTGGACAAAAATGTATTTCTTTGATAATTAGAGAAATAATGCTTTAAAAGCAATCTGTTTTTGTCCACATATCTATAATGACTTATAATCGAAAAACGACTAATTTTGCATACATTAAGTGTAAACGGAAAAACTAATATCGAATGATAAAGACACAGAACTATCGGCTTTTGCTCTGCCTGGCACTATTTGTACTGGCAGCATGCTCCGGTGCAAAAAAAGAAGAAGCTGCTGACGAAGGAGTGGCAACCGTGCTACCGGATGAGAAAAATGAAGTGACCGTGATGACCTTAAAACGGCAAACCTTCAACCATGAACTGGTAAGCAACGGTAAGGTAGTAGCTGGAGGAATGGCAGATTTGCGTTTTGAAAGTTCGGGGATCGTGGCACAGATTTATGTGAAAAACGGTGACCGGGTACATAAAGGACAAAAACTGGCGGAACTGGATAAATTCCGTTTGAAGAATAAGACCGCCCAAACCAAGGATGCTTTGGAGAAAGCGAAATTAGAATTGCAGGATGTATTGATCGGTCAGGGTTATGCGGCAGATGATACAGCCAAGGTGCCCGACGATATTATGCAGTTGGCAAGAGTGAAGAGCGGTTATGATCAAACCCTTTCCCAATATGAACTGGCTAAATATGAAGAAGAGCATGCTACGTTGGTTGCTCCTTTCGATGGAGTGGTGGCCAATCTCTTTTCTAAGCCATACAATGCAGCAAACACTTCCGATACTTTCTGTTCCATTATCGGCACACAGGGCATGGAGGCGGATTTTACTGTATTGGAGAGTGAACTTCCCCTTATTAAGAGTGGAGATAAAGTCGTTGTGACTCCTTATGCCGATCCTGCTGCAAAATATGAGGGGCGTATTTCAGAAATCAATCCCCTGGTGGACGACAAGGGTATGGTAAAGGTGAAAGCCGTTGTCAGCGGACAGGGCAAACTGTTTAATGGCATGAATATTCGGGTGAATGTGCACCGTTCGCTTGGCGAACAGTTGGTCATTCCTAAGAGTTCCGTGGTGCTGCGTTCCGGTAAGCAAGTGGTCTTCACGTTGAAAGATAATAAAGCCAAATGGAATTACGTACAGACAGTATTGGAGAATTCAGAGAATTATACCATTGTGGAGGATGAAGTGCATGAAGGAGACGTGGTGATTGTGACGGGTAATGTAAACCTGGCTCATGAGGCACCGGTGATAATTAAAAATTAATAATTAAAGGGGGATGGTTAAGTTTCTGGTACATCGGCCCATTGCCGTATTAATGGCGTTTACCGCGTGTTTTATTGTCGGTCTGGTGACGTATTTCACGTTGCCGGTATCTTTGTTGCCGGACATTGCCATTCCGGAGATTACAGTACAAATCTCGGCACAGAATACTTCAGCCCGTGAGTTGGAGAATACTGTGGTAAAACCGTTGCGGCAACAGTTGATTCAAGTGGCACGCCTGAAAGACATGGACAGCGAAGCGCGGGATGGGGCAGGGCTTATCCGCCTGAGTTTTGATTTTGGCACGAATACCGACCTGGCTTTTATAGAGGTGAACGAGAAGATCGATGCTGCCATGAACTACCTGCCTAAGGATACTGAACGCCCTAAAGTAGTGAAGGCAAGCGCTACTGATATTCCGGTATTTTACCTTAACCTCACTTTAAAGAATGACAGTGCTTACGGGCAAACCGACGAACGGGCATTTCTTGATTTATGTGAGTTTGCCGAAAATGTTATTAAACGCCGTATTGAGCAACTGACAGAAGTGGCAATGGTGGATGTCACCGGCTTGGTGGAACGGCAACTACAGATTGTACCGGATAAAAATAAACTTGCAGTTCTGGGACTCTCCATTCAGGATGTGGAAACAGCGCTTGCGCAGAATAATGTGGAACCGGGCAGCATGATCGTGCGCGACGGATATTACGAATACAATATCAAATTCTCTACTTTGCTGCGCACGGAAGATGATGTGAAAAATATCCTTATTAATAAAGAAGGCCGTATTATCCGCCTGGAGGAATTTTGTGAGATCGGCGTTGTTTCCGTCAAGGAGAAAGGGATCTCCATGAGCAATGGTAAGCGGGCAGTGACACTGGCCATCATCAAGCAGGCGGACGAGAATATGGATGACATGAAGGAGGCTATCGGCGGCACTATGGACTATTTTCAGAGTGTATATCCGGATATCGAGTTCAGTGTCAGTCGCAACCAGACGGAATTGCTGGATTATACCATCTCCAATTTGCAACAGAACCTTTCGCTGGGCTTCCTCTTTATCTGCATTGTAGCTGTCCTTTTTCTGGGGGATGTTAAATCACCGTTCATCATCGGATTGAGTATGGTGGTTTCCATTGTTATCTGTTTCCTCTTCTTTTATCTGTTCAAGATGTCCCTGAATATCATATCCCTTTCCGGACTGATTCTGGCATTGGGTATGATGATTGACAGTTCCATTATTGTAACTGAGAATATCTCGCAATACCGGGAGCGGGGGTATTCGCTGAGGCGTGCATGTATTGCGGGTACCAGTGAGGTGATTACGCCTATGCTCAGCTCCTCATTGACTACGATAGCGGTATTCGTGCCGTTGATTTTCATGAGTGGTATTGCCGGTGCTATCTTCTATGATCAGGCTTTTTCTGTAACAGTGGGGCTGATGGTATCTTATTTTACAGGTATCATGCTGTTGCCGGTGCTCTATATGCTGGTATACCGCACAGGGCTGCGTAAGTCATGGTTCTCGCGTATCCGTATCAATAATCCTATAAAGGATCATACGCTCGACCGTTTTTACGATGCAGGAGTCGATTTTATATTTGCCCATAAAACGGCAAGTGTGCTATTCTGTATCATTTCTATTCCCTTGTGCGTATTTATGTTCTATTTCATAGGTAAGGAACGTATGCCGGAAATAGATCAGAATGAGCTGATTGCCCGTGTGGAATGGAATGAGAATATCCATGTGGACGAAAACCGCCACAGGGTAAATGTTTTATTTGAGACATTGAGAGAAGGGACAGTGGAGCAAACCGCCGCTATCGGACAACAAGATTATCTTTTAAATCGGGAACAGGCTCTTTCCTCTTCGGAAGCCGAGCTTTACTTTAAGACAAAAGACCCCTCGGAAATAGCTTTTTTACAAGAAAAAGTCTATCACTTGCTCAAGTCAGAGTATCCATTGGCTGTTGTCTCTTTTTCGCCTCCTGAAACAGTGTTTGAGAAACTGTTTGTGACGGGAGAAGCAGATATTGTGGCTGAACTCTATTCCCGCAATAAGGAAAGAGTGCCGACTGCTGATGAATTGCGTGGTCTGGAGAATGAATTTATAACTCGCACGGGATATGCTCCTACAGGTATTGCTTTTGAAAATCAGTTGAATATCCGCATTAATAAGGAAAAACTATTACTGTATAATGTTTCGTATGATGAGCTGTATCGTGTGCTGAAGACTGCTTTCAAAGAGAACAGTGTGGCGACTCTTCACTCTTATCAGCAATATCTGCCGATCAGTATTGTAGGAGAGGAGCAGACTGTGAACACTATTTTGCAAGAGACACTGGTGCGGACACGGGCGGACAAGGACGGTGTTGAATATCTGCCTTTGCGTGAACTGGTATCGGTGGTGACGGCGGAAGACTTGAAAGCCATAACTGCAGGACGTAACGGAGAGTATGTTCCTTTCCGCTTCTACGAGGTGCAAAAAGCAGAACCACTGATGCGGCAAGTGAAAGAAGTTGCGGATGCTACCGGAGATTGGGATACAGCTTTCTCAGGAAGTTTCTTCTCCAATCGCAAGATGTTGGATGAACTGGTAGTCATTCTGTTTATTTCCATTCTGTTAATGTATTTTATTCTGGCGGCACAGTTCGAGAGTTTTGTGCAACCGCTTGTCGTACTGCTTGAAATACCGATAGACGTAGCATTTGCCCTGGTACTGCTGTGGATATGCGGACATACGCTGAATCTGATGTCTGCTATCGGCTTAATCGTAACGTGCGGTATCATTATCAATGACTCTATCTTGAAACTTGATGCGATCAATGAATTGCGTAAGACGGGGATACCACTTCTGGAAGCTATCCATGAGGCGGGAAGGCGCAGGTTGCGTCCCATCATTATGACTTCGCTGACTACCATCTTTGCTATGGTGCCGTTGTTATTCTCTTTCGATATGGGATCGGAATTGCAGAAACCGCTTTCTATTGCTATGATTGGGGCGATGTTTATCGGTACACTGGTCAGTCTGTTCATTATTCCTTTGATATATTGGTTTATTTACCGGAACAAAAAAGCTTGATACAATGAAGAAACTTAGTTTGATAATTCTATTCGGACTTTCTCTGATACTTCCTGCCATTGCGCAGCAGCAGATAACGCTGGATTTGCAACGAACCATTACCATGGCAAACGACAGTTCGCTGGAAGCTTTCCGTACCAAAAATATGTATCTGTCCGGCTATTGGGCGTACCGCACTTATAAGGCAAACCGTTTGCCGAGCTTGACTCTGAATATGACCCCTGCACAATACAACCGTGATATTACAAAACGTTATGACTCTGAGCAAGACTTGGATATTTACCGTAGTCAACAATCTTTCTATGCATACGGTAATCTAGCCATCAAACAAAATTTTGACTTGACCGGCGGTACGTTCTATCTGGATACGGAGTTGGGGTATATGCGCAGCTTTGGTTCTAATAGTTACACCCAGTATACCAGTGTCCCGATACGTGTAGGTTATTCACAAAGTCTGGTAGGCTATAATCCTTTCCGTTGGGAACGGAAAATAGAACCACTGAAATATGAAAAGGTAAAGAAAGAGTATATCTATAATGCCGAACAGGTGTCCGAACAAGCCACTACCTACTTCTTTGAACTGGCTATGGCGCAAGCTGAATATGATCTGGCAAAAGAAAATGTTGCTTCTTCCGATACGCTTTATCGCATCGGTATGCAACGCCTGAAGATAGCCTCTATCAGTCGTGCAGACCTTCTGACACTGAAGCTGGACGTTGTGAACGCCCGCAATACTTTGCAAAATGCAGAGAGTTCATTGAAGCGTGCCATGTTCTCATTGGCTTCTTTCCTTAATTTGGAAAAGAATACAGAAATACGGCTTGTCCTTCCCAGCCGTCCCGGAGAACTGACTATTCCGGTAGATGCTGCTTTGGATGCTGCGCGTACAAACAATCCCAATTTCCTGGGTTTGCGTCAGGATGTATTGGAGGCTGAACAGAATGTGGACAAGACTAGAAAAGAGTCCCGCTTCAATGCCAGTATCAATGCCAGTGTCGGTTTCAATCAGGTGGCAGAGAAGTTTGGCGAAGCCTACAATCGACCCATGCAACAGGAGATGGTTTCTGTCAGCGTTTCTATCCCTTTAGTGGACTGGGGAGTGCGTAAAGGCAAATACAATATGGCTCGCAATAACCTGAATGTGATAAAGACCTCTTCCCGCCAGAGCGAGATCAGTATTGAAGAAGAAGTCATTATGACCGTGAGCGATTTCAATGTCCAGCAAGATCTGGTGGCAAGTGCCGAGGAAGCCCTCGATCTCTCTATCCTGGCATATAATGAAACCCGCCAGCGTTTCATCATCGGCAAAGCCGACATCAGCAGCCTTACCCTGTCATTGAACCGTCAGCAAGAGGCCCAGCGCAACTATATATCGGCTCTGAAGAACTATTGGCTGAACTACTACAAAATCCGCAAACTGACCTTGCATGATTTTGCCAGTGGCTTCTCCCTTTCCGATAAATTCGACTATTCCCATTAAGTAATTAATAATTAGTAATTAATAATTAAAAAAGAATGTCTCGTCTCTCCCCTTTCACCCTCATCGTCACCTTTGTCTGTCTGGCACTGGTAGGTTTGGCTCTGGTTCCGATGCTTCCGGTCAAGCTGAACCCGTCGCGTACATTGCCGGGCTTCACGGTGCGCTTCAGTATGCCGGGCACTTCGTCGCGGGTGGTGGAAATGGAGGCGACGAGCAAACTGGAATCCATGTTGGCCCGTATCAAAGGGGTAAAAGCCATGTATTCTACTTCCGGTAACGGTTATGGCTCGATAACGGTAGATTTGGATAAACATGCGGATGTGGATGCAGTACGTTTTGAAGCTTCCACAATCATTCGACAGACGTGGTCGCAATTACCTTCCGGAGTGAGCTATCCGTATATCGATATGAAAGTACCCGATGAGAATGCATCCCGCCCGTTTCTTTCGTTTACACTGAATGCACCCTCCACGCCTATACTGATACAACAATATGCGGAAGAGCATATCAAGCCCCGATTGGCTCAACTACGAGGTATATATAAGATTGATTTAAGTGGCGCTACTCCGATGGAGTGGCGGTTGGAGTATGACAGTGAACAACTGCGGACCTTGGGTGTCAGTATCTCAGATATCCGTCAGGCCATCCAGTTACACTATAATAAGGAGTTTCTGGGTACGCACAACATGGATACGCCCGAAGGCAAACAATGGATACGCTTGGTGCTGGTGCCGGATGGAGTCAGTGGGCAGTTCGACCCTTCGGATATCACTGTGACGGCTTCCGACGGAAAAATCATCCACTTGGATGAACTCGTGAAGGTAGCTCATGTGGAAGAAGATCCTCAAAGTTATTATCGTATCAATGGTCTGAATTCCATTTATATGTCGATCACAGCGGTGGAAACTGCCAATCAGTTGCAATTGAGCAATGAAGTGATGGCGGAAATGGAGGACATACGCCTGACATTGCCTCCCGGCTATGAGGTGCATACCAGTTATGATGCTACAGAATATATTCGTGAAGAACTTAATAAAATTTATTTCCGTACCGGATTGACAGTACTTATTTTGCTGGTGTTTGTCTGGATTATCACATTGAACCTGAAATATCTGCTCCTTATAGTCACCAGTTTGGCAATAAATATTGCCGTTGCAGTTATTTTCTACTATATGTTCGGTCTGGAGATGCAATTGTATTCATTGGCAGGGATTACTGTGTCCTTGAATCTTGTGATAGACAGTACTATCGTTATGACCGACCATATCTTGCACCGGCGTAATCTGAAAGCATTTATGTCTGTGCTGGCGGCTACTTTGACCACGATGGGGGCTTTAGTCATCATTTTCTTTCTGGACGAGAAGATCCGGCTGAATTTGCAGGATTTTGCTGCTGTAGTGATTATTAACCTGGCAGTTTCTCTTTTTGTTGCTCTTTTCTTTGTACCGGCTATGATTGAAAAAATTGGCCTGGTGAAGAAATCTTCGAAGAAGGCCTTGCGGCACAAAAACAGGCGAATGTTATTTCGTCCTTATCAGTGGTTGCAGAATGCGAAGCAATGGATGCACCGGCATATACGTATTCGCAGGTTGACTGTTTATTTTACCCATTTCTATCAGACGCTTATTCGTTTTCTTCTCCGTTGGCGGGTGGCGGTGTGCGTTGTGTTGTTGCTGGGGTTCGGATTGCCGGTCTTCCTTCTTCCTGAGAAGCTGGAGGGAGAAGGGAAATGGGTAGAACGGTATAATAAGACATTGGGATCTTCTACCTATAAGGAAAAAGTGAAACCTATAGTGGATAAGGCTTTAGGCGGAAGCTTACGGCTGTTCGTTCAGAAGGTATACGAAGGAAGCTATTTTAGTCGTAATGAGGAAGTTGTGCTTTATGCCAATGCCAATCTGCCAAATGGAAGTACGCTGGAGCAAATGAATACATTGGTGAAGCGCGTAGAGACTTATCTTAGTGGTTTTAAGGAGATCAAGCAGTTCCATACTTCTGTGTATAATGCACGTAGAGGGAATATTCAGATTTACTTTAAGAAAGAATACCAGCATAGCGGTTTCCCGTATACACTGAAAGCAAATCTGATAGGTAAAGTTTCCGAACTGGGTGGCGGTAGCTGGGATGTATATGGCCTGCAAGATCAGGGATTCAGTAATGACGTTCGTGAAAGCGCAGGTTCTTATCGTATCAAGATGTACGGTTATAATTACGATGAACTTTATGCATGGGCCGAGAAACTGAAAGAAGTATTGCTTTCGCACCGCCGCATAAAAGAGGTATTTATTAAGTCGGAATTCTCTTGGTGGAAAGATGATTATCAGGAATTCTATTTCAACTTGAATAAGGAACGCATGGCTCAGGAAGGTATTGATGCACAACACCTGTTTGCAGCTATTCAGCCGATATTCGGTAAGAACATGCAGGTGGGTTCGGTCATGACGGAAAGTGGCACGGAGAGTGTAAAACTTTCTTCACGTCAGTCACGTGATTATGATGTGTGGGCTATGCAGTTCTTCCCGTATGGTGCGGATGATGGAAAGCATTATAAGCTTTCCGAATTGGCTACGGTGGAAAAGGGGCAGATGCCGCAGCAGATAGCCAAAGAGAACCAGCAATACCGTCTTTGTCTGCAATATGAATATATCGGTTCGTACGAACAAGGTAATAAGATACAGAAGCGGGACTTGGAAGAGTTTAATAAGCTGCTTCCAATGGGATATACAGCCGAGTCGGATAGCCAGTCGTGGGCATGGAACAAGAAAGATAATAAGCAATATCTGTTGTTGTTGGTTGTGATTGCTATTATTTTCTTTACGACGAGTGTGCTGTTCAATTCGTTAAAACAACCTTTAGCTATCATTTTCGTCATTCCGGTATCTTATATCGGTGTATTCCTCACATTCTACTGGTTCCGCCTGAATTTCGACCAGGGAGGTTTTGCATCCTTTGTATTGCTTTGTGGTATTACCGTGAATGCCAGTATTTATATTTTGAATGAGTATAACAGTATTCGCCGCCGCTTTCCGCGCCTTTCCATGCTTCGTGCTTATACAAAGGCATGGAATGCTAAAATAGTGCCTATTTTCCTCACGGTAGTTTCCACGATTCTGGGTTTCATCCCTTTCATGGTGGGGACGGAGAAAGAGGCTTTCTGGTTCCCATTGGCGTCGGGTACTATTGGTGGGTTAATCATGTCTATTATCGGTATTTTCTTCTTTTTACCGGTGTTCTTTTTACCGAGAAAGAAAATACTCAAATCAAAACTGCATAAAGCTTAGAAGGAATTCATCTACAGAAATACTAAGGCATACTGGCAGAAATGTAAGTTTGAAATGGATGATGTTTATGAAAATCAGTATATTTGTAGCATCATACATGAATAATAACCTATGCATATTATATTGAAACTGCTATTGCTACGGGAACGGCTGTTTTGTTTGTTATTTCTTTTCGGGATGACTGTGCTTGCAGCATCTTGTCAGCTCCCTGAAAGGGAAGTTTCTGTTCGTCGCACTACGACTTTAAGAGCTGCCGACACAGTACAAAGCCCATCGTTGAAGGGGCTTATCTATTGCTATTATGGTCGTCAAGATCTAAATAGGGGGCACTCTGAGGATGCATTGCATTATTTCTCGCAAGCAGCCGGGTTGTTCAAACAGAAGTTTTTGACAGGGTCTTATGCCAATGCTTTGCGAAATATGGGGCGTGCCCATCTTCTATCTTCCCGTCCGGATAGTGCTTTATATTGTTACTTGCAGGCACAAGAGGCTGCAGCTGACTTCGATCCCATCTTATTTATGGATATTTCTACCGAATTATCTGTTATATGTCAAAATGTGGAAGATTGGGAAGAGGCTAAACGGCAAATGCTTCAATATCGTAGGAGATCGGCAACAGACGAACTTCCGATGCGACGGTCTTCTATGATAGGGATGTTTCTGATAAAGGAGGATTTTATGAATGGAAGGAAGCGGAGTCTGAGTGCATTACAAAGTGAAAAGTTTAAGATAGAAGATTGTCGCCGGTTCGCTTCAGAATATCAGGAGCTTTATATGGATTGGTGTCGGATGAATGAAGAACTGCAGGAATTGGATCGTGATATAAAGGAGAAATATAATAATGAAGTCTTGAAGAATGAAAACCAGAGGATTAGGAATGAGTTGCTGAGCCGTAAGGTATGGTTGCTGTCTATCGGTTTCGGAGCAATGTTTTTGGTTGTAATTGGCTTTGTGTCTTTCCATTTATATAAACGGAATGTTCGGAGGCGTATCGAAAGTTTGCTTGCCCGTCTGAAAGAGAATGAGAAACAATTGGATGAAGGAAGGGTGGAATCGGAAGAAGAACGAGAGCAATTATTACAGGAGAATAAAGAGTTGTCCCAACAGATAGAAAGGTTGTCTGTCCGGCAAAAGGATAAGGATAAACTGAACTCTTGTTTGCAGAAACTGAATATATCCTATACAAAACAATTGAAGGAATATCAGGAAATTCATTCGTTATTGCCTGTTGAGCGTACACTTGCACTGAGTCGGTTATGTCAGTTGCGTTGCCAGCCAGTATGTGGGTTGGTGAAATCGGATGAGGAATGGGGGGAGATATTTGGAGTAATTGATACTCTTTATGGTGATATATCGGCAAAACTGGATGATTATAAACTTGGCATGCAGGAACGGAGAATCTGTTATCTTATCCGTGCCGGGTTTACTAATGCCATGATTGCTACTGTTACTAATGTGACTGTCGATGCTATTGCGAAGTCGAAGCAACGTATGAAGAGCAAGTTTTTGTTGCCTGGGGGTGATACTTTTGATGATTTTATACGGAATTTGTAGAGAATAAGGAGAATATTTTGTCCGGTTGATGCTCTTCTTTTCGCTTTAATTCTTGGACTAATGTATTGACTTTTAGTATTATAATCTATTTGTTTTTTGTCCGGTATCTTTTCTTGTTTAAGTGTTGTATCCTGCCTAACTTTGCTACATTCCAAGTCGGGATGTTAGCTGCATTTCAACTTTGATGCTGATACCGTATAGTATTAATCGTAATGGAGTAGCTGGCTGTTATGATGGATAGGACGGAGTCTTTTCTCTATTGTTTTACTTAAAATTGAATGCTTATGAAAAAGATTTTGAATGTCTCGGAAATGAAGCAGGTGCGTGGAGGGGCACAAACTTCCAGCCTGTGTGGTGAAGGTGAACAACTGTACACTTGTGTAACCATTTGGCAAGGAGGAGCTAGCACTAGCGGTTCTGTTTGTGCGACAAGTAGAGCAATGGCTAAAACAAGCCTTAATTTAGCCTATCATGCTCAATTTGTAAAATAAGATGTACGGGCTATTCGCTGTCTGTAATTTTAACTAATCACATGGGAGAATAAAGATATATTCTTCCATGTGGTTTATATCCAATAAAGTATGGCAAAGATATGTGTTATATTCCTCTTTTTGTATTCATGTCATAGTTATCCAGGTACTGATCTAATTGTTTGGAATTATGATGATTTTATAAAGAAAGATGTGAAGATGTCTGATATAGCCGATGAAATGACAATCATTCAACCTGACTCTATCGATTTTAAGGGAGCTAGAATTGTACATGCTTCATCTTTTTTCCTGGCTGGAACGGAACAAGGAATCTTGAGGTATGATAAAGAAGGACATTTTATGAACAAGATAGGGGCTATAGGGCAGGGACCGGGTGAATATAGTAGATTTTATCAAATGGCAATAAATGAAACGGAACGGATTATTTATGTTTATCGTATGGATATCTCTGCGTTGTTATCTTTTTCTTATGAAGGGACTTTTTTGAATAAACATTCTCTTCAACTTCCTAAAGAATGGGCATGGAAGTTCTATTATTTGAAAGATAGGCTCTATTTTTATTATAATGTGGATGTTGACAACGAATCACTGCCCTATATGTATGCAATAACAGATACAATAGGGAATTTATTATATTCTAAATTAGATGAAAGTTTAGATTTTGCTCCGGGTAATTATCCTAGTTTTCCATCTGATCATATAGGACTGTTTGGTGACACCATGCTAGTCTGGAATCAATATAGTGATACTATCTATCGAGTTTCAGAAAAGGGAGAAGAAGCTTTTGCGGTATGGGGTGAGTGGGATAAACGATTGACTCCTGCCAAGGTAGAAAAGGAAGAATGTAATCAATCTATGATAATATCTACCATCTTTGAAACTGTTAATTATTATTTATGTATATGGCGTCCCTATGATATAAAGAAGAATAGATGGAATTATTGTTTTTATGATAAAGCATCCGGGAAGTTGTTTAATTCGGAAGGAATCACCGATGACTTATGGGGGCTTCCTTCTATTTTTCCTTATAATTATTATGTGATGGATGGTCGTGAATATTTGGAATGTGGCTATCCTACTTATAAACTGTTGGATGCTTGGCTAACTTCTGATGATCCTAAGATACGAAAGCAAGCTGAGAATATAGATGAAGAAGGTAATAACGTGTTGATAAGGATTCGGTTGAAGAAATAATAATATTGATTTCTAATGTGACTGCCGATGCTATTGCGAAGTCGAAGCAATGTATGAAGGGCAAATTGTTGTTGTCTGTTGGCGATTCTTTTGATGACTTTATACGGAAATTGTAAAAAAAGGGAAGAAAAAATGTCCGGCTTAGACTCTTCTTTTTTGCTTTGGTTTTTGAAGTAATGTGTTGATTCTTAATGTTATAGCTTGTTTCTCTTTTGCCCGGTTTACAAGGTTTCTTCGTTCGTATAAGTGCGAAGAAACTTCTTGTTTATAACTAAGTGATATGAAAACAATGAAAATATCTGTAAAATATAGTAGAATAGGGATACCTTTTCTTTTTCTTGTACTCTTTGTTTTTTCTGATAGTTTATATGCATCCTCAGAAATGGGAACTTTTCCCTAACTGGAGAAAAATATTTTCCCAGTTAGAGAAATGTTTTTCTCCAGTTAGGGAAAAAACAAGGTCTCACCAATGATTTATGGGATCTTCCTTTTTCCCCTATAATTATTTTGTAGGGTGCTCAGTTCCGTGTTCTAAAATCAGCTCACATTTTTGAATGTAAAACCGCTTGCATGGGGAATCATTCTCCACCAGCGACACATAATTCTTATACTTTGCCTGCGTAAGCAGCAAAGCATACCATCTCATTATCATTTTGACACTTTGTATTTCCAATTGCCTGAGAATGCATTATTTCCGGGCAACTGACCATGAAGGCGAAAAGAAAGAAACGAAATTCAGCAAGTTGCAGATAATTAATGATGTATCGAAATGTTTACACTTCTTTTAGAGTAAAATACCACCCCAAAAACACAGATATAAGAGAATTTGCCGACGCAAATAAGTGCATTATTCATAAGTAGTAACTCTTTTGACCGTAAGTAGTAATGATATTACCTATAAGTAGTAACCTTATGCCCCGTAAGTAGTAACCCTTTTCTGCATAAGAAGCCCGAAAAGATGTAAGAATATGCAGAAATAACGAATTTACATTCCTTATTTATTCACTATATATCCTATAATGCAAGATTGGCAGATGGGAATAATCACATAAAACAAAGGAATAGCATTAATTTGATTAAGATATCAATGAATAAAAATCAATTTGTTATTTAGCGGAATAGGTAGGGCGTTCAGTTTGATATTCCGGTTTTTGCTTCAAAAAAACAATCGTGTATTCCTCAAAGCACTGATAACCATATAATATATGGGGCATGTTAACATAGAACTGGACACCTTAATTATTTTGTAATAGATAGGCGTGAATATTTAGAAACTCTTTATCAACCTTATGAGTTATTGGATGCCTGGTTGTCTTCTGATGATCCTGGGATACAAAAGTTGGCTGATTGTATTGATGAAGAAGGTAATAACGTATTGATAAGGATTCGGTTGAAGAAATAATAATATTGATTTCTAATGTGACTGTTGATGCTGTTGCGAAGTCGAAGCAACAGATGAAGGGTAAGTTTTTGCTGCCTGGCGGTGATACTTTTGATGATTTTATACGGAATTTGTAAAAAAGGGAAGAAAGGATTGTCCGGTTGAGAGTCTTCTTTTTGCTTTAATTATTGGGGTAATGTATTGATTTTTAGTATTATAGTTCATTCGTTTTTTGTCCGGTATCTTTTCTTGTTTAAGTGTAGTATCCTGCCTAACTTTGCTACATTCCAAGTCGGGATGTTAGCTGCATTTCAACTTTGATGCTGATACCGTATAGTATTAATCGTAATGGAGTAGCTGGCTGTTATGATGGATAGGACGGAGTCTTTTCTCTATTGTTTTACTTAAAATTGAATGCTTATGAAAAAGATTTTGAATGTCTCGGAAATGAAGCAGGTGCGTGGAGGGGCAGTTCCTTCAAGTTATTGTCGTGAAGGTGAAAAACTGTACACTTGTTCTACTTCTTGGATGAGTGGAACGGTAACTCAGGGTTCAGTATGTGCAACAAGTGCAAGTGCCGCCCAAACTGCGGTTTCTAAAGTTCACATGAATCAAGATGTTATTAGAGATGAAGTGGCTGTTGTTTGTTACTAATTAAAATTGATATTTGAGAGAATAGATATTCTATTCTCTCAAATATTTGTATTTTTTCCTATGAAAGATATATTTGTATTTCTTGTTCTGTTTGCTTTGTGTTCTTGTCATAACTATACGAAGTCTAAAACTGTGGTTTGGAATTATGATGATTTCATTAGTGCGAATGTGCGAATGTCTGATATCGCCGATGAAATGACGATCATTCAGCCGGATTCTATTGACTATAAGGGAGCCGAAATAGTACATGCTTCATCCTTTTTCTTGGCTGGAACGGAACAAGGAATATTGAGGTATGATAAAGAAGGGCATTTTATGAACAGGATAGGGGCTATAGGGCAAGGACCGGGTGAATACAGAAGATTTTATAATATGGCGATAAATGAAACAGACAGGATTATTTATGTTTACTGTATGGACACCTCTGCGTTATTGTCTTTTTCTTATGAAGGAACCTTTCTTAATAAACATTCTCTTCAACTTCCTAAAGAATGGGCATGGAAGTTTTACTATCTGGAAGATAAATTCTATTTTTATTATCTTGTAAACGCTGATAGCGAATCAGCACCTTATATGTATGCAATAACAGATACAATAGGGAATTTATTATATTCCAAACAGGATGAAGGTTTACATTTTGCTCCAGGGAACTATCCAAGTTTTCCGTCTCATCATATGGGATTGTTTGGTGATACCATGTTGGTATGGAATCAATATAGTGATACTATTTACCGTATCTCAGAAAAAGGAGAAGAAGCTTTTGCTGTATGGGGTAAATGGAGTAAGCGGTTGACTCCTGCTAAGGTAGAAAAGGAAGAATACTATCAGTCTATGATGATATATACTATCATAGAAACAACTAATTATTATTTGTGTATATGGCGTCCCTATGACATAATGAAGGGGCGATGGAATTATTGTTTTTATGATAAAGCATCCGGGAAGTTGTTTAATTCGGAAGGAATTACTGATGATTTATGGGGGCTTCCTTTCTTTTTTCCCTATAATTATTTTGTAATAGATGGGCGTGAATATTTAGAAGCTCATTATCAACCTTATGAATTATTGGATGCTTGGCTGACTTCTGATGATCCTAAGATACGAAAGCAAGCTGAGAGTATAGATGAAGAAGGTAATAACGTATTGATAAGGATTCGGTTGAAGAAATAATAATATTGATTTCTAATGTGACTGTTGATGCTGTTGCGAAGTCGAAGCAACAGATGAAGGGTAAGTTTTTGCTGCCTGGCGGTGATACTTTTGATGATTTTATACGGAATTTGTAAAAAAAGGAAGGAGAAATTGTCCGGTTGATGCCCTTCTTTTTGCCTTTGTATTGTATGTAATCTTTTGATTTGTAGCGTTATATCTGATGTCTTTTTTGTCCGGTATGTTTTCTTGTTTAACTGATATATCCTGCCTAACTTTGTTGCATTCCAAGTTGAATGTTGGATGCATTTCAACTTTGATGCTATGAATAAATGATATATTATGAAGATAGTTTTCATATTGTTAGAAGTTTTTCTGTTCTTTAGCTGTAATCATCGGCAGAGTACGGAACTTCTGAAAATAAAGCCGATAGATGAATTGCTAACTGAGATACCTGTATCAGAGTTTGCGGATAGTGTTTCTTTGATACAACTTGATAATAGATTTCTATTGGCAAGCTATGGGAATCCCTGTTTTACTGATAGTTTTTTTCTGGTTACAGTAGCAGATGGTGTCTTGAAGTATTCATATACAGGAGAGTTGCTTATGAAGATAGGAGAAATAGGGCAGGGACCAATGGAATATAATAGAAATAATCTGATGACTATTGACATTCGTAATAAGCGAATTCGTGTATATAGTATACAGGAAAAAGTGATGATTGAATATTCTTATGATGGGGATTTTTTGAATCGTGTTCATTTTGATCTGCCGGATGACACCTTTGGCTATCCAACTACGATGCGTGTTCTTGCCAATAAGTGTTATTTCTTCTATACATCAATGTCCGGTTTATCCGATCCTTATTATTGGGTGATTACAGATACTTGTGGACAAAGTTTGGAGATAAAACAGAAACATGGACAACCCGTTTTAAAGAGAGGATATGCTTGTGGTACTTACTGTACATCTTCTTCTGATAATTCTTTGCTATATTATAATTTATTCAATGATACTATTTTTCGTTTTACAGAACAGGGGGTTATGCCTGCCTTTTTATGGGAGCAAGGGAAGCATCGTATATCTGTATCAACTGAAGATATAAGTAATGATATGATGGTTTTTACGATGTTTGCTGAGACGAAAAGATTCTTATTTTTTAAGTGGATTGATGCTGGTTTTAAGTCTTTCTCTTCTTTTGGTTTCTACGATAAAAAAATGCAAATATCTATGGGAACAAAGAAACTTAGGGATGATTTAAATGCTCAAATCACTATTCCTCTAAACTGGGTATTTTCATACTCTCAAAAAGATAAAAAAGATTATATGATAGGAAAGATTGAACCATATGAATTACCGGAAGAAATTCTGCAAAGAGAGAATATTGATCCGGAAGGTAATTTAGTCATGATAATGATTCGATTGAAAGATGAATGAAAATCTATAATTATTGAATACATGAAAACACTATTATCAACCTATTTGCATGAGTTACATATTCCTTTTACCAGAAGCTATGCCGATAAACTTTTTGCAGAACATCCGCATCGTTATAACTTGTATGGTTTGTCGGACATGCTATCTGTATATAAGATAGAAAATGCAGGAATACAGGTGGAGGATAAGGATTTAAGAGAATTAGCTTCTCCTTTTGTGGCGCATGTCAGTAATGATTTTGTGGTAGTAAGGCAAATGTCTGATCAGGCTGTCGATTATGTTTGGCGTGAGAAAGAGATATCTGTGCCTGTAGATGAATTTAAAAAGCTATGGTCGGGTATCGCACTTGTTGCTGAACCGGGAGAATCTTCACGAGAACCGGAATATGAGAAACACCGGAAGACTGCATTTTTTAATTCTGTTCAGAAAATAGGCGTAATTATGATCTTAGTTGTTTTATTGATCTTGGGGAGTTGGGAGCATCATTTATTCTCTTCTGTAACAGGTGGTTTCTTATTGTTTATTAATCTGGCAGGTGTTGGTGTGAGTTTTCTGTTGTTATTGAAACAAGGCAAAGTACAGAGTGAGTATACAGATAAAATTTGTTCACTGTTTAAACAAGGTGATTGTAACAGTGTGTTAGAATCTGATGCTGCAAAATTATGGGGGATGTTTAGTTGGAGTGAAATAGGGCTCGGCTATTTTATTTCGAGTCTTACTTTGGTGGTATTTTACCCTCAATGGATGCCCTATTTAATGCTTGTCAACTTATTATCTTTGCCTTATACAGGTTGGAGTGTCTGGTATCAGTATAAGGTTGCTAAACAATGGTGTCCGTTGTGCTTGTCTGTGTTGCTGCTTTTGTGGATGACGGCTGTTGTGAATGTATTCGGGCAATGGAGATTACCGACTTTTGAGATGCAAGATATGTTGTTTGTGGCAATACTTTATTTACTACCTTTCTTGGCTTTACATCTGTTATCAGAACGTTGGTTCCGTTCGGAACAGTTGGAGAATGTGAAGTATGAATTGAACAATCTGAAAGCGTTAGATAGTGTTTTTCTTTCTCAATTGGAGTTACAACCTCATTATAAAGTAAATCCGGCTACTTCTCAGATCGTTTGGGGATGCCCGCAAGCAAAGTTGCGTATTACGGTCTTGACTAATCCTCATTGTAATCCATGTGCGCAGATGCATAAGCGTATTGGTGCATTGTTGAGGGAAATGGGAGATAAGGTTTGTGTTCAGTATATCTTTTCTTCCTTTAATAAGGAACTCGAAAAGAGTGCCCGATTTCTTCTTGCCGTTTATCAACAAGAGAATTATGAGAGAGCTGAAGCAATTTATAATGATTGGTTTGCTGGAAAGAAATATCTGGGAGAGACTTATATGCTAACGTTTGATTATGACTTAGAGTCTATGGAGGTTAATCGTGAGTTGAATAAACATAAAGAGTGGCAACTTGAAAACAGATTGACAGCAACTCCTACTGTTTTGATAAATGGTTATCAATTACCGGATAGTTATAAAATTGAAGATATGAGACATTTTGGAGATTTAAATATCAATCAATGAAACACTCGTTTCCATATTATCATCAGGCGGATGCAATGGATTGTGGCCCTACCTGTTTGCGGATGATTGCTAAATACTATGGTAAAAGCTATTCATTACAGACATTGCGTGCACGTTCATTTATATCCCGTGAGGGAGTATCATTATTGGGGATTAGTGATGCGGGAGAGGCTATCGGTTTTCGGACGGCGGGAGTTTATGTATCATTTGAGCAATTTATTACGGATGTACCGTTACCTTGCATCTTACATTGGAACCAAAATCATTTTGTAGTTTGCTATGGCATTAAAAAAAGAAAAGGGGAATATTGGTTTCAGATTGCTGACCCCGGAAAACAGATAGTGACTTATAATGAACAGGAATTTAAGAAGTGCTGGCTGTCGACAAGAACAGAGGGAGAAGATGTCGGTACAGCATTGGTATTGGAACCCGGACCGGACTTTTATCATCGTGAGGATGAACCGGAAATTAGAGAAAGAGGATTATTTTTCTTTCTGAGATATCTCACTCCTTATAAAAAACAATTGATACAGTTGATACTGGGGATGCTAACAGTCAGCTTGTTGCAATTGATCCTCCCTTTTCTGACGCAATCATTGGTGGACGTAGGTATCCGTGATAGTAATTTGAATTTTATCATTCTGGTACTGATAGCACAAATCATAATATCTGTATCGCAACTTTCGGTAGAGTTTATTCGCAGTTGGATACTATTACATGTTAACACACGTATTACTATCTCTTTAATATCTGATTTTCTGGCTAAGTTAATGAAATTGCCATTGCACTTCTTTGACTCAAAAATGGTAGGTGACATTATGCAACGTATCGGTGATCATGAGCGTATTAAAACGTTCCTGACAGGGTCATCTATTACCACACTCTTTTCCTTTGTCAATTTCTTTATTTTTGGCTTTGTTCTTGCTTATTATAATCTCACAGTGTTAGGTATCTTCTTATTGGGTAACACTTTGTATGTGTGTTGGATACTCGTTTTTATGAAGTATCGGCGGGAATTGGATATACGCCGTTTTGCACAAGCGGCAGGCGAACAAAGCAACCTGATACAAATTGTAACTGCTATGCAGGAAATCAAACTAAACAACTGTGAGACTCAGAAACGCTGGCAGTGGGAACGTATACAGGTGAAACTGTTCAAAATTAGTATAAAAGGTTTGGCACTGGGACAGATTCAGCAAGTGGGTTCCATATTCTTTAATCAAACTACCAATATTGTGATTTCCTTTATTGCGGCAAAAGCCGTAATAGATGGACAAATGACGTTGGGTATGATGATGTCTCTGACCTATATTATCGGTCAGTTGAGTTCTCCGGTATCTTCTTTTATTGGTTTTGCACAGCAATTTCAGGATGCCAAAATTAGTTTGGAGCGTCTGAACGAGATACATGGACGGAAAGACGAAGAACAGGATATTTCGTCAAAACTTACAGTGTTGCCGGAAAAAGGGGATATACGGATAGAGAATGTTTCATTCAGTTATGACGGTGCAAACAGGGATTATGTATTGGATGATGTTTCTTTACACATTCCTCAGCATAAAGTGACCGCAATTGTAGGGGCGAGCGGTAGTGGTAAAACTACTTTGATAAAATTGATGCTTGGTTTTTATACTCCCAATAAAGGAGCGATCAAGATACAGGATACTCCGTTAGAGAACATTAATCCACATTTATGGCGTGCCCGAACCGGATCTGTGATGCAGGATGGTTTTATATTCTCCGAGACAATTGCACAGAATATTGCGGTAGGTGAGGAGCAAATTGATATTGAACGTTTGAGACATGCGGTGACCATTGCCAATATCCGTGATTTTATAGATTCCTTACCGTTGGGATACAATACTAAAATCGGTATGGAAGGAAATGGCATCAGCCAAGGGCAGAGACAGCGTATTTTGATAGCCCGTGCGGTGTATAAGAATCCGGATTACTTGTTTTTTGATGAAGCCACCAATGCACTGGATGCGAATAATGAGCGCGAGATAATGGAGCATTTGCATGAATTTTATAAAGGGAAAACAGTTGTAGTAGTGGCTCATCGGCTGAGTACGGTGAGGGATGCAGATAATATTATAGTACTGGATAAAGGTAAAATAGCCGAAGAGGGAACCCACAAGGAATTGGCAGAACGGAAGGGGTTATATTACCGGTTGGTAAAGAATCAATTGGAGTTGGGTAATTAGAAATTGGTAATTATAAGATAGTGGAAGAGAAGAAATATAAAGAGATAGAGCTGCGCAGCGAGGAAGTGCAGGAAGTGATGAATCACATTTCCCCTTGGGTGGTGAGATGGGGGATAACTGTGCTGTTCATTATTCTGTTAGCTTTGCTGGCAGGGTGCTGGATTTTTAAATATCCGGATGTCTTGCAGGCGGAAGTGACACTGACTACTGAGGAACCTCCTGCTTTTATATTGGCGCGCTCTATGGGTAAAATAGATACTTTATATGTACACAATGGCGATACGGTGAAGGCAGGCGAACATTTGGGAGTCATTCAGAATGCTTCTGTTACGGAAGATGTACTATGGCTGACAGACCGTATGAAAGACTGGGAAATAGCAGGTTATGAACCGGCGAAAGGGGCCGAGTATTTTATAGGTAAGCGTTTGCAATTAGGAGAATTGCAGTCTGCATACGCTTCATTTATGATTGCTCTTTCAGATTACGTTCGCTTTATCGAGCAAGATTATTATGCAAAGAAGATGGATGCGGGAAAAAAACAACTGGCTGGGCAACGTTCTTATCTTAACTTGGTGGAGCGTGAACATACACTGACCGAAAAAGAAATGGAACTGGCGCAGAGTATGTACGACCGGGATTCCATTTTGTATGCGAGAAATGCAATGATTGTGGCAGAATTTGAAGAGTCGGGCAGCCGTTATTTGCAGAGTTTACGTACCAGAGAGACTTCAGGCATGAGTTTGTTGCAGGCTGAAATGCAATTAAAACAACAGGAGGAAAACTTGCTGGACTTGGGTAAACAGGCTTATGATGAGGAACAGAACCGCAGGCTTGAATTGAAAAATGCAATTGAGCAGCTTCAGGCACAGCTGAGTTCGTGGGCACAGAACTATCTGTTTAGTAGTCCTATTTGCGGTAAGATCACTTTTATGACAGTTTGGAGTCGCAATCAGAATGTACAGTCGGGTGAGACTGTTTTTGTGGTTCAGCCTTCCGAAGATTCGAAAGTGATTGGTAAAGCAAAACTCCCTTTACAAGGTTCGGGAAAGGTGCAGGTGGGACAGAAAGTGCATATCCGTATGGATAATTACCCCGATCAGGAATTTGGTTATGTGAGAGGGAAGGTGGAAAGTATCTCTCCGGCTCCGACGGAAGATGGACTTTATGTTGTGGAAATAGTATTGCCGGAAGGTTTGCATACGAATTATGGTAAAACCCTTCCGACTTTACGTGAATTGAAAGGTACGGCAGACATTATATTGGCAGACAGAAATGTATTGGAACGTTTATTAGCCCCGTTAAGGAAGATAGTAGAATACGAAGACTAATTCTTCAGCAGTATAATTCCGGCAATAATATGAGGAAAATCTTCCCCCATATTATATGCCAGGATTTCTTATCTATTTATAAGCTGTCTGATATCGAGTTGTACTTTTCAGCTTTTTCCCGGGAACATCGTGCAGTTTTGGGCGGCTTGGACGTATGTTATAGGCGTTCATCCACTTTTCAAGGATATCACGAAGTTTTTGTAGTTCCTGATTATATGCATTTTCCACAACCAGATTTCTCATTTCCCCTCTATCATTCTGCATATCAAACAGTTGTTCACGATGTCTTCCTTTATCATAAAGCACATATTTATAACGTTCACTGCGTACCACCCAGCCCCTTGTCTTGCTACCGTCAAACCGTGTTTCGGTGATGATATATTCTTGATGCAAGGCTTGTGGGTTGCCTTCTTCTACAATTTTCCGGAAAGACTTTCCGGCTGTCCCCTCCGGCATTTTGGCACCTGCCCAGTCGCATACGGAAGCGAAGAAATCTATACCGTTACTGATAAGCTGAGGTAATACTTTGCCTGCATTCTTCTTGCCGGGTAGGGTTACGATAAGAGGAATGTTGATAACTTCTTCATATAAAGCGGATTTCTGGTTCCAATGGTGAGCCCCTATACCATCTCCGTGATCACTGGAGAAGATCACTACTGTATTCTTCCAAAGATCATTCTTATCAATGGCATCAATAATTTTTCCGATCTCCTTATCTACTTTTTCTACCAGACGATAATAGGTATAACGGTACATACGCCAGTCTTCGGGAGTAAAACCAGCAGTTGGATATACATTATAATTGTTTGCTCTTTCGCTTTCAATGACATCGGCATCGTAAGGATTCTTGGCGAAATTGGCAGGTACTCCCGGGCAGTCCCGTATATCAGGCGTATCGATATTTCCATAAGGGAAGTTTTGGCTCCGCGCGTATTCGCAGATATTATGCGGATTGTCATAAGAAGCTACTAGAAAAAACGGCTTTTTATGTTTGCGTGAGAGGTATTCGGCGCAGGCTTCCGCCAGTCCGTCGTCACTATGTTTGTATATGTTGTCGAAGCCGTATTCTTTGTCGGGGACATCAAGAAGAGGGAGATGCCATTTACCGCCATAAGCACAATCATATCCGGCATTCTTTATTAAGGTGCCTAATGTCTGTGTCCTGAGAGAGTCGGGCATCGGTGAGCCATTGACTGACAGTCCTACTGCATCCGGATAATGCCCTGTAAACATGGCTCCACGTGAAGGACCACTAAGCGGAGCAGTGCAATAAGCATTATTGAACATTATGCCAGCCGCTGCCAATCGGTCGAGATTGGGAGTGTGCAGATCCGGATTTCCGGCACAACTCATGGCGCTGGCTGTCTGTTGATCCGTGAATATATAGATGATATTGGGACGTTCGGCAGCGGAGGCCGCAGAAGAGCATAGCAAAGAAAAAAATGCCAGATGCTTCATTGGAATTTGTTTTACCATATTATTAACTTTCATGATTTAATACTCGGTTTTATATTTCAGGTTCCGGTAAGGAATCAACCAGTCTTTTCTCTATTCTCTTTCCGTCTACCTGATCGACGATAGTCGTAGCACCCTTATTCGAATTATAGTTGAAGTCCAGTGAAGCACCGTTCTGCTTATTCTCTATATGCAGGAACGCTTTACCTTCACTATCCAGATTACATTCAATAACCCATCCTTCTACTGTGATGTGATTTCCCTGATGATTTATCACGGCATCGGCACGGTTGTTTCCATGTACATCGATTATATTGAGAAAAAACACTTTATTGCAAGGAGCTGTCGTTGCCGTGAAATGATAATGATTAGGAAGAGCCTTGCCAAGACGCTTTTTCCAGTCAAGGGCGGCTACAAAGAATGTATCCGTTTGTGCATAAGTCATCTCCTGTGAAGAATATAAATGAGCTATCGATATTCCATCCGCTTTATTCTTACCCAAGATGCGCAACCCTCCTTCCTCCTTAACCACCTCCATAGGCAGTTCCACCGTATGTAGCAGATAGTTCCATTCTACCGGCTCTTTGCCGGCCAGTTCATCGTAAACAACAAACAAACCCGAACGTCCGAGCTGAACGACATGTCTTCGGAAGAATTCCAGCTTATTTTCATCCCAACCTTTCTCCGGTGTAAATTGAGTGCCGGACAAACGTCCGCGTTCCAGCCACAACGGAGAAACTACTTTCCCATAGGCGTTGGAGGCATCGCCTACAACGTAAGAGATTTCTTCACCTTCATAGTAGCGGGGAATCCAACCATAGCCTTCTGTCCCTATCTTTTGACCCATACCGTTTACTAATATGGAGTTATGGGCACGGGTATTCCGGTAGGCATACATACAATGATCATCTGTAAATCCGGTACGATGCCCGCTGCTATAAAAGATAGCCTTACCCCCAAAGAAGGTGTTGAAAGCGTTTTGATTGGCCAAGGCATGGGATGTGGAACCATAAGGACTGCTTCGGAAAGAAAGCATGGCATTGTTGGCATGATGCCCTATGTCGGTATTCATCAGGGCAGTACCTGTTTGTTTGAAGACTTTGGATTCCGGTAGTTCCGACAGATGTTTACTATAAGCAGGCCTTTCCTTCGGGGTTGTGCAGCGATACCAGGTCAAATCTGCTGGTTTGGCTTCGAAAGCTTTCGACAGGATGTCAGGGTCTTCCTGCATAATTTCGTGTACATAAGCAGCTGCCCACGGATTGTTACATTCGCGTGCCAAGGCATCGGCATATCCTACGCGCCCTCCGTTCGGACTGCGTTGTCCTTCATGTGAATTGCCATGACCTCCGGACTTAGAGAAGGGAGGTTGCTGATAGATAACATATAAGGCATTGTTATTATACCACGGATCTGCAAAGAAGTTGAAGCCGGATATGCGTGAGAAAAAGGCCGGTATCTCTATCAAGGTACGTATATTTACATGGAAATAAGCATCCCCATTGTGCCAGCCACCATCTTTATGCAGGCCCGGAAGGCGTGAAATCCATTCATTATAACAGTAATCTGTCCATACGGACGCTTCCGATATTTCACCGACCGTAGCGAATGCCGCCATCGTCAGGATACGGAAAGTCATCTGCCATACGTGGTTGTCTGCAATACGGTTCTCCAGATGGTTCACGTATTCATTATAGAACTTGTCTCCAATTCTGCGGATGTTATCCAACAGCAGTTGTTTCTCTTCCGGTGACAGTAAATTATAAAATCCGTCATACGCGGATGTACTCATAGATAATAGGGTGGACAGGTTAAAGTCACCTGCAAAGTATTTGCTTTTTTGCCAGGAAAGAATTTCACTCAGGCGGTTAATGCCTTCCCGGTAATACTTCTCGTCTTTTGTCAGCAAATAAGCACGAACCAATGCTTCCACGTTGGCCTCTTCTCTGTCTACAATCTTACGGCTCTCACGGATGAGGGCCGATTCACGCTGCACAATGTTGGTCAACGTAACTACATTCGTGGTATCGATCTCTTCCTGAAGATGCTTCAACGGACGGGAAATGCATTGGGAAGCCTTGTCCATATAAGCCCGGGCTTCCGAATTATTTTTATTTTTCGCTATAATCTTTTCCCAGTCAGCTGCATCCAGCAACACACGCGGGTGATGGGAAGGATATTCTGCCAAGACTTTTTCCAAAGTCGGCGGATTGAATTCCGGTGTATCTTTATCTATATAGAATTGGTAAACCGGTGACCATTCTTCAGTACCTTCGGGGGTAACATAAGCATGTTGCCAATACCATTTCCCTTGTGCCAGACACTGGAAAGGATTGAAGAAAGCCCAGGCACGTTCACCGGTAAGGACATTTTTCCGGAAATTCTTGTCTTGGGAGATACGAATCCGGTAAACTACTTTTGGCTTTTCATCTACTTGTCCCGGAACTCCATCCAGTACTGGACCTAAATGAGGGAATTTGTCCGGCCACATGAAACGCGGTGGATTCACCTTGACGTATGTGCCATCGGCAGGAGAGGGAGTTGCACGAACTTCATGCATCAATGTTTCTTCGGAAATCTTTATCACGGCAGGTTGCTCGGAACTGCCACATGCCATTAACAGGCAGAGGGCTGATAAGCCCAAGACTATCTTTTTCATCTCAGAATCTTATTTTTTGTTTTTTGAAGGTGACCAGTTCTTTCAAGCTAACTGTCTTATTATTAACCAAAGGGTGTGCCCAGAAGCCGATAAACGTAATGTATCCCATGAAAATCAGAATAAGCAACATGCCTGTTCGCAACGAAGTGGCGTCGGATACCAAGCTGACGAGCAGCGGGCCACCTGCACCTCCTACTATTCCGGAACAAAGGATGCCTGCAAAAGAACCGTGATTCTGGGTTACTGTATTCAGGGCAAGTGAAAACACTATGGAGTACATCATGGAGATACAAAAGCCTATTGCAGGAAAAGCCCACACCGCTATTTCTGCGGAACCGAATAATGCAATTAACAGCAAACTCATGGAAAGTATGCCCGATATTTGCAGCAAACGCTTACTGTCTATCAACTTCAGCAGGAACATGCCAAACAAACATCCGACAGTCATTGAACCCCAGAAATAACTGATACTTTGTGCACCCACGGTCTTCGGATCAATGCCATGATACTGCTCCAGAAAAGTACTCATAAAAATAGAAACTCCCTGCTCCGTACTGACATAACAAAAGATTCCTAGGAAGAAAAGCCATACGTATCTTTGACGGAACAATTTCTTGTAGGAAGCCGAAGAACCGCTGCGTTCATCATCTTTCAGTTCAATGTGCGGGAAGTGGACCAACGAAACAATGAGCAGCATAATCAGCAATAACACTGTGAATACCCAATAAAGGGAAACCCAGGGAAGAGTGACCGGAGTGATGTCCGCCAAAATATCAAGCAGGAAATTCTTTCCCGGCTGATAGACTCCCGGTGCCAGCGCATGTATTAACCAAGTATAAACCAAAGGACTGATAAACGATGCTACTCCAAACACAAACTGTGCCAATTCGGCTATGAATGCGTAGTTCTCTTCTCCACCGACAACACGCTGCAAAGGGTTAATTACGGTCTGCAACATGGCCATTCCCAAGCCGATAATAAAGGAAGACACCAGTAATATCGAATAAAACGAGAAACATGCAAACAAGACGGTTCCGATAAATGGCATAAGGAAACCGGTAAACAGCACCAGCTTTTCTCCATATTTATCTATCAATATGCCTGCCGGTATCGACATGATGGCATAAGCTAGGAAGAAGGAAGTCGGGATAAATCCCGCCATTGCCAGATCCTTCAGCTCAAAGTTATGGATAATGTCAGGAATTAACGGTCCGAGAATGTTTGTAATGAAGGAAATGGTAAACCAGAACATCATTATCAATGCCAGCATACCCCATTTCTTGTTATTTTTCATAATAATTCGTTTGTTTATAGAATTAGTGATGCTGCACCTATAAGACCGGCTTTATTGCCCAATCCGGCAGCCACAATCTTGGTATTCAGGGCACAGTCTGCTATTACGTGCTTTTTGACTACCGCCCTTATTTTCTCTAAATAGAAACTGCCAGATTCTGCAACACCTCCTCCTATCACAATCCGTTGGGGACTGAAGATATTGACGAAGCCGGCAATTCCTCTTCCCAAATGGTAAAAGTGCTCGTTCATGCACTCGACAGCCAGCGGGAAATCTTCATGATAGAGGCGAACAATCAATTCCCCGTTTATCTCCGTATCAAAACTCAAATTTTGCTCTTTTGCCAATATGCTAAAACGTCTTGTTAAGGCGGAAGTCGAAGCATAATGCTCCAAGCAACCGACCGCCCCGCAGGCACAATGCTCGCCGTTGGCAATCAACGGTACATGCCCCAACTCCGTACCCCGGTTAGCATATCCATTGAACAACTTGCCATCAATAATGACAGCTCCGCCGATACCGGTTCCCACAGTCAGAAACACCACATGGGTACAACCTCTTCCTGCACCGTATTTCGTTTCTCCCAGTCCCATCAGGTTGGCATCATTTCCAACAACTACCGGTAGACTCATCTGTTTCTCCATAAGGGAGGCTACATCTATATTTTCCCAGCCGATAATATTTTCCGCACCTCCCAGTACGATACGGTTTGTTTCATCTACAATTCCCGGCGTGCCAAGTCCTATGCCCAGTACGGTCCAGTTCAGTTTTGCAGCTTCATCTTTCAGTAAGGTGGCAGCCTTTATCAACTGTTCCATCACTTTTGCAGCCGAAACAGAAGCAAAAGAGGGTAATTTTCCCTCAAAGAAAGAATTACCCGCTTTATCTACCAAAGCATATTTTATAGATGTGCCACCTAAATCAATGCCAATTGCGTATCTCATAATTTATTACATCAAATAAGGAAACATTATGTTCTTTCCACCCATATAGGAGAGCTCCATGCCCATTGCTGGTCACGCTGGCGAACTCTGATATAGTAATAGTCCGTATCTCTTTCGGGTTCAGTGTCTTCCATATAATGTTCAACCATAAAGCAACTTTCCGGCATTGCGCGGTTGAATAGAATAGCTTCACTAAGCCATCCGATCATGAAATGGGAGCGGGAACCTTCCAGAAGTTCGCCCAGTGAATGTTCAAACTTCTTGCCGTTGAACTCTGCCGTAATCATACCGTCTTTAGGCATAGTGACATCCAGAATGACGGCCTGCATGGCGGGAGTGGTGGTGTTCGGATTCTTGGAGCTGTACATATCCAACTCCGTATCCTTGTCCGTAACAGACACAATACGGTTGACCTTTGTTTCAAACTCGGGTTCTCCCGGTTGCGGAGAGGTGAAGGCAGCGCCACGGAAGCAAGGTTCCACAGCATTGATAGTTCCTTTGCTGATAGATAGCTTTCCTTGCCAGTGTACGTACTGCTCTTCACGATTCCATCCAAATTCAATCTTTACCTTACAACGTACCATGTTTCCTTCCGGCATTTCGGGCAATAACGGACCACTTAAACGGGCTATGCATCTTCGATTCTTGACAATGTCTATATAATCGATGCAACTGCCGCCTTCCACATTCAAATAAATACGGCGACTGTTACCCCGTACCACGTCGCCCGGAAAAGCGTCGTTCAGACGAAAATCTATATTGATCTTATCACCGGTAGCGCAACAAACGTGACGGTTCTTCATGGCATCCCAAATCTTATCACGGGTCAATGACTCTGCCAGTATGCCTATACGCCCATCACCATAACTGCCCGGATATCCGGCGTGCTGGTCCGTAGAGCCCATAATACCGAATTTCTTACCTTGCTCCAATCCACATTGAATTGTACCTTCCCATTGGCGAGGCCCCATATCATGCAGATAATTATAATCGCCCTGATCGCTCTCTGCCAATCCATGGCGGGAATACATCTCTACGAACGGAGTCTGGTCTCCTTCCGTAAAGAAGTTCCAGTTATATCCGCGGTAGCCCGTCTGGTAACCCATGTGATGTGGAGTTATAAATACTTTATGTCCGCGGGCTTTTTGTTTCCAGTCTTCAATGGAGGTACATTCCACCAACGGTGCATCCAAGTCATAATTCAGGGCTACATGGTCGCCATGTTCCATGCTATGTGCCTCATAACCTACAAAGGCTAGAAATTCCCCTTCCTTATTGTACTCATTGGTCATGGCCACGTATTTCTCATAACCTCCCTCGCGCAAGCGCTTGAAAGCACCGGTATGATAATCAATCACCCACTTCAGGCGAGGATCATCTGCTCCGGGAATGTCAGGCCACATGGCATGTGGGGTGACAGATACAAAATCCAATTGTTCCTTGGCGGCTTCGAACGCAGAACGCATGTCGCCATGGCCGTAGGTTATGTTACAGTGGTTATGTAGATCTCCCCAGAAATATTTCAGATTACTGGCAGAGGGCATAATTTTCTTTCCTGCAACAGTTCCCTGCTGACATGCAGATAATAAACTGCCGGAAGCTGCCAATCCGATAAGGGACCAGCCTGTATTTTTTAAAAAATTTCTTCTATTCATGGTATTTTTTATAGATTATCTGTTTTTCATTAATCGTCTGTCGCCTTTGAACAGCTCATTTACTTTTTCATCTGGATCATCATCCTTATACTGCTTTTGGGTTTCTTTCAGTAGTGACATCAGTTCTGTCCGTTTGTCGGCATACTCCGATTTGTTAAATACATTATTTAATTCATTCGGATCATTCTTCAAATCGTACATTTCCCACTCGTCCACATCGTTATAGAAGTGAATCAATTTAAAATCAGCAGTACGAATGCCATAATGTCTTTTTACTGAATGCTCTGCTGGATACTCATAATAGTGGTAATAGGCAGCTTTTCTCCAGTCTGTCGGAGTTTTCCCTTCATTATCCAGAATAGGTTTGAGAGACTGTCCCTGAATATCCGCCGGTATATCTACCCCGGCAAAATCCAGCAATGTGGGAGCAAAATCCACATTCATGGCAATGGCACTTGATACACTGCCTGCCTTGATTGTTTTCGGATAGCGGATGATTAGTGGCATACGTTGGCATTCTTCATACATAAAGCGTTTGTCAAACCAGCCATGTTCGCCCAAAAAGAAACCTTGATCCGAAGTATAGATAATGATTGTATTGTCCAGTTCACCGGTTTTCTCCAAATAGCTGATCAGTCTCCCTATATTCTCGTCCACGGCTACGATAGTTGCCAGATAATCGCGCATATATTGCTGGTATTTCCAGCTGATCAGTTCTTTTCCCTTTAAATTACCATTACGATATTCTGAAATACGTTGTGCATATGCCGAGTCCCACTTATCCTGTACATCAGTCGGCATACGCTTGTAGACCTGATAGAGGCGATTCGTTGTATCCTTTAGCATTTCTTCACGGGTCAGCAGTTTCAGATCCCAGTCATTGGTCAATGTGTGTTCAATGGACATATCTTGTTCCCTGGCAGCAGAGCCTCTACCTTCGTATGTATCGAAAAGTGTGGCGGGTTCGGGGAATACGGTATTGTTAAACATCCCCAAGTGGCGGGGAGCGGGCATCCAGTTACGGTGTGGGGCTTTCTGATGATACATCATACAGAAAGGCTTGCTCTTATCTCTATGTTCCAGATATTCGATAGCCTTGTCTGTGATAATGTCAGTAGTATATCCCTGCTCTACAATCTGCTTTCCATTCTCGTTGAAGTCTGGATTATAATAGTCCCCTTGTTCATGTTGTCCGGTCAGGATACACCAATAGTCAAACCCCTGAGGCTCGGTAATCAAATGCCATTTGCCGACAATTGAAGTTTGGTAACCGGCAGCTTGTAACAATTTGGGAAAAGTCTGTTGGTTGCCATCGAAAGTGCTGGCATTGTCTGTGAATCCGTTGATGTGGCTGAATTTGCCCGTCAAGATACAAGCTCTTGACGGACCGGATAAAGCATTGACCGCATAACAATTATCCATACGAACACCTTCACTGGCAATCCGATCCATATTGGGAGTCTGAAGGAGACGTCCACCGTAACATGACATGGCTTGCGTTGTATGGTCGTCTGTCATCATAAAGATAATGTTCGGACGTTTTACCTCCTCTTTGGTCTTATTGGAGCTGCAAGCGGAGACTCCGATGGCAGTGAGAGGCAACAATAAATATGATAAGCGATTCATAATAAAAGTCTTCTTATAGTTTATACTCCAATTGACGTTTCTTTCCATCAACAGATATTTCTATTTTCACTCCATTCTCATCAAACTTCTTATTCAGGAATTTAGCCTTGAATGCAGGAAAAGAAGCTGCATTTTTCGAAGGATAGATAATGGTGATGTAACGTACAGCTTCCGAATCCTTTTTGTCCACATCAAAGGAAACCGAAGTACGGGGTACACGTACGCGATAAGCAGTGGAACGCCATCCCTCCTTTTCTCTCATCGAAGCTTTCTTTTCGGCAAAACATTGTAACTTCATATTGCTTGACCCGTCGTAAGCGGTGGTCAGAATATGACTTTTATCGTCTACATTTACAGTGCCTTCACATAAATGATAGTTAAGATTCACTGTTCCTTTTGCATCTCCCACAGCCTCATCGACAATGACAAAATAAGATTGGTCTACAAAGAAGACAGAACGTCTGTGCTTTAAGCCTTCATAATGAGGGTTCTCTGTTACTAGGATTTGTTCATTACCTTCGGGGTTCCAAAGCTTAGTAACAGATTGTGTGGTCTGTAAGTTTTTCTCATCCAGTGTCAGGGTATTATGAGAACTTGTCCGACGGAACCAGTTGCGAAGTTTCATCACTTCATCGTCACCGGCATAGACGTATGAGCCGCTATCCGGAAAGAGATTTCGGCCATTGAACCAGAGCTCAAAAGTTCCGTTATCCGGTTGACAGTGCCACTCACCTTTGGGACCGGCCTTTACCACCATTACAGTAGCATCTTGTTTCCAGCCGTTTCTGAAAGTAAAGAAGCCGGAAGTCAGGGCTCCATGAGAAAGATTGGGTAGGGGAGAACCTTCACGACCTTCAGTAGCATAATAACGGATCCAGTCGCAATCCGGAAACAGTTTGAGCCATTCCTGATAATTGCGGATTTCTGCTGGGCGGTCTCCTAATTTTGCATCACTGAAACAAGGATTACTGTAATCTGGGAAACAGATATTAGCGTAGAACTCAATCATATTTTTAACTGTATTCACGTATTCAGCAGGAAACTCCTGACGGAAACCATTGACGTCTGCCATACGTAGGGCCTTGCAAAAAATATTGATTGCCGCTAAATGATAATGGGGGTCCAGTTCATATTGGCCACCATCCGGATAAACTTGTTTTTTTATTTCACGGTTTAAAATGTTTATTCCACTTTCTCTCCATCCGGCTGCCTCTTTAAACTCGGGGAAAAATGCACCTGCATATACCATACGTTGTGCTTCGAACAACAGGTGGTTGCCTTGATCTGAGTAATTACCCAGAATGTGTAGTGCATGCCGGTGATAATTAATCAGGAATTCAGTCAGGAATTCCGGGGTGAAAGCCTTTGAGGGAATAAATAACAAAAATTGCAGAGTTTGATCCTGTAAACGGTTACTCACCTCCAAAGGACGCCATGCAAAACGTACATTTTCAGCATTCCCTTTTACTTCACCTGCACTGACAAGTTCGTATTCTTCTTTTTCTACGGTGGTCAGAGGATTCTTCTTAATCCAGTCCATATATTGATATGCCCATTCCTTGGCATATTTCTCATCCCCTGAGATTCTATATGCTTTTCCCATTGGGGTGAACCATTTGTGACGGTGTAACTGCCAGCGCAACTCATTGTCTTGTATCGGCCAATATTGCCAGTTGATATCTTTGCCATAATTATAGGAAGGCTGATATCCTTTGTGTACAAAAAATGTATGTTCCAAGGCATCATCAGCCCATTTTTGTTCTTCCTTGGATATTTTGATATTCTTCATATCGATATCGGGATGCCCTATACCGGTACGCTGGCGGTAATAATCCAATAAAGCTTGGGCTGCTTCGTCCCATTGTTGTTGAGCACATGCAGCTTTTACTTTTTCCAATCCCGGATAATCCAGATTCAGTAAATCAAAAGTTTCCTTTCGCAACTGCTGTGCTTCTGCACATAGGGAAACCAGTAGAAAAGTGAAACTAAGTATATAGTTTGTTATTTTCATGGTATATTAAATTCATTTAAAGCGATTTATAATCAAGTCCTTTTACCTGCATATATCGGGCTAAAGCTTCCAGATAATAATAATCGGCATAATTGATAGGTGTGTCAATTTCAGACCCATTAGGCAGTGAACCTGTAGAGTGCATCAGGATAAATCCCTGGTTAGTGCCGATCTTTGCCAGGTAAGCATCGGAAGAGAGAGACTTGAGTAGTTTCTCTGCATAATCAAAATAGACTTGTCCATCCTCTACAAGAGTACTGAGTTCTATCAAGGCAGAAGCTGTGACAGAAGCGGCGGATGCATCACGAGGTGTCTCCGGTGTATCCGGGGCATCATAGTCCCACAAAGGAATCGCATCGTCAGTCTTTACACGTGTCATGATTAATGCTGCAATATCTTTGGCTTGCTGCAAGAAAGCCGCATCTTTTGACTCGCGATAGCAGGATGTATATCCATATATTCCCCAGGCTTGTCCGCGTGCCCATGAAGAATCATCATTTTTCCCCTGATGTGTACATTTCATTTCTACGCTGCCATCGTTATTGTAGCTTACTACGTGGTAGGATGAATGATCGTTTCTGAAGTGGTTCTTCAATGTTGTTTCAGCATGTTTCAATGCGATTTCTTTATATTTGGGATCATTGGTAAGATGATTGACATAAAATAATAGATCCAGATTCATCATATTATCAATAATCACAGGGAAGTTCCACTTTCCGAAATCCCAGGAACGAATACAACCTATGTTCGAATCAAAACGGCCGCATAAATTATCAGCAGTTTGCACCAGTATCTGACGGATACTGTCAGCAGGGGCTAGACGATATGCATTACCATAACTGCAATTCATCATGAAGCCTATGTCGTGTGTACCTTTATAATCTTTCACCGGATGTAGATAATTCGTAAATTTTGCAGCACTCTTTTTCAAGTCTTCAATGCCGGTCAGTTGATACGCGTACCACAAGTTTCCGGGGAAAAAACCACTTGTCCAATCATAGATGGAACTGCAATATCTGCGGCTTCCCAGAGCATCTTTCACAGGCTTTACCCGTAAGGAGTCTTTGAAAGTTGCAGGATCTCTTTGTAATTGACTACAGAGAAAATCCATATCGTATCCCGTCCAGATGGAGCGGGGTAACAGGACTGAATCCCCTACATCGGCCACTGTTTTTTCCAGTTGTTGCACAGAAGTATCTATTGCATTTTTCAACCAGCCATAATCTTCCTTAGGTTGACTGGATGAGCAGCTGGAGAATCCTTGTAGTGTAACAACTGCGTAACAAAATAATAAAAATTTCTTCATAAATAATGTATATTCTATAGGTTATATCTGCTCAAATTATCGTCCTTGTGTACAAGGATGGAGAAAGTATAAACATAATTACAGTTCCTCCATTTCTCCATCCATTGTCAGTTCATACTCAGGAAATGGAATTACTCAAATCCCGGATTGTTTTCACCGTTCAAAGCTGCATTCGACTGAATTTCAGCCAATGGAATCGGATAAAGTTCATGCTTGCCCGTGGTAAAATTGTGGCCTGCTACGTAGTTGGATTTAGCCCATTTCACCGCATTCCAATCTTTACGTGCTGCATCCGTTATATATTCATCAGGTCCTGGAGTCCATGATTCCATATAGTTTTGGGCGGCTTTTAAAGATGCTTCCAGAATGCCCCAGCGCAGTAAGTCATATTTGCGTTGACCTTCGTAGCAAAGTTCAAAAGCACGTTCCCAATACAAGGCTGTACGGAATTTGCCGGCATCGTCACCATCCGGAATGAATGGTAAATCGTACAACTTCGGAGCCTTTAACAAGCTTGAATAATTAGCTGTACTTATAGGAGTAGCACCGGCACGGACACGAACATCATTCAATAATTTCCATGCTTCGGTTGTGTTACCGGTTTCGTTATAAGCTTCGGCTGCCATCAGAACTGCATCGGCATAACGCAACGGAGCATAATTGACACCCGTGTTATTGGGATCTACGAAGCCCGGAGCCATCCATTCTCTGCGCCATTTACCCGGATATCTATTTAGATTTTTGTTGATATCGGCAGAAGTATGCGATTTTTCCTGAATTTCTTTATTTTTGTTCCACTTAATAGCATAGTCCACGAAATTTACGTCACGGCGTATATCTTTTATGCTTCCATCCTCATTTGACTCATAGAAAGACTTCCAATATGGTAGTACTACAAAGAAGGCATTGGCACGTCCCATATAACTGCTTGTGCCGGGGTAACTTCCTGGAGCATCTACCAGTGGTCCGTTGTAAGTTGCCCATACACCAGCATTATCCTTCAAACCTTGGTTGGGTTCAAAAGCAATTTCCCAAAGAGACTCCTGATTGTCCAATGTCAGTTGAGAATAGTTTTTGAACAGTTGTTCATAACCGTTTGCATAAAAATTATGATAGCCTTCGGCCTTCAAAGCTTCCCATTCCTTAATCACTGCTTCAAAATATCCCTTTCGGGCAGTATCGTCCGGACGGGTTAACTGACGTGATGAACGGTTCAAGCTATAGCCGGCACGTTGCAAATAGACACGCATCAGTAAAGTACGGGCAGCGCCGCTACAAGGTATTTCAGAAGATGCCACTTCACGACCGGATTTCAAATGCGTTTTTGCATAGTTCAAATCTTCGATGATCTGGTCATAAATCAGCTCACGGGCGGTACGAGGCTTGGATGTATTACCAAAACCATTCGTATATTCCGTGCTGAACGGTACATCACCAAAGAATTTCACTAGGTCAAAAGCTATGTAGGCACGGAGGAATCGAGCTTGTCCGTTAATTTCCTGTAGATTTTTGTTTTCTGCAAAACCCGGCATTGCCTCAATGCTGGCAATAGCTACATTGGCACGGTCGAGAGCCTGATAAGCACATCTCCACACACTGGCAATCCATGTATTGGAAGCGTTGTACAAATAGTGAGATATATCACGACGGGTTCCGTCCGAACCGGTTCCACGTACCATGAACATATCGTCCGAACCAAAGAACGGCATGATATTTTGTCCATAATAGTCTGTAGTTTCAAGACAGTCGTAGATTCCGACTACGGCCATCTGGGCTTTTCCTTCTGTTACGAAATAAGTATCTTTCTCGTAGAATGAGCTGGGCTTTTCAGTTAGGTCACAGGAAGTAACCCCTACAAGCATCATTGCGCCAAGCGCATATATCATTTTGTTTTTCATTTTATTATTCCCTTTTTAAATTCTAATTAAAATGCTACGTTCACACCAAATACGAAAGAGCGGCTTCTGGGATAAGCACCGAAATCAACACCGGGAGTCAATGCGCTACTCATAGTAGATACTTCCGGGTCGAAACCGGTATAAGGAGTCCATGTAAACAGATTATTGCCTGTTGCATACAAACGTAGTTTGGTCAGACCGATCTTGTTTATTACTTTTTTGGGGAAGGTATACCCTAAAGTGATATTACTCAACTTCAAATAAGAAGCATCTTCAATAGCCCAGGAATGAATGTAGGTGTTGTTTGAACCATTATCACCGAAATGAGCTACTGTTTTGCCTTGGTTCACTGCTGCCAGTTCTTCAGGATTTGTAATCAGCTCGCCGCTGGCATTAATGGTCACCCAGCGATGAGCATCATCAGCTACCGATAAAACGTTTTTATTAGTAAGGGCAGTCTTAGTGTTGGTTAGCTTGGTAGCATTCAGTACTTCGGCGCCATAACTATAAGTAAAGAAAATACTCAAGTCGAAATCCTTCCAACTGAAAGTATTGTTAATACCTCCATAGAAATCAGGAAGGGCATTACCGATGATGGTTTTATCGCTTTCGGTAATTTGGTTGTCTTCGCTACCATCCACGTTCTTGAACTTCCAGTAACCTGGCTGGATATTCTTCTTGTCGCCATGATAAGGTACACCATCCTTCAATGTATAAGTTTGGGTTGTAGCATCGTAATTGAAGTCTTCCACCTGATACAACCCGTCAGTTACGTAACCGTAGAATTGTCCCAATGGTTGGTTTACCCCAATTTGATGGGACGCCCCTGCACCGCTATAACCGAAGTTAGCCAGATACAACTGTACATCTTCGCCTGTCAGTTTCTTTACCTTATTTTTGTTGTGGGAGAAAGTAACTGAAGTGTTCCAAGTAAAATCTTTGGATACGATGTTTGCCGTATTGATAGTCAAATCCACACCCGTATTTTGAGTTTCACCTGCGTTGATAACCATACTGGTGTAACCGGAAGAGTTAGGTAACTTGGCATTCAGTAGCAAGTTGCTACTGCGATTAATGTAGAATTCCGGAGAGAATGTGATACGCTGGTTCAAGAAACCAAAATCCATACCTATGTTGAATGTCTTGTTTGCCTCCCATTTCAGATCGGGATTAGGCACTTGGCGGGAAGCATAGCCGGCTTGTGCACCGTTGCCATTGGCAGCAGTAACGGAACTCATGAGAGCAAGACTTTGGTAACTGCCAATACGATTGTTACCTGCAAGACCGTAACCGATACGGAATTTTAAATCAGAAAAGACTCCTAAGTCTTTGATAAATGCCTCTTCGCCTAAACGCCACGCGGCCGAGAAAGCCGGGAAGTAACCCCACTTATTGTTCTTACCGAACTTGGAAGAGCCGTCAGCACGAACCGAAGCGGTAAAAAGATATCTATCCATCAAATTGTAGTTGATACGTCCGAAGAATGAGAGCAGTTTATCATCGTAGTTTTCACTGGAAGTGGGAACTCCCGGAACACCCAGTGAGAGGTCACCTAAACCGATTTCATCATTTGGGAACTGGCTGGCACTTGCAGAAAAGCTGCGTGACCATCTTTCCACATATTCATGTCCGGCAATGGCTGTAAAGTCATGAATTTTGTTTTTCCAAGAATAGGTCAATACATTAGAAGTCTGGAAACTGCTGTTTTCTAAATTAGTAATCGAACCTTGAATACTAGAACGCTTACCTGTAATAGACTCATCACCATAGAATACATCGTTACGACGGGTCTGATAACGCATACCTACTGTACTACGGAAAGACAGTCCTTTCAGCAACTTGATAGTAGCACCACCATTGGCCTGGAAAGTACGCCATTCCCTGTCGTTAAGTTCTTCTGCCGCTGAAATTAACGGATTCTGCATAACGTTGCCATTATCATCGGCTAATAGAGGATCTTCACCGTATAATAAATCTTCATCTACCCCCATAATACCTACTGTAGGACGATACTGTAAGATGTGTTGCATCTTGTTGAAGCGGTCGCCACCTTCCGATGTGCCCATACCTTCCACGCGCATTTGGTCGTAACTGATACGTGAATTTACAGTCAACCATTTGTTTATCTCATGGTTCATGTTGAATGAGATGTTATGCTTTTTGCTACCGCTGTACACCATAGCACCTTCTTCGTTATAGTATGAATAAGCCAGGCTGTAATTCATCTTCTCCGTCTTTCCGGATACGCCTACACGATAGTTCTGTGTAATAGCGTTACGCCCCAAGGTCTCATCTTGCCAATCGATACCCTTTCGACCATTATATATGGAAGCAAGATCACTGAACTTGCCATATCTTTCTTCCCATTTGGTCATACCATCGGCACCGGAATCTCCTGTACCCATTCTCCACAATGTACGTTCGTAATCTAATCTGACAAATTCACCGGCATTAAGCACATCCAGCTTGTTCGCAATCTTTTTAACACCCACATAGCTGTCGAAAGTTACCGTAGCTTTGCCACCTGATTTGCTACCATTCTTGGTTGTGATTACAACTACACCATTGGCACCACGAGCACCATAGATGGCAGTGGCTGAAGCATCCTTTAATACGTCGATGGTTTCAATTTCAGCGGGGTCAAGGGTTGACATACCGTCTTCACTAGGGAAGCCATCAATGATGTAAAGGGGCTCGTTGCTTTGAGTGATAGAGATACCTCCACGTACACGTACAGAAATGGAAGCACCCGGAGTACCTTCACTCTGTTGTACCATCACACCTGCCATACGTCCAGCCAAAGCCTGTGTAACATCACTTACAGGTACTTTAGAAAGTTCTTTGCTGCTAACTGAGGTTACCGATCCGGTCAAATCTCTACGAGGAACAGCGGCATATCCAATTACTACAACGTCTTCCAATAATACGGCGTCAGCTTGCAGGGTCACGTTTATTACACTTTGATTATTGACTTTCACTTCTTGCGAAGTCATACCTACGTAAGAGAAAACTAATACATCTTTAGATGCATCATTTACCTTTAGAGTATACTTACCGTCCAGATCGGTAACAGTTCCAACACCAGCAGCACCTTTAACGATGACACTGCCTCCAATCACTTCATATCCTTCGCTATCAAGTACTTTACCGGTTACTGTTAGACTTTGCGCGTATGTGATCATACTAACGAAAGCGAGGATAAACATTAAAAATAATTCTTTTAATTTATACATAATAAATAAATCTAAGGTTTAATTTTAGAATTTTACGAGGCAAACATACGACATGTGATAGAAAAGGTGTAAAAGCATTGTTTTTGATTCTCCCACTTTTACTCTTTTTCTATATTAATATTGTTCACCACACAGCATTTTTGTGTAAAAACAGCCTCACAAGTATCCTGAGACGATATGCTGTTTAATCAGTAAGTTTCTATATCTTGCTCTTATCATAGATAAAAATGTCCCTTTTCACAGGCTTTTATTTTAATGATCAGTAAGTTTTTGAGGTTGGATATATTATTCTGATAATGTTTCAAATTTATAGACTGTGGTTTGCCGGTAAGTATCTCCCGGAAACAAACTTGTAGTCGGGAATTGAGGAATATTGGGAGAATTTGGAAAATGTTGCATCTCAAGGCAAAAACCATAATATTCCCCATATATTCTTCCGCCATGTCCGGTAAGATAGTCCATATTTGAGTTGGGAATATAAAACTGCATACCCGGTTCTGTGGTGTATGCTTTTAAAACTCTACCGGATATAGGTTCTACCACGATTGCCGCCAATTCCGGAGAGTCGGAGGATTTATTCAGTTTATAATTGATATCATATCCTTTGCCCATTTTCTTTATCCGCATTTCTGCCGATAGAGCAGAAGTATAATCATATTCGGTTCCGGTTACGGACATTAGTTCACCGGTAGGGATACCTATGGAATCTGCCAAAGTTATGGAATCTGCCCGAATCATATATATATGGCTCAATACAGGAGCTTTGCATCCGGTCAGATTGAAGTAGCTGTGATTTGTGAAATTTACCACTGTTGGTTTGTCGGTCACAGCTGTATATTCTAAGATAATTTCATTATGATTAGTCAGTTTATAAGCTATCGAAATATCCAGATTTCCAGGAAAACCTCCTTCTTGGTGAGTACTTCTATATTTGAATACTACAATTGCCGTATCTTTTACTGTATAGAATGTATCTGTATCAAATATCTGACGATTGAATCCATGTGTTCCCCCATGAATAGAATGACCTTTATTATTTTTTTCCAAATGATATGTCTGTCCATTCAGACTGAATTCGGCATTTCTAATTCTATTGGCAAATCTTCCGATTGTAGCGCCGAATTTGGGATGCTTTCCTAGATAATTTTTTAGACTATCAAAGCCTAAAACAACATGTTCAAAGTTGCCCTGCTTATCAGGGACAGACACATCGGTCAAAGAAGCCGCATAATTCGTTACTTTGACAGACATCCCATTTTCATTTATCAATTTGAAAAATTCTATAGTCTTATCTCCATTCGAAATACTATTCTCCTTGGATATTGATAATTGACATAAATCTGTCTGCATGCATGATACAGATAATAATAAGATTGTTATCCAAAGTATGGTAATATGCACTTTCATAGCTATAAATATCATTTCTTTCCATATTCGGTCGGTAGGCAACCTATATACTTCTTAAAGCGCGCTGCAAAATAAGAAGGTGTATTGTAACCTACCATGAAGCTGATTTCAGCAACGGTATATTTCCCTTCCTTCAGCAACTGGCATGCCCGGTTGAATCGTATTTTATGAATAAAATCAATAGCAGACTTTCCAGTTATCGCTTTCAGTTTTAGATGGAGGTTGGAACGGCTCATGTTCATTTCACGTGCAAACTGTTCTGTTGAGAATTCTACATTATCCATATTCTTCTCAACGATGGCAATGGCTTTCCGTAGTAGCTCCTCATCCATAGTGTTGTTTGTAAGCTTTTCAGGTTCCACTTCCGTCATATTGGAATAATGTTCAAAAATGCGGTAACGTGTACGCAGCATATTCAGTATTTTGGCTTTCAATATTTCTATGGAAAATGGTTTAGCGATATAATCATCAGCACCTACATGTAAACCTTCCAATTGGTATTTCACGTCTACTTTTGCCGATAACATATAAACCGGTATATGGCAAGTACGTAAATTCTGTTTGACCTGTTTACACAATTTAACGCCATCCATGACAGGCATCATTACGTCTGTGATAATAATGTCAACCTCCTGTTCTTTCAATATGTTTAATGCCTTTTTCCCATTTTCTGCTTCCAGCAGGCAGAATAAGGGAGACAACCCATTTACTAGGTATTGTCTTAATTCTTTGTTATCCTCTACTATCAGAATGGTTCCGCGCTTACTCTTTTCTGCATCTATGATATCTTCTTCGTTTTCTTTTTCTTCGTCGCCGATGTAGATATCGTGTGCATTGGTAGAATATACACGCTGCTCCTCTGTATCTCCTTTTCCACCTTGTAATTCTTCCTGTTTATAAACCGATTCATCTTGGGGAAGATAAATGGAAAATGTAGCACCTTTACCTACTTCGCTTTGTAAGACAATCCGCCCGTGATGTAACTCAACCAATCTTTGGACCAACGAAAGACCAATGCCGCTGCCTTCGCATCCGTTTTCCACTTGATAGAAACGCTCGAAAATCTTTTTTTGCTTTTCTTTCGGAATACCAATACCGGTATCAACCACCTGCAATATTAGGTTATTGTCCTCTTTACAAAGTTTCACTGTTATACTTTCACCTACTTCGGTATATTTGAAAGCATTTGAGAGCAGATTATTGACTATCAGATCTAGATAATTTTCATCAAACAACATTTTCTCATCTTGTAGTTCCGTATAGAAATTATAGTCTATATCCTTCCTTTTTGCAAGGCTTTCATAATTGATAAAACAGTTCAGTACCCTTTTATAGGCGTTGGAGTATGTAGGCCTGAGTTCAAAAATACCTAATTCCGCCCGCCTGTAGTCCATCAGTTGATTAACCAGATGGAGCAGTCGGTTGGTATTTCGCTGGATATATTGTAGTTGTGCCTGTTCCCAATGTCCATTGATGTGATTGATAAGTTCTTGTAAGGGGGCAACGATTAATGTGAGCGGAGTGCGCAATTCATGTGAGATGTTGACATAAAAGCGGATTTTCATTTGGCTGATTTCTTCCTGCTTCTCTTTGTCCAATCTTTCCATCTGGATTTCAGCCTGCATACTTTTACGTAACCAGAAAAAACGGACAATGCCTGCTACTAGCAAAATGAAAGACAGCGCAAATAGAGTAAGTGCCCACCAGGTGCAATACCAGACTGGCAATATACGGATATGAAGTGTGGCAGGTTCTTCATTCCACTTGCCGTCATTATTCGCTGCTTTTATATGGAAAGTATAATTACCCGCTGGCAGGTTGGAATATGAAACAGGACTGATGTCATTTTGTTTATACCACTCATCATTATATCCCTCTAATTTGTAGGCGAAAGTATTATGTTTTCCGGCAATATAATTGGATACGACAAAGGAGATCGCAAATGAATTCTGGGAAGATGATAGAATTATATGGTCCGTATATTCAATGCTTTCATTTAAAATGCCGGTCTCATCGTCCGGCAATACCTCCTTGTTGAAAACAAACAGTTTATTTATGACTGGCTTAGGAGCATAAGGGTTATCTATCAATGTCTCTGGACGGAATGACGTAATGCCACTGACACCACCAAACAGCATGTAACCATTCTCTTTTCGGCAATAAGAACCTGCATTAAATTGATTCCCTTGTAATCCATCCATGATTGTAAAATTACGGAATTTTCCGTTTTCCGGGTTCATACAACTCAAACCTTGATTGGTGCTTATCCATAAGCGTCCATAGGCATCTTCCAGAATTCCATAGATAACATTACTTGGCAGGCCATCTGCTGTTGTATATTGCAACAACTTTTCATCTCCTTCTTTTAAAGCGAAAAGTCCGTTACGTGTGCCGACCCACACATAGCCTGAAGTAGATTCATAAAAACAATTTGCAAACGCCTGTTTCAGTATAGGTGATATGTGAAAATCCGTATTACTTTGTAAGGAGTTATCAATCTGATTAAATACCGAGATACCCATTTCACCTCCTATCCATAAACGCTTTTTGGAGTCACGAAACAGCAGGCGATTGTATTGCTGTACTTCATGTCTGTCTTTATTTTTATCAATAATCCTAAAACGGCGAGTCTTTATATCAAAATGCAGTAGATATTCCAGTGAAACGACCCAAAGACCTCCGTTCTCGTCAGAGATAATGGAGTAAATATTATTACTTGGTATATTGCTGTTCTGGCGATTATAGTACTCTACATTTCCGGACTTTCTATCCAGCACCATCATTCCTCCTGCATGGGCTCCTACATATACTTTATCGTGCAGTTCGTCTACATATACAGTTTTGATATCCTTAAAAGGGACATCGAGTGTGCCTGAATTGAACAAATAGCTTTTATATATTTGTGATTTGTTATCATAGAAATTCAGACCACCATCGCTCGTTCCAATCCATAAATTATGTTCATTATCTTCTACGATACAACTGACAACGTTATCACTGAGCGAATTTAAGAAGGGAATATGCTTGATACACTGAAAACGATTGCATAAAGGATGGTAGTAATTCAGTCCGCCCCAATAAGTACCCAACCACATACCGCCTTGCGAATCTTTAAAAATACTCCGGACTGAGTTCTGAGATAGGCTGCCTTCCTGTATCTCCGAGCTTTTAAGTGAAGAAAAACTGTCCGTTCCTTCTTTATAAATGTTCAATCCGCTATAGGTTCCCACCCATAGGCGATTTTCAGTATCCAGTGCCAGAGAACGTACATAGTTTGAATTCAGACCGGATTTTCCATCTTCATAACGATAGTTCTTCAGAACTTTCGATTTAGTATCATACATGTACAAACCATCTCCCTCAGTTGCCATCCATACTTGGTTGAACATCTGGCATAAGATGGCATGTACTCGTACATAATTAGGCATATCTACTAATTTATCCAAAATGCCGTTTGACAAGGTATAGGTATAAACTCCATTTTCGGCACCAATATAGATAAGGTCTCCCTGACGTACCAGAACTGTAGGTCTTAACATATGCAGGGTAGCGGGCAAAGTGTCATTTAGAAAGCATCCTCTTTTGGCGTCAAAGAGCAGAACTCCTTCCGCAGTGCCCAGCATCAGCCAGTCTTCTTTTATTGGAGCTATGCTGGTGACGGCTACATTCATACCTCTTTTCTTATAATAATAATTGGAGAAAGCATCCTTGTAACGGTTGTAAAGCGACAAACCCTCACGGGTTCCCACCCATATCCTGTCGGAATCATCAACGGCAATGCAACGGGATATATCACTGGCAATGCTGTTAGGATTCATATATTGATGGCGATAAACTGTAAAATTGTAGCCATCGTACTTATTTACACCATCATATGTTGCAAACCATAAGTTTCCGCCTTTATCCTGATTAATTGCAAAAATTGTACTATGTGATAATCCATCTACTAAACCGATATGGGTGAAATGGATATTCTCGATAATGCTGGCGTTCAATATATAAGGTAATAAGCTTCCTATAAGCGCTAACAAAAAATATTGTATTTTCATAGTCATAATTATAGTCTGTTACAGAGCAAACGAATAAAATACTAGCGAAAACTGATATTGATATGGATTTTCTTATCCATTTTATCTGGTAGTACCTGTAAAGGTATAAAAGAGAATCCCGGAACCGGATTAAAAATTCTTTGATCATCGTCCGTAAAAGCAATCTCCATATCTCCCGATTCACAAGTGATACATACTACTCCTTTATTTTTTCTTATGTATACTTCATGGGAAGAGAATTCAATATTTTCCTCAGGTGAGGCAATGACGGGTAACATAAGTCGGATCGGTTCATTACAATGCTCCAGATGTATGCTGACCCCTTGTTCTGAATATGTATAATTCATTGTCATAGCTACTTCTCCCTGCAGCGGAGCTTGTTGGTTGATATCAACCAGATGGGTATGTACGGTAAATGTGCAAGCTTCCTCTCTTTCATGGTAGGTAATGCTTGTATTTAAATCATCTAGATTGCTATATGCAACTCCATTTTGTATTAATTCGATTCGAGGAGTACCGCCTGTCAGATACTTGCGGGTATTGCTCTGCATATTGGGAGCCTCAATCAGTTTATATTGATTCATAGTTGCGGCAAAAACGGGTCCAGCTTGCGCATGCCACAACAACGAGAGAGCACCTCCCATAGGATGTGTTCCTTTTACCTTATATTCTGCATCATATCCGGTGAACGTAGAACGCCACGAACCGTAGGATAGAAGCCATGTATGGATATCTTTAAAATACTTTGTGCCGTAAGTAATATCTCGCGGCAGTTTTCCGGAAGCGGCAGTTTTCACGGGAGGCAATTCGAGAAAGGATGCCAATGCTTTGGCATGCCCGAAGGTGTGATGGATACAAGGGGGAATGCCGGAAGCAAAGTAATGCATGCCACCATAAAGAAGCCCGTTATGAGTGGCTTTTTTCAATAGTTGGATATTCCGTTGAATGGCCTCTAAATATTCCGGATGACGGGCTGCTAATTTATAGTAGCCTCCCATAAAACCGTCGCTGGTACGTCCTCCCCAATAGGTCCATTTAAAGTTCCTTGTTCCCCAACTATTGTCCCAGGCCCCATCGGGTAGCATAAATTCCAAATGGGTATTCATGGAGCACTCTACGAGTGATAACAGTTCCTTATCATTGGCCATCGCAGCATAATATGCCATGTTCGGCAAGGATTCTTCCACATTGTAAAGTAAGTCAGTCGGGAAACAGCCGTTTCTGGTTGCGGAGTTAATATTCGGTCCTTCGCCGTATAGAAAGCATTCATTTTTCGTAAAGTAACTTTTTAGATCGGCTGCTATTTCTTGGGCTTCTTTCTTAAAGTCGGGACGGTTACATAATTCGCCAATAGCATACAAGGCGTAGGTTGCCGACGCAGAATAGTTTATATTCATATTTCGCATACCTTCGCGTTTACGGCTATAAATAAATGGATTATTTATCATGAATTCACCAGCTTGCAGTAATTGTTGTTTCCAGTGATTGCGGGTTGAGTCATCCAATAAATGACCATGATAATGTAAAGCCTCATAAAGAGCTATGGAAGCAAAGACTGTCGTACCGTTCCAATCCGAAACATGTACATCGTTCATCCAAGAACCGTCTGGACGATGCACGTTCTCCATCCAGGCCATCAGGCGTTTGGCACCGTGCAAGTATTTATTATTTCCGGTTTTTTCTGCCAGATACATTAGAGGAAGTACGGCATCACCTATACGTCCATGCATACGGGCACATGCAGGGCACAGAATACCACCGTTAAGCGCAGGGTTCGGATTATTACATTGATATGTCGAAAAGGTATCCATCCATTCCGTCAATAATTTGTCTGCTTCACTACGCAAAGCATCATCAAATGGATTTTCATTTATATTCCGTATTTGTCCTGATAAGAATGATGCATATAACAACATCATAATAATAAACAAGTTTTTCATTTTCTTCATATTAGATTTTAAAACTCAAAAATACAGCTTTATGGCTAATAACTATTGCTTTTTTCTCTAATATTTGTATATAGATGTCTATGGGTGTCCGTAATATTGTTGAATTGGTATTAATATTGTTGAAAAGTTGTTTTCTGAAACAATATTAGCAGACTTTTAAACATAAAAATACGTCTGTCAAGTTCGAACGCCCTACTTTAGCAGCAGAAAATAAATATTCCTTAAACTTTAGTAGTATATGAAACACTTACCCTTATTAATGTATACCACTTTTTGTGGATTGTACTCCATGCAGACAGAAGCAGCAGACAAAAAAGGTGAAAGACCCAATATTCTTTGGCTCACTTTTGAAGATACCAGTGCTTATGAGTTCGGTTGTTACGGTAATAAGGGAGTACATACTCCCAATGCAGACAGTCTTGCTGCTCGTGGTATACAATTTATGAATGCCTGGTCTGTTGCTCCTCAAAGTTCGGCAGCCCGTTCATCGCTCATTACTGGATGCTATTCAAGCACTTACGGAATGGATATTCATCCTGTTCCTTACGATACACCTGCTGATATATTCTTTCCACAACGGTTGCGCGAAGCTGGCTATTATTGCACAAACAATAGCAAAACACATTACAATTCTACCACTGACAACAAAAGTTGCTGGGACGAGTGTAATAACAAAGCCTCTTACAACAGTCCTAAGCGCCGGAAAGACCAGCCTTTTTTTGCTGTATTCAATACTGTAACTTCGCATATGGGACGTATCCGCACTTTTCATACTGACGGGCGGAGAGATTATACTCAAGAGGGTATTTACCCGGCATTGCTTTCATTACCCTCTTACGTTCCCGATCTTCCAGAAGTGCGTTCCGATTATGCTGGTCATCTCGAAGCGGTGCAGGACGTGGATACCTGGCTAGGATTTTTCATGAAAGATTTGAAAGAGAAAGGACTGGATGAAAATACGATTATATTCTTTTTCAGTGATCATGGTGGTTGCATTCCACGCGGAAAGGGATATTTGTATGAAAGTGGGTTGAGAGTACCTCTGATTGTGTACTTCCCGCCCAAATGGCAGCATTTGGCCAACAATGCCACAGGCAAGGAATACAGTTTAGTCAACTTTACGGATTTAGGCCCTACCGTACTTAGTCTTTCAGATATAAAACCTCCCAAACATATGCAAGGAAGAGCCCTGTACGGTAAATTCGCAAGCAGAGAAAAGCGAACAATGCAGTTTGCATTGGCAGCTAACCAATTACATCACTTTATGCCGGTACGTGCTGTTACCGATGGACACTTCAAGTACATTCGCAGTTATATTCCTTATCGTCAGTTTGCTTTGCGCAATTATTACCAATGGGGAATGCCTTCCAATAAAGCATGGGACAAACTGGTGTTGGGGGGACACAATACCAATCCGGATTGGAAACAGACTTTCGAGGCTCATCCAGCGGAAATGTTGTTCGATCTTGAAAAAGATCCGGATGAATTGCATGACTTATCCACATCTCCCGAATATGTGGAAACCTTGTTCAAAATGCGTCAAGCACTATCCGAGCATATCCGTACTACTGGCGACTTGGGATTTTTCCTTCCAGATTCACGCACTGGACACATACTTTATGAAAAAGTGCGCAAGGAGAAATATCCTTTGGACGAACTTTATACACTTGTGGAAACTGCGGGAACGGCAACTGTAACTTCCCTCCCTATGCTGGAGGAAGCACTTTCCAGTCCCTTGCCTGAGATAAGATTTTGGGGAGTGGTGGGGTATGCAAAACTCGCTAGAGAAAAACAAATCAAGACTGCTCCACAAACTTTGCTGAAACTTTTGCAAGATGATAATCCTTATATAGCTTCCGAAGCAGCTTATGCTGTTGCTTATATGGACAAAGCTCAAGAAGGTATTGCACGCCTTGTTACTCCGGTTCAAGAAAAAGATAGAAAAATAGGATATTCTTCTTTGGAATGTCTATCTTTAGATCCCGAAATGCGTGACTATATCCGGCCGTTTCTGCCCGAACTGAGAAAAGCCGCTGAAACCTTGCCGCGTCTTGAAAACGAAGATGCGGGGCTTATGGCGCGTGGCATCCTTGTAAATCTGGGTGAAATGGATATTAAAGATTTGCATGGCTCTGAAGCGTACAAGAAGGGCTTGAAGCTGAATTATGGTCGCAGGCCAATGGTACCTCTGCCGAATTAAAAGTGAATTTATGCACAATGTCATCAAGCCAATTAACAAAATATCAATAGAGAATGAGAACAATCGCATTAATCACCCTCTGCCTGCTTCCTTTGACAGCGGTAAGTCCGGTCCGTGCACAGTCAGATAACTTAACACCCCTGAAAGAACGTGTAAATGTGCAGGCCGATTCGGTTCGTGCAAACCAGATTATTGATGACCGTTGGGTAGCCGTCGGTACCAATAAACCCCATACCATTCAATTGGATTACTCCCGGCCTTTCGAGAACAAGCCTTCTTACCGTTTCGAATTGAAACAGGAAGACAATACTTTGGAAGGCTACGCCAAAGGAGAAACCAAAGGTCGTGCTGAACTTTGCTATTGCTATGCTGTGGCCAATGACTTTCGTAATTATCCGGCCAATGAATACTCCAATGCACAAAAGATGAAGACTGTATATCATTACGGTAAAGGAAGTTGCCCGCAAGGTTCATCCATGAGCTATACATTTTCCGTTTATATTCCGCGGGCTTTGGACAAAGATGTATCCACTATTTTTGCACAATGGCATGGTATGCCGAGCCGTACACTCGTTTCCGATCCTAACGGTAAAGTGATGAAACTTAGTGTTGAAGAGTTTCTTGAACTGGAAAAAAAGATGATTTTCAAGAAGAATATAGCCCATGATAAAATAGCCAGAATCAATGCTAAAGGAGATACTGTCTACAAAGCCGGAAATCCTAATGGTTGGCTGATTGAACAAGGCGGATATCCTCCTCTTGCTTTCGGTTTCTCGCAAGGGTATTTCTACATCAAAGCCAATTCGGACCGTAAATGGTTGACTGACAAAACCGACCGTTGCAATGCCAATCCGGATAAAGCAGAGATTATGCGTCCCGTGACTTCCACTTATAAAACTTCTACAATAGCTTATAAGATGCCGTTCAAGTCTTTCCCGAAAGAGTGTTGGGTAACTTTCCGAGTGAATATAGACTGGACTCTATATGGAAAGGAACAAGAAACTATTCTTAGACCTGGGTTTTTGGATGTGACTATGTCTTACCAGCAAGAAGGTAAAGAACGAAAGAAACATATTGTGAATAACGAAGAGATTCTAATCGGACGCAATGACGAAGAAGGATATTACTTTAAATTTGGTATATACCGTGTTGGAAATAGTACTATTCCAGTTGCTTATAATTTGGCTGGTTATGAAGAATGTGAAAAAACTCAGAGAAATAGGGGGCTCTGAATGATAGTAGAATACGAAGACTAAATAAAACCTTTGCTACTTTCTGCCAACTCCCAAACTTTTTCGTACTTTTGCCCGTTCAAATTATAGAGGTTGGAAGTCATTCCGATCATTCAGTTGTAAATCGTTTAACTGTAAATAATCAAATGTTGACAAAAGTAATAGAGCAGGCCAAAATAGATCGTTTCGCTAGATGGATGGGGCATGCAGAAAGAATTGTAATTGTAGCCCATGTAGCGCCGGATGGCGATGCCATAGGTTCTTCATTGGGATTGTGGCACTTTCTGAATTCACAAGATAAAACGGTAAATGTCATTGTGCCGAATGCTTTCCCCGACTTTCTGCGATGGATGCCGGGTAGCAAAGATGTATTACTCTATGACCGCTACAAAGAATTTGCCGATAAACTGATTGCTGAGGCTGAAATAATCTGTTGTCTGGATTTTAATGCATTGAGTCGTATTGATGCAATGGCGGATGCAATAAAGGCAGCAAAAGGGAAGAAGATTTTGGTAGACCATCATCTGTATCCCGAAGATTTTTGTGATATCACAATCTCACATCCTAATATTTCTTCTACTTCGGAGCTTGTATTCCGCTTGATATGCCGCATGGGGTATTTTAATGAAATAACCAAAGAAGGAGCAGAGTGCATCTATACCGGTATGATGACCGATACAGGTGGATTTACTTATAACTCCAATAATCGGGAGATTTATTTTATCATCAGTGAATTACTTTCCAAGGGTATCGATAAGGATGATATTTACCGGAAAGTTTATAATACTTACTCTGAAAGTCGCTTGCGACTGATGGGATATGTGCTTTCAAATATGCAGGTTTATCCCGATTATCATTCTGCCTTGATCTCGTTGACAAAAAATGAGCAGGGACGTTTCAATTATATCCGGGGAGACAGCGAGGGGTTTGTAAATATTCCTTTGAGTATAAAAGACGTGGTTTTTTCTTGCTTCCTGCGTGAAGACACGGAAAAGCCGATGATTAAGGTTTCATTGCGTTCTGTGGGTACATTTCCTTGCAATCAATTAGCTGCTGAATTCTTCAATGGAGGCGGACATCTGAATGCTTCCGGTGGTGAATTTTATGGTACGCTGGAGGAAGCAAAGAAAGTCCTGGAACGTGCTTTAGAGAAATTTAAGCCTTTATTGAATGCGAAAGGATAAAAAAAGAGGGGCACAAAGGTTAAAAGATACGAACTTTCCTCGTAGAGCTTTCAACTTTCAACGAAATCGAATACTTTTGTACGGAATTACTAAATAACAGATAATGAAGAAACTTACATTATTCTTTTTGTCTTTGCTGGTATGTGGTCTGGCTTTTCAGGCTTGTGATAACACCAAGACTTATGCAGAAATGCTGGAGGAAGAAAAAGAGGCCATTAAAGCATTTATAAAAGACAATAATATTAAGGTTATATCCCAAACAGAGTTTTACAGAAACGACTCGATTACGGATACGCTTAAAAATGAATATGTGCAACTCGCCAGCGGTGTATATATGCAAATACGGGATAAAGGCTCTAAAAATCCTGCCGATACAGTAAAAGCGAACGACCAGATCTTGGTACGTTTCATGGAATACGGCCTTATTCAAGGAGATACGACAATGTCTAACTTAGGATTTGCCGAAGTAGTGGATGAATTTAATTACCGGGTAACGAGTTCTTCCATTGCTGGTCAGTTTACGCAAGGATTGATGCTTTCTTATTACCAAACGACTGCTGTTCCTGCCGGTTGGTTAGTACCACTGGCTTATGTACGCGACATGGCACACGTCAGACTGATCGTTCCTTCAAAGATGGGACACAATACAGCTATGCAGTCCGTATACCCTTATTACTATGATATCCGTAAATACCAAATCTATAGGTAATTATAGTATATAACCAACAATCTTTAAATCATTAACCTAATGACTCTAATCAAATCTATCTCTGGAATCCGCGGAACTATTGGCGGAGGAGCGGGTGTGGGCTTGAATCCGCTTGACATTGTGAAATTCACATCAGCGTATGCCACACTTATTCGCAAAACGTGCACGGTAAAAAGCAACAAAATTGTAGTAGGACGCGACGCCCGTATTTCGGGTGAAATGGTAAAGAATGTAGTAGTAGGTACCCTGATGGGCATGGGATGGGATGTAGTGGACATCGATCTGGCTTCTACACCGACCACCGAATTGGCCGTAACTATGGAAGGCGCCAGTGGTGGTATTATCCTGACTGCTTCGCACAATCCGAAACAATGGAATGCCCTGAAATTGCTGAATGAACGCGGCGAATTTCTGAATGCTGCCGAAGGTAACGAAGTACTTCGCATTGCCGAGGCTGAAGAATTTGACTTTGCTGATGTAGATCATCTGGGATCATATCGCAAGGATCTGACTTACAATCAAAAACATATAGACAGTGTGTTGGCGCTTAGTCTGGTGGATGTAGAAGCTATCAGAAAGGCGAACTTCCGCGTGGCTATTGATTGTGTGAACTCTGTGGGTGGTATTATTCTGCCTGAGTTACTGGAACAACTGGGTGTACAACATGTAGAGAAGCTTTACTGCGAACCGACCGGTGATTTCCAACATAATCCTGAACCGCTTGAAAAGAATCTGGGGGACATTATGAACCTGATGAAAGGTGGCAAGGCTGATGTAGCTTTCGTAGTTGACCCTGACGTAGACCGCTTGGCAATGATTTGCGAAGATGGAAAAATGTATGGCGAAGAATATACGCTGGTGAGCGTAGCCGATTATGTGTTGAAACATACTCCGGGTAATACAGTTTCTAACCTGAGTTCTACACGTGCTTTGCGTGATGTAACCCGTAAGTATGGCAAGGAATATTTTGCTTCTGCCGTAGGCGAAGTAAACGTTACTACTAAAATGAAAGAAGTGGGTGCCGTGATCGGTGGTGAAGGCAATGGTGGAGTTATTTATCCGGAAAGTCACTACGGACGTGATGCGCTGGTTGGTATTGCCTTGTTCCTGAGCCATCTGGCACATGAGGGCAAGAAGGTGAGCGAGCTTCGTGCAACTTATCCTGCTTATTTCATGGCAAAGAATCGCGTAGATCTGACTCCTGAAACAGATGTGGATGCTATTCTGGCTAAGGTGAAAGAACTTTATAAGGATGAAGAAATCAATGATATCGATGGTGTGAAAATAGACTTTGCCGATAAGTGGGTACACTTGCGTAAAAGTAACACCGAGCCGATTATCCGCGTGTATAGTGAAGCGTCTACAGCAGAAGCGGCAGAAGAAATTGGTCAGAAGATAATGAAGGTGATTGAAGATCTGGCAAAGTAAAAGTTGTCAAGAGCAGATTTATAAATATTTAGTAAATGGGAGGCCTCGGCTTCCCATTTCTGTTTTCGAAACAGACGGTCTGTTTACTTCAAACGCATGGTTTGTTTGCCTTGGACAGACGGTCTGTTTGCCTCAGATGGATCATCTGTTTCGCTGGGGTGAGTAACTGAAATGCCACATGTCTCTGGGGTAAATGCCAGCCATTTTACTTGTTGAAGTGTGGCGTCGAGGTTGCTGACCTGTGGCATTAGGGGAGTTGACCTGTGGCATTGGGGGCGGAATGATGGGCAGGCAAATAAAAAAACGGAGAAACAATGCTTCTCCGTTTATGCTAATTTAAAATTGAAGTAGATTTAAAAACACAATACAAATATACAACATCAAGAAAGCGATGTCAAGTGTTTCGGTACTTTTATTTTAGTGAAAGTACTTTTTCAATCTCTCCTTCAAAGTTAGGGGTGAATATGCCTTTCCCCAGATTCTCTTTAATTTCTTCTATGGCCCAGAATCGTCCGCCGTCCAGTTCGTCACTGGGAGTGATCTCACCGTCATATACGGTTTTGTGTACAAAGACGAGTTCCTTCTCACGTGCGGATTCAAAGACATAATGAGTGACGGTTTCAGGAGTAAAGTCAGTAATACCCAGTTCTTCGCGTACTTCGCGCTTTAGAGCCATCTCTACACTTTCACCCAAGTCTACATGTCCTCCTACGGAAGTATCCCACTTTCCCGGCTGGATATCTTTCCATTCGGGACGTTTCTGCATATACAGTTCGCCTTTGGAATTAAAAACGTGAAGGTGAATGACCGGGTGCAAGAGTTTGCTACCATTATGGCATTCGCCACGTGTAGCGGCACCTGTGATATTTCCCTGTTCGTCGACGATAGGAAACATTTCTTGGTTATTATCGCTGTTCATAATTTTACGGTATTAATAATGAAGAATCTCCATAACTCAGAAAACGGAAGTCATGGCCTAATGCGAAGTCATATATCTTTCGCCAGTTACCTTTTACAAAAGCCGAGACAAGCAATAGCAATGTACTTTGCGGTTGATGGAAATTAGTGACCATGGCACATACAATCTTGTAGTCGTATCCCGGTGCGATAATGATCTGCGTGCTGGTGTGCAGGGTTTCCATCTTGTGATGGTTCAGATAGTCGAGTATAGCTTGCAGGGCTTTTACAGATGTGATATTTGCAGCTTCTTCAGCTGTTTCATAAGGTTGCCATTGGCGGACGTGAAGTTCTTCTTCTGTGGCATCCGGATTTTTCAGTAGAGTAACGCCGATATGGTAAAGGCTTTCCAGTGTTCTTACCGAAGTAGTACCTACTGCAATTGCTTTTCCATCGTGTGCTATCAGCTTTTCAATGGTTCCGCGTGACACGGAAATATATTCCGTATGCATTTCGTGCCCTTCAATCTCTTCACTTTTAACGGGTTTGAAAGTACCTGCACCTACGTGCAATGTCAGTTCTTCGAGATCAATACCTTTTTCTTTCAGAGTATCCAGTATACGGGGGGTAAAGTGTAGTCCGGCAGTAGGAGCAGCTACGGAGCCTTTTATTTTAGAATAAACAGTCTGATAGGTTTCCTTGTCACTTTCCTGAGTATCCCGGTTCAGGTATGGCGGAATAGGGAGTTCTCCGAATACTTCAAGAATATCAGCAAAAGTAATCTCCGGATTATCCCAACGGAAATCAACCCAATGGCTGGTGCCATGACATTCACCACGAGTGGCAGTCAGAGTTATCGGTTGCCCTTTTACGGTCATTTCCCGTTTTAGCGTGCCTTCTTTCCATTTCTTCAGATTACCGATCATGCAGAGCCAGGCAGCGTGTTCGGTTTGCTGGAAATTGAGAACATAGTCGTTTGGCTCAATGGGTTCCAGGCAAAATACTTCAATCAGAGCACCGGTATCTTTGCGGAAGTGCAGTCGTGCCTGTATCACTTTCGTATTATTGAATATCATCAGACTTCCGGCCGGCAGGTAGGATGGAAGTGAAGTGAAGTGATCTTCCGAAACTTCGCCGTGACGGTAGACTAGGAGTTTGGACTGATCGCGCACCGGCAGAGGAAATTTGGCAATGCGCTCATCCGGTAATGGATAATTGAATTCGCTGATACGGATATGTTTTGGATCTTCTTTCATGATAAACTTCTTTACGGGCTGCAAAGGTACGGATATTTATCGTCTTTTTTCTATCTTTTTTTATTGAGTTACCGTATCTTTGTAGAACGATTGTTTGTTTAAGCAACTCCAATCATAAATTGTAAATAGCTAAATTGTAAATGATATGATGAAAATTGGTGATAAAGTACGTTTCCTCAATGAAATCGGCGGAGGAATCGTGAAAGGATTCAGGGGGAAAGATATTGTATTGGTGGAAGATGCCGATGGCTTTGATATTCCGATGCCCATGCGTGAGTGCGTAGTAATTGATACGGATGATTATAATATGACCCGGCCGGTGACGAAGGCAGCTCCGAAGAAAGCGGAGGAGAAGCAGGTACGTTCTTCTATTTCTTATCCGGTTCAGGAAAATAGTGAAGTGCAGCACTTGTCCAAACCGCAGGTATCTGTTTACCGTCAGCCAGAAATGCGTGGTGGAGATATTCTGAATGTTTTTCTGGCTTTTGTACCGGAAGATATTAAGGCTGTTAGCACTACTCCTTTCGAATCTTATCTGGTGAATGATAGTAATTACTATCTGTATTATACCTACCTCTGCGCAGAAGGAAAAGCATGGAATGTCCGTTCCAATGGAATAGTGGAGCCGAATACGAAGTTGCTGTTGGAGGAATTTGAGAAGGTGGAACTGAATGACCGTGAACATGTTGCAGTACAGTTCATTGCTTTTAAAGAGGATCGTTCTTTTGCTTTGAAGCCGGCAGTCAGTGTGGAACTTCGCATAGATACGGTGAAGTTTTATAAGCTACACACATTCCAGGAATCAGAATTCTTTGAGACACCTGCACTGATTTATGATATAGTGAAAGATGATGTTCCTACTAAACAAGTGTATGTATCAGCAGAAGAATTACAATCTGCTTTGCTGCAAAAGAAAACTGAAGATAAACCAAAGTCTCAGCCAATTGTGAAGCGCGGTGGACAAAATGGTATCATCGAGATTGATTTACATATCGGAGAATTGCTGGACGATACTAAAGGAATGAGTAACAGTGAAATATTGAATTACCAGTTGGACAAATTCCGAGAAGTTCTGGAGCAATATAAGAATAAACGTGAACAGCGCATTGTTTTTATTCACGGTAAGGGTGATGGTGTGTTGCGCAAAGCATTACTGGAAGAACTGAAACGTAAATATCCGAATTTCCGGCATCAGGATGCTTCTTTCCAGGAATATGGTTTCGGAGCGACGATGGTGACGATAAAATAGCTACAAAGCTACAAGCTACGAGTTACAAGTGGCTGCGCTTTCATTCCGAAAGGCACTTGTAGCTTGTAGCTTTGTAGCTCTTATATCTTCTTTCTTCCCAAAGGAATAGAAAGTCCGATGAAGGCATTTACATGTTTGGAGTTATTTCCAAAGAACATATAGTCAGTACCCAGCATCAAAGGACCTACCTTGAAAGCAAAGCCGAATGTTTCACCACCTTGAAGCATGGAGTAACTTAATGTAGCGTTGATTAAAGTGTTCGGACGATAGTTGGCGGATAAAGTCAATTCGGAATATGTCTTTAGCTGACCGAAGCGGGTAGTTGATAATAATCCTACTCCCAGTTTATTATTCAGGAATCCGTATTCTCCTCCTAAAACCATAGTCGGGGATAAGGAAGTGGTGCGGGATTTATTCTCTTTCTTCTGCAAACCGTACAATTCAAAGTCCAGCACATCAGTAGATTCACTGTAATTATCTTTATCAATAGCGATATCTTTGTTTGATTCGGCTATCTGGGTGCTTGATTTACCCCAAGAGATAAAACCTAAGTCGAGGATGGCAGCAGAGAACGTAAGGTTCTTCATAACCTGATAGCTTGCTCCCAGATCTAAGCCTGCTCCGTATCCACTGATACCGAAATTATTATAGTCCAGATCCGTGATGTATCCATTTTCTTCTTCCAAGTCCAGACCTTTAGCAGAGGCTTCCAGATAGGCATCTGATTTTAGCTGGAATTCGGAGTCTAATCCTGCCTCTTTGCCTGATATATAAAGTTGGTTGATTTTTAAATTCAGGTTTCCGGCACCTAACAATAGTTTGGCTTTACCACCTATGGTCAGACGGTCGTTTATGGCACGTGAATAACCTGCCCCCACCTCTATATAAGAGTTCAGACGCAATTTCTCATTCTGGATATTAAAGGTTCTGCTACTTCCCCAAGTAAAATCTTCTGTATCTATGGCACGCAGATATTCGAACATGGTTTTAGGAATAGTTGCATCCACATCTACACGTGCTCCTACATTGAATGACCAGAATCCTTTGCCTCTATAGAATCCGAAAGAGATGACATCCGTATTGAGATTAATGTTCAGCTCATTCATTCCTTTCAGACGGCTGTAGAACTTATCATTGTTGTAAAACTCTCCGTCGGAGTCAAAGACGTCAATAACATCCTGGATACCCAGAGAGTTGGAGGATACCTCGGCTGCTAATGAACCTATTATAGGTAAATTGACATAGCCACGCTTGGGTTGCATTGCCGGATTCAACAGCATGCGGGTACTGCTACCTTCCATAAAATAAGATGAGCGCATGTATTGCGCTTGCATAACTGTGGGGAGAAGAAAAGAGATGCAAATCCCCAGAAGTAAAAGCTTTCTCATTGTGCTTCGTAAATTGTGGGTTACTGTTAATGATTACTTATATCTGTTGTCGCAAAGTTAAAAGAACTATTCGTTATATCAAAATTATATAATAAATAAAAATTGGATAAACGCCCGTTTTTATGGCTATATGGCTTTATAATTGGATTGAGTGGGAAGAATAAGATGATAATGCAGTACTTTTGACTTTTATATTGTTTTTATATTCTTCAAGGAGTATAGGGGTATAAAAGCAATAATTCATTTTAATGTAATCCTTGCATTTTGGGTCAATAGGCACGATATTTATGTCTAAAAGATAGACCCCACCATCCAGATCGCTTGACCAGAATAAACTATTGGGTATGACTTTAAACTCTATTTTATGATTGGCTGGCGCCTGTATATGATCGTGTGTAATAGGGTCGTTTATTCGTACGATATGTCCTTTGTTATCATATTCAAAATTATATCGTGAATACTCCTCACGATTCCAATTATCATCAAATACTTGTTTCCGGAATAATTCTATTTCTTGCTTTTCTCCATAATCTTTTTCTGTATCGCCAGAAAAATGTATAAGTCCTTTTATCCGCCCATTGTCATCATATAGATATCTGATGAAGTTGAAGATTGTACGTTCGGAACAACATGCTCCTTGTGCCAATAGCTTTCCATGCTTGTCTATCACATCAACAGCAGAATTGAGAGGGGCTGTTCCGGTTGTTTCAATGAACATTGTTCCATCAGCCATTAAAGTGGTATCTATTCTGTCTTCATAGCATTGGTCAATGCGAGTTTCGAAATCTTCTACAGTACTTTTCTTCTTACATCCTTCCAGCAGAATAATTAGACTCAAAAGTATAGTTGAATAAAATAGGGCTTTCTTCAAATGGAAAATTGTATTCATAGTTTTTTATATTTATCTTAGTTCTTCATTCTAATTATTGATTGCATGGAATTTGGATACAACTTTTCCTTTATGATCAATATAACCATAGATGGTGATTTCTTCGTCATCGGTCATTCCAAAACCATCATCATCCATATAGTAACGGCCATCAGGATTAATTTGCCAACTTACTTTTGCCATACCATTTTTGAATTCATGTATGAATGTTGGAAAATGTGCGGAAAATCTTTTAGCCCGTTCAATAGCTATTTTCGGTATTCCGTACAATGTATCCCAAGCAATATCATCTTGAGTTACAGTTGTCAGTTTTTCGTTACTATCCATGAACTCATAGGCACATTTCGTATTATGATTCAACAGAAAACGTGGTTTCCACCAACCGCTTATCACTTGACTTACGAGAGCCATATTTTCACCAAGTCCCTTAGTCTCGTACGGATAATTGGTGTATTCTTCGGTATTTAGCAACATGTAAAGTTGTTTATCGCTGCTGGTACTGATCATTCTATGAATTTTACTATAGATATTCATTGCTTTTATTGAAGTGTTGTTTTACCGAGATACAAATCATCCGCGACATGTAGTATCACATCATGCAGTTCCAAGTCGTTTTTGTAGAATTGAGGTATTGCATTATAACCGATGGCAGCACCTAACAAGTTACCAGTCACAGCACCTGTAGAATCACTGTCACCTGCATGATTTACAGCTGCAATCATTGCTCTTTCGAAGTTATCAAAATAGGATAAAGTACAGTAGATGGCTATAGCAACAGTTTCTTCGGCTATCCAGCCACCCCCTAATTCATTTTCGATGGCGTGTACATTATCGATTGAAATATCAGATAAAAGAATGGCTTTCTTTACCAATGAAACAAATTTTTCAACTTCTTCAGTATGGTTGGTAAACATCCGTTGTACGGATTCCAATCCTTCTCTGATATAGTTTTTGAATATTTCTTTCTCCGGATTTTTATCACTTGCTAAACGATAAATGACGTGAGCTGTAAAGGCTGCTGGGATAAAGCCTAATGGATGCTGATGAGTAAGCTTTGCCGCATCTGCTGCAAGGTAATCAAGAGTATTTATATCCGATATTCGTTGGCCCAGTCCATATAAAGGTATGGGTGCTATGCGCATAACTCCACCACATCCCTTACTGTTATTATGGGGCGCTTTTCCCGCAATGATATCTGAAAGAGCAGTGAGACAGGTGTTTCCGGGTGCTCTGCGCTGATTTAATTCCGGAATATCGCCGATCCAGCATTCATTGAAACGCTTACTTTTCTTACCTAATTGAGTATAATACCATTCTATATAAGCTTCACAAATACTGGGTATGGGAGCACTCCCTTTTTCTTTTGCATTCAATATGCCACAGGCTGTAAACAACGTCATCTGTGTGTCATCAGAAACCCAAGCTTTTCCAGTAGAACTATCTTCGTTCTTCCACCATTGTCTGACGTCGAGACGGGTAATTCCTGCATCTCCATATCTTCTTTGAATACCTGCATACGAATCTATAAATTCTACAGGATATCCTAAAGCGTCACCTATGGCTCCACCTATTAATGAACCACGTATTCTGTCCTTTTGTGTTTCTTCATTCATAATAACCATGCTATTTTATATTCAAATTTACCTAATAATGGATTTTATCCAAATTATTATTAAAGGGAAAATTACCTAAACGGACGAAATAGTGGTTTATTATGAATAAAAAGAGGATTATCCTGGATGCTTTAAATAAGAAAAGATGTTTTTATAGCTGTACCATTGGTGAATATCCATTTACTTTTTATTGGTCTGATTCAAAGTTTGATAAACTTGTATAGTAATAAATATTGCATAGATGTAGTTTCTATGTCTTGCTTTTGGGCTTTGATTATCAGTTTCTTATAAAATATTAATTCCTTGTCGACAAGAAATTAATTTCCTGTTGACAAAAAGTTAGCATCTTGTCGACAAACTCTTAACTTCTTATATGTAAGATGTTTGCTGTTTTTATATTGTTTTACAAATTGTATTAGATACTCTTTGTTTTCCAGATACGTCTATAAAAATTCTATTTAATATTCTTTTGTCTCATAAAAAAAACTTATGTTTGCAAAGGTCTTGACAATAACGTATCTATTAATTGTGTATTTATGCAAAAGAGGGGGAAGAGGCAAGTAAGAGTCATCCTGTTTTTGATGGGAATACTAATAATATGGAATGCATGCATACCTCAGGAGCAAAAAGAAGTAAATCCTGAAATGCAGGCATTCGAAGCATTTTTCACAGCAAATGGAGATTCCGTATCTATTGCCCCTCGGAAAGTACGTACACAAGCATTGCAAAAAATGCAAGAAATTAAAGACAGTCTGGTACGTTATAACTATCTGATCGTGGCTTCTAAGACTTGTATGATGTCTTCTGATATGGATTCTGCCCGGCTCTTAATACAACAAATCGAAGATTTCACAGAAAGACAGCCCTTCTCTCCGCAGTTGGCAGATTTACAGTCTGATTGTTTTAATATGAAGGGGAATGTCTATGCGCGTACAGGGCATATGGATTCTGCAGAAGTTTATTTCCGAAAAGCTTATGAACTACGGATGCATGGCACTAAAATAGAAGTTGTACCTGATATTCTGATGAATCTGGCTGATGCTACTAACCGTTTAGGTAAATTGGACGTGGGAGCGGCATGGTACAGAAGGGCACTGTTATTGTGCGATTCACTAAATATCACTTCTACAAAGAAACCGCCGATTTATTATGGACTAGCACAGATATATGTGGCTTTGCGTGATTTTGAGCAATGTGATTATTATTATAATCTTGCGGCCAGAAGCTATGAGGACATGTTGCCTTTTGAGAAGCATTTCTATCTGAACAACCGCGGGACTTCTTATTATTATCGGGGAGATTATGAAACGGCTATCGATTATTTCCGAAAAGTTACTGATCTTGTTGAAGGTTATCCCGATATGGTTTTCGAGTTGAACTTGGGTTGGTTGAATCTGGGAGATTGCTTCTTGCAAGTGGATGAGCCCGATTCTGCAGCTAAATATATCAACAAGTGCCAGCCTTTTTTTGAGAAAACAGGAATAATAACTGCACTTTATTATATTGATACACAGAAAATAGAATTGGCACTGATTCAGAAAGACTTGCCTAAAGCTTGGCGTATTTTATCAGAAAGCATAATTTCACCGGATATTGATCCGGATATGGTGAACATACGCAATAAGTATCTGCAGCAATATTATGAAGAAACAGAGGATTATCGGAAGGCATATTTCTATCTGAAAGAAAATAATCGGATGGATGATTCTATCCGTAATGAGCGTGTAGAGATGCGTACGGCTGATCTGGCCTTGCGTTACCAGCAGGATTCTACCGTGATGGCGCAAAAAGTTTTTATCCGGGAAAAGGAGAATGAAGTTCTTGAACTTCGGCAGATGGAAACCTTATGGATTGCCCTTACCACTATTACCTTATTGGTGGTTGTTTTTGTCTATCTGTACAGTAAGAAGAAGCGTGCGTTATTGTTAGCTCAAAACCGTCGTACAGTTTCTTCACTTCGTTTAGAAAATATCCGTAACCGCTTATCTCCTCATTTCATCTTTAATGTGCTTAATCAGGAAATGGCAGGAAGAAAAGCGGAAGAGAAGCAGGAACTATCTTCCTTGGTTAAACTGATGCGGCGTAATTTGGAACTGGCTGAGCAATTATGTGTCACTTTAGCGGAAGAACTGGATTTTGTGAAAACCTATATCGATTTGGAGCGTCGCTCATTAGGGATAACTTTCCATCCGATGATAGAGATTGGTGAAGGTGTGAATCCTGAGCAAGTTCAGCTACCTTCTATGTTGATACAGATTCCTGTAGAAAATGCGGTGAAGTATGCTCTGAAAGAGAAGGAAGGAGAAAGAAATTTGTGGATTATTATTGCTCGTCAGGCCAATGGAATCTCTATTCAAATCAGGGATAATGGTGGTGGTTATCGTCCAAATAGCCGGAACAGGGGAACTGGTACAGGTATGAAAGTCATTATGCAGACAATTCAGATTCTAAATATGAAGAATAAGGAAACAATAGATGTAGCTATACATAATGTTTCTTTATCCAATGGCGAAATTGGATGTGAAGTCACTTTCCTGTTGCCGGATAAGTATGATTATAGGATTAAGTGATGACATTTAATCTTGTTTTTAGCAAGGATAGGACGAACTATCGTCGGATAGTCTATAAAATCACTTTGAGAGTTTTGCCTGGAAACTAGATAATCTTTACATTCGCCAAAGGATACATGAAATAGACATGAATAAATATAAAGTTATAATAGTTGACGATGATGATGTAGCACTCGAGAATTTGACTTTCGAGTTAAGTAAAGATGTGCGTTTTTCTTTGGAAAAGACAGCCCGGAATGGTAAGCAAGCCAAAAAAGTAATTACTAAGGTACAACCTGATTTGCTTTTTTTGGATGTGGAAATGCCGGATATGACGGGTATGGAACTGCTAAAGGATATTCGGGATGATGTTTCGTGGAATATGCGGGTTGTTTTTTATACAGCTTACGACAAATATATGATACAGGCGATCCGTGAGTCTGCGTTCGATTATTTATTAAAACCTTTTGGAGAACAAGAATTGAAAGATATATTAGCACGTTTTGTGAAACAGGCAGAGGCAGGGCAGAGAACAACATTACCTGTAGGGATGCCACTCTATAGTGCTCAAACCTTCATTGTATTTACACCGACAAATGATATGCGAGCGTTGCGTCCTGCAGAGGTTGGGTTTTTCCGCTATTGCTCTGACCGTAAACAATGGGAAGTAATGCTTAATAATCAACCCCCATTGGCATTGCGTCGTGGAATGACTGCTGAACAGATAACGCAGCATTCGCCTTGTTTCGTGCAAATTCATCAGTCTTTTATCATCAATATTGATTATTTGATGATTATCAAGGATGGTAAATGTATATTGTATCCACCTTTTGAAAATGCAACGGAATTGTTGGTTTCTAAGAAATACAAGAAGGAACTACAAGACAAATATTGTTTGTAAATGAAATATATATTGGTTAGGGAGTCGGCACTTAGATAGTGTTGACAAAGGAAAGAGGGCGCTAAACGTAATGTTCAGCGCCCTCTTTTACAATTTATTTATTAATCAAAAAGGATATTCCTAATTATCGATGTGAAATTATTTCATTTCGATACCCTTGTTCTGCAAAGTGACATTCAATACTCTTGCATATTCAGCATATTGTTTGTCAGTCAGTGCTTTTCTCATCAACTTCAAGTTTCCATAAACTGCATTGTGAAGTTTCTTTTTCTGATCCTTCTTGGCAGTTGTAGCGCGTTCCATCTGTGTAGAGAAGTAATCGCAAATGTTTGCTACTTCTTCATGCTGGTCAGCGGATAAATTCAAATATTTACTCAACTTGGTTACGTTGATGTTACCATCCCATTTTGCAGTTGTAGGTTGATTTCCTGCTGCAAATGTCGTAGCAGTCAGGCAGACTGCTGCCATTAATGTTAATCCTAAACGTTTCATAATACCTACTTTTAATTTGTTATACCTAAAAACAATTCTAACTCTAAAAATCTAATACCTATTGAAAACAGCTCTAAGCGCTTAGCTTTTTCTTTTTACCTGTGCAAATATAGAAATATGTTTTATAACACAAAAATGAAAAAGAAAGAAAGTGCTGTTTTGATGACTATTTCTTGATGTAGATCAATTATATGATGTTATTTTGATTGTTTGAGGTCTTTTTTGTAATATGAATGTAATATAGTTATCGTACACGGTTGATCAGAATGATAGTGGATACTTTGCGTGTAATGTATAATGGGCTATCGGGCGGACATGAGTAAATTCAGCTCCTGGCTGATTTCTTCAACAATTTCCCGGGTAGCAAGTGACAGACATTCGGCCATATCATCCAGACAGCCTTGATTGGCGGCATAGGAATCTTCATAGTTCCGATCTCTGCGAGACTGCTTATGCTTGACATTGTAGGTTTTGTCTAACAAGCAATCGCCATTGTACGAAAAACGTATAGAAATGGAAAGTTGAGTTTGTGCCGGGCGGTAACGAGCACTTTGCAAGGTAATGTAACCACCTTCGAACCAAATAAATCCGCTTTCATTTAAAACAACGCCACCAGTTGTTTCATTCTGCCTGACTTTTACCTCCAGGCGGTAAACAGAGTCAGCGGGAACTTGATTGTCTTTGTTATCTATTAATTGGAAGCAGGTACTACTATTACATTCAGTTAATAATGCATCCGTGAGGAATTCACGATAAAGTTGGCTGAGAGAATGCTCACCCAGCCGTGTGCGGAAGCGATCCTGTTGCCTATTAAAGATAATCAGTGGAATGAAGAAACCACCTTTCCGCTTGATAGTGCTGTAATAATCAGTGTTGGAGTAATCTATAAAATCCAGATAGATGCTGTCTTTGACTTTGCCGGTATATTCTTGCGAAATAAGCTCATAGAAAAGATTGCTACGCATGCCATTCAATTCTTTCTGCATGCTGCGCGAACTTCGGCAGGAACAGAAAGACACGGCTATTAACAAGAGAAGAATATAATGCTTCATGGTATAATCTTATTGAGTATATGGTGGTAAGTTTTCATTGTCAATAATCTCATCGGGCAGTTGCATTGTCATTCTTGTTTCCGAACTGATTCCTACAAATCCGAGCCCGCCTTTTACATTACTTGGTATCATGACCGGTTCCATAAGTGCTTCTTCATAATTACCCGATTCTAGAGTGTTTAGGGCTTTTAAGTAGCGGAATTCAGCTTCACTGATGCTGAGCAGGCGGACAGTGATACTTTTGGAACGGCGAGTGACGTTATAAAGCCATAAATTGTAATCATGATAAAGTTGAGTATAAACCTTCAATGTACAGGTAGCATCAGAAAAGCGGTCATCGGTGAAGACATTATATTTATTTTCAATGTAACTACCGAAAAAATCATCTTCATCATCTTCACTACTGCTGGGATTTCCATCTGTCAGTATCACATCTTCCCGATTGATGATAGCTGTTTCCCTGGCATAGAGGACGGTATCTATGCGGCTGTCGTATTGTCCGTGAACGGCAATGTCATTCCATATGTCCAAGCGGTAGTAATTTTTCTCATTAGGGCGGTCTTGCAGGGTAATCTTAAACTGGCGATGGGTTTCCCATCCGCTGTACACTCTGATGGGGATGAGGCATGTATCTATTTGGATGGAGCTTACCGGATAGGGAACGGTAACTTCGGCTGTTGTATGATATTTGCCATTTTCAGCTATCGCTTCCAGACAAATTTGCTCACCGGCTTTCAAAGGGGTAGTGATGCGGAATTTTTTGCGTTTTGCTATTTCCGGGAGGTTATTGAGAGGTGCATTGGGATCATAGACCATATCCAGACTACCAATAGGTTTGAGTGGGGGAAGTTCTTCCGCCTTTTCGACAAGCTTCCCGTTGACATATAGGTTTACAGTAGCTTCTTCTACGTGTGAGAGGCCATGTGTACCACTTAGGTTGAGATATACGTAGTTCTCCGGTTCTCCTGCATCAAGGAGGGCGTTCATAATGAGTTGTGGTTCACTGTGAGCCGGGGTATAGGGGATTTCATTCTCGCAGGAGGTGGAGAAAAGGATGATACCTATATATATGATAAGGTGTAAAGAGCAAATTCTTGTTTTCATTTTTTTGTTTCCGGTTCTATGGTTATTTGTTGTCATATCTTAGAACTTGTATGTATAGGTGACAGACGGAATGATCGGTAGTAAAGTTATTTTCTTTATGAATAGCTTTGATGTATTATAACCACCTGTGTATTTACCGTGTTCATCTTTATAGGCGAGGTAATCATAATCGCGCCGTTTGCCATAAACGAGTGTTGGGTTCATTGAATTATAAGCATTGTAGAGGCTGATATTCCAGGTTCGCATGCCATGCTTGGTTTTCTTGTTAAAGTTCACCCCAATGTTCAATCTATGGCTGGCAGGTAGGCGGTAGTTATTACGTTTGGAGATGTAGTCAGTTTGCTCTATGCTGCCATCAGGTTTGAGAATGACCGTTTGCTGTTCCGGTAAGGTAACTGTTCCGCCACTATTGTATATCCAGGAAGCTCCAATGTCAATGCGTTCACTGAATTTATGGTTCAGGCAGAGGCTAATACTGTGTCGGCGGTCGTATTTATAGGGAAAACGCTCACCATCGTTGATACTGCCGTCTTTGAATTGGCGATCTGCTTTAGCCAGGGTATATGCCAACCAACCGGTGGTTTTACCTATGGTCTTTTGCGCCATGAACTCTATGCCCATTGAACGTCCTTTACCCATTTCTACTTTCTCTTCCCAATTGGTTGAACTACCAAAGAAAGAAACCCCGTTCTGGTATTCCAGTACGTTGCGCATCTGTTTGTAATATCCTTCAATGGAGAACTCCCAACCCCGGATTCCGGTATAATATCCGCCTAAAGAGTATTGATTGGCACGCATAGGACGTATGTTTTTGGTAATAGGTACCCATAAATCTGTAGGCATGGCGAGTGGAGTGGAGGAGAGTTGGTGTACATATTGAGCCATCTGGGAGAAAGATGCCTTTACTGAGAAACCATGATCGAATCGATAATGAACGGAAAGACGCGGTTGTATAGAGAAATAATTCTTCCCCTGTGTATTGAACAGAGAAATGTGTACTCCTGCATTTAAACTAGTACGGCTACCTATATCAAAATTATCTTCTGCATAAACAGAAGCCTCATGCCCGTGCAGGTAACTGTTTGAAATACTGTTATATAAGGTGTCTTGTTCAGTTACACCATTTTCCTCTTCTTTCATTTTTGAAGTATTGGTTTCCGGACGGAAGGTATGGTATAGGTATTCTACACCAAACTTTATGTGGTGTGAAGGAATAGGTGTATAGTCGAAGTCAGTCCGGAAACTCCAGTCACGGATTCCCGAACGATACTCAGAATCGTATTGATAGAAGTAGGACTGTGATGAAGAGTAGATATTTTCTTCTTTTGCTCTGCCTTTTAAGATCATGCGATAACTGTTGAAAGCTACGGTTGTATTGCTAAACAGTTTGTTGGTAAATACGTAATTCCAACGTCCAGCAACGATTGTATTTCCCCAGTTCAGCCCATTTTTGCTTTCATAACAATCGCTGGTACCGTAACTCTCTTTGAAGTTATAGTGATAGTGATCCTTCCCATGATAAAAACTCAGGAAAAGCCGGCTACGATCATTAAACTTATGGTTTACTTTGGCATTGAGGTCATAGAAGTAATAATTGAACTCATCACCGTCACTACTGAAAGCTTTTCCCATAAAAGCAGTGTGCGTAGTACGTCCGCTAAGCGAAAAAGAAGTGCGATCTTTGACAATAGGTCCTTCCAGATGTATTTTATCAGTGAGTGTACCTATGCTCAGTGCACCATGATAACGTTTCATATCCCCGTCGTTGGTACGCACGTCTACAATAGACGAAAGACGTCCGCCGTAGCGTGCCGGAAAAGAACTCTTGAACAGTGTAACCTTTTTCACAGCTTCGGGTGTGAAGATAGAGAAGACACCTAATAGGTGGTCAGCATTATATACCGGAATACCGTCCAGCAATATCAGGTTCTGATCCGGTCCTCCACCACGTACATATAAACCGGAGAAGCCTTCGGTTCCTGCCTGTACGCCTGGCATTAGCTGGATGGTTTTCAATATATCAGCCTCCCCCAGTACAGCGGGTGTATGTTGTATTTGTGCCATGGGAATCTCATGTGCACCCATGGCGGTGGCTTGGATGCCGGCTTCCTTTTTATCCGAAAGTATGATCACTTCCGCCAGTTCGTTATTAGTGTTCAGGCGAATATTGAGCACGGTGTCTTTGTTTAGCGGGAACGAACTGTGCCGTGTTTCGTACCCTAAATACGAAAAACTTAATTCAGCGTCCCCCTCCGGTAAGGTGAGGGTATAGAAACCGAAAGGATTGGTGGCAGTGCCCACACGCTGACGACTATCGAGAACATTGGCACCAATCAGCGTCTCGGAAGACGCTCCGTCCGTTACGTATCCGCTGATCGTGAACCGCCGGCTTACGGTTTTCTGCGGCATGGGCCGCTTATGTAGTAAAATATGTTTTCCTGATATTTCGAAGCCTATAGGCTGCATTTCGAAAACCTTCCGCAGGATTTCATTGATAGTGAGATCGCGGACAGCCAATGTGATGCGGCTATTCAGGCGTACTTCTTCTCCATAGATGAAGCTGTAACCGGTTTTTTGTTCCATTTGTTTCACAAACTCTTCCAGTGTGACATTTTGTAGTTTAATACTAAAACGCGTTTGTGAAGGGTTGGCCTGTAAAATACAAGTGGCAAATACGAGCGTACTTTGTAGAGTACAGGTCGAGAGGAGAACCGCTCCCACCAGGAATAATTTCCTGATGGTGCGGGGTGAGCAGATAGAGGATTTCATTCTAGTTTAATTTTTGTGTGATCGTTATAATGTCATTCGTTTTTGTGTATCCAAACTTTTGGTTGCGACAAAGCAAAGAAAGGATTTCTTCCAATGTTTCACCATCGGAAAAAGTAGCCGTCATGTGGTAGTTCTGCAAATCAGCATCTTCTATACGAATGTCCGTATGAAATGCATTGGAAAGTTGCCGGACAATCTCCTGCAGAGGAATACTTTTAAAGAGCAGTGTTCCGTTTCTCCAGGCAATCTCTTCCGATGCATCCTTTTCGGTATGTAAAGTTAAGCTCTTTTTATCCTTATTGTAAATGGCACTTTCGTTAGGTGAGAGTACTAGGCGTTCTTCTTCTTTACCGATGAGGCTGACAGCAACAGAACCTTCCAGTAACGTTGTTTTAACTTGCGCATCTTCGGGATAGGCTTCGATATTGAAATGAGTACCCAAAACTTGTACTATAACCGCTTCGGCCTCCACCTTGAAAGGGTGTGCCGCATCCTTACTGACTTCGAAGTAAGCTTCACCCTGCAACTGTACTTTCCGGTCTTTTCCTCTGAACCGTTCGGGGTAAGTCAGAGTAGAGTAGCGGTTCAGTACTATTTCTGTTTGGTCGGGTAGCGTTATACTACGTGTTTCTGCCAGCGTGGATACGGTTTGCAATGGTACCGGGGCGAACATATAGTATGCCCACCATCCCAGTACGCAAAGCACGGCAACGGCGGCTGCATTCGCCATAGTGCGCAATGGAAGAATGCGGTGTTGCAGACGTGGTAACCGTTTTTCTAGAAGTATCCAACTGTTAGTTTTGGAAAATTTTCCTCTCGGCGAACGGGTGGAGGCTACGAGTTTATTGAGTATTTTTTCAAAATCTTGTTCCATGTTCTTCATCTTTCTTTTCTATAAAGACAGGTGAAATGAAAAAACTCCCTACGCTAAATCCTTTTTTTATTTGGGAAATTGCATCTTTTGCTGATTCATTCTCATTATTTATTATAGTGAAAGTCAGGTTAAGGTTATTTGGGTTGCAGGTAGACCGTGATTTGTGTTCTTTTCGCTTCCTTGTCCTGCGGGATACAGACGATACGAAACTCTGCCTTATTTTTTATTTTCTTCGGATAGATCTTCACACGCAGATTGGCAGATTTCTTTTTTGCAGGAATAATAACCTTTTTATCCTCGATGCTGAATACGACAGTTTGTCCTGGCATACTTACTCCGTTGATAAGGACTTCCCGGTCTTCTTTTTTCTTCTCTGCGGCGATAATTTTAATGTCGAACTCTTCAACATCTTTACTTCTGTCGAATGAATAATTCTTGGTAGTCTTGTCAAAGCCTACATACTCTTCGGGATAATTGGAATTGTTCTCACTGCATGCGGCAAGGATGAAGAGAATAGCTACGGCTCCCGCCATTTGTTTACAAAGTTGTTTCATACTGTTTTAATTTAGTCTAGTTTATAGTTCATAGTTAAAGACAGGGGCGGTGAAAGAACTCCCTATAGGAATAAAACTAAAATGTGTTAATGTGTGGAAGAGGGGGGAATATGTGATTATGGCTCTTGCCGGATAATACATGATCCAACAAGAGCCATACGATATAAAGGGGCTATACTTTAATTAGCTTGATTCTCAACAATATTTTGATTGCTGACAGTCTTTACATATTCTATCCGGATATTGCTCTGTTCATTCTCCTCTAACAGCATAGAACGAGGTTCCGGTACTGCAAGCTTTATTTCTGTCGCGTTGAAATTCCGTGTAAAGCGGATCATTCCTGCCTTCTGAGCTTGTGCTTCAATAGCATGCAGATAGAAATTTTCTAAGCGTAAAGAGTCGCTTGTACCCGAAATAGAAATAAATTCCTGAACATTGGTCGCTTTCACTTGGGATAAGTATATGTTTCGGAAGTGAGGGAATCCCTTTTCGGAAGGTATTACTGGTGTAAGCATAACTTTCCAGTGTTCGGGGAGTTCTTTGCCTTTGTAATTTTCGGGAAGTGTACTATAATTATATTTAGGGTTCCAATTAGGGTCGGCGCCAAAAATCCGACGGACATTTTTAGCTTCTACGCGTGTTATATAGATATTCTCAATGACTCCACCGCGTGTCATGGCGCTTTTCAATTGCAATACGTTTGATGTGCCGAATGCTTTGAGATCATGAGCCAGCACATTTCGTATGCCACCGGAAGTCTCACTACCGCAGGTGATGAGCCCTCCGCCTTTGTGGACTGTACAATTGCGTATCACTATATTTTCCGTAGGACGATTGACACGTAGCCCGTCGGCATCTCTACCCGCTTTCAGGCATATATTATCATCGTTACAGTCTATTTCACAGTTTTCTATCAAGATATTTGTGGACGAATCGATATCGATGCCATCCGTACTGGGACCACGTCCGCCAATATTGTTATTAATAATTAATCCGTCTACTGTACAGTGGTCAGAGTATAAAATCTGGCATCCCCAAAAACCGGTACGCATCAATGTGAAATTACTTAGAGTGACGTCCGAGCTATTTTCAACAAGGATACCGCGGACGCGCTTACAGTCGTAATCCACGATCCAGCGTAAACCTTTGGCTTCGTATTCTTTTCGCATAGCCCAGTATTTATCCCAATATATCTTACCCCGGCAATCCAGAGTCCCTTCGCCGCTGACAGATGCTTTCTCTTCGCCGATGATGTTGATTACTGCTGCGGGCCATACCATCTCAATACCTGCAATGCGCGAGCGGAATTCCGGATAACAATGAATATCAGAACAGGCTATCAGGGTCACGCCTTTGCTTATTTGCAGATTAACCCCGCTTTTAACAAAGAGTGCTCCTGTCAGATAATAACCCGGTTGCAGCGTAACGGTTCCTCCTCCGGAGAGTGCGCAACTGTCTATTGCTTTTTGAATGGCATCTGTACTAAGAACTGTACTATCGGCAACAGCACCGAAGGAGTTAGCGGATACCACTGTACTACTATCCGGTAATTGCCGGCTACCTACATTCTCTGTCCAAGAGAAGTCCGGTTGTTGAGGGATTTTTCCCCATTCAAAGTTATTAGTATCAAGTCGGGGGTGTGCACACGAAAAAAGAAGTGCTCCTGACAAGAGCAGGGAAAAGGTATATCTTCTTTTCATATAATTAAAGTATTGATTATTAATTGTCATCCGATCTCTATGAATCCTACTGAAAAAATCACCGCTAAAGTAGGGCATTTACATCATTTGTTATATAGAGGTATGTACAGATGCATGTAATATTTGTTTTTGTGCGCTATTCATACCTTGTCCATATCTGAAGTGTATCCGAACTGTACTTGCTCCGTACATTCTCCACTCAGAGGTACCTCTACACGGAGAAAGTACGGTGTTGGTATGGAGTAAGTGCGTTTCAAGAAAGGCTGGGAGTACTGGAATTTGATGAAAAGCACGATTTTCTATGTTTTTGTCTGTTTTTACATTGCCTCTTTTCTTATATGGTGCTAAGTTTGCGATACATTTTAATATTATTGAAAAATAGAGGATATGAGACAGCTATTCGTGATTTTGCTTGCACTGGGTATTGGGATACCTGTAAATGCCAAACAGATAACTTTCACAAAGAAGGGGGTAATTCACTACCATATGAGTGGACAAGACACTCTTGTTGTTCAGACTGCTTTAAAAAAACACTATACTTTGGCTATTACTCCGTACAAAGGTGATAAGGCTTGTGCTATCAGTTATACATTCGATGACGGTTTGGCAGAACAATATTCATTGGTTGCTCCTCAGTTTGAGAAAAGGGGATTCCGGGGGACATTTGCTATTAATGGTTCTAAGATTAATAGCGATGGTGGACTAACTACAGATACCACGAGGATGAGCTGGTCGCAAGTGAAAGACTTATCGGACAGGGGACATGAAATATCGAATCATGGTTGGAAACATAAGAATTTTGCGCGATTTCCATTAGAGGAAATCAGAGAGGATATTTATAAGAACGATAGTGCCATCTTTGCCAATACAGGAGTCATGCCCCGCACTTTTGTATATCCTAATAACAATAAGAAAGAAGAGGCTAAGAAGATTGCTGTTCAGAACCGGGTAGGTACAAGAACCAAACAACGTTCTATCGGTAGTAAATCTACTCCTCAGAACCTGGAAGCTTGGGTAAATACTTTAATAGAAACTAATGATTGGGGGGTAGGAATGACGCATGGCCTGACCTATGGTTATGATGCTTTTCGTAATCCACAACGCTTCTGGGATCATTTGGATCAAGTAAAAGCAAAGGAGGATAAAATCTGGGTTGGGACATTCCGTGAAGTGGCAGCTTATGTTGAAGAAAAGGGAGCGACTCAGTTGGATATTGTATGTGAAAAAAATCATTTAAGAATAACTCCGGAATTGACTTTGGATAAGGAGTTATTTATAGAACCGTTGACGCTGGTTATTAAAGGAAAGCAGATAAAAAAGATTTCCGCCAGACAAGATGGGAAGAAACTGCCTGTGCAACTTCATACAGATAAAGCCGTTTTTGACTTTAATCCTTATGGAGGTGTGATAGAAGTAAATCTTAAATAAGTAAAATCATAAAGAACATGTCTGTTATGATATGTAAGAATCAGCAGACATAAAACTTTATTAAAAATGAAAGTCTTATGAAAAAAGTGATGATGTATTCTATTTTGTTGTTTATCCTTGTTGTAAGTAGTTGTCATGTAGCTGTTTCCAAACCGGTTCATGTAATTATTGCAGCAGGTCAGTCGAATACTGACGGACGGACCTCAAATAAGGATTTACCAGATTATATTAAAGCATTGGCAAAAGATACTGTAGAGTATTCCGAAGGGGCATATCCTTATTGCCGGATTGCACAGAATGATCCGAACGGAAAATTCATCCCTTTTTGGCCTCGGGCTGCGCGAAGTGAGCGAAATAACTTGTGGGCCTATGATGCTGTGACCTATTATTGGCTGGAACAGTTATTAAAAGATAAATTTTATGTGATCAAATGGGCAGTTGGTGGAACCTCTATTGCTCCTAATTATGATTCTGCAAAAGGAAGATATTGGTCGGCAGATCCTGAATGGCTATCTCAAACAGAATCGACATCTAAGGGAGGAAGATCACTTTTATTGTCATTCATTCAGGAAATAGATATTTGTATTGATCAAACTCTTTCGAAGTTGGAAGAAGGGTATCAAATTGATGCTTTTCTTTGGCATCAGGGGGAGAGTGATCAGCGTAAGGGAAAAGATTATTATGACAATCTGAAAGCTGTAGTCACTTATGTACGCACACATTTAAGTCAGAAAACAGGCAAGGATTATTCGAAGCTTCCCTTTATATTCGGCACAGTTGCCAGAAGTAATAAATCCTATAGCAGTGAGGTGGAAGCAGGTATGCGCCGCTTGGCAGAGGAAGATTCAAATGCTTATCTGATAGATATGTCTGATGCAGAGTTATTGAATGACCGACTTCATTTTAATAAAAAATCGGCAGAGCATTTGGGGCGGGAAATGTATAAGCGTTTGGCTGAAATAATGTTTTAAAGGAATTCCGGAAACGTATTGATAATATAAATTAGTGGGTATGAAATTGATTTTACGGACTTTATTGTGTATTCTCGGAGTGTTGCTTTCCAATATGATTGCACATGCGCAGTTGTCGACACCCCAAGTGCTTTCATCAAACATGGTCTTGCAGCAGGGACAGAAGATTCCTGTATGGGGAACGGCCGAACCTAATGAGTCTATTTTAATTTCTTTCGGTAAACAGCGGGTGAAAGTACGTGCAAATGCTTCAGGACGCTGGATGGCCGAGTTGAAGCCGATGGCTGCCAATAAAAATCCTCAGCAAATGTCGATAAAAGGGAAAAGAACAAGTATTGTTTATGATAATATTGTTGTAGGTGAAGTTTGGTTATGTTCCGGACAGTCGAATATGGTATATAAAATGAAACTACCGGGTAATTATGCCCTTCCGGCAAAAGGAGAGAATCTGGCTGCTTTGGAGCTCCGGAAACCGGCTAATGAGATGATTCGTGTCTTTGTGGTCAGGCGCGACGATAAACCGGTATCGTGGAAGGTGGCAGACGGCGAAAGTCTTGCAGAAGTTTCAGCAGTTGGTTACTTTTTCGGAAAAGCTCTTCAAGAACAGCTTGATGTACCCGTAGGTATTATAACAGCTGCCGTAAATGGATCGCGCATAGAGACTTGGACATCGAAGGAAGCGTATGAACATTCTCCGGTTTTCGGTCCGCAACTTAAAGAAGGTGAAGGTAAAATGGATGGCATGATTCCGGGTGGCCGGTATGAGACAATGGTTCTTCCTTTGATTCCCTTTGCCATTAAAGGCTGTCTTTGGTATCAGGGAGAGAGTAATTGCATGATACGTGACAGGCAATATGCTGAAAAGTATCAGGTATTGGTAGATAGTTGGAGGGAGGCTTTTAATGTTCCGGGTGCACCGTTCTATTCTGTATTATTGGCTCCGCATCTCTATTCTAATAGGATGTCTAAGGATAGGCCACCGGTTACTGCCGAAGAGTTGCCGATATTCCATCAGCAGCAGATAAAGGCGAGGAGCATGATTCCGAATACTGATTTTGTTGTGGTATCGGATCTTGTAGATAAGCTGAGGGATATTCATCCTTCTTATAAATGGAAAGTGGGAGAGCGTCTGGCACGTGTAGCTTTAGCTAAAGATTATGGCTTGGCGGAAGTGGTTTGGTCGGGTCCTTGTGCCGATAAGGCGGAAGTTGTGGCTGATTCCATAGTGGTATCTTTCGGGCACGTTGCTGATGGGCTGAAAACAAACAATAAAGGTCGCTTGGACTGGTTTGAGATTGCAGGAAAGGACGGAGTGTTCCGCCCGGCGTTGGCAGATATAAGAGGACGGAATAAAGTAGTCGTTTATCATCCTGAGATCGTGCAACCGGTACAGGTGCGTTTCGGTTGGCATGAAACGGCAATGCCAAATCTTGTAAATTCGGAAGGTTTGCCTGCGATTCCTTTTTCAAGGGTTTCTTTGTCAGAAAGGTGAAAAAATACAAATGGTATAATGGGTGTTTTATTTTTCTAACTGGAAAGATATTTTTTCCCAATAGGAGAAAAATAGTTTAGTAATAGCTGATAACAGCGCAGCCCTTTATTTGTGTAATTTGCTTGTCAATACCCCTTTGTTCCCGGATGGTGTAGCCATCTGCGCAAAAGGATGTAGCCATCTGAGGTAAAGGGTGTACCTTGGAAAAGAATGGTTATTGTGCATAAGTTGATTTTTAATTATCGTTCTTCAGAAGGCCTGTTTTAAGGGTCCGTTTTTTAGTTGAAAATCATGTAAAAGTATGGAGAATAGTGCCGGAAAGCGATGGGTAGGATACCTTTTTAACCGTGCGTTTGTTTTTACATGCTTTTGTACTATTTTACATTCAATCACATAATCTATGTGGTTACATTTGCAATCTGTTTCAAGTAACGTTTTTGATTTATCAAAATTAAATTGAGAATTAAAACTATAATGTTAACTAAAAAAAAGAATGCATGAAAAACAGAAGAAAAAGCAATCTGTTTGGTTGCCTGCATGAGTTCAGGCAATTTTTCTTCATTACATTGCTATCAGTGCTTTCCGTGAATCTCTATGCGCAGCAGAGAGGTATTCAAGGTGTTGTGGTAGATGGTAATGGAGAAACTATCATTGGAGCTAATGTTTTGTCGGAAGACGGCAAGGCTGGAGTGATTACCGACCTGGATGGTAATTTCAAATTGGATGTCCCGGTGGGTACTAACATTAAGATTTCATACATTGGTTATAAGACCAAGGTATTGAAAGCGACTGCCGGGAATATGAGGATTGTTTTATTGGAAGATTCCGAAATGCTCGCCGAAGTGGAAGTGGTAGCCTATGGCGTGCAAAAGAAAGTGACGGTGACCGGTGCGCTTTCGAGTGTGAAAACGGATGATTTGGTTCGTACACCGGTGTCTTCCGTAAACAACGTGTTGGCAGGTCAGCTTTCCGGTGTGACTACCGTACAGTATTCGGGTGAGCCGGGTTCGGATGCTGCCAAGATTTTCGTACGTGGTCAGGGTACTTGGGCAGATTCTGAACCGTTGATTCAGGTGGATGGCGTGGAACGTTCCATGGCGGACATTGACCCCGAAGACATCGAAAGCATCACTGTGCTGAAAGATGCCTCGGCGACGGCCGTATTCGGTGTGCGCGGTGCCAACGGTGTAGTATTGATTACCACCAAGCGCGGTAAGGAAGGACAGGCCAAAATTGACATCAACACCTCTTTCTCTGCGTTGACTCCGACTAGTCTCTTAGAGCAGGCAAACAGTTATGAATACGGGACTTTCTTCAACCAGATGCAGCGGAATGACTTTGACTTCTCTAGCGGTGAGACGTTCACTCCGATGTTCTCGGATGGAGTGCTTGAGAAATTCTGGGACGGCAGCGACCCCATCCGCTTTCCGAGTATGCGTTGGGTCGATTACATCATGAAAGATGTTACCATGCAATCCAAGCATAATGTCAACATCAGCGGTGGTACCAAGACCATGCGCTACTTTGTTTCTGCCGGTCTCATGACACAAGGTGGTCTGTTTACCGAATTTGATGATTTTCATTATGACTACCGCTATCAGCGTTTCAACTATCGTGCTAACCTCGACTTGGATGTGAGCAAGACTACCACTTTGTCGTTCAACCTGGCCGGTTCGGTAGACAATGCACAGAAGCCCCGTACCAGTCAGGGCGCTTCCGGCATGATTATGAGTATGCTGCAGGCCACTCCTTTCAGCAGTCCGGGTATCGTTGACGGAAAGAATATCGCCACTACCACCGATTATAGCGATGGACTGACCTTGCCTTTTACAGGAGGCGGTGCCATGAATTATTACAGCAGTGGAGGTACCGGCGGTTATTACCATTACAATAACAACAAGTTGCAGTTAGATCTTGCATTGGATCAGAAGTTGGACTTCATCACCAAAGGCCTTGCATTTAAGCTCAAAGGTTCGTATAACAATATGTTCAACGTGACCAAAGGAGGTACTGTGGGACGTGCTTCATATTTTCCTGTTATTCAAGAGGATGGCAGTATTCTTTATCGTAAAGAAGGCGAAAATACTCCCGTCAGTTACAGTGAAGATACCGGAAAGGCGCGCGACTGGTATTTTGAGGCACAGTTGAACTACAATCGCACTTTCGGTGATCATTCCGTAGGCGCATTGGTGCTCTATAACCAGAGCAAGAATTACTATCCTAGCACTTATTCGGACATTCCGCGCGGATATGTAGGTTTGGTGGGCCGTGTCACTTACGACTACAAGAGCCGTTATATAACCGAGTTCAATGTAGGTTACAATGGTTCCGAAAACTTCCACCCCGACCGCCGTTTCGGTGTGTTTCCGGCAGGCTCTATCGGTTGGGTGGTCAGCGAGGAAAGCTTTTTCAAGCCCTTGAAAAAAGCCATCCCTTTCTTGAAGTTCCGTGCCTCATGGGGTTTGGTAGGTAACGACAAAGTGGGTGGCTCGCGCTTCATGTATCTGGCCGATCCCTTTCTGTATAGTGATAAGATGGGTACCCGTGGCGGTTATGCCTACAACTTCGGTGTAGAAAACTCAGTGCTGCTCCCGGCTTATTATGAGGATGTGAACAACAAGAACAACCCAGAGGTGACTTGGGAAAAGGCGTTCAAACAAAACTACGGTATCGATGTCAACTTATGGAACGACCGTCTGCGTGCCACTTTCGACTACTATAAGGAACACCGTACGGACATCCTGCTGAAAGACTACACTGCACCCGCCATCGTAGGCTTCCAGCCGCCTTACGCCAATCTGGGTGTGGTAGACAGCTGGGGATGGGAAGTTTCCTTGAACTGGAATCACAAGGTGAACGATAACTTCCGCTATTGGACTACGCTGAACCTCTCTCACAACCAGAATGAGATTATCGAGAAAAAGGAATCTCCCTATACCAATGCTTACCAGTATGAGAAGGGACACCGGATCGGTGCTCGCTATATGTACAAATTCTTCCGTTTCTATGACGAAGACACGCCCCGTTTGTACGAAGAAAAATTCGGCCAGCCTTTCCCGAAACAGCTCGTTAACTTGAAAGACGGTGATGCCGTGTTTGTGGACTTGGACGGTAACGGCGTAATCAATGAAGACGATAAGACCCGTGAGTTGGGCTATACCGACGACCCGCAATACATTGCCGGTCTGAATGCCGGTTTTGCATGGAAAGATTTCGAATTCAACATGCAGTGGACGGGTTCTTGGGACGTATCGCGTGTCATCAGCGACGTGTTCCGCTATCCGTTCCTGGACCGTACGACGAAAGACCGCGGCGGCTTGCTGAAATATCATGTTGAGAATACATGGAATCCCGACAGACCGGGGCAGGATTATGAATATCCGCGCGCCACTTGGTCCAACGGAGCTAACAACAACTATCAGGATTGCGCTCTTTATGAAAAAGATGCGAAATATCTGCGTTTGAAGACGATTATGCTTGCTTATAACATGAAACTTCCTTTCTTCAAGAAGATTGGATTGGATCGTGCCCAAGTGGCATTGAGCGGTTACAATCTGCTGACCTTTACTCCTTTCATTTGGGGTGACCCCGAAACACGTGCCAGCGCTTCGCCCTCATACCCGCTTCAACGTACTTATACCATTAGTCTGAAACTTAATTTTTAAGCAAAAATGAAACTGAATATCAAATATATCATAGGTGTGGCAGCTGTGGCTACTCTCGGAATGGTTTCTTGTACGGATGAGATAAAGTTCGGAAACGCATTTCTGGAAAAGGCTCCGGGCGGCACGGTGACTGCCGATGAGGTGTTTTCCAATCCGGAATATACCCGTAACTTCTTGGCGAGTATTTACTCTACACAGTATTACAATCTGCCCACCAATTCCACGAACGCTGCTCCGCAGTGCCAGAACTATTGGAAAGGAATGCCCGATGCGTTGGGGGATGACTTCCATCTTTTCTTCAACAATACCACAGTGTTTTCCAAATACTATGCCGGTGCGCTGAGTTCGGCTATTGATGACAAAAAGAACGGCAATATTTATCCTTATACGAACGAATTTATCTGGGAGAATGTGCGTCACAGCTGGATGCTGATTGAACGCATTAATGAAGTGCCCGACATGAGCGATGCCGAGAAAGCCCGTATAGCAGACGAAGCACGATGCCTACTGGCTTATACTTATTTTATCGCTTTCCGTTGGTATGGCGGTCTGCCTATTATCCGCCAGTCGTTTATCGGCTCCGAAAGCAGTTACGACCTGCCCCGGCGCAGTGTGGAATCTACCGTGAACTTCATGCTGGAACTGCTGGATACAGCAATCGCCAACAAAGCATTGCCGTGGGCTTACACCGGTGCGGAAGCACAGTCGGAAACAGGCCACTGGACTTTGGCGGGTGCTATGGCGTTGAAGTGTAAGGTGCTGGCTTTCGCCGCGTCTCCTTTGTTCAATGATTTGCAACCTTATTATCAAGGCAAATATACGCTGGAAAATGAAGCTGATACCTGCGCTTGGTATGGTGGCAGCAAACCCGAACTGTGGACGAAACTGAAAGGCGCATGCGATGATTTCTTTACACAAATGAGAAGCCAGGGGCATTATCAGTTGATAAAACCGGCCGGAAATACGCAGGAGGATTACCGTTATGCCTACCGTAGCGGCTACATTCTGGAAAACAGTACTGAAATTCTGCATAGTGTCCGCCGTAGTAAAAATGCCAGTGGTAATGATTATGGCTGGTTCAATTTGGGATTTGGCTCTGCGGTAGATGGTAGCAAAACCAATGGTCGCTACGCCTATTGTCCTACGCAAGAATACGTCGAGATGTTCCCTTGGGCAGACGGTACTCCGTTCGATTGGGAAAAAGCGGAGAAAGAAGGCCGATTGGACAATATGTTCATTCAAGGCGATACCGTGAAAGGCAAACAACAGTTGCAGAATATCCGCTATACCCGCGACCCTCGTCTGTATGAAACCGCAGTGGTAAACGGTGCACGCCAAGCCGTGAACTGGGGTGACGGACGTGCCAGCGGTAATAACTGGGAAACTTGGGTAGGTGGTACTAATGCCAAACAAGATCCGAAAACCAATTCAGGGATATATGCCACCGGTTACCGTATGCTGAAATATCTGGTAGGTAGTGTCATGAACAGGAAGTTCCCGCAGTGGAATGCCATCATGTTGAGCGACATCTATTTGACATACGCGGAGGCCATCGTGCAGACCAGAGGTAGTTTCACGGAAGCCATCGATTACGTGGATGCCGTACGTGCTCGCGTGGGTCTGAAAGGACTGGTGGAATGCAATCCCGATAAGGACCTGACATCTAACAAAGAAAATCTGCTGGCGGAAATCATGCGTGAACGTGCTTGCGAATTGGCTTTCCAAAACGAACGCTACTTCGACTTGATCCGTTATAAGCGTGCCGACTTGTTGGAACGTCCGCTTCACGGCTTGCGTATTTATCGTTTGGTGAAGAATGGTAATGATTGGGTACGTTCCGAAGAACAGTGGTACAATAAGTCTTTCAACAAAGGCTTGGAGGAAGACGATCCTAACTTCTACGAACCGTCACACTTCGACTTCGAACGCTTCCAAATCACTGACACCCGTATTTGGTGGAAAGATGGTTTTGATCCGAAGTGGTACTTACAACCGTTCCCTATTACGGAAGTGAACAAGAATTACGGTTTGGTACAGAATGCCGGATGGTAACCCCTTTAATAATGAACAATCAAAAGGTATAAAGTAAAATAATACGTTATGAATAAAAAATATATAATTGTGTTGTCGCTCTTTGCTGGTTTGTGCCTGCCGACGACGGCACAGGAATCAAACGAAGAGCAGACCGACAAGTTTGTAGGCCAGACCATAGATGTAGGTGCCGAGCGATTGCTGACCCGTGAGGAGGCTACCGGTTCCGTGTCGGTCATTAGTTCCGAAACTACCGACCGTCGTAGTGCCAAGAATATCGGTAACTCCATTATTGGTCAGGGCAATGGCCTGATATCGTTGCAGAGCGGTGGTCGTTATGCAGATGTGAATCCTACTTTCTATATACGCGGGCTGCAAACATTGAACGGCAAGAACTCGCCGTTGGTCATGATCGACGGTATACAGCGAGACATTGTAAGCATCGCTCCCGAAGAAGTGGAAAGCGTCATCGTCCTGAAAGATGCGGCAGCAGTCGCCCTCTATGGATATAAGGGAATCAATGGAGCAATCAATATCGTGACTAAGCGCGGTAAGTACAACTCGCGCAGTGTCAAGGTGACATACGATCATTTGTTTACTTCGCTTGCCAACAAACCCAAATTCGTAGATGCCTATACGTATGGATTGGCCGTCAACGAAGCCCGTATCAACGATGGTCTGACAGGGCGTTACAGCAATCAAGAGCTCAATGCTTTGCGCGATGGAACCATGCCTTATCTCTATCCGAACGTGAACTGGGTGGATGAAACGTTCCGCGACAATGCGATGACCAATAAGTATAACATCGAATTCCGCGGTGGCGGCGAAAAATTCCGTTACTATACCATGCTGGATTTGATTTCCAACAAAGGATTTGTGAAAGAACCGGGTGCAAATGAAGGCTATTCCACACAAGACAAATACGTAAAAGGCAACTTACGCATGAACATGGATATCAACCTGACCCAGACAACCGATCTGCAGGTGAATCTGTTGGGCGTATTGCAGGAAACGTCAAGACCGGGTGCGCAGGCTGACCTTTGGGATCTGGTTTACACAGTGCCCTCTGCCGCATTCCCCATCAGGGATGAGAACGGTATTTGGGGAGGTAGCGACACATGGGCAGGTACACAAAATCCTGTGGCACAGAGCATCGGAGCCGCTTATTACAAAAATCATACCCGTTCGCTTTTTGCCGACATGAAGCTGACTCAGGACCTTTCCGGCTTGACAAAAGGATTGAATGCGTTCGTACGCATCAGTTATGACAATATAGCCAATATCTATGAAGACCATAGCAAAGAGTATGTCTACAGTGTCAATGCGCCTACATGGGCGGACGGTGCTTCCGAGCCTACTGTAAAGAGTGAAATTTATGGAAAGGATAGTGAAATGGGAACAGATGCGAAAACTAATGAATTTGACCGTCTACTCCATTTCGATGTGGGATTTAACTATCAGCGGACATTCGGCGACCACAGCATCTACAGCCAGTTGAAGTGGGACTACGAGAATAACGACCCGAATGGCGTCAACAACACGGTGAATCGTCAGAACATTACCTGGTGGTCGCATTATGGTTACATGAACCGTTATTTCGTTGACCTCGCTTTGGTAGAAAGTGGCAGTAGCCGTTTGGCTCCCGGTACCAAATGGGCTTTTTCGCCCACTTTGTCGGCCGCATGGGTCATCTCCAAAGAAAAGTTCATGGAAAATGTGGAATGGGTGAACTTCTTGAAACTGCGTGGATCGGCAGGTATCATCAATGTGGACAACTTACCGGGTGATGAAGTTTGGTCATACTATGCCCAGCAGTATGGCACTTCGGGAGGTACTTATCCTTTCGACAGCGGTTGGAACTCTAGTTTCGGACGTTCTTACCTTGAACGGGTGGCTACCACCAATCCGAGCCATGAAAAGGCCTATAAATACAATGTTGGTATGGATGCGAAACTTTTCGGATGTTTGGATGTGACTCTTGACCTTTGGAAAGAACACCGTACAAACATTTGGGTGACTTCGGAAGGCAAATACTCGGAAATTTTCGGCATGGAGCCTCCGTATGAAAATGCAGGTATCGTGGATAGTAAGGGTATAGAAGTTGGTCTTGATTATAGCAAAAAGCTCGGTCAAGTGGAATTTAATGTCGGCGGTAACTTCTCGTTGAACAAAAACGAAATCAAGGAAATGCTGGAAGAACCCCGCCAATATGCGAATCTTGTCCAGACGGGAAATCCTTACGGACAACTCTACGGATTGGAAGCTATCGGTTTCTTCAAGGATGAAGCAGACATCGCTGCAAGTCCCACACAGAATTTCTCTACGGTGAAGCCCGGTGATATAAAGTATCGCGACGTGAATGGCGACAACATCATCGATACCAACGATGAAGTGGCTATCGGCTACAGCACCACTTGCCCGGAAATATACTACAGCCTGCATTTGGGTGCGGAGTGGAAAGGACTCGGATTCTATGCCATGTTCCAGGGGACAGGCAATTACAGTGCCGTTCTCAACACCAAGAGCATGTATTGGCCGTTGATAAACAACACCAATATCTCGCAATATGCTTACGACAATCGTTGGACACCACAGAATCAGAATGCCAAGTTCCCGCGTCTGAGCAGCCAAAGCAATGCCAACAACTACCAGACATCTACTCTGTGGTTGGCCGACCGCTCATTTATCAAGTTGCGCAATCTGGAAGTGTACTACAAGTTGCCCGCTTCTTGGCTGAAAAAGACGAAAATTGTAAACGCCGCTAAATTGTATGTACGTGGCATTGACCTCCTCAGTTTCGACCATATAGATGAGAACGACGCCGAAGCGTATGGAATCAATCCTATGACGAAAAGCGTTGCGTTGGGGCTGAGTGTTACGTTTTAATTTTATGAACGAATTAATACATTAGAATTATGAGCAATAAAATATGGAAATCTGTCTTTGTCGTGTGTGCAGCCGGATGCTTGGCTTCATGTTCTGATCAGATGGACTACAATGAGTACAACATCTTCGACAAGGACTATATAACACAGAACTTCGGTAATGTAGGTGGATTCATGACCGACATCTATAACACCGTGGACTATGACTTCGGTAACTACTCATCGGGCGCCATGCAGGCATCTGCTACAGACGAAAGTGAGTACAGTCTTTTGGGTAATGGTATCGAGCACTTCTACAATGGAGCTTGGAGCCCTACCAATGCAAAGGCGTCAGTCTGGAGTAGCATGTATAAAGGCATCAGTACTTGCAACCACGTGATTTACGAATTGCAGGGCTTGTCATTCGATGAACTGAAGCTGAACAACGACTATGCCGCCCAACTTCACCGTTATGAGAACTACAAGTATGAAAGCCGTTTTATGCGTGCTTACTTCTACTTCTGCTTGGTTCGCCAATATGGTGATGTACCTTTGGTGACCAAACAAATCACGGCAGAAGAAGTCAATTCGTTAGAACGGACTTCGGCAGATAAAATCTTTAAGTTCATCATAGATGAATGTGCGGAAATCCAATCATTGATTATCGAAGATTACAGTAATCTGGGAGAATTTTCTACAGGTACGGAAGAGACCGGTCGCGCGGACCGACTTGCCGTGCTCGCATTGAAAGCCCGTGCTGCCTTGTATTGGGCCAGCCCGCTGTTCAATCCAAGTGGTGACAAGGAACGCTATCATATGGCAGCTTTGTATGCCAAAGAGTTGCTCGATGCTGCCGATAAACGTGGCAAAGGCCTTACTGCCAATTATGCGGATTTGTGGGATGCCGGAAGTTTCAATACGCCCGGCATTATGAAGGAAATCCTCTACGGTCGCCGTTATTATAAAAATTCATCCGGCGATAACTTAGTGGAAACCAACAATTACCCTGTGGGCATTGAAGGTGGTAAGGGAGGAAACTGTCCTACTCAGAATTTAGTCGATGCTTACGATATGCTCAACGGTAAATCGATCGGTGAAGACGGCTCGGGGTATGATGAGAAGAATCCTTATCAGGATCGCGATCCGCGCCTGGAGGCTACGGTAGCTGTAAACGGTGCACAATGGCCTACTTATTCCGGTGCCGCCAAGATTGAAACATTCCAGGGGGGCATCAATGGTGAGCCTTTGACTGGAGCCACACCGACAGGCTATTACCTCAAAAAACTTTGTAACGGTGCCATCTCATTGGCCAGCAATAGCAAGTTTAAGGAGTCTCGTCATACTTGGTTGACTTTCCGTCTGGGCGAAGTTTATTTGAATTATGCAGAAGCTGTATTCAAGTATCTGGGTGGCGCAGATATTACCAGCATGGAATTCCCGATGTCGGCCCGTGCTGCTGCCAGCAAGACACGCCAACGTGCTGGTATGCCGGACTTTGAACAAGGAATGGATGCCAATACATTCTGGACTAAGTTGTGTAACGAACGCTTTGTTGAACTGGCTTTCGAAGGGCATCGTTTCTGGGATGTCCGTCGTTGGAAAGAGGCTGATAAATATTTCAAGAATATTGTTGAAATGAAGCTGGTTAAGGAAGCCGATGGAAGCATTACTTACGTGCGCAAGAATGTATCACGCCAATGGGATGACAAGATGTATTTGTTCCCGATTCCCCAATCAGAAAGATCGAAAAATCCAAATCTGACACAGAATCCGGGTTGGGAATAAAGGAATATATTTTAAACAAAAGTTATGTAAAGTAGAGATTGAATTCAATCAAGAAAGAAGAGCGACTGTGAAGCCGCTCTCTTTTCGTATAAATAATAATATACTAATTTATGAGAAAAATACTATTAATCATGCTGTCGCTTCTATCCGTTCTTCAGATAGAAGCACAGAAGACAATTGACTTATCCGGAGACTGGAATTTTGAAATAGACAGGCAGGATATAGGAGAAAAAGAAAAGTGGTTTAACCAAACATTGCAAGATGTGATTGAACTGCCCGGTTCAATGCCCGAGAGGCTGAAGGGAGATGATGTAACGGTTCGTACCCGGTGGACCGGTAGTCTTTATGATAGTTCTTATTACTACAATCCGTATATGGAGAAGTATCGCAGAGAAGGTAACGTAAAGCTGCCGTTTTTCTTAACGCCTGATAAACATTATGTAGGAGTAGCTTGGTATCAAAAAGAAATTAATCTTCCTAAAGATTGGAAAAAAGAACGTATTGTGTTGGTTCTGGAACGTCCGCATATTGAGTCTACTGTTTGGGTAAATGGGCATAAGGTGGGGATGCAGAATAGTTTATGTGTAGCACACATATATGATGTCACCCGATATGTACGTCCCGGAAAATGTAATATAACCATCAGAATAGATAATCGCATTAAAGAAATTAATGTAGGACCGGATTCACATAGTATTACAGACCAGACTCAGGGAAACTGGAATGGAATTGTGGGGCGGATATGTTTGCAGGCTACACCACATGTCTATTTTGATGATATTCAGGTATTCCCGGAACCGGAACAGAAACTCGCAAGAGTGAAATTGCGTATTAAATCTTCTAACAAAAGCTCAACCACAGCGCAGGTGAGATTGTCAGCTGAGAGTTTTAATGCAGAAAAGAAGCACATACTTCCGGTTTTAATGCAAGAAGTGAAAGTGAAACATGGCATAGCAGAGCAAGAGATTGTTTTACCTATGGGAGATGATATGCTACTTTGGGATGAATTTAATCCGGCATTGTATAAACTGACGGCTGAAATCAGTACCGGCAAAGGGAAAGAGGTAAAAGAAATTCAGTTTGGTATGCGCCGTTTTGAGATTAAAGGCAAATGGTTTTATGTGAATGGTCGTAAAACGATGTTGCGCGGAACAGTAGAGAACTGCGATTTCCCTTTAACAGGTTATGCTCCTATGGATGTGGAAAGTTGGGAAAGGGTTTTTCGCATTTGTCGTAGTTATGGGTTGAATCATATGCGATTCCACTCTTTCTGTCCTCCTGAAGCAGCTTTTATAGCTGCCGACCTTGTAGGATTCTATTTGCAGCCTGAAGGCCCAAGTTGGCCTAATCATGGTCCTAAACTAGGATTGGGACAGCCCATTGACAAATATTTAATGGATGAAACCATAGCACTGACCAAAGCCTATGGTAATTATGCCTCTTATTGTATGTTGGCATGTGGAAATGAGCCGAGCGGACGTTGGGTGGACTGGGTTACCAAATTCGTGGATTATTGGGAGAATACAGATCCGCGTAGAGTATATACAGGAGCATCAGTTGGTGGCGGATGGCAATGGCAACCTCGTAACCAATATCATGTGAAAGCTGGTGCTCGTGGGCTTACCTGGAGGCAAAAGCGCCCGCAAACCAACGATGACTATCACATGCAGAGCCGCATTGATACAGTGAGTCAGCCATACGTATCACATGAGACAGGCCAGTGGTGTGTATTCCCTAATTTTAACGAGATACGGAAATATACCGGAGTGAACAAAGCCAAAAATTTTGAAATATTCCGTGATATTCTGAATGATAACCAGATGGGAGAACAAGCGCATTGTTTTATGATGGCATCGGGTAAATTGCAAGCGTTATGTTATAAGTATGAGATAGAAAAGACACTGCGTACTCCTGACTATGCAGGATTCCAACTATTGGCCTTGAATGATTATTCAGGACAGGGGACGGCGCTTGTAGGAGTACTTGATGTGTTCTTTGAAGAGAAAGGATATATTAATGCACAAGAATGGAGGCGCTTCTGCTCACCTACTGTACCATTGATGCGTACGGACAAGTTTGTATATACGAATGATGAGGCATTCGTTGCTGATATTGAAATTGCTCATTTCGGTGAGAAAACCTTGAAACATGCCCCTGTGACGTATACCATAAAGGATGTGTACGGTAAAGTCTATACTCGCAATACATTAGGGAATAAGGACATTCCTATCGGTAATCTTCACGTTTTGGGACATATCGAATTTCCTCTTGGGGAGATAAAGAAACCGACGGAATTAAATCTGGAAGTTCGTATTGAGGGTACTGAAGCTGTAAATGATTGGAACTTCTGGGTATACCCCAAAAAGGTGGAATTGGTACAGAATGATGTTTATACTACGGACACGTTAGATACTAAGGCTTTAGATATCTTGCAAAGTGGTGGAAAAGTTTTAATTCTTGCTGCCGGTAAAGTCAGTTATGGGAAAGAGGTGTCTCAGATGTTCACACCTGTTTTTTGGAATACATCTTGGTTTAAAATGCGTCCTCCGCATACTACAGGCATTCTGGTAAATCCCAAGCACCCTTTGTTCCGTGAGTTTCCAACGGAATATCATAGTAATTTGCAGTGGTGGGAACTTTTGAATCGTGCCCAAGTGATGCAGTTCACTGACTTTCCTGCCGATTTTCAACCTACAATCCAGAGCATAGACACTTGGTTTCTGAGCCGGAAGATTGGTATGTTGTTTGAAGCTAAAGTGCTCAATGGTAAATTGATAATGTCTACCATGGACCTTACTACAAATACTGACGAACGTATTGTTGCCAGACAGATGCATAAAGCGATTCTGGATTATATGAATTCTGATCATTTCCGTCCGATGTATACAATAGAGCCGGAACGGATCAGTGATTTATTTAAAAAAGTGGCAGGTGATGTGAAATCATATACAAAAGGATCTCCGGATGAATTGAAGCCGAAAATAAACTAATGAAAATGGTCTCGTGATATAAAAATATCCATCTCACGAGACCATTCTTTTTATCTCATAAGATGGATAGTCCCGAAATTTATTGCAAATTTTTCTTTTTATGTGCCTTTTAATTTTTGTCTGAAATATATTCAAACCAATCATTGAGAGCTTTATTTCTAGATTGTTTCCCATTGCTCGTAGCATATACTCCAACACCGGTACCGTTGAATTTATTGAATTTGTTATCCGATAAAGGTGCTACATTCTGAATACTGCCAATATTTGTCATATGCTGCTGAGTCTCTCCAAAGCTGAACTGTATTTCTGTACTATTAACTGCTACAGATAAAAACACCTCTTGTTTGTTATATGGGATATGTTCGATAATCTCTTTTTTTCCAAGGTGTTTCTTTATTAAAACAATGCCGGACTTATCTTTCAGCAGACTGTAATATCCGTTGGCAGTTCGGTAAAGAATCAATCCAGCCTGTTCATTATCTTTCTTTGTCTGAAAATTCAACAGGGTAGTTGCCTTGAATTGATGATGCTTGGTTTTCTGTATAATCATAGCTGAATTTACTAGGCTGTCTACTATTTCTGGTTGTAATGTCAAAGCCAGTTGACCGTTTGCCAGATTATGGAATGCCTTTTGAGGTATCCTTACGAAGTACCACTCTGAACCAAGAGTGGGAGAATCAAAATTGTCCCGCGTCGGTTTAGCTTTAACAGGTGTTCACGGAAGGTCCGGCCTTTCCTGTTTAGGCAATATCATGCCCATCCCCGGATTGAAAATCGGAGTGGAATCTTCGAACTCTACTTTACACATAAAGGTTTCCCTTGCAAGGGGATTATACTCATTTAGCATTTTTTTCCCAGAAAAGCCGAATACCATTCTCCTTTTTGAGTTTGCACAAGGTCGGCATGGCCCAAAGCTTGCAGAGGGTACTTGCTGCCCAAGTGTCGGTGAGTGAGTACCAGATTGACTTTAGCTGCTACATAAGGTCCCCATAATGATTTGCTATGGTGTGCGGTTATGGCATGATGACAACTTGAACCTCCCTCTGCCATCAATAAGAGATACTTTCCGTCAATTTTATAAATATGGGGCCCTCGGCATACGTTGCATTATTGGCATGTCCGTAAGTTAATATTTTCCGTTCACCGACGAGTTTTCCTTGGGAAAGATCTAATTCCTGCATCCATACAGCACATTGTGCAGGTCATGATTTTTTGAAATCCCAGAAATTACCTGTATAGTAACATCTGCCATCATCATCCCAGAATAAGGAAGGATCAATTCCTGCTGTATCTTTCAGCCATACAGGGGCAGACCATGGTTCTTTGGGATCAGTGGCAGTTATGTAGAAATGTTCTCCGTTTTTATGAGCAGTGGTAATCAGATAGAAAATTCCGTTATGATAACGTATAGTAACTGCCCAGATGCCATCGTTATCATTCAATCCATTCATGTCTATCATGTCGGGACGATCAATAGCATGTCCTATAACTTCCCAATTTACAAGGTCTTTGCTATGATAAATGGGGATTCCGGGGTACCAGATGAAGGAAGAAGTGACCATGTAATAGTCATCATTAACCCTACAAATTGAAGGGTCAGGATTGAATCCCGACAGTACCGGGTTGTCGTAATACTTAGGAATCTCCTGCCCTTTTAGAGCAAAGGGCATGGAAATGAAAAATAGGCCGAAATCCATATTGTTTTCCAGTAAAATAATACGGATATATGTAATATTGTAATTTATTCCGGTTCTTCCCGAGTCTTTTCACCTCCCTTTTGATATACAGAAGGTGATATGCCAAACTGACCTTTAAAGCATTTACTAAAATAGAACGGATCGTTTATGCCGACTTTGTAAGCCACTTCTGCTACCGTAAGGTGCTCTTCCGATAACAATAATTCCGCTGCTTTTTTCATACGCATGATACGTAAATATTCGTTGGGTGAGTATCCGGTTATACCTCGTATCTTTTTATAGAATACCGTACGTCCCAGTTTCATAAGTTGGGCAAACTCTTCTACTGAGAAATCAGAACGCGAAATGTTGGCTTTTAATATGATGTCCAGACGGTCGGTAAATTCTTTATCACGATCGGTGGAATACATGGCTGCATGTATAATACCCGGTTCGTTGGAGAACTTCTCGCGGAGTTTTTCCCGTTGTTCTATAAGGCGGAATGCCCGTGCCAGCAGGAATTTAATGCTGAATGGTTTGGATATATAAGCATCTGCACCGGATTCAATTCCTTCCAATTGTTTTTCCGGAGAACTGAGTGCAGTTAATAAAATGATAGGAATATGACTGGTTGCAAAGTCTGATTTCAATCTTTTAGTAACTTCAAACCCACTCATTCCAGGCATCAGAACATCACAAATGATTAAGTCGGCATCATAAGTACGGGCTTTTTCAAAGCCGGATGTTCCATCTACTGCCACCTCTACTTCAAAGTAAGTGCCAATTTCTTCTTTCAACAGTTCACGAATGTCATTATCATCTTCAATAATCAGCACCTTTCGTTTATTCAGAGGAATTGCTGGTTGAGGAGATTCTAAAGTGGCTGGAGCACGTTCACTCAAAGCGGGTGCTTGTTCATTTATTTCTTTTAATAACACATTGCCGGGAATAAGGAAATCTTTCTCTGTATAAACTGTCTTGTCGGTAGGAAGACAAACTGTGAAAATAGAGCCTCCCCCTTCATTATCATTATATTCGATGGTGCCTTTATGCACTTGTACCAATTCATGCGTAAGATGTAATCCAACTCCGATGCTATCACCTGAGAAACTGCTTTGCATAAAGCGTTTGAATAGCTCATGTTGTTTTTCTTTAGGAATGCCTACTCCTGTATCAGAGACTTGAATGTGTATAGTTTTCTTTGCCTCATCTACCTGTATAGAAAAAATGATGGTACCATTGGCAGGGGTGTATTTGAAAGCATTCGATAATAAATTGTAAGTCACTTTATCCAGGTTTCCTTTATCGATGAACATCTTATAAGATGGCAGGGATGGCTTGAAAAGGAATTTCATATTTTTCTGTTCTGCTACATCACCGAAACTGAGGAATATCTCATAAAGGAAGCCGATAACATCTGTTTCTTCCAGTGACAATGCTAACTTATTATTCTGCATTTTTCGGAATTCCAGTAACTGGTTGATAAGTCTCAGCATACGCTGGGTGTTTTTATTCATTATATGCAATGGAGAGGTCAGCTCATTCGGAATATTGCTAATGCGCTGTATCTTCTCCAATGCGCCTTGAATCAATGTGAGAGGAGTACGGAATTCGTGGGAAATATTAGTGAAGAATACTAATTTGTATTCTGTCAATTGCTCCTCTACATGGATGCGGTTGCGTAATTGATTGAAATTGCTGGCAATGCGATAGGCAAAAAACAAGACTACTATGATTAGAATGACATATCCTAACATGGCCCAGCTACTTTTCCAGAATGGAGGGACAATAACTATCTTTAAAATAGTTTCGTCGTTATTCCAGATACCGGCTCCATTGCAAGATTTCACATGGAGAGTATAAGTGCCGGGATTGAGATATTTGAAAGCCGCAGAACTTGATGAAGAAGGGTCACTCCATCCTTTATCGTAGTTCTCTAGCCAATATCGATATTTAGTCTGTCCATTGTCTGAATAATCGAAAGTGGAGAAGTCCAGAATAAAAGAGTTCTGAAAATATTTTAAAGTGATTTTATCAGAATAAGCCAAAGATCGCTCTGCCAGGGGAGAATCTTTCATTTCGGGACTTATCTGGATGCCATTGACTTTTAAATTAGTAAAGACAATAGGAGAGAAAGTTTCATTTTCCGGCATTTTCTCCGGTTCGATAACTGTCAGGCCATAATTTGTACCGAAAAGAAGTTTTCCATCCGCTCCCTTGCACGAACAATTATCTGTATAAACATTTCCCAGTGTGTAGGAGGAGAAGAAGTAATTTTCAAACGAATGGTTTTCGGGGGTGAATTTGGAAATACCATATTCTGTTGCTACCCATAGTTTTCCCTGGTTATCTTCTTCGATAGACATTACCACATTATTTACTAACCCTTCCGGTATACCGTAGTGTTCATATTCCAGAGAATTATAGTTGTCTGTAGGAGTGCACTGATTGATTCCTGCCCCGGAAGTGCCTACCCACATTCTGCCTTTGCTGTCACGGAATATACATCTGATTTCATTAGAACAGAATTTACCATTTACGTTGTTGAATAAATGATAATTGTCGCTATTGGCAATCAGCGAGTCCGGATGGAATATGCAAAATCCTTCGCTGGTACCCGTCCATATCATGCCGTTTTCATCTTCTAATAAGTCTCTTACCATTTTTAATCCATACTTTTGCTGGAAAAAATGGCGGAATTTATACTTGCCATCGGCTGTCGGTTCGGCCAAGTCCAATCCTCCTCCAAATGTACCTATCCACATACGGTCTTTTTTGTCACGATAAATAGAAAAGATGTGATTGTTTGCTAATGATGATGGATCGGAAGGGTCGTTTTTATACCATGTATCTCCTATCTTTAGTCCTTCTCCTCGGGTTCCCATCCAGAGTTTTCCGCGATTGTCTTCAGTAACAACGTAGACATTGGAATGAAGATATTGATTCTCATATTGAGGTTTTAAATGAATATCATAATTATATAGTCCCCCTCTTCGGGTTCCTATCCATATATTTCCATCGTCCGTCCGATTTAACATTCGAATGGTATTCGAACGGTCGAAGAGATCCGGCGACTCAGGATAGATGCGGGTTATCCCTTCATTGGATATTGTGATACGTGATAGTCCGGAATGTTCGGAGCTAACCCAAATAGCTCCCGCTTTGTCCTCCATAATAGCTAATAGGAAATCCGAACCGATGGGAGAATCTTTTGTATTAGAAACGAAGTGCTCTAATTTGTCTTCAGATGGCTTGTAGGCGAATAAACCATTGCCGTAAGTTGAAATCCAGATGATTCCTCGGGAATCATGTACTATATGATAACGTTCATTGTCAATATAGTTTAATTTATCTTTGGGTATTAGTTGTAGCTCTTTTGTTTCTCCTGTTTCTGAAAGAATATAGTAGATTTTCCCTGTATGATTGAAGACCCAATAGTTACCACGGTTGTCGTTGAGTACAATACCCTCTTTGATGTTCAGTTTAGGATCACTTGTCACCTTATGAGAGTTGAAATCATAATTGTATGTGCCCGTGGAAGTGAAAATAATCCATTGATTTTTAAATGCGAATTTGCAGTTAGAACGTATGTTTCCGGCAGGAAGTTCAGCTGATTTAGATAGTTTTCCGGAAGTTGTATTATACCAATATACATAGCCATCATCCGTTAGGAAGAACATATCCCGTTCGTGTGTGATGGAAGCTATAAAATTGTTCTTCCTGTCTATAATATTAAAATCTCCTTTAGAAATGAATGCAAGCCCGCGCATCGTACCAATCCAAATACGACCGGCTTCATCTTCCTCTATAAATTGGACTCTATTATCCGGCAGATTTCCACGTTCGGTTTTAAATTCTACGGAGGTCATGGTCCGGTCACTTTTAGTTATAATGTGTCGTGCACCATTTGTTCTGTGGTATAACCATATATCTCCGTTAGAGGCAAATAATGAATAGGCATAATTTTGCTCATATTCTCCACTTCCGGTGAAATCCACAAAACGGCTTTTCTGCAAGTCATAACAACTATATAATTCAGGTCCTGTACCTATCCAGAGGAAGCCGTTCTGATCCTCTATTACTTTATTGATTCGGTTATCTATCAACGAAATACGTCCGTTGGCATTAATTTCCGGTTGGAAGTTAAGAAAAGAATTACCATCGTAGCGACTAAGCCCGTTTAGGGTACCTAACCATAGGAATCCTTTACTGTCTTGGTATATATTACGAATAGAGTTACTGGGAAGTCCATCGGTGGTTCTCATTTGCTTGGCCCGAAGCTCTATTTCACCATAGGCGTTGGGAGTAAGAGTAATCAGGGATATGAGGGCTAATAAAATTATGTGTTTCATATAGATTTCAAGATTATTAATAAATGGCAAACAAAAGTAATTAGAATTTTAGAATAAAAAAATGAATTGATTTATATGAATTCACTTTTATTGGGTAGCAAAAGTAGCCAACAAGAAGTAAAGTACCATGAATAACTGTACATATACCTGTAAAATCTGTCATTTATAGCTGTAGAAGAGCATTCAGAAGGGGGGTATCCTGTACAATGAACTATTTCAATAACATCTCTTTTAGCCTGCTCGTTGCCTTCTGCAATTGTGCATCCACCGTTTTTGTACTGATGTCGAGCTTCTCTGCAACCTGTGCGTATGTCTGTTTTTCTTCGCGAATCAGGATAAAAACTTCCCGGCAACGCTCCGGTAATCGGTCGAGGGCTTTTACGTAACGGGCAAACAGCTCTTCGCTGATAAGAGTATCTTCGGGAGATACATCCTGGTCTGCAGGTTCTTGTAAAACTTCAGCTGATAGGGTAGGGCGGCGTTCCTCTTTTTCTATATAGTTGAGAGAAGCATTTTTCACGAGTATGAAACAGTAATCTTCGATATTAGCTATATCTAATAGCTGTTTACGATGTTCCCAAAGTTTCATGAAAACATCGAGTACGATCTCTTGTGACCATTCTTCGTGATGGGTATAGTAGTAAGCAATGCGGAACAGGCGGTCGTACGTCATATCATAAAATTCCCGGAAAGCAGACTGGGAGTCCTGCTCGCTCATTTTCCGTAGATATCTTCTGACTTCCTGTTCTGTCATATTGTCTTTTCATGTAATTGTGGGACAAAGGTAAGGGATTCAATTCAAATATCCATCATTTTCTTGAAATCCTAACTTCACTTCCTTGTAGTATAGTTGAAATCTACACCTCCCATCTTTGCATCCCGAAAGGATCCTTGATTTATTTTATCAATTGAATAGTATGAAAGTAAAAAGATGTTTTTTAGAATGGAGTTTGGTAAGCAAACGTTTTGCCGTTGCCCTCACCTTTGTTTTAGGGGGAGGAATGTTGCTTGCTGCTAATCTTGTTCCACTGAAAGGTGTCGTAAAAGATGTCTCAGGAGAACCGTTGGCCGGCGTTACAGTGAGAATTAAAGACGGAAAGTCGGGAACAATCACTGATGTGAACGGACATTTTGTCTTGGATGTAGAGAAAGGGCAAAAACTGTTGCTGAGTTATATCGGATACTCAGAGACAGAAGTGTTGGTAAAAGATGACCAGCAAATGCAGATCGTGCTTAAGGAAGATGCACAACAGCTGCAGGAAGTGGTGGTTGTAGGTTACGGTACGGCGAAGAAAGTAAATCTGGTGGGTGCTGTGGACCAGATTGATAGCAAACAGATTGCAGAGCGCAGCAACAGTAATATTTCCCGTTCGCTGCAAGGCATGGTGCCGGGACTGAACATTACATTCAGTGATGGTAAACCTTCGCGTACGCCATCCATCAATCTTCGTGGAACAGGAAGTATTGGTGCGGGCGGTAGTGCCCTTGTGTTAATAAACGGGGTGGAAGGCGATCTCAACTCGGTGAATCCTGCGGATGTGGAAAGTGTATCTGTACTGAAGGATGCTTCTTCGGCTGCTATTTATGGTGCGCGTGGTGCTTTCGGGGTGATATTGGTAACTACCAAGAATGCTACTGCCGGAAAGACGAAAATTAATTATAACGGAAGTTTCTCCATGCATCAGCGTACGGTGAAGACAGAAGATGGCATCGTTAGTAATGGTTTGCAGTGGACTGATGGCTGGTATACGGCTTATCTGGAAGGTCAGGAGGCGCCTCCGGGAGGTATCAATAATGTATTTAAGTACTCTACAGACTGGTATAATGAATTGGTAAGACGCGATGCCGATCCTTCACTGGATAAAGTTCGTGTCAATGATAAGGGGGAATATGAATACTTTGGTAATACCAACTGGCTGGATATTATTTATAAAGATCAGAACTATTCCACTGAACATAATGTCAGCATTAGTGGGGGAAATGAGCGTGCCCGGTATTATGTGTCAGGACGTTACTATAATCAGGATGGCATTTACAATGCCGGAGACGAAAAGTATACGCAGTATAATATCCGTTCAAAAGGAGAAATACAAATCAATAAATCTCTTTTGTTGGAGAATAATACGGATGTCATGATTTTCCGTTCCCACCAGCCTATGGTGATGTACGACCGTCAGAATATAACCCGCCAGGCACAACATCAGGGATATCCGGTGACTATGGAGAAGAACCCCGATGGCACTTGGACCGAGGCAGCCGTATATATTGGATGGGCAGGTTTTGTAGAAGGGACTTCCTGGCAAAAGGACAATAAACTGGATGTACGCAATACGACGACCTTAACGTATACACCTATAAAACAGCAATTGATCTTCAAAGGTGACTTTACTTATTACAGCAGCAAGTCTACCCGTTTAAGAGCCGAGAACCAGTACAATTACTATACGGGACCGGAAATAATGGGAACTCGTAACACATTCAGTTCTCTGGAAAATATGGATTATAACAGGGAATATCTCTCAAGCAATATTACCGGTAACTATATTCCTAAATTTTCTAATTCCGATCATTACCTGAATGTACTGTTGGGCTGGAATCTTGAGCACCAAGATTATAAAACGATACAAACTTATCGCCGTGGTCTGATTAGTGCCACTAAACCGAGTTTTGCTCTTATGGATGGTGATTATTATACTACGGGACAAGGAGGAAATGAGTGGGCTTATGTAGGTTTCCTCTATCGTTTGAACTATAATTATAAGAGTCGTTACCTGGCAGAAGTAAGTGGACGTTATGATGCCTCTTCCAAGTTTCCTGAGAATCAACAGTGGGGATTCTTCCCTTCCGGATCACTGGGCTGGCGTATTTCTGAGGAGCCTTTTATGAAATCTACCCGCAATTGGCTGGATAACCTGAAAGTCCGTGCTTCCGTCGGTAGCCTAGGCAACGGTAATGTAAGTCCTTACCTCTATCTTTCTACAATTCCCATTAAGAAAACCTCTGTTATTCTGGGGGATGCATTGCAGACGTATGCCACTACTCCGAATATCGTTCCCAACAGTCTGACTTGGGAGAAATCGACAACTTATGATATTGGGCTGGATGTCGATATGCTGTCTAACCGTTTGTCGATGGTGTTCGACTACTATCAACGCTATACAACGGATATGTATACAGTAGGTCCTACTTTACCTGCCGTACTGGGAGCCGCTACGCCTAAGGGTAACAATGCAGAGATGAAAACCAAGGGCTGGGAACTTTCGGTCATGTGGCGTGACAACTTTACACTGGCTAATAAGCCATTTAATTACAGTGTAAAAGCTATGTTGTGGGATAGTCGTACTTGGGTTACTAAATTCAATAATCCTACGAAACTACTCTCCACTTATTATGAGGGACAGGAGATCGGTACTATCTGGGGATATCATATCGAAGGATTATTTAAAGATCAGGCTGAAATAGATGCTCATGCAGACCAGTCCAAACTAAAAGTATCTGCTACGAATATTCTGAAACCGGGTGATTTGAAATTTGCCGATCTCGATAAGAGCGGTACGGTGGATAATGGTCAGAATACATTGGATGATCACGGTGACCTGAAGGTTATCGGAAACACTACGCCTCGCTATCAGTTCGGTCTCAATTTGAGTGCCAACTGGAATGGTATTGGCATCAGTGCTTTCTTTCAGGGTGTAGGCAAGCGAAACTGGTATCCGCATCGCGAGTCAGCTTTCTTCTGGGGGCAATATGACCGTCCTTACAGCTATATGCTGAAGGAGCATACCGGAAATAATGTATGGACAGAAGAAAACCAAAACACTGATGCTTATTGGCCCCGCTACCGCGGCTATCTGGCGAATGGTTCTACAAAGGCGCTGGGTATCCAGGCCAATGACCGCTATTTACAGAATATAGCTTATGTCCGTTTGAAGAATCTTCAGATAGATTATACTTTTAATAAGAAGTTTTGCGATAAACTGCACTTGCAGGATTTGAAGATTTACCTTGCCGGTGAGAACCTGTTGACATGGACACCGCTGAACAAGTATACCAAAATGTATGACCCCGAAGGTATCAGTGCCGGTGATGCAGATTTCCGTTCTACTGCCAATACTGATGGAGACGGATATGGTTATCCTATTTTGAGCAGTTATACAATCGGTATTAATGTAACCTTTTAACACAGAAGATGAGTATGAAAAAATATTGGTTGATAGGTCTGTATGCTTTGGCTCTGACCTCTTGTGATAGTTTTTTGAATTGTGAGCCCGAGAACAGTTTTTCTTCCGAAGGCTTTCTGGAGTCGGAATCGGACTTACGGCTTTATACAAATGGTTTTCTGCAAAGTTTCCTGCCCAGCGAAGAAACAATCGCTTGGGGTGGCGACCAGTATGCAGACTTTTGTGCAACCCGTTCGTCCACTACTTTTTTGATCGGTGACACGTGGGATGATACCCAACAAGGTGGTTGGGGAACCGGCGACTGGGGAGATCTGCGACAGATTAATTACTTTCTCGATAATCTGCCGAATGCTAAAGGCAAAGTAACGGATGCCATTTATTTACATAATGAAGGTGTAGGACGTTTTTGGCGTGCTTATTTTTATTATGGTATGGTCAGAACGTTCGGTGATGTACCCTGGTATGAAACGATATTGGATGTGGATAATAGAGATGAACTATACAAACCACGTGATAAGCGTGAGGTTGTTATGGATAAGATATTGGAAGATCTCGATTTTGCCTGTACCAATTGTTCCACGGATAAGACCTTGACAGAAAGTAGCACATTGATAACGAAATGGGTGGCATTAGCACTCAAATCCCGTATCTGTCTGTTCGAAGGTACCTACCGTAAATATCATGCGGAGTTAGGATTGCAAAGCTCGGCTGAAAAGTTCCTGCGTGCTTCTATTACCGCATCCGAAGAACTGATGACAAAAGGTCCCTATAAATTACTGAATACGGGAGAGGTGGAGACACAGTATCGTTCTCTGTTTACATCGGAAGAACTGAATACAACGGAGGTAATCTGGGGTATTGCCTTTAAAAAGGATTTACGTATGCACTCTATTACCTGGAAACTATTCTCAGCCTCATTTGGTGCAAACTGGTCATTGGTACGGCCTTTTGTCAATATGTATCTGATGCGCGACGGTAATCGTTTCACTGACCGTACGGATTATGCTACCATGCAGTATATGGATGAGTTCCAGAATCGTGATTGTCGCTTGATGCAAACAGTTATTTCACCATCTTACCAGCGGAAAATCAGTGGTACGGTGAAGCCGGATGCACCTAATTTCTCTATGACATCCACCGGTTATCAGCTTATCAAATGGGCTATAGATGATGATGTGCATGTAGGGAAGGCTACGGCCAATAATTCTATTCCTATTTTCCGTTATGCGGAAGTATTGCTGAATTATGCAGAAGCGAAAGCGGAATTAGGTGAATGTGATGAAACAGTGTGGAATGCTACGATCAAACCATTACGAGAACGTGCCGGGGTAGAAGGGAAGATCCCTGTAACCTATGACCCGTATGTAGCCGCTTACTTTAAAAATCAAACAATGGATAAATGGGTACTGGAAGTACGTCGCGAACGTGGTGTGGAGTTGGCTTTTGAAGGAGTTCGCTATGATGATATCATGCGTTGGAAACAAGGAGACCTGATTGAAAATGTATGGCAAGGTATTTACATTCCCCAGAAAGGTGAAGCGTATGACCTGAACGGCGATGGTGTAAAAGATGTAGCTGTGGTAGATAAAGAACCGGCAGCCGGTGATAAGATTAAGGGTGTACAATATGTGGTAATTGGCAAAACCAATCGTTTGTCCGAAGGTGACCACGGATATATTGAATTTGGCTTTAGCCAGGGACGTAAATGGGATGATAAGAAATACTTGCGTCCGATACCGTTGACGGCTACTCAGATAAATCCGGCTTTATTGCCTCAAAACCCAGGTTGGTGATAGTAACTTTAATGATAAAAATAAATAGATAACATGAAAGTAAATAAAGTATTAGTAAGTACGTTCCTTTTGGCAACCTGCCTGATGAATGTACAGGCGCAACGCCGGAATGAAATTCAAGTTCCCGATTTAGATGGATACACTACTTTGAAGTGCGATTTTCATATGCACACAGTCTTCTCTGACGGTCTGGTTTGGCCTACGGTGCGTGTAGATGAAGCTTATCGCGAAGGATTGGATGCAATTTCTCTGACAGAACACATCGAATATCGTCCTCATAAAAAAGATATTGTGGCAGATCATAACCGTTCGTTTGATCTTTGTCAGAAACAGGCTGAAAAGCTGGGGATACTTTTAATCAGAGGCAGTGAGATTACTCGTCCAATGGCTCCCGGACACTTTAATGCCATTTTTCTGGCTGACTCCAATCCATTGGAACAAAAAGAGTATAAAGACGCTTTCAATGAAGCCAAAAAGCAGGGAGCATTTATCTTCTGGAATCATCCCGGATGGGCTGCCCAACAACCGGATACTACTAAGTGGTGGCCCCAGCACACAGAACTTTATGATGAAGGTTGTATGCATGGCATTGAAGTAGCAAATGGTCCTCTATATATGCCCGAAGCCATTCAATGGTGTTTGGATAAGAATCTGACAATGATCGGTACTTCCGATATCCATCAACCTATTCAGACTGATTATGATTTCTCCAAAGATGAACATCGTACCATGACATTCGTCTTTGCGAAGGAACGTTCTTTGAAGGGTATCCGTGAGGCATTGGACAATCGCCGCACTGCTGCTTATTATCGAGAGTTGGTGATTGGACGTGAAGACTTGCTCCGTCCATTCTTTGAAAAATGTGTAAAAATAGAAGAAATCAGTCGTAATGAGAAAGGAGTGATGCTCTCTGTAACCAATATTACAGATTTAGTTCTGAAACTGAAAAAGACGACACATGATACTTCTCTGGTCTATTTTCGGGATATGACGCTGAAGCCGCATACGCGTTATAGCGTCCGTATCGGATTTGATAATGGTATCAAAGGTGGAGATATGAATTTCGAAGTGACGAATTTTATAGTGGCTCCTGATAAAGGATTGGAGTATACTATTTCTCTGTGAGAAAGATCTTTCTAGTTAAGTTGCCCGGTCTTGAAATATATCAGGATCGGGCATGTTGTATATGTAATTATTCTATTTCCAAGAGATCACTCATGATACCGTCTGAGACGAAAATGCCTTCCTTGGTTAGCTTTAACCGATCGTTATGCAACTTTAATTTCCCATTTTCCAGATAAGGTTTGGCTTGTTCCGAACAATATCCCCAAAGTCGGTCGCCGAACTTACTTTTCAGCTCTTCTGTGGATATTCCCCACATTGTGCGCAGACCTGTGATGATGTATTCATTGTAGCGGGTTCGTGTATCCAGTTGTTCTGTTTCGTGTAGACGTTGCCCCTGTTCTACAGATGAAAGATACTGATTTAGTGAAGCTACATTCCATTCGCGCGAGTCTCCATCAAAGGAATGTGCGGACGGACCGCATCCCAGATAAGGGATACCTTGCCAATAAGAAGTATTGTGTCGGGAATACATTCCAGGTTTGCAGAAGTTAGAAATCTCATAATGCTCGTATCCGGCAGCAGAAAGAGTATCTATCAATGTGGAGAAGAAGTTCAGACTACTGTCCTCGTCCACTTGAGATACAGAGTGTTGTTGCAGCATTTTGTAAAGAGGGGTACCTTCTTCGTAAATCAGATGATAAGCGGAAATATGCTCCACGTTAAGACTGACTGCTTGCTGTAAATCCTGTGCCCAGCGTTGGTCATTTTCTCCGGGCAAACCATAAATCAGATCAATGCTGATATTTTGAAAACCTGCTTGCCGACAGCGTTGTACTGCTTCTATTGCTTGTGCGGCGTTATGCCGCCTGTTCAATAATCGTAGTGTTGCATCATCAAAAGTTTGTATTCCCATACTGATGCGGTTGAACGGTAGAGTACATAGCATTTGGGTATATTCTTCCGTAAGGTCATCGGGATTTGCTTCAAGAGTTACTTCTGTTGCTTTCCTCGTTCCGTAAACCTGTTCAATCGTCTTGAAAACCTCTTTAAAGTCTTCCTCCGATAACTGTGACGGCGTACCTCCGCCGAAATAAATGGTTTCAACAGCTTCCCCTTTCAGATATTCCTTGCGTTCCGTCAACTCCCGGCAAAGGGCACGGATATATTGCGATTTCAATTCCGAACGTGTGGTGGAATAGAAATCGCAATAAATGCAACGTGTCTTGCAGAAGGGGATATGTATGTAGATGCCTGCCATAACTATATTGTTTCTGTAGAAGAACTTCTGTAGTTCTTACTTTGGCGGCAAAGATAACTATTCCTTCCGAAACTTACATCAGGAGAGAGAAACCGTCTTCACCGTTCCGTCAGAGAAATAAATGGTTATAGTGTCTCCGGTCTGTTTGAAGGACTTTACAGGTGCCAATTCTTTTTTAGTAAATGGCTTGCCACTCTTTTTCCATAATTGTAGTGTGATAAAGACTTTATCACCGGAATGAGTGGTGGCTACATTGATTACGGAACATTTATTACTTACCGGATGTAGTCCTTCAGTCTGTACAAATTCCACTTCCGACCAGCCCTGAAGATTGATAAGCGCTGTCTGATAGGCTCCATTATCCATGCAGTAGGCAGTGTATCCTCCGGCCTTTTGTTCCTTTGTAACAATGGGACTTTCTAATTCCGGTAACGAATAGTGTCCATAATGTAATTCTGTTGTAATCGGGAAAGATACTTTGTCTACACGCAGTATGCCGTTAGGAAGTGGAATATCTGCCAGGCGGAATTTGATTTCCGGGTTTGTTTCAAGTTCTGCATCCCGGTAGTAAATTCCATCTTCAAACTTCTTGAAGGTGTAGAGGCGTAGTACTTCCCATTCTTGTTTGGCATTCAGTACAGCATAGTTCATAGATACCTTGCCATCCGGACTGTCTGCCATCCAGGGAAATGCTGTGTTGTAAGACAGTTTATTATAATTCTCGGTAGAACGGAACTTCTGCCAGTCTTTAGCTACTGCTTCGTGACACCATGCACGTATTTCCGAAGTGCCGCTATTGGGATAGTTAGTCACCAAGGTATTAGAGCCTTCCATGAACTTATTATACACCTTGCCGGGTTGAAACTCTTTTTCCCAAGCTCCGTTATTCTCGATAGCTGTCCAAAACGGATTATCAGCAGGCAATAATAATCCAAGAAATGCTTTTCCCATCCAGTAAACACTGCCACGACAACTATAAATCTGTACGGCAGGTTCAAAAGCTCCGTAGAATCCCAGTGTGGGTACCCGGTCTTCCATTAATGCAGGATTTTCAAGGAACTGGAGCAAGGTGGAAGAAGCAATGCGGCGCATCCAGCCATAGTTGATAGACGGATCATTGAGCCACCCCATCAGCGGGAAAGGTACAGCGGCAGCTATACGGTACGTAATACTGCGTCCATACATATTCATTTTACCATCCTCAGCAAACATATAAGGATAGTTAGGAACCAAATCACGGAAGTTGCTGACAAACTGACGTCCGGCTTCCGGATTAAATTTCTCACCGTAATAATGTGCCCAAATCATACCATACATTTGGAAAGCCCACATACTATAGTAGTCATAGGCCGGACTGTCATTATACCATCCGTATCCACGATATTGTGCCAGTGATTTTTGCAGCAATTCATCCATATACCCGTCTTTTACTTCATAACCTTGATCTTTGAAGAAAGACATGACGAATATATTGAAGAAGCGCCAGTTAGAACCGATTGTCGGTCCGTTGCCATAACTAAGCATTAATGCGGCAAGATCATCTTTCTCCTTTTGAGTCAGTGGCTCCCAGATAATCTCAGGCATTACGGTAAGCGACAGGGCAAGTGCTCCGAATTCTACAAGTGTCTGGCTTGGCCCACCTTTGAGATGTTGAATATATCCGGACTTCGACGGATCACTCATATTGCGCAACTGTTGCCGGTAATAATCCCCGACTTTGATTCCATTCAGTACCAAATCTGGATTTTCTTTTAATAGAGGAATTGCTACAAACATGGTGCGGCAAAGTCCTTCCAGATTTTCCGTCTTGTTGAACTTTCCATCCGTTGGATAGCTTTTTCCCGGTTGTTTGGGGAAACGCATCGGCTCATCCAATGTGTGGATGTAGCTAAATGCTCCGTCCAATAAATAGGTTGCTGCGTCCATCCAGTGTTGGCGAGTCATGCCCGTCAGTGGGCTCAACTGATAATCCGGTTTAACCAAATGAAATACGGAATCATTTTTAGCTTGTGGCGAGGAGGCATTCATTTCTAAGGATACTGATAAAGTAAGTAGTAACAATCCTCCGGTTAGTTTTAAAAATACGGTTTTCATCATAATGTGTGTATTACATGGTAAGAATATTCTCCTTTTTTTCTCTTCGCAAAGAAAAGGTATTTTGGGCAATATAAACGGCTACTTTAGTGCCAAAAAGGGTGAAATTTAGATCAATATTGTCTTTTTGAGCTTATCCGCTCCTTGTTAAAGCCTTATCAGAAGCATATTTGCTCCGTACATTCTCCACTCAGAAGTACCTCCGGACGGGGAAATTACGGGGTTGGTACGGAGCAAGTATGTTTCAGGTATGTCTCATTTTGGAATGATTGAAATATAAAATTACCAATGGATAAGATTCTTTTAGATATATTTACGTATATTTGTCGAGTGTTATTAATAATATTCAAAACGGGGATAATCATGAAAATAATGCTTACTATGAAAGAAAAAATCTGGGGTTTTGTTTTTTGCTTTGGAATATTTTTTCCTTTGATATGTCAAGCTGTAGTAATACCTAAGTCAGATTCTTTGGTGTTTAAGTCTTCATCTATACTAAACAGTTTACTCAGTAAGGATGTGCAGTCCATTTATCAGGATCGCGACGGATATATCTGGATATCTACTCGTAACGGGCTCTTTCAATATGATGGTTATTCTCTCACTACTTATAAATCCAATCTTTTCCGTGCTGATTTGTTGACTAACAATAATGTTTTTTGTGTAGCGGAAGATACAAAACATCGCCTTTGGATCGGCACTTATAGCGGACTGAATGTTTTGGACAAAAAAACAGGGGTAATACGGAAAATTGACCATCCGGAGATGAACGGTAACAGTATTCCTAAAATTTTGATAACGAGTGATGAACGTATCCTGTTTGCTACAGATTGGGGAGTATATGAGTGGAAAGAGGAGATGAACGACTTTTTGTGTCATGGTGGTGAAAATACAGGAAACGTGATGCCCAGGACTGCTATAAAATCTTTACTCGAAGATGACCGGGGAGATATCTGGATCGGAACATGGAATGCGGGGCTGTATCGCTATGAAAAGAAAACCGGTAAGTATTTCAGATACCCACAGATGAATAGCCAAAATTCTGCTCATTATGTTTTTCAGGATAGTAGAAAAAATATATGGGTGGGAACCTGGCGCGGTGGCTTAGCCTTGTTGAAAGACGCCTATCATCCGGATAAGACTACTTGGATTACTTATCGGTACGATGAAAAGAACGCTACCGGTATTTCAGATGATATCATCTATGCTTTGTCCGAAGATCTTAATACTCATTCTTTATGGATAGGAACTCGTAAGGGACTAAGTATACTTCCGTTGGCCGAAAATTATACGGGAAACGAGTCTTTCTGTAATTATTATCCCAGTGAATCAGACAATTCTATAGCCAGTGATGAAGTGGCTTCCCTTCTGCGTGATCGCCAGGGATTGATGTGGGTAGGTATGATTGGCGGTGGCGTAAATAAGGTAAGTACCAGGAAAGCAGATTTCTATTGGGACCAGTTGCTAGAGGTCAAACGAATGCTGAAGACGACTTCTGTCCGCAGCATTTTGTTGGATGACGAAGGGCTGCTTTGGCTGGGAATAGGAACCTATGGGGTGGGAGTGAAGAACCTTCAAACCGGGAAATTCACTTATTATACCCAAATGCCCGAATTTAATCGCTATCGTGGCATCTCTACAATAATGTCTATGATGCAACATTCCGTTACTGGGCACGTTTGGATTGCTGCTTATGACGGAGGAGTTTATGAGGTGAATAAGAAGGCGCCTGTTGCACAGAGGGTGAAGAACTACTATGCTCAGGATGTACCGTGGTTGGCAGGTTCCTGCGTTTTTCATATCTATGAAGATTCAAAGCACAACCTTTGGTTTGCTACACGTAATGGAGTCTCAATGCGTACAGTGAATGGAGAAGCGGTGCGACTGGACACTTTACAGGTTGGAAGTAACCAGATGAGAAACATTCCGGCTATGTATCTGACTGAAGGAAATGACGGAGATATGTGGGTAGCTTCCAATACACACGGAGTTTTTCGGCTTCATTGTGATGAAAAAGGAAGTTATACCGTTTCATGTTATTCTGCTACGAATGAAAAGCTTAACAGTGTGTATGCCGATTGTCTTTACACTGATGCCAAAGGACGTATTTGGGTAGGAACAGGAGGTAGCGGACTGAGTCTGTATGATGAAGCTACTGACACTTTTCTTCCGGTACATGCGAAATGGAATCTTCCGGGAGATGCGGTTGTCAGTATCAGGAGTGATAAAGAGGGTAATTTATGGTTGGGCACGAATGCCGGATTGATAAAGCTTACACTGTCGGATAACTTGGAAAGTGCGACTTTCCGTTTGTACACCACAGTAGATGGTTTGCAGGATAATATATTTATCCGCAGTGCTCAGGCGGTTGCAGCTGACGGTGAAATGTTCTTCGGCGGACACCGGGGATACAATAGCTTTTATCCGGAGAAACAGCAGGAACAGCCTTTTTCCTCTTCTGTGGTAGTGACTGACATTAAAATTTTCAATCAGTCATGGGGAAATCTGCCTGCAAAAGAACGTATGGCGATTTCACAACTTTCGCCCGGCTTTGCCAAAGAGATACAGTTGGATCATTGGCACAATAACTTTAGTATTGAATTTTCGGCATTAGAGTATGCCAATCCGGATAGAAATCAATATGCTTATCAGTTGGTGGGCTTTGATTCTGGTTGGCAATATACTGGTGACTCCAAACGTTTTGCCTATTATAACAATCTGAAGTCAGGTACTTATATCTTTCAATTAAAGGCTTCTAATGCTAACGGTATTTGGAGCGAAGAGACACTCCGGATGAAAGTCGTAATTTTGCCGCCTCCCTGGAAGACCTGGTGGGCTTACACCTTATATATATTGTGTATCTGCGGTATCATTTATTATAGTTTCCGAGTGATACGTAACCGTATTCGTTTGCGAAATGCTCTGCATCTGCGTGAGATGGAACAAGCCAAGGCGGAAGAAGTTAATCATGCCAAATTGCAATTTTTTACTAATATTACTCATGAGTTACTGACTCCGTTGACTATTCTTTCTGCTTCGGTGGATGAACTGAGACGGATCGCACCAACGTATAAGGAGCAATATAGAGTGATGAATAACAATATCAATCGCCTGATACGCCTGCTGCAACAAATCCTTGAATTCCGCAAGTCGGAGACAGGGAATCTTAAGTTGCGGGTTTCTGAAGGTGACCTCGCGCAATTTGTACATCGCAGTCTGGATAGCTTCCGCCCCTTGATGAAGAAGAAAGATATTCAGTTCCGGATTTCATGTTCGCCCGATCCTTTCAACGCTTATTTTGATCCGGATAAATTAGATAAGATACTCTATAATTTACTGTCTAATGCTTCTAAATATAATCGTCCCGGTGGCATGGTCAGTGTGGAACTGTCTGAAAATGAAGATCGAACAGCACGTCTGGTGGTGAAAGACAATGGACCCGGTATATCGGCAGAAGCTCAGAAGAACCTTTTCAAACGCTTCTATGAAGGGGATTACCGGAAGTTCAGGACCATTGGAACCGGCATCGGTTTGTCATTGGTGCGCGATTTGGTTGTATTGCATCATGGTACTATTACGGTAGAAAGTAAAGAAGGGGAAGGTACATTATTTATTGTAAACTTCCCGGTCCTCCGGAATTCGTATGCGGAAGAAGAAATAGAAGAAAGCTTACCGGCAGATGCGGAAGAGGCAAAGAATGAACCGTTATCAGATGAGCTTGGCGAAAATGCCTCTGATGATGATACCGAGGAGCAAGCTGAACCGGCTGCTGTCCGGTCTTCATACTCTATACTGATTGTTGAGGACAACGAAGAGCTATTGCAGTTAATGACGAAATTGCTGGGTGCGGATTATATGGTTCACACGGCTAATAACGGTAAGGAAGCTATAGATGTGGTGGAGCAGGAAGAGATCGATCTGATTGTTTCTGACGTAATGATGCCTGAGATGGATGGCATTGAGTTCTGCCGATATATTAAGAATAAGTTTGAAACGTCCCATATTCCCGTAGTTTTGCTGACGGCTAAGAATAAGGAGGAAGACCGGGTTGAGGCTTATGAGTCGGGTGCTGATGGCTTTATCAGTAAACCTTTCAATTTGAGTGTTCTTCATGCGCGTATTTCCAATTTGCTCCGTAGCCGCGAACGTATGGGAAAGGACTTCAAGAAACAGTTGATGTTTGAAGCCAAAGAGTTGAACTACACCAGTGTTGATGAGGATTTTCTGCAACGGGCTATTGATTGTGTGCATCGTCATTTGGACGATCCTGACTTTGATCAGGCGAAGCTGTTGGAGGAGATGTATATGGCTAAATCGACTTTCTTCAGGAAGCTGAAGTCATTGACCGGTCTTACCTATGTTTCCTTTATCCGGAATATTCGTATGAAAGCAGCTTGTCGTATAATGGAAGAGAAGAAGAGTATTCGTATTTCAGAATTGGCGTATGCTGTGGGATATAATGATCCGCGTTATTTCAGTAATAGTTTTAAGAAAGAGTTTGGTATGCACCCTTCCGAATATATGGAGCGTTTTACTTCGAATGGCACAGTGGAAGATGATGTTCCGGAAAAATAGAGTATCTGTTTGTTAACTATCTTGTCTTTTATACTGCAAGAGCAACTTCCGAAAAATGGAATATTGTTCTTGCAGTCCTATTGCGTTGCTTACCCGTTTATTCGTTTTATACATTTCTTTTAAAACGCTCTCACATTTGAAAATTTATGTAGAATAATGTTTCATTTTATGTAGAAAATTGTGTCATGAAACAAATTAGCATCTGTTTGGGCTATTCTAGAGGGTGTATTGCTTTTTGCTCCCCTACTTTTGTGTCGCGATCAAGAATGAAAAAGAATAATTGATCTTACTTGTATAAGTAATGAATGTGTTGTTAATTAATGTTTAATCTTAAAATTATTGCTAATGGAAAAGCATGACTTTTTTCGTAAATGGCAAGTGCAAAAACTTTGTCGATTATTTTCTATTGCAATTTTATTGTTATTAGCAGTGCCTTTAAAAGGATATGGTGAAGAGATTCCCTCTTCACAGGGTGTACTGCAAAATACGGTAAAAGTGACTGGTACAGTCAAGGATGCAAATGGTGAGCCGATTATTGGTGCTAATGTTATGGTGGTAGGTACAGCTACCGGTGTTATTACCGATATTGATGGCAATTTTAGTCTGAATGTCCCTGTCAGGAGTAAGTTACAAATCAGTTTTATAGGTTATAAGGAACAAGTGGTTTCTGTTAAAAAGGGTATTAGTCTTAATATAGTATTAGAGGAAGATGCCCAAATGCTGGGCGAGGTTCAAGTTGTAGCTTACGGTGTGCAAAAGAAGGTGTCAGTAACAGGTGCCATTTCTTCAATGAAAGGAGATGAACTGTTAAAGACGCCGGCAGGTTCTATTTCTAACATTTTGTCCGGACAAGTAACAGGTGTGTCATCTGTTCAGTATTCAGGTGAGCCGGGTGCTGATGCGGCAGATATTTATGTGCGTGGTATTGCAACGTTTACGGGTTCGGCCTCTCCGCTGATTCAAGTGGATGGAGTGGAGCGCGATATGTCGCAGATTGACCCTAATGAAGTCGAGAGTATTACAGTGTTGAAGGATGCTTCGGCTACGGCGGTTTTCGGTGTGCGTGGTGCCAATGGTGTAATTTTGATTACTACGAAGCGTGGTGCGGAGGGAAAAGCTAAAATCTCTTTTTCTACTTCTGCCGGTGTGAATGTGCGGACTAAGGAATTGGAGTTTGCCAATTCTTATCAATATGCTGACTATGTAAATATGTGGCAAACGAATGATGGAGGTTCTCCCATATACTCAGAGGAACAACTTGCTACATTCCGTGATCATACGAATCCGATACTTTACCCTGATATTAATTGGATTGATTATTGTATGAATAAGGCTGCGCTCCAATCGCAACATAACGTGAATATATCAGGTGGTACTAGCAATATGCGTTATTTCGTGTCAGCCGGTTTCTTTAATCAGAAAGGTATGTTTAAGCAATTGGGTGCTACTAATGATTTTAATTTCAATTATGACCGCTATAACTATCGTGCCAATCTTGACTTTGATGTAACTAAGACAACACTGTTGTCCGTCAATATCGGTGGACGTATTGAAACGAAGCGTACTCCGGAATCTGATGAAGATCAGAATCAGCTGTTCCGTAAGCTTTATTGGGCGGTACCCTTTGCCGGTGCCGGTATTATAAATGGAAAACGTGTGATAACTAATCCGGATATTGTACCTAAACCGGGAACAGATGGTTTGGCATCTTATTATGGTAAAGGATTCAGAACTAGAACAACCAATGTGCTGAATGTTGATTTAGCTTTGAATCAGAAATTGGATTTTATAACGAAAGGACTTTCATTGAAATTGAAAGGCGCTTATAATTCATCTTATTCAAATACAAAGAAAGGTAGCTCTTCGGCTGCATATTATGTGCCTCTTGTTGATGATGATGGGGCTATTACTTACCGTAAGGAAGGATCGGATACTCAGATGAGTTACAGTGACGGAGATTTTGGAAAAGCACGTGACTGGTATATGGAGCTGGCTTTGAACTATAACCGTAAATTTGGTGATCACAACGTGTCAGCCCTTGCACTTTATAACCAATCGAAGAGATATTATCCTGGTGGAACTTATACTTATATCCCCTCTGGATATGTCGGTTTGGTAGGTCGTGTAACTTATGATTGGAAGACGCGCTATATGGCCGAGTTCAATGTAGGTTATAATGGATCTGAGAACTTTAAAAAAGAGAACCGTTATGGATTCTTTCCTGCCGGTTCTTTAGGTTGGGTTATTAGCGAGGAGCCGTTTTTTGCTCCTTTGAAAAAGACTATAGGCTATTTGAAATTACGTGGTTCCGTAGGTCTTGTGGGTAATGATAAGAATGGTTCTGACCGTTTCATATATTTGCCGGGTAAATATAGTTACGGTGGTAACGATGGGTATTTCTTTGGTCAGAATGTAAATAATAAGGTACCGGGCGCTTATGAAGCCAGTCAGTCTAATCCGAATTCAAAATGGGAAACTTCTTTGAAGCAAAATTATGGTATCGATTTTAATGTGCTGAATGATCGTTTAAGTTTCTCTGTTGACTATTTTATTGAAAAACGTAAGGACATTCTTTCCAGACCGGATTATTTGCCAAGTATTTTAGGTATGGTGCTTCCATTGGTTAATGTAGGTGAAGTGGAGAATAAAGGTTATGAGCTGCAAGTGAAATGGAATGATCAACTGAATGATCAATTCCGCTATTGGGCTACATTCAATATGTCGTATGCAAAAAACAAGATTATATATAAGAATGAAGTGAAGAAGAACGAACCTTGGATGTATGAGACTGGACGACGTATTGGTGCTCGCTCAATGTATAAGTTCTGGGGATTTTACGACGAGACTGCCGATGCGCGTTATCAGGAAGAATTTGGCCAGCCCATTGCTAACCATGGTATAACGCTATTGCCGGGAGATGCAGTCTATGTCGATTTGAATAATGATGGCAAACTGGATGGCAATGATGCAACCCGTGATCTTGGTTACACCGATGTTCCGGAATATACGGCCGGACTTAGTGCCGGGTTTTCTTGGGGAAAATTTGATTTCTCCATGCAATGGACCGGTGCGTGGAATGTGGATCGTATGTTGAGTGAGTTCAGACAGCCCTTAGGTGATACTCAGAATAAAGGTCTGCTACTCTATCAATATGAAAATACTTGGCGCTCTTCTGAGGATACTTTTACGGCAAAATTTCCCCGTATAACAAAGTCGCATTCTGATAATAATTACAGAGGATCTGATCTGTATCTGATGAATGCAAGTTATTTGCGTTTGAAGAATGTGGAGATTGGTTATAATTTCGATTTCCCTTTCATGAAGAAATTGAAATTGACGAATTGCAGGATGTATGTGAATGGATATAACTTGCTTACTTTTACCGGATTTAAGTGGGGAGATCCAGAATCTCGTCAGAGCGACCGTCCTAATTATCCTTTGACTCGTGTGTTTAATATTGGTTTGAAAGTAGGATTTTAATCCTTTTCATTTATAACTAAGAAATTAAGAATATGAAAAAACTGACTAAATGGTTTATAGCAACATTTGCGGGAATGTCAATTCTCTTCTCGTCATGTGTTGATCAGATAAAGTTTGGTGATAGCTTTTTGGAAAAGGCTCCTGATACAGGTGATATGAATCAGGATACTATTTTTGGAAAAGCTGATTATGCGCGTGCATTCCTGTGGAAAACATATAGTAAATTATATTATGGACTTGCTACGAACTGGAATGATGTGGACGGTAAGATGAATACAGGTATGTTTGAAACATTGTCTGATTGTTGGCACAGTCACAATTCTTGGGATGGTGTGAATCGTAAATATTATTCGGGCGGATATAAAGCCAGTGATGAAGATGATACAAGTGAGACCCGGTTCAATTATAAGAAAGAGAACTGTTGGGAAGCAATTCGAGCTGCGTGGATGTTTGTCGAAAATGTGGGGCGCGTACCTGATATGGATGATGCCGAAAAAGTCCGTTTAGCTGCTGAAGCGAAAGTGATTGTGGCATCTCGTTACTTTGATTTGTTCCGTCATTATGGTGGCTTGCCACTTGTGGAGAAAACTTATGGAGTAGAAGCTGTTTATGAAATACCACGTGCTACTGCTGAAGAAACTGTGAACTTTATGGTGAGGTTGCTGGATGAAGCTTCCGGTGTGTTGCCATGGGATTTGGGTGCTGATGATACAAATTGGCAAGGACGTTTTACGAAAGCGGCTGCCATGGGGTTGAAGTGTAAAATATTGTTGTTTGCTGCCAGCCCATTGTTTAATGATAACGAACCTTATTGTAATGAAAATCCGCAGATTGCTATTGATAATAAGCAAGCATGGTTTGGTGGTTATAATGCAGAGTGGTGGAATCGTTGTTGGACAGCTTGTGATGATTTCTTTAAGGAATTGAATAAGAGTGGTTTCTATTCATTGATACAGCCGGAATCTGCAACTCCTGCTGCATATCGTTCAGCTTTTAATAAAGCTTATTTCATTCGCGAGACGAATACGGAATTGCTTATCTCTACGCGTATCATCGGCAAGTACAACTGGGATTGGTGGTATTATTGGGGTGAATGGGTGACGTTTGGCGGATATACTCCGACGTTGGAATATATGCAGATGTTCCCTATGAATGATGGAAAGCCTTTCACTGATGATTATTTGAAAGAAGGTGCGCAACCTTTCTTCTATAATAATGATTATAACCAACCGAATCGCGACCCTCGTCTTTATGAAACTATGTTGGTAAATGGTGCTCGCTATGGTGACCATGCAGCGGAGATGTGGGTTGGAGGACGTGAAAATATTAGCGACTCGCGTCTTGAAACAGGTCAGGGGGCTACAGGTTTCCGTTGTTATAAGTTTTTCAAGGAAGGTAAAGGAAGTTTGGCTGGAAATTATTTGGAATGGCCTTATTTGCGTTTGGCGGAAATTTATTTGATATATGCTGAAGCTTGTCTGCAAGCAAAGGGAGATTTTTCCGCTGCTATTGCTAATGTAAATAAGGTACGGGCTCGTGTAGGATTGGGTGATTTGAACGCTTGTAATCCGAGTAAGAACCTGATGACCAATAAAGAAGCTCTACTTGAAGAGATTCTTCGTGAAAGAGCTTGTGAACTTGGATTGGAAGATGTACGCTTCTTCGATATGATCCGTTATAAACGTGATGATTTGTTCAAGAAGCCTTTGCATGGTCTACGTATTTACCGTAACGATGGTGGAGGCGACAAGCCTTGGAGTGGAACGGACGGGAATGCCGGTGAATTCCCTGATAAACCGTCGAATTTCAAATATGAAGTCTTTGCTTTGGAGAATATTGCACGTTCTTGGTGGAACAATTTCAGTCCGAAGTGGTATTTGGCTGCTTTCCCACCATCAGAAGTAAATAAAGAATATGGGTTGACGCAAAATCCGGGTTGGAATTAATTGCTGTAGGAAACATTCAATTAATAAAGAAAGAATAATATGAAAAAATATAAGATAATAGCTTTGGCAATGTTGGCTTGTGCAGGCATGAAGGGCTTTGCTCAAGATGGCAATGTGATAGGCAAGGTGGTTGACAAGGCAGGTAATCCTGTAGAAGGGGCACTGGTATTTGTTGAAAGCAATCCGCAAGTGCAGGTCGCTACCGATAGAAATGGACGCTTTGAAATAGCTGCTGAAAAAGGTAAAAAAATAAAAGTCTTAACTTGGAATGATGCTACTAAGTTAGCTGCTGTTACGGAAAATAAGATAATGACTATTGTCATGGACTTCTCCACAGAAAATGTAGAGTATGGCTTGGGGTTAAAGCAGAATCGGGCAGAGTCTACGGGAGCTGTATCTACAGTATATGCGGAAGAAATAAACAATCGTTCGGCTATGAATGTCGGTAATACTCTTTATGGCAACGTGACTGGCTTGACAACGATGCAAAAAACCGCTAATATATGGGAGCAAATACCTTCTATGACGATTCGTGGACTACAGACTTTGAATAACAACAATGGCGTCCTTTTGCTGGTGGATGGTTTGGAGCGTGACAACAATTGGAATGCACTGAATTATATTACTCCGGAGGAGGTTGAGTCTGTTTCTGTGTTACGTGATGCCGCAGCTGTAGCTCTTTATGGATATAGAGGTATCAATGGTGTGGTTAATATTGTCACGAAACGTGGTAAGTATCGTACACGCGAGATCAATTTTTCTTATGATCATTCTTTCAATACGCAGACGCGTATTCCGGAAATGGCTGATGCCTATGCTTATGCAAGTGCTGTGAACGAAGCTTTAGGTAATGATGGCAGAGCTCCCCGTTACTCACAAAATGAACTGAACGCTTTTCAAAGCGGCAAATATCCGTATCTTTATCCTAATGTAAATTGGGCAGAGGAAGTATTTCGCGACCGTGGAGCATCAGACATTGCGACATTGACTTTCCGTGGAGGTTCTACTAAGATGCGTTACTTCACTATGATGAACTTGCAGAACGATAAAGGCTTTATTAAAAATGCCAATGCCAATGAGGGGTATTCCACTCAAAATAAATATTCAAAGGCAAACTTCCGTTCTAACCTTGATATTGATTTAAGCCCTAAGACTCGTATGCAAGCTAATATCATGGGAGTTTTGAATGAATTTAGCCGTCCGGCTTCAGCTGGTGAGAACCTGATAGGTAAAATTTTCACTGTTCCTTCGGCAGCATTCCCTATACGGACAGAAAAAGGTCTGTGGGGTGGTAATTCTACTTGGGACGGTGGCATGAATCCGGTTTACTTGGCTCAAGGACGTGGATATACCAAAGGACATACACGTGCTTTATATGCTGATATGGCTTTGCAGCAGGATTTATCCTCTGTAACCAAGGGCTTGGGCGCATCCGTTCGTATTGGATATGATAACATTGCTTCCTATTGGGAGGATTACAGGCAAAGTGCCAAATATGGTATGCAGTCCGTAACTAAATGGGAGAATGGCAAACCGGTAGAGTTCAATGACTTTGAGGGAGGAACTGTAGGAAGCGTGACCGGTGATAATGCCAAACTTGACTGGCAACACCGTTCGTTCAATTTTCAGATGAATGTGGACTGGGCACGTCAGTTTGGAAAGCATGATCTTTACTCTATGTTACTCTATACTTATAAGTTCGATAACAAGAATGGAGTAAATACCACTTTGTATACACAGAATGTTGCTTGGTATACACATTATGGTTATAACAATAAATACTTTGCTGATTTCACATTGACTACTTCCGCTTCGAATAGATTGGATCCTGATAGTCGTTGGGGAGTGGCGCCTACTGTTGGATTGGCGTGGGTTATTTCGAATGAAGGCTTCATGAAGAATCAGAGTTTTATTGATTTTATGAAGCTGCGTGGATCATTTGGTATTATCCATACTGATAATATACCGTCTAATGGATATTGGAATACGGTTGTGGGCGGTGCTAACGGTTATCCGATACAAGATAATTTTAATGGTGACGGTGGATGGGCAGAAGGACGTTTACCATCTTTAAACGGAACCACGGAAAAAGCTTATAAATATAATCTTGGTTTGGATATATCCATGTTGAAAGGGCTTACCCTGACGGTAGACGGCTTTTATGAAAGACGTTCAGATATTTGGGTAAGTGCTGCCGGACAGAACTCGGCTGTATTAGGAGTGGGTAGTTCGTATCTAAATGCAGGTGTAGTTGATAGCCATGGGGTTGAGTTCGGTTTGGATTATACTAAGAAAATTGGTGATTTCCAACTTAGTGCCGGTGGTACATTCTCGTATAACCGTAGCAAAATAAAGGAGATGCTGGAAGAACCCCGTGCATACGACTATTTGTATCAGACGGGCAAGCCGGTAGGACAAGTGTGGGGATTACAGGCTATTGGCTATTTTGTTGATGATGCTGATATTGCCAATAGTATTCCACAACAGTTTGGACCGGTGAAGCCGGGTGATATCAAATATAAAGATATCAACGGTGATAACGTGATTAATGAAAATGATATGATTCCTATGGGGTATAACTATAATTGCCCGGAAATCTATTATGGATTTAATATTGGACTGGAGTGGAAAGGATTGGGCTTTAATGCATATTTCCAAGGCGTGGGCAACTACACGGCACAACTTTCTTCTTCCTTATATATGCCGTTGATTAACAATACTAGCATATCGAAGTATGTATACGACAATCATTGGACGCCAGAGAATCCTTCGGCTCGTTTTCCGCGGTTGAGTACTGAAGTGGTGGATAACAATACACAATATGCCAGTTCTGTATGGTTGGCTGACCGTTCGTTCTTGAAATTGCGCAATTGTGAAGTTTATTACAAACTCCCGGCTGCTTGGTTAAGCAAAATCAAAATGAAACAGGCTAAAGTATATGTGCGGGGTGTTGACTTGTTTAGCATTGACAGCATTGACTTGACAGATCCTGAAGCAATGGGGGATAATAAGTGGCCGGCAACTCGTTCAGTACATATCGGTCTGTCCTTAGGACTTTAAACTATGTTTTGGAATCTTGAACTTATTAACTGTAATGAATATGAAATTAAGAAATATATATATCGGCATTATTTGTGCAGTCTCCCTGTCGGCATGTAACGACAAGATGGATTATCATGAATATACCAATTATGACAATACGCATGTTTTTTCTGATTTTGGGCGTACGGCAGGATTTGTGAATAATATCTATTCCTATCTTGATTACGATCTTCCAAGTATAAATTCATTGGCTTCTGCTTGCGATGAGGCCGAGATGGCGGTTACCTGGTCTTCTGTATTGGATTATACCAATGGTAACTGGACGGCAATGAACCCTAAATCTCAATGGGGAATTTATTCCGGCATCCGTGCAGTAAATTATTTTCTGAAGGAAGCTAAAGATCTGGACTTTTATGATTTGCGTTTCACTCAAGATTATCAGGCACAAATGACTCGTTTCAACCGTTATCAGTATGAAGTTCGCCTGCTGCGTGCTTATTTCTATTTCCGCTTGGTTCGTGCTTATGGTGATGTGCCTTTTACTACGGAGATATTAACTGAGGCTGAGGCTAATTCTATCAAACGTACGTCAGCTTCTGAGATATTTGACTTTATAATAAGCGAATGTGATGCTGTGGCATCTGAGCTTCCGGTATCTTATAAAAATCTTGAAGGAGATGCGGCTAGTGGAGATAATCCTGAAACTGGACGTGTAAACCGTGGTACTGCTTTGGCTTTAAAAGCGCGTGCCGCACTCTATCGGGCCAGTAAACTTTTTAATGAAAGTGGAGACAAGGAGTTATGGAGACAAGCCGCATTGTTCAGTCAGGATGTTATTGACTATTGTATGGAGAATGGTATAGTCCTGGGTAAATATACAGATCTTTGGGGCACTAATAATTATCAGGCTGCTGAGGTGATTTTTGCTCGTCGTGTGGGGGATACAAGTTCACCGGAATATGATAACTTTCCTATTGGTATGGAGAATGCCAATTCAGGGAACTGTCCAACGCAAACCTTGGTTGATGCTTATGAAATGAAGAATGGTGGAGAGCCTGATCCTGCGAATCCCTATGAGGGAAGAGACCCGCGCTTCAAAATGACTATTGCTTGTAATGGCGACAAATGGCCTGATTCCAATCCTAATCCGTTGGAAACTTATATAGGTGGAAGAAACGGTGCACCGATTTCGTATGCCACACCGACAGGATATTATTTGAAAAAATACTTGGATGGCAGCATTGATATTAGTGCAGGTTCTGGTACAGGTGGTAAACGCCATAGTTGGATAACTTTCCGTTTGGGAGAATTTTACCTGAATTATGCAGAAGCCGTTTTTCAATATTTAGGTTCGGCTGAAATGGCAACCGATGAATTCTTCTTAACAGCGCGTGATGCGGTAAATAAGATACGTACTCGTACAGGTGTTAACATGCCTGTGTTGCCCAAAGGTATCAGTGGAGATGAATTTTGGAAACGTTACAAGCGTGAACGTATGGTAGAACTGGCATTTGAAGGACATCGTTTCTGGGATATCCGTCGTTGGAAAGAAGGAGGAGTAACTTCTATTGCCAGAATGGAAATAACGAAGTTGGGTGATGACTCATTCGCATACAAGAAGACAACGAAGCCGTTGACTTGGGATGATAGGATGTATTTCTACCCGATACCGGATTCTGAGATCCGGAAGAATAAGAACCTGACGCAGAATCCGGGTTGGGAGATAAAATAGAATGTTGAATTTATATACTTTAAGAATATGAAATTTAATTTGAAATATATCATTGTCGTTTCTGCACTTATTGGTATGGCTGGTTGTGATGACAAGATTGAGCCGTTTGAAATAATGGGTTCTACAGCTGCACCTGCTGCAATCAGTGCTTCTGCAGTTCAGTCCGAAGCATTACCGGGAGAGATAAAGCTGACGTGGACAGCTCCTGAAGAAGACTTTGCTTATATGCAGATCAGGTATAATGATCCGCTACAGAAAAAAGATATATGTAAACTGGTGTCGAAAAATACGACTGAGTTGTTGGTTGAGAATACACGTGCCCGCTTTGGTGACTATTCTTTCTTTTTTCAGACTTTTAATGTTGCTAATCAAGGTAGTGCAGTGACGGAAGTGAAAGCTAAGTCGGGAGCAGCTCCGGCTACGATGACAGAGAAGTCGCGTAAGGAAGTAAAGTTGACCAAGGAACAATTGCTTTGTAATTACCCGGATGCAAGTGAGGGGCAATATGCCCATTTGGTTGATGGAAACCCGGAGACTTTCTTTCATTCAAATTGGCATAGTCCTCAAAGCCCATTGCCTCATTATATACAGATCGCTTTTGAGGAAGAACATGAGAATTTTGCTTTTGGATATTGGACCCGTAATACGTCTAATACAGACGGTTATCCTACAGCGGCAGAGTTTCAGATCAGTAATGATGGAGAAAATTGGGAAACAGTGACAGTCTTAAGTGGATTGCCGGCAACAAAAGCTACCAGATATTCTTCTGATTATGTGATAGCCGGGAAAAAATTTAAATATTTCCGATTTAATGTTATCTCAAGTTCTTTGAATAAGAATTATTTTCATATAGGGGAGATTTATTTCTATGATGTAGAAGTAGAAGTATATGATCCGGAGACAGTACCTTTAGATTAACTTAATTGATATACAATGATGAAAAATAATATAAAATGGTTGGCAGCCGTTTACATGGCTATTTTCACAATCGGTTTTTATAGTTGTGATGATGGATATGATCTTACCTACAAAGGAGGCCTTGGACTTAATCTGTTAGAACTGAAGCAGGCAAGTGAACTATGGAATGGTAGAGAGTGTAATTTATTCACAGAACTAAGTAAATCAAATAAAGAGGCTGATAACTTTTCATACAAGTTAAATATTGCACTCTATCAGAATAGGAATGCAGATAAGAATGCTACTGTGAATCTGATAGTCAATAAAGATTCGTTGTCGAAAGTTATAGCTAAAGCCAAGGCGGGAGAAGATGGAGCTTATGAAAAGTATAAAGAAGCGGAGCTGTTGCCTGAAGAGTTTTATCTATTGCCATCGGATAAATTGGAATTGTTGGCTGGCACTAAGCTATCTGATGATTTGGAATTATTAGTTTATTCGGAAAAAATGATATCTTTGGTACAAAAAGAAGAACGGAATATGACTTTTGTGTTGCCTTTGAAAATTGTAGATTCTTCTTCGTATACAATCAATGATAAGGTTAACAGCTTGATGCTTTTCTTTCAAGTGAAGTATGTGGCACCGGAAACAGGTCCTGAGTATTTGCCTGATCCGAATCCGGCTCCTGAAGAGTTATCTGATAATTTGAAACTCGTTTGGAATGAGGAGTTCAATTATGAGGGTGTTCCTAATCCAGATGTATGGCGTTTTGAGGAAGGTTTCCAACGTAACCAGGAGTTACAGTGGTATTCGGATAAGAATGGGGTATGCGATGGAGAGGTTCTTGTTATAACAGGAAAGCGTGAACGGGTAGATAATCCTAATTACCAGGCGGGCAGCAGTGATTGGAAGACGAACCGTGAGTATGCCGAGTATACTTCAAGTAGCATTGTTACGAAAGAATATAGATTTAGAAAAGGCACGATGCTTGTTAGGGCTAAGATACCGACAGAATCAGGTGCATGGCCTGCTATTTGGACTACTGGTGGCAGTAAGGATAGCTGGTGTTGGGAATGGCCTTTGGGTGGCGAAATAGATATTCTGGAATACTATTTTGTAAATGGGGTACAAAGTCTTCATGCAAATGCTTGTTGGGGAAGTGATACTCGTTGGAGTGCTAAATGGGATTCCTATAATCGGCCTTTAAGTGATTTTACAAAGAAGGATGCTAACTGGGCTGAGAAGTATCATATTTGGCGTATGGACTGGGATGATAATTACATCAAACTTTATTTGGATGACGAATTGATGAATGAGATAGATTTGAGCAAGACAAATAATGGTAGTGGTGGACTGAATGATTGGTGGAGAGGTTCGTGGAGGAATCCGTTCAAGGATGCCGGTAATGACGGTGAAGGTTTCGGACAGCAGATTTTCTTGAACCTTGCTTTGGGTGGAAATGGCGGTACGCCGGCAATCTCTAAATTCCCGTTGGAGTATAAAGTTGATTATGTACGGGTTTATCAGAATAAGTAGATAAATTAAATCAATTATATCCCGTATTGTCTGAGGTCTTATTAACTTTTGGATAATACGGGATATATTGTTTTTTTAAGGTAATAAATAATAGGATGATGGAATATATTCGTAATAAAGTACTGCTAGTATTAGTATTGCTGACTGGTTGCCTTGCTGTGCAGGCTCAGAATATTAACAATAAATTGTGGCAAGATAGCAATGGAAACTATATCAATGCCCATGGCGGCGGCATCTTGTTCCATGAAGGTCTGTACTATTGGTTTGGCGAACATCGCCCCGAGAACGGTTTCACTACCGAAGTGGGAGTGAACTGTTATGCATCTTCCGATTTACAGAATTGGACTCACAAGGGCATAGCACTTGCTGTATCCGAAGAATCTGGAAACGATATTGAACGTGGTTGCATCATGGAGCGCCCCAAAGTGATATATAATAAGAAGACCGGGAAATTTGTAATGTGGTTCCATCTGGAACTGAAAGGCCAAGGCTATGGACCCGCTCGTGCGGCTGTGGCTGTCAGTGACAGACCGGAGGGACCTTACCGCTTTGTTCGTTCCGGGCGGGTGAACCCCGGAATCTATCCTGAAAATATGTCTGAAGCAGACCGGAAGCTGACATGGAATATGAAGAAATATAAGAAGTGGTGGACTCCGGAGTGGTACAAGGCTGTTAACCAAGGACTTTTTGTGAAGCGCGATTTAGAAGGCGGACAAATGTCCCGTGATATGACTTTATTTGTGGATGACGATGGCAAAGCTTATCACATTTATTCTTCCGAGGAAAATCTGACTCTGCATATTGCAGAATTGACAGATGATTATTTGCAGCATTCAGGACGCTATATCCGTATCTTTCCAGGTGGACATAACGAAGCGCCGACCCTATTCAAGAAAGATAATATGTATTGGATGATAACTTCCGGATGTACCGGTTGGGATCCTAATGAAGCCCGTATGTTTTCAGCGTCTTCCATTTGGGGACCGTGGAAGCAACATCCTAATCCGTGCCGCGGACGGAACAGTGAGAAAACCTTTGGCGGACAAAGTACATTTGTATTGGAATTACCGGAGAACCGTTTTATATTTATGGCTGATGTCTGGAAGCCGAAGAGCTTGATGTATTCCGGACACATTTGGCTGCCTATACAGTTTGATGAACAGGATGTTCCGTTTATTGAGTGGACGGATGAGATGAATCCGCTCGGACAATCGGAGTGGAAACAGGTGTGGAGTGATGAATTTAATACGGATGGTCTTCCGGATACAACTGTTTGGAGCTATGATAATGGTTTTGCACGCAATGAAGAAGCCCAGTGGTATCAGAAAGGCAACGCTTACTGCAAAGATGGAAAGTTGATTATTGAAGCGCGAAAAGAGGAAGGGCGTAGAAATCCCTGGTATGAGGCCGGAAGTAACGATTGGCGGAAGAAGCGGGAGTTTATCGAGTACACTTCCTCGTGCATCACAACGTCCGGTAAAAAAGAATTTCTTTATGGCAGATTCGAGGTTCGCGCCAAGATTCCTGTGAGCGGAGGGGCATGGCCTGCTATCTGGACATTGGGCAGCGGTATGGAATGGCCTTCGTGTGGCGAAATCGACATCATGGAATATTATCGCATCAAAGGCGTACCGCATATTCTGGCAAATGCCGCTTGGGGAACTGACCGACAGTGGAATGCCAAATGGAATAGTAAAGCGATTCCTTTTACTCATTTTACAGATAAAGATCCGGCGTGGGCGGATAAGTTTCACATCTGGCGTATGGATTGGGATGAAACGGCCATTAAAATCTATCTGGATGATGAATTGCTGAATGAAATTCCTTTGAGCGAAACTGTGAATGGCACCATCGGAAAAGGGACGAACCCTTTCCGCAAGCCTCAATATCTTTTGTTGAACTTAGCTCTTGGTGGCATAAACGGTGGAGAGATTGATGATAAAGGAATCCCCATGCGCTATGAAATAGACTATGTACGGGTATATCAGAAGCAGTAGAAAAGATGGAAAAGACCAGATTTTCCTGAAAATTATGCATTTTATAGCGGAAATGACCGATAAATATCCTCTTTTGCAATATTTGTAGTAGTTCGTTTTCTTATGAAACGGATATATTTGCAACAATGAAAAACAACTTATATAGAATATCATGAAAACAAGAAAATATCTTTGGCTACTATTGACCGTAGCATTGCTGATACCTCTTAATGTATCGGCCAAAAAGAAACCTGAAAAAGTAAAGACTGATCGTGAATTATGGACAGGCATTCTCTATCAGATGGCTGCACCTGTACTGAGCAATATGAGCGAAGGTAAATTGCAGGAAAATATGATGGTAGAGTTAAGTCCTACATGGGATGGCCGTGATAAACGAGTGACTTATATGGAATGCTTCGGCAGGTTGATGGCCGGACTGGCTCCGTGGTTGTCATTGCCTGATGATGACACGGCAGAAGGTCAGCAGCGCAAACAATTGCGTGAGTGGGCATTGAAGAGTTATGCCCAATCAGTGGACCCGGAAAGTAAAGATTACCTGCTATGGCGCAAGGAAGGACAACCTCTCGTAGATGCTGCCTATATAGCTGAAAGCTTTTTGCGTGGATATGATGCCTTATGGGTTCCATTGGATGATTTGACAAAACAGCGATATATTGCTGAATTCCAACAATTGCGCCGGGTAGATCCCCCTTATACGAATTGGTTGTTATTCTCTTCAACCGTTGAATGCTTCCTGAAAAAGGCAGGTGCCCAAACCGATTACTATCGTATAACTTCTGCTTTACGTAAAGTAGACGAGTGGTATGTGGGCGATGGTTGGTACAGTGACGGAGAAGATTTTGCATTTGACTATTATAACAGTTTTGTGCTTCACCCCATGTATGTGGAATGCCTTGACGTGATGACGGATGGAGGAAAAAGAAACATCTGGAATGTGAAAGGCGGAAACTTCCCGAAAGCTTTGAAGCGTATGCAGCGTTTCGGTATGATATTGGAACGCTTTGTTTCTCCCGAAGGTGCTTTCCCCGTATTTGGTCGTTCAATTACTTATCGTACCGGCGTACTACAGCCGCTTGCCTTGTTGTCATTACGTGGCTGGCTACCGAAAGAATTGCCTGCCGGACAGGTGCGTGCGGCAATGACAGCTGTTATTCAACGCATGTTCGGTGATAACCGCAATTTCAATGCGGAAGGTTATCTGACATTAGGCTTTAATGGTTCTCAACCCAATATTTCAGACTGGTATACCAATAATGGTAGTCTTTATTTGGCTTCGCTTGCTTTCTTGCCATTAGGTTTGGCTGCTGATGATCCCTTCTGGACAGATGCACCACAGCCCTGGACATCAAAGAAAGCATGGGGAGGAGAAGATTTCCCGAAAGATCACGCATATTACGAATAATAATTATGAATAAACGCATTCTTTTTTTCTTTCTGATTCTCCTGGTATTTTCCACTCTCCGGGCACAACAGTCCCGGCTTGTGGAAGTGGGGAACGGATATAGCCAAACGTCGGTCAATACGACTGTATTCAGAAACAACTCGCTTGTGACACAAGGAGATGAACAGTATATAAGTTATTATGACGGGGACGGTTATCTGGTGCTCGGCAAACGGAAGTTGAACTCTGACCAATGGACGTTACAACGGACACAGTACAAGGGAAATGTAAAGGATGCCCATAATATAATCAGCATGATGCTGGACGGAGATGGTTATTTGCATCTGTCATTTGACCATCACGGACATAAACTGAATTATTGTCGCAGCACTGCTCCGTATACTCTGGAACTGGGTGATAAAGAGCCTATGACCGGAGTGGATGAGGGAAATGTGACTTATCCGGAGTTTTATCCGTTGAATGGAGGCGATCTGTTGTTTGTTTATCGTTCCGGTTCTTCCGGCAGGGGAAATCTGGTGATGAACCGCTATTCTGTGAAAGAGAAAAAATGGTATCGCGTACAAGATGTCCTGATAGATGGTGAAGACCAGCGGAATGCCTACTGGCAACTCTATGTAGATGAGCAGGGAACCATACACCTGTCGTGGGTATGGCGTGAAACATGGCATGTGGAGACTAATCATGATCTTTGTTATGCCCGTTCCTATGATAACGGTGTCACGTGGTATAAGGCGAATGGCAAGAAATATGATTTGCCTATTCGTTACAATAATGCAGAATATGCCTGCCGCATTCCACAAAACTCAGAACTCATCAACCAGACCAGTATGAGTGCGGATGCAAGTGGTAACCCTTATATTGCCACGTACTGGCGCGATCCTGATAGTGATGTTCCGCAATACCGTATTGTGTGGTACGACGGACAAATGTGGCAGAACCGCCAGGTTTCCGATCGTCATACTCCTTTCTCTCTGAAAGGTGGTGGTACAAAGATGATTCCAATTGCCCGCCCGCGTATCGTGGTGGATGGTGGCGAGATATTCTACATCTTCCGTGATGAAGAACGGGGAAGTAGAGTGTCGATGGCGCATACTTCGGCTGTGGGAACCGGTAAGTGGACCTTTACGGATCTGACAGACTTTGCGGTAGACGCCTGGGAGCCGTCTCATGATACGGAACTCTGGAAGCGGAAACGTCGGCTCCATCTTTTTGTGCAGCATACTAAACAAGGTGATGGTGAACGTATGGTTGAATTTGCTCCTCAACCGATATATGTGCTGGAAGTAAATAATTGATTTTGTATACGTATAATTTACTATAGTGACAGACTCCCTTTAATCCTTACTCAGAATACCTTCTGGGAGGGGGTATAATGAGTATACGACTGAATAGGGTTAAGTATACGACTGAATGGCATTCAGTATACGATTGAATAGGGTTCACTCCGGGACACAATTCCAAGGAGGTACTCAGTAGATATGAATTTGTCCTCCTTTATGAATAATAACGAATGGTATAGTAATTAAGTAAAAAAAGAAAAATATATGAAAACGTTTTTGGAAAATGTGATACTTTTAGCCTTTTGTCTGATCGGAGCGTCGTCTTGTGCCGCTCCCCAAGATGAGGCTAAAGAGGTTGTGGATATCATTTATAAAGTGAATAACTATTGGCAGGAACAGAATCCGAAGCATGGGCGTTCATTCTGGGACAATGCCGCCTATCATACAGGTAATATGGAAGCGTTCTTCCTGACTGGAGATACTGCTTTCATGGATTATTCCAAGGCTTGGGCAGAGCACAATGAATGGAAAGGCGCCAAATCGGACAATAAAGCCGAGTGGAAATACAGCTACGGTGAAAGTAATGAGTATGTGCTTTTCGGTGATTACCAGATTTGCTTCCAGACGTATGCAGATTTATATAACATAGAGCCGGATACTCAGAAAATAGCCCGTGCCCGCGAAGTGATGGAATATCAGATGAGTACGGATAAGAACGATTATTGGTGGTGGGCCGATGGACTCTATATGGTGATGCCCGTTATGACTAAACTATATAAGATAACCGGTAATCCGCTTTATCTGGACAAACTGCATGAATATTGGGTATTTGCCGATAGCTTGATGTATGATCCCGAAGATGCCCTGTATTACCGTGACGGGAAATATATCTATCCCAAACATAAAAGTGCGAACGGTAAGAAAGACTTTTGGGCACGCGGAGACGGCTGGGTGCTTGCGGCACTGGCTAAAGTATTAAAGGATTTACCTGAAACAGATAAATACCGTCAGGAATATATAGATCGTTTTCAGACAATGGCAAAAGCTGTGGCTGCCTGTCAACAACCGGAAGGATACTGGACACGGAGTTTGCTTGATCCGGAACATGCACCCGGACCGGAAACCAGTGGCACTGCTTTCTTTACCTATGGTCTGCTGTGGGGTATGAATAACGGCCTTTTGGATAAGGCTACTTATCAGCCTGTAGTAGAAAAAGCCTGGAAATATCTAACGACTGTTGCTTTACAGCCGGATGGACGTATCGGTTATGTGCAGCCTATCGGAGAAAAGGCAATTCCGGGGCAGGTGGTAGATGCCAATTCAACAGCTAACTTTGGAGTGGGAGCATTCTTATTGGCTGCTTGTGAAATGGTACGTTTCTTGGATTGAACATTCGTTTTTAATTGAAATACGAAATGGAGTTTGTTTTACCGGCAAACTCCATTTTTGTTATAGATAAGTGGGTAAATCTTTGTTTTTTAATGAAATGACACAAAATTACTCCCTTTTTGCATGAATCGTAGTAGTATATTTCCTTTTTTATGTGTATTTTTGACACCCAATAACTAACGTGAATTTTATGAGGAACACTATGAGACATTTTGCAGTTGCTATTAGTTTAATGTTGGCAATGACATTGCCTTCTTTTTCCCAACAACATCCTATCGTTGAAAAAGATTATGTGGCTTATTTGTTCACCTACTTTACAGGTAACCACATCAGTGAAGAAGCTGTATGTTATGCCGTAAGTATGGATGGATATACATATTGGGCACTGAATGACGGCAAGCCCGTTCTTGATTCGAAAGTGATCAGTTCGACCGGTGGTGTGCGCGACCCGCATATTCTGAGAAGTCAGGATGGTCATACCTTTTATATGGTGGTGACAGATATGGTATCTGACAATGGTTGGGATTCAAACCGTGCGATGGTGCTGCTGAAGTCCAATGACCTTGTAAACTGGACGCATTCCATCATCAACATGCAGAAACGCTATAAAGGACAGGAAAAGCTGAAACGTGTTTGGGCACCGCAGACGGTTTTCGACCCTGAAGCCGGAAAATATATGGTGTACTGGTCTATGCAGTATGCCGGTGGAGCCGATATCATCTACTATGCGTATGCCAATGACGACTTTACAGATCTGATTGGTGAACCGAAGCCGCTCTTCATTCCGGAGAATAAGAAATCATGTATCGACGGGGATATTGTCTATAAAGACGGTGTTTTCCACCTGTTCTATAAGACAGAAGGACATGGAAACGGCATTAAAGTGGCAACCACCCGTTCACTGACTTCCGGCCAGTGGAAAGAAGAACCGGATTACAAGCAGCAAACAAAGGATGCTGTGGAAGGTGCCGGCACATTTAAACTGATAAATCAGGATAAGTATATATTAATGTATGATGTATACATGAAAGGCAAATATCAGTTTACGGAAACTACCGACCTGAAGAACTTCAAAGTGATAGACAGTGAAGTGAAGATGAATTTCCATCCCCGTCACGGAACGATTATTCCTATCACGCGCGATGAATTGACCCGTATCACAGATAAATGGGGCAAGCCTGCCGAATTGGGTGCAATACCGAATAATCCGGTATTGCCCGGATTCCATGCCGACCCTGAAATCTTATACTCAAACAAGACAAAGAAATATTATATCTATTCCACAACTGACGGACAACCTGGTTGGGGTGGATGGTACTTCACTGTTTTTTCTTCAACCGACCTGAAGAACTGGAACTATGAAGGCATTATGCTGGATTTGAAATCCGAACAGGTACCTTGGGCGAATGGAAATGCCTGGGCACCGTGTATTGAGGAAAAACTCATCAAGGGAGAATACAAGTACTTCTTTTATTATAGCGGCAATCCCGCCAAAGGCGGAGGAAAGCAAATCGGCGTAGCAATGGCCGACTCACCTGTCGGACCGTTTACCGATCTGGGACAGCCCATCATTACAGATTCTCCTGTAGGACACGGACAGCAGATAGACGTGGATGTCTTCACCGATCCTGTATCCGGTAAACCCTATCTGTATTGGGGTAATGGCTACATGGCCGGCGCCGAACTGAATAAAGATATGATTTCCATCAAGAAGAAAACACTTACGGTAATGACTCCCGAAGGAGGAACCTTGCAGGATTATGCATTCCGTGAAGCTCCTTATGTATTTTACCGTAACGGACTTTATTATTTTATGTGGTCGGTAGATGATACCGGTTCACCCAACTACCATGTGGCTTACGGTACATCTAAATCGCCGCTTGGACCTATTGAGGTAGCTAAAGATCCGATTGTACTGATTCAGAATCCGGAGAAACAAATCTACGGTCCTGCACACAATGCAGTGTTACAAATTCCGGGTACGGATGAGTGGTATATCGTTTACCATCGTATTAATAAGAACTTCCTGAAAGATGGTCCGGGTACGCATCGGGAAGTATGCATTGACCGTATGGAATTCAATGAAGACGGAACGATTAAACGGGTAGTGCCAACCCTTTAATTATATGACTATTAAAATACCAGAGAAACATTATTTGACCATGAGAAACAAACTGAAGGGATTAACTTTTTTATGTATGGCGGTAGCCTTGCCGCTGACAGCACAGAATGTAACCGTCAGCGGACCTGACGGTAAATTACAACTAACAGTTTCGTGTCCGGAAGGGAAGGAAGCATCGTATTCTCTCACCTATAACGGGAAACAGATGCTGGAATCATCTCCGTTGGGTCTGGAGACCAATGTGGGAGACTTTGCGAAAGCAATGAAACTGACCGGGCATGAAGAAAGGAAAATTGATACCGTTTACACGCAATCGCGTATCAAAGCTTCCAAGATACATTATCAGGCCAATGAACTGGTATGTGCCTTTGTCAATGCAAAAGGGCAGAAGATGGACGTAATCTTCCGTGTGAGCAATAATGACGTTGCTTTCCGCTATACGTTGCCCCGCCAGGGCGAACGGGGAAGCCTTGTTGTGAATAGTGAGGCAACCGGTTTTCGTTTTCCTGAACAGACTACTACCTTCATGTGTCCGCAAAGTGACGCCATGATAGGCTGGAAGCGGACAAAACCGAGTTATGAAGAAGAATATAAGGCGGATGCCCCGATGGATGTCCGTTCACAATACGGACACGGATATACTTTCCCCTGCCTGTTCCGCGTAGGAGATAATGGCTGGGTGCTTGTCAGTGAGACAGGTGTAGACAGTCGCTATTGCGGTTCGCGCCTGAGCGATGTAACAGAAGGAAATCTGTATACGGTAGCTTTTCCGATGGCTGAAGAGAATAATGGTAACGGAACAGTTGCCCCCGCTTTCGCTTTACCAGGTTCTACCCCTTGGCGTACGATTACGGTAGGTGAGACATTGAAGCCTATTGTAGAAACCACTGTGATCTGGGATGTAGTGGAACCGCTGTATGAGACGGAACATGATTATCAGATGGGGCGTGGTACCTGGAGCTGGATACTCTGGCAGGACGGCAGTATTAATTATGATGACCAGGTGCGTTATGTTGATCTGGCTGCTGCAATGGGGTATGAATACGTGTTGATTGACAACTGGTGGGATACGAAAATCGGCCATAAGCGTATGGAATCCCTCATCGACTATGCACAAGGCAAGGGAGTAGATGTATTCCTGTGGTACAGTTCAAGCGGTTATTGGAATGATATCGAGCAAGGTCCCGTCAATATGATGGATGATCCGATTATCCGCAAGCGTGAAATGAAATGGCTTCAGGAGCAGGGTGTGAAAGGTATCAAGGTAGATTTCTTCGGTGGAGACAAACAGGAAACCATGCGTTTGTACGAAGGTATTCTGAGTGATGCTGACGATCATGGTCTGATGGTAATCTTCCACGGCTGTACAGTGCCTCGCGGATGGGAGCGGATGTATCCCAACTATGTAGGCAGCGAAGCGGTACTGGCTTCCGAGAATCTGATTTTCAATCAACATTTCTGTGATGAAGAAGCTTTCAATGCCTGCCTGCATCCCTTTATCCGTAATGCGGTAGGCTGCATGGAATTTGGCGGTACTTTCCTGAACAAGCGTTTGAACCGGGGAAACAATGGCGGAACTACCCGTCGCACGACGGATGTATTCCAGTTAGCAACAGCTGTATTGTTCCAGAACCCTATTCAGAATTATGCTTTGGCACCCAACAATCTGACAGATGCCCCGCAAGTTTGCCTGGACTTTATGAAACAGGTGCCTACTACATGGGATGAAACACGCTTTATTGATGGTTATCCTGGAAAATATGCAGTCGTTGCACGTCGTCACGGTAAGCAATGGTATGTAGCGGCTGTTAACGGTACAAAAGAAGTGCTGAAACTGAAACTCGAATTGCCTATGCTGGCAGGACAGACTCTTTCATTCTATAATGATGATAAAGAACTGCAACCTCAGTTGCAAACTCTGAAACTGAAAGCTGACGGCAAATTCCAACTGACCCTCCAACCGCAAGGTGGTGCCGTACTGGTTCAGGATTGGAAAACGAATGAAAAGGAAATGGGAGCCTATCTGTTTACCTATTTCAAAGATGATACACATAGTTTATATTTCGCAGTCAGTGATGACGGATATACATTTACGGATGTAAATAACGGTCAGCCCATTATTGCCGGTGATACGATTGCCGAACAGAAAGGTATCCGTGATCCGCATATCTATCGTGCACCGGATGGTACTTTCTACATTGCCATGACCGACCTGCACATCTTTGCCCAGCAGAAAGGTCTGCGCAACACCGAGTGGGAGCGTGATGGAGCCAAATACGGCTGGGGCAACAACCGTGGTTTTGTCCTGATGAAATCAAAAGACCTTGTAAACTGGACACACCATGTGGTCCGTATTGACAAGACTTTCCCCGGATATGATGAGATCGGTTGTGCTTGGGCACCTGAACTGGTCTACGATGAACATGCAGGCAGAATAATGATCTACTTCACCATGCGCATGGGCAATGCACGGAATATGCTGTACTATGCTTATGTAAACGAAGACTTCGACGGTCTGGAAACAGAACCCCGCTTGTTGTTCCAATATCCCGATGCTACCAAATCAGCTATCGATGCTGATATCACGAAAGTAGGTGATAAGTATCACATGTTCTACGTCGCTCACGACGGAACACCGGGCATCAAACAGGCCGTTTCGAAATATATCAACCGTGGATATACTTACCTGCCGGAATGGGTAGATCCGGAGCCGAAAGCCTGCGAAGCTCCTAACATGTGGAAGCGCATTGGCGAAGACAAATGGGTGGTAATGTATGACATCTATGGTATCAATCCTCATAATTTCGGTTTCAGTGAAACCACTGATTTTGTGAACTTCAAAGATCTAGGACACTTCAATGAAGGTGTGATGAAGGCGACTAACTTCTCATCACCGAAACATGGAGCAGTAATCCACATCACTAAGAAAGAGGCTGAGAAGCTGAGAAAGTACTGGAAAAACAAATAACCCGATAAATAATACCATGAACAGATTGATTAGATTTTTAAGTGTATGTTTACTTCTGTCTTTTGTCTTCCCTGTGCAGGCAAAGGTGGAGGGCGTGACGAATGAACCGAATCAGGTGTACCTTTTTTCCTATTCGAACCGTGATGGACGCAGCGGCCTGAAGTTTGCTTGGAGTCCCGACGGAGAGAAGTGGTTTAGCGTAGCTAATGGATTTGCCTATGTGAATTCCGACTTTGGTCCGTGGGGACGGGCAAAGACTATGTTCAAGCCCCATTTGATGCAAACCCGTGCCGATGGCAAGTGGCATTGCATCTGGGAAACTACGAATACCGGTAAGGCACTTGCCTATGTAACCTCTCCCGACTTGCAGAAGTGGGAAGCACAGAGTTATTTCTCTCCCGAAGAACGTAGCAAGTATGAACCCAAAGATGTGTATCCCACCACTCAGAAGAAGGTATTGGTGAATGGTTCTGAAGAAGAAGGCTGGGTGCAGGAAGTTCCTTATACTACCGTGCAGCAGATCATCCGCTATGCCGAACATAAGAAATACCGCCAGTCACTGAACGCTGAACGTACCGAGCAAGACCCTGTACGTTTTGCCAACCTCAAGCCTGTAGAGGCTACTATCCAGGTGAATGCAGGTCAGGCGAAAGAGATCAGCAAGCATCTGATTGGTATCTTTTTTGAGGATATCAACTATGGAGCGGACGGCGGCTTGTATGCCGAACTGGTTCAGAACCGCGACTTTGAGTATACCCCGACGGATCGTGGTAACGATCAGAACTGGAATACTACTCACTCCTGGAGTGTTCAGGGCAGTGATGCTACATTGAGCATTGCAACGGAAAATCCTATTCACCCTAATAACTCCCATTATGCTGTTTTCGATGTGAATGCAGCTGAACAAACTGCATTGGTGAATGCCGGTTTCGATGGCATAGCCTTGACGAAAGGCGAGAAATATGACTTCTCACTCTTTGGTAAAGTACTTGAGGGTAAAGGAGGCAAGGTACTTGTGAACTTGGTTGATAAAGATGGAACAATTATAGCACAAACTGCCGTAAACGTAACATCTAAAGAGTGGAAACAACAGAAAGCAGTCTTGACAGCCACAAGTGATGCGGCTGCTGCATCTCTGTCTATTGTTCCGCAAGCTGTCAGCAAGTATGCGCTGGATATGATTTCCCTCTTTCCGCAAAAGACCTTCAAAGGTCGTAAGAACGGACTTCGTGCTGATCTGGCACAAACGCTTGCCGACCTGCATCCCCGTTTCGTACGTTTTCCCGGCGGTTGTGTGGCTCATGGCGATGGAATAGATAATATTTATGATTGGAAAGGCTCTATCGGTCCGTTGGAAGCCCGCAAGCCGCTTCGCAATCTTTGGGGATACCATCAGACACGCGGTCTGGGTTACCACGAATACTTCTTGTTCTGTGAAGATATGGGTGCGGAACCCGTACCTGTGCTTGCAGCCGGTGTACCTTGTCAGAACTCTGGTACCTGCGCCCACCATTCCAAGGATGAACTGACTTGCATGGGACAGCAGGGTGGTATTCCGATGGAAGAAATGGATCAGTACATCCAAGATGTTCTCGACCTGATAGAATATGCCAACGGAGATGCCCGCAAAACCGTGTGGGGTAAGAAGCGTGCGGAAGCCGGACATCCGAAACCATTCAACCTGAAGTTCATCGGTATTGGTAATGAGGACATGATTACACCTGTCTTCGTGGAACGCTTTAAGATGATATTCGATGCCGTAAAAGCAAAGCATCCTGAAGTTACCGTGATTGGTACTACCGGTCCGTTCTACGAAGGTACGGATTATGAAGTAGGTTGGGATCTTGCTACCGAACTGGGTGTACCGATGGTAGATGAACACTACTATGTAGAACCGGGTTGGATGATTCACAATCAGGAATATTACGACCATTATGACCGTAGCAAAGCGAAAGTTTACTTGGGCGAATACGCCGCTCACCTGCCGGGACGCCCCAATAATGTAGAAACTGCACTTGCCGAAGCTCTCTACCTGACTGCCGTAGAACGTAACGGTGATGTAGTAGAAATGACTTCTTATGCTCCTCTATTGGCTAAAGAAGGCCATACACAATGGAATCCGGATTTAATCTACTTTAATAATGCGGAAGTAAAACCCACAGTAGGCTATTATACCCAACAGATGTATGGTCAGAATGCCGGTACCGAATACTTGTCTTCTACGGTAAAACTGAATAATGGTTGGGATGCCGTGAAGAAACGTGTCGGAGTATCAGTTGTGAAAGACGCTAATACCGGAGATTATATCGTGAAGTTAGTGAATATGCTTCCGGTAGAAGTTTCTTCCCAGGTGAAGTTGGACGGGGTTACTTTGGTAAATCCTTCGGCTACAAAAACGATATTGACAGGTGATCCGAAAGACAGAGGAGCTAAACCTGCTTCTTCTGATTTCAAGGTAGAAGGAAATGACTTTTCTTACTCTATGCCTGCTTATTCGTTTACAGTGATACGTATCCATCAGAATATTGAAAAGAAAAAATAAGATATAATAATGAGAAAGTTAACTGCCCTTTTTGCTTTGTCTCTTGCTTTGAGCATGCAGGCACAACAACATGTAATGACCGTCGACGTTTCTAAACCAACGGCAAAGATACAACCTGAAATGTATGGCATCTTTTTCGAAGATATCAACTTCGGTGCCGATGGCGGTCTGTATGCCGAACTGGTAAAGAACCGTTCGTTTGAATTCCCACAACCTTTCGTGGGTTGGGTGCCTTTCGGTAATGTAACCGTTCAGGATGCAGATCCTTGTTTTGACCGCAATCCTCACTATGTACGCGTAGTGAACGACGGCCGCCTACTGCGTGCCGGACTGGATAATGAAGGTTACCGCGGCATCGGTGTGAAGCAAGGCGAAGAATACCGTTTCTCCGTTTATGCCCGCACGCCGGATGCGAAGCCGATGAAGCTCTCCATCGAGCTCGTCAACTCCAATGCACAGAATCTGTTGAAGAAAGAAATCGAAGTCAGCGGCAATAACTGGCAAAAGCTGACGGCGGTGCTGAAATCTCCTTTCACAGATGCTCATGCCCGCCTGCGTATCCTCCTCGAAACACGTGGTACGGTGGATATGGATCATATCTCCCTGTTCCCTGTGAATACTTGGAAAGGACGTGAGAATGGTCTGCGTGCCGACCTCGCACAAGCCCTTTATGACCTTAACCCGGGCGTATTCCGTTTCCCCGGTGGTTGTATCATCGAGGGTAACAGTCTTGAAACTCGTTACCAGTGGAAGAATTCCGTAGGCCCTGTTGAAAACCGCCCTCTGAATGAAAACCGTTGGAACTACACTTTCAAACATAAAGCCTTCCCTGATTATTTCCAGACTTTGGGACTTGGTTACTTTGAATACTTCCTGTTGAGCGAGGACCTCGGTGCAGAACCTCTTCCGGTAATCAGCTGCGGGCTCTCCTGCCAGTACGAAAGCAACGAAGTGGTTCCGATGGATGCACTCGATCCGTACATACAGGATGCACTCGACCTGATTGAATTTGCCAACGGCCCTGTTACTTCCAAGTGGGGAAAAGTGCGTGCCGATATGGGACATCCCGAACCCTTCAATCTGAAGATGATCGGTATCGGTAATGAACAGTGGGACAAGGTTTATGTAGAACGTTTGGAAGCTTTCACAAAAGCTATCCGTGCGAAATACCCTGATGTGAAGGTTGTAGGTAGCTCCGGCCCGAGTGCCAGCGGTGATAAATTCGATTATCTCTGGCCCGAAATGAAGCGTATCGGTGTAGACCTGGTGGACGAACACTACTACATGAATCCTGATTGGTTCTTTGGCAATGCGTCACGCTATGACAATTACGACCGTAAAGGTCCGAAGGTTTTCGCCGGGGAATATGCTTCACACGATCATTCCACGAAGAAGGATAACAACTTCCTCGCCGCCCTTTCCGAAGCTGCCTTTATGACGGGACTGGAACGGAATGCGGATGTTGTTCATCTGGCTACTTATGCGCCGTTGTTTGCTCACGTAGACGCTTGGCAGTGGAATCCCGACCTGATCTGGTTCGATAACCTGCGCATGATGCGCACACCGAACTATTACGTTCAGCAGATGTACGGCATGAATGCCGGTACCGATGTACTCAGCCTGAAGATGGATGGCAAAGCAGTAGCGGGGCAGGACAGCCTCTATGCAACAGCTGCACTGAATGCACCTACCGGAGAAATCATCCTGAAACTGGTGAATGCAAGCAGTAAGCCTGCCGATGTTCAGATCGATTTCAATGGTTTGAAGAAACGTCAGTTGGTTGCCGGTTCCTGCACTTACTTACAGAATGACAATTGGCGCACAGTAAATACGCTGGATCAGGAAGCGATTGTTCCCCGTGTACGTCCGGTACAGGTAGAAGGACAATCTCTGAAACTGAAACTTGAACCACGTTCGTTCGGAGTGTACCGGATACAGTAGCTCTTTGAACTCTATTCCCCCTTTTTTGAACTATTATTCCCCCTAAAAAAAGTTCATTCACCCTATCTTTGTAGCGGTATGCAGAAAATATTCTTCGTACCGCTACAAACATACTAATTTTATATCCATGAAGAAACATCTTATTACCGGACTCTTTGCAGCCCTGGCTCTGACTGCCAATGCACAGTCCTTTAAAGAGTGGCTTGATCCGGAGATCAATGCCGTGAACCGTGCTCCCATGCACACTAATTACTTTGCCTATGAATCGGCAGATGCCGCCATGCAAGGCAAGAAAGCCCAATCTACTAATTACATGACTTTGAATGGTACCTGGAAATTCTCTTGGGTACGCAATGCAGACCAGCGTCCTACCGACTTCTGGAAAGTAGGTTTCAATGACAAAGGCTGGAATAATCTGCAAGTTCCCGCTGTGTGGGAATTGAATGGTTATGGCGATCCTATTTATGTAAACACTGGCTATGCTTGGCGTAATCAGTTCCAGAACAACCCTCCTGAAGTTCCTACAGAGAACAATCATGTAGGTTCTTACCGTCGTGAGATCATTGTTCCCGCCGACTGGAAAGGGAAAGACATTATCGCTCATTTCGGTTCTGTAACCTCCAACATGTATCTCTGGGTAAATGGCCGTTATGTAGGTTATAGCGAAGACAGCAAGCTCGAAGCCGAATTCGACCTGACTCCTTATTTGAAACCCGGACAAACGAATCTCATCGCTTTCCAGGTATTCCGCTGGTGTGATGGAACCTACCTGGAAGACCAGGACTTCTTCCGTTACAGTGGTGTGGGACGTGATTGTTACCTCTATGCCCGCAACAAGAAACGTATTCAGGACATCCGTATTACTCCCGATCTGGACGAGGCATACAAAAATGGTTCTCTGCGTGTGACGCTCGACCTGAAAGGCAGCGGTAACGTAAATCTGGAATTACTGGATGCTACCGGCAAGGCAGTAGCTACGGAAACAGCCAAAGGTAGCGGTACCATTCTGATGAATGTGGAAAATCCGCATAAATGGACAGCCGAAACTCCTTACCTCTATACACTGCGTGCCACTTTGCAAGGCAGCAACGAAGTAATCCCCGTAAAGGTAGGCTTCCGTAAGATTGAATTGAAAGGTGACCAGATATTAGTAAACGGTCAGGCTGTTCTCTTCAAAGGTGCCGACCGTCATGAAATTGATCCGGATGGTGGTTATGTCGTATCTCCCGAACGCATGATCCAGGATATCCAGGTCATGAAGAAATTTAATATCAACGCTGTGCGTACCTGTCACTATCCTGATGACAATCTGTGGTACGACCTTTGCGATCAATACGGTTTGTATGTAGTGGCTGAGGCTAATGTCGAATCACACGGTATGGGTTATCGTGAAAAGACACTGGCTAAACGCACCGACTATGCCAAAGCTCACATGGAACGTAACCAGCGCAACGTACAACGCGGCTTCAATCATCCCAGCATTATTTTCTGGTCATTGGGTAACGAAGCCGGTTTCGGACCTAATTTTGAAGCTTGCTACCGTTGGATCAAGAATGAAGATTCCAGCCGTGCCGTACAATACGAACAGGCGCACGGAAACGAATTTACCGACATTGACTGCCCCATGTATGCCGATTACAAGCACATGGAAAGATATGGTCAGCGTACAGATGCCAAGAAGCCTCTTATCCAGTGTGAATATGCCCATGCTATGGGTAACTCACAGGGCGGTTTCAAGGAATATTGGGATCTGATCCGTAAATACCCCAACCTGCAAGGCGGTTTCATTTGGGACTTCGTAGACCAGTCCGTTCGTTGGAAAGGTAAGGACGGTGTGACTATCTACGCTTATGGCGGTGACTTCAACCGTTACGACGGTTCCGATAAGAACTTCTGTGATAATGGTCTGATCAACCCTGACCGTGTTCCCAATCCGCACATGTACGAAGTGGGTTACTACTATCAGAACATCTGGACAACTCCTGCTGACCTGAAGAACGGCGAAGTGAACGTGTACAACGAAAACTTCTTCCGTGACCTTTCCGCTTACTATCTGGATTGGCAATTGCTTGCTAACGGTAAAGTAATTCGTACCGGTCGTGTAGAAGACCTCAACGTAGCTCCGCAGCAGACTGCCAAAGTGAAACTGAACATCGGCAAAACCTGCGAATGTAAAGAATGGTTGTTGAATGTAACTTATCGCCTGAAGAACCGCGAAGGTCTGCTTCCCGCCGGATATGCCGTAGCCAAAGACCAGCTTGTACTGAACCCCTACAAGGCTCCTGCTATGGACCTGAAGAATGTAGAAGTTGTGAATACTCCTACCGTTGCTCCTCAAATCCAGGAAAACGACTGGCGTTATCTGATCATCAACGGTGATAACTTCCGTCTGGAATTCAACAAACATACCGGTTACCTGAATCGCTACAACGTAGCAGGCACGGAATTGATGAACGAAGATGCCGAACTGGCACCTAACTTCTGGCGTGCACCTACGGACAATGATTTCGGTGCAGGTTTGCAACAGAAATTCGCTGCCTGGAAGAACCCGGGTCTGAAGCTGACTTCCTTCAAATGGGAGACAGTAGACAATCAGACAGTGGTACGTGCAGAATACGAAATGAAGAATGTTTCTGCCAAACTGGATCTTACTTATGTAATCAACAACAAGGGTGCTGTAAAGGTGACTCAGAAGATGACTGCCGATCCGCAGGCTAAAGTATCTCATATGTTCCGTTTCGGTATGCAGATGCAGATGCCTAAGACTTTTGAAACTGTAGAATACTATGGCCGTGGCCCGGTAGAGAACTACAGTGACCGTAATCATTGTACAGATCTGGGATTGTATCGCCAAAGTGTAGATGAACAATTCTATTCTTATATCCGTCCGCAGGAAACAGGTACGAAGACCGATATCCGCTGGTGGAAGCAACTGAACGATGCCGGACGCGGTTTGCAGATTGTAGCTGACGCTCCGTTCTCCGCATCAGCCCTGCACTATACTATCGAGTCTCTGGACGATGGTTGGGACAAAGCTCAGAACCACTCTCCTGAAGTGAAAGAGGCTAACCTGACAAATCTTTGCATCGACAAGGCTCAGATGGGCTTAGGATGTGTGAACAGTTGGGGTGCATGGCCGTTGCCACAGTATCAGTTGCCTTATGGTGACTATGAATTTACGTTCATCCTTACTCCGGTACAACACGGTATAGAAATTGAATAAGTTATAGATACGCGGACGACGCGGATGAAGCGGGCAAACGCGGATTTATGATTATTCCGCGTTTGTCCGCCTTATCCGCATCGCCCGCGTACTATTCTCATTATATTAAAAGAACTAATATGAGAAAAGAATTATTGGTGTTTATATTTACCTTGTGTTCTGTCCTTGCATCTGCCCAGCAGAAGGTTCCGAACCGTTTTCGTACCAACATCCCTCTCGATTCTATCCACCTGAGTGACCCCTGCATACTGGCTGATAAGAAAACTTCTACTTATTATATGACCGGTACCGGCGGCCTCCTTTGGAAAAGCAAAGACCTTGCCCGTTGGGAAGGTCCTTATCGTGTAGCAGAAACTGATCCTGACTCCTGGATGGGCTCTAAACCCGAAATTTGGGCAGCCGAACTGCACGAATACAACGGAAAATATTACTATTTCGCCACTTTTACGAACAACGCCATCAAGATTGATACCGTAAAAGGAAACGTCATCCCCCGTCGTGCCAGCCACATCCTGGTCAGTGATAAGCCGGAGGGTCCTTATAAACCTATGAAAGACCCCACTTACTTACCCGAGAATATGCCTACCCTTGATGGAACATTCTGGGTGGACAGTAACGGCAAACCTTACATGATCTATTGCCACGAATGGCTGCAAAACTGGAACGGTACGATGGAAAAGCTCGAATTAAAGCCCGATTTAAGCGGTTCCATCGGCAAAGGAAAGATTCTTTTTCGTGCCAGTGACTCTCCCTGGAGCCGTGAGAAGATGGGGGACAAAGTATTGCCCAACCGTGTAACCGACGGACCATGGCTTTTCCGCACAGGTACGGGCCGGTTAGGTATGATATGGACAAGCTGGGTATTCCAGGACTATACACAAGGCGTTGCCTATTCCGAGAGTGGAACCTTGGATGGCCCTTGGATACAAGAGAAAGAACCGGTCACTCCGCCTAACTTCGGACATGGAATGTTGTTTCGTACTTTGGATGGTGAGTGGATGATGTCGGTTCATAGTCATAAAGATGTGAACGGGCGATATATTCGTATTCCGCACCTGTTTAAAGTCGATTTATCGGGGGATAAACTGAAAATTGACTGATTTATCACCTTTTATGAAACAATTGTGCTACTACTGAATAGAAATTTCACCCTATCTTTGCAACATCGACAATAGGTTATAGATTAACATAAGATTGGTATTAATAAACAAAGGGTAGTTTTTTTAGTTACAGTTTTCAGTAGGTAGTTGTTATAAGAGGCGGACATTCTTTCAGCTAGAAGGGATGTCCGCTTCATCTTTTTATTGCTTCTGTTTTATGTACTCCGACGGTGCCATTCCATATTCCTCCTTAAAGCAAGCCCGGAAATACCCCAAGTCATTGAAACCGCTTGCATAAGCAGCTTCGGAAATGTTTAGTCCTTCTTCCATCAATAAGCGGAGACTGTTTTTCAGTCTTATTTTCCGGATGAACTCATTGCCTGATATGCCTGTTAACCCCTTTATCTTCCGGTAAAGGGTGGAGTGGCTCATGTTCATCTTATCCATCATGAAAGACATGTCGAGCTTGTCTATATCAACGTTCTCTTCTACGATAGAAGTAAACCTGGCCAAGAATTCTTCATCCAGACGACTTAATTTGATAGGCTCCTGTGGTTGTTCCGGCTTCAATTCTTTGGTACGGTTTGCAATAAGGAGTGCCAGTTTCCTTCTTGATTCTAGTAAGTTGTGTATGCGGCTGTTTAGTAACTTGGCACTGAAAGGCTTTGTCAGATAAGAATCAGCACCACTTTCGTATCCTTCTTCTTTATCTTGGATGGAGTCTTTGGCTGTAAGCAGGATAACGGGAATATGACTGGTACATATATCTTCTTTTACCCGTTTGCAAAGCTCTATTCCATCCATTACGGGCATCATAATATCGCTGATGATAATATCAGGTATATGCTTCTGTGCCTGTTCCAAACCCTCTTTCCCGTTGGTAGCGGTTATGATTCGATAATTGTTACTGAAAGAAGAAACAATATATTCCCGGATGTCATCGTTATCTTCTACAATGAGTAACATCGGACGAACATCAGCCTCTTCTTTATCCTCTTCTTCCGATTTTTCCGGTTCAATGAGTTTTTTTTCCATTTTCTCTTCTTTGTGTAGGGCATTAGGATAAGTGTTTTCAGCAAGGAGCCGGAGGGTGAAAGTGGTACCTTTGCCAATTTCACTTTCTACTTGCAGTGTACCTTCATGCAAGTCGGCTAATGACTTGACTAATGCGAGTCCGATGCCTGTTCCTGATGCTTGATGCTTTCCTTTTGCCTGATAATAGCGGTCGAAGATATGAGGGAGAGACTCGGCATCTATTCCGTATCCGGTATCACTTACTGCTATCTCCGTATATTTGTTTTCTTCTTCAACAATTGAACGCATAATGAGCCTGATTTCTCCTTCCGGTGTATACTTTATTGCATTGCTAAGTAGATTGTTCAATATGGTAGAGATGATGTCAGTATCAAAATAAAGTTTTGTTTCCCGGGTGTCGATATTGATTTGGAATGTAATTTTTCCGTTTCGGTTCAGCTCTTTGTAGCGCAATCCAGTCTCAGTGACCAAATTACCTAAGTTTCCTTTGGATACGGTCAGTTTCCGGTTTTGCGTTTCTGTTTTACGGAATTCCAGTATTTGGTTAATCAGGTTTAGCAACCGGATGGCACTACTGTGGATTACTTTAATCTTATTACTATAGAAGGTGGGTATATGGGGATCGTTGACCAAATCTTCCAATGGGCCGAGTATCAATGTTAACGGAGTACGCAGTTCGTGAGTAATGTTTGTATAGAAGCGCAGTCGTTCATTATTAAGTTCTTGTTCATTCTGGCTTTTCTTCTTTTCCAATTCAAGAGAACTTTCCAACAGTAGTTTACGCTTATAGAAGCGAAACCAGAAAAATACGCATAACAATATCAGCAGGATATAAAAGATTTTGGCATACCATGTCAACCATAAAGGAGGATATATATGTATAGTGATGGTGGCAATGTGCGTATCGTCCCATTCTTGGTTTCTCAGTCGTGCTTTCACTTTAAATGTATACTCTCCGGGAGATATGTTGCGAAAGGTCACTTGGTTTTCACCTAAAGTATTAGTCCAGGTGTTTTCCAATCCTTCCATCAGATAGGCGTATTCCACCTGTTGGCTTTGCGAGTAGTCGGGAACGGAGAAATAGATACGGAATGAATTCCGATCATAAGGCAATTTGATATTGCCGTTTGAGGCCAGGATGAGTGTTTCCCCGCTACGACTTTCTATCTGGTTATCAAGCCCTTTACATTCGATAATCTGTACAGGAGCTACTTGTCGCTCAGTAATCAAATTTTCGGGGTTGAAGTAGCAAACACCATTCAACGAACCGAAATAGAGTGTACCGTCTTCTGTACGGCAAGCCGAGCCTTCTATGAAGTTTCCCATAGGAATACCATCCCGATAATCGTAATTATCGAAGTTTTGTTTCTGCTTGTTCCAGCGGGAGATGCCGTCGTTGGTGCTGAGCCAGATATTGCCCGATGCATCTTCCTGGATAGTGCGCACAAAAGTGTCTTCAAGTCCTTGTTTATAGCCATATAATTCAAACTCTCCGGGATGGGATGTATCTTTAATGTAACCGATTCCATTACGCGTAGCAATCCAAATGCCACCTTGATTGTCCATGTGAAGGTGGTTTATTGCATTAGAGCAGAAGTTAGTGCTTGTATTCAGTTTGGCAACCGTCTTATTGTTGCTGTCGAAGATGGCTATTCCGCCTCCATAAGTTCCTATCCAGAGTTTCCCTTGCCTGTCGCGCAAGATACCGTATACCGACTTGTCCGGTAACAGGGCATCCAGTTGGGTCTCTTTCTTCAGTTGTCCGTTGGCATACGTGTATATGCCGTATTCTGCACCTATCCATATGGTGCCGTCCGTGTCCTTGAAGAAAGTGATGATGTCCACATTCTCCATATCCAGTGGAATGCGTTCGATGCGTTCACTACGGATGTCGAACTTCAGCAGGCCATCATCGTATATGCCAAGCAGCAGAATACCGTTCCCGGCATTGATTATGGAGAATACTTGGCCGTAAGGTCTTGACAATTGTTTGGAGATATTGATGCTTTTCAGGAACTCATTATTCTTGAACAGGCTGATTTCGTTCTCGCCGCCTATCCATAGCAGGTCGTTCTCATCTTTGCAAATGCCCCAGACGGGTTTGTGCTTCAGGATGTTTCCCTTCTCGGTCATATAGGGAAGGACGTGGAATACCGGTTGTGTGTGACTGATAAAGTCTACTCCGCTACTGTAGTTACCTATCCAGATGTTTCCGAAGGAATCTTGCAGAAGATTGCGGATATTTCCGGATGAAACGCCATTCTTACTGTTATCTGCCGTTATGTTGTAGAATTGCACACTCTCAGGATTTCTGAAAGTGATGCTATGTAAGTCCAGTATGCTGATGCCACCAATGTCACTGGTGATCCATAGACTGCCGTCGTTCATCTCCTTGATGGCATAAATATGGTCTGCAATCAGTGAATGCGGATTGCGTGGCTCATGCCTGAATACGGTGAACTCTTCGGTCTTCGGGCTGAAGAGTCCAAGCCCGCGATTGGTTCCTACCCAGATGTTTTCCAGATGGTCTTTATAGATAGAGTAGACACTGTTGCCGGGCAAGCTCTGCGGATTGTTGGGATTATTACTGAGCGTATGGCTGGTTTTATTTTTCAGGTCTATGATGCTCATCCCGCCTTGCGCATGTCCGATGTAAAGAAAACCTTTCCCATCGTCGAAGGTACACCAGTTTGAACTGCTCAGTCCGGTGATTCCTATGTCGGGAAGTGTGGTGAATGTCCGATTCTGTTTGTCATAATGTATAACGTCCCCATTATGTGGAGTAATCCATATTCCACCGTCGGAAGCGTGCGAAAGGTGTACGATGTTATCAATATGTATGCTTTCTTCTGGCACATAATCATGAAACTCGTAAGTGTAGCAATCCAGTTTGTTGATACCTTTGAACTTGCCGCCTATCCACAGACTGTTTTCCGCTTCGTCGTATAGCAGCACGTTGAGCGCATCACTGTTTAGCTGTGAGCTGTTACTCTTATATGTGGTGAAGCTACAACCATCAAAACGGTTCAGTCCAAGTTCCGTCGCTATCCAGATGCAACCTTGTCGGTCCTGCGCAATGTCTCGTACATAATTGTTCGACAGTCCGTCCTCGATGCCGAGATGCCGCAAAATGTAAGGTTGCGCCATGCCGTTGGCGGCAAGTAGCAACAGGATGAAGAGGGGAAGACAGATACGTGGTCGCATATTCATTGGAATTCTGATTTCTCTATGCAACAAAAATAAGATAAATCGGGCAAAATCGCTACTGAAGAAGATGGTTTTGCTCGATTTGTCCCTGCAATTTGGTGAATTTACCCATTAATGTATACCTTGTGTGTCTCCAGTCCCGGGGCTGTAATGCCTCCTACGATGATGCTCCGTGCGTTTCGGCGGGTGGAATCTTCTTCGCCTGTTTCCCGTTCTTTGTCTTCGCGCAAGGCGAGTGCAGTGACAAAGGTGTCTATGCCATCCAGCTTTACGGACTTTCCTTGTCCCATTTGGTAAGCCAGTTCATCAGCCAGTTCCTGTAATAGTCCGGCAACGGCACCTTTGCTGAATGAACTTCTTTGGGATAGAACTCGTGCAATGTATTCCGTGTCGGCTTGTCCGCGCTGCATGAGGCGTGGATAAAGCATGCGTTTTCCTTCTTTGTTGGGCAGGTTCTCCCCTGTCTTTCTAATTTGCGAATATATATTTGCAGGCAAAATTTACAAATTTGTATTCGATACTGAAAACTTTTTCTTGGGATAATAGTAACTTTTTGATGAGAAGGAAGAAACTATTCTGTTAAGGAGAAATACCCCCCGTGGCGGTTGACTGTTTTCCCCTTTCTATTCTCCCGATTTGCCTCTGCTTGTTTTCGGATAAACTTGTTACTTTTGCCTGTCTCTTCATTCTACTGAAATTTATTAATCAGATAAATATGAAAACCATGAAATCAAACCATTCAGGACACAAAACAAAGGTTCGCATGAAATCTTTTATCCTATTCACAATGTTGCTGTTGCTGTCTTCGGGCGGGATGGCAAAGGAGAAAACATCTCAAAAAAAAGTAATCTCTTATGTAGATACTTCGCTCAACGGTTCGCAGAAATATGTATTGAGGGTAGATGGAAAACCATTTTATATGACCAATGTACAGGTACGTTTCGACAAGTTGCGCTATCGCTGGAATTGGGATATAGCCACTTGTGAAAGATTACTTGAGCAAACTGCCGCACTGGGATTCAACACCCTTTCCATTCCTATCCACTGGTACGAGGTGGAGCCAAGTAAAGATCATTTCGACTGGACAACGCTGGAGCTTTACCTCAATCTGGCACGGAAATATAATTTTAAAGTGGAAATGCTTTGGTTTAGTCAGAATAGCGGAGGACATGTGCAGTGGTTGAAACCTGACCAGTTGCGAACGCCTGATTATGTGATGCACTCTCCCAAGGCAGGTGATTTCCAATCTTTCTCTACAGAGGGAAGTTCGCGCCAGACCACCAGTGATTATACCATACGAAGGGATATATCAGATTATTCTCTGGATCTTGGTGATAAGAAACTGAGGGCGCGTGAAGCTTATGTGCTGGGTAAAGTGATGGAACACATTGCCCAATGGGATTTGGATAATGACTCTCCGCATACTGTGATAGGGGTGCAGCTGGGAAATGAAGTGCGTAGCTACCCGTCTGCGACAATTGTGGAGTATATGAGTGAGCTGGGACGTGCCGTCAAGGAGTCCTCTTATCCTGTTTGGACACGGATGAACTGCACTTATGTCGATATACATTCTGTGCTGTATAGTAATGAACAGTTACGTTCCACGGTTGGCACTTATATTGACTTTGTAGGTATTGATACTTATCGCCATCACTTCGGTACGGAAGATTCGTATGCTGAAAGTGTACGGACAAATGTTCCTTATATGGGAAAGAACTACCGTATGATAATGGAAATAGGTGCCGAGATTCCCAATATAGCTCAGTTGCAACTTGCAGCTTTGTCGGGCAATAATAACTTTGATTACTATGAGTTGTGCGGTCCTGACGATCATGGCATCTTTATTAAAGATGAGAAGAACGAATTTGCTCCACGTGGTGCCTATCTGGAAGATGTGAGGCTGGTGAACCGAATGTTGAATAGCGTCATGACGGATGTTGCACTGAATGCCAGTGGATATGGGCTTTTCGTCCATAATTGGAAAGGAGATTCGTTGATGCCGACTACGGGTGTTGAAGGTATCACCTTTAAACCCGGTTATATCAATTCGCAGGCGCTCAGCATCATCCGTAGCGGTAGTGAAGTGGTGCTGGCAACTTCCAAAGGCGGTGTTTTCTCTTGGCCTGATTCGCTGGAATTTATTTCGACAAGCAGAGGATACTTTGATACGAACAACAAATGGGTGGACGAAGGTGCTTTGGAACTGAAGAATAATAAGAAGATAACTTCATTGAAAGCCGATGCCGGTTGGACTATACGTTTATTGCGTAAGGCGGAAGCTCCGATGCCTGCCGTCATCCGACAAGCAGAACTGACAGATGTGGGTGGCGGTGTAACCATGGAAGTCGATATAGAAAACGCTTGGGGCTTTTCCGGTTCCGGTTATTTGGTGTTTCCACTTTCGGGCGGATATGCTACCTGGAAAGAGGTGGATGGACTGACGGGCGGCAAGAGAACCCTTGCCTTGCGCTATTCCAACGGAAGCACTCAGGTGCGGACCGCCCGCTTGAATGTGAATGGCAGCCGTTTCACCGTTCAATTTAAACCTACCGGTGCATGGAATGCTTATCGGTGTGCCGAAATATCTGTTGAACTTCGTCCGGGGGCGGATAATACCATTACTTTAGAATCTACTTGGACGGGTACGGGCTATGTAGATGAACTGCAAATATATTAAAAACAGGAAGGGGTAAATTCGTCATGCCCGTTTTATCATGTGTTTTGCCCGATTTACCCCTTCTTTCATGAGAAATTGTCCCTCATTATTTATCTCCGGACTTAATATATTTGCACATCGTTCATTCGACGAAAAAGAACAATGATTGTATTAACCCTTTTTATCTAATTTAAAAGAAAGACAATGAAATCAGATTCAATCAGAAACAACCGGAAGGCACTCGCTGCCTTGTTGCTTTGTACGGGTCTTGTTGCAGGACATCCTCTGGCGGTGATGGCCGAAAGCAATGAAGCAGGTATGGAAATCGTTCAACAACAAGTGAAGGTTTCGGGAGTTGTGAAAGACGTAACGGGCGAACCCGTTATCGGTGCCAGTGTACTCGAAAAAGGAACTTCCAACGGTATCATTACCGATATTAATGGTAACTTCTCTCTTGCCGTCAATCCCGGTGCAACGCTCGTCATCTCTTATATAGGTTATAAGACGCAAGAGGTGCAGGCCGTTGCAGGAAAAGTAATCAATGTAATGCTGAAAGATGATACCGAGATGCTTGATGAAGTCGTGGTAGTGGGCTTCGGTGTACAGAAGAAGGTGAACTTGACAGGTTCTGTAGGCATTGCCACAGCAAAAGAAATAGAATCACGTCCCGTGACGTCGGCAACTCAGGCTTTGCAGGGATTGGTGCCAGGACTGAAGATAACAACCAGTTCGGGGCAGTTGGAGAAGAATATGAGTGTATCCGTTCGCGGTACGGGTACGATTGGTTCCGGTTCAAACAGTTCACCATTGATTTTAATTGATGGTATGGTCGGTGACATTAATACGGTCAATCCGCAAGATATTGAGAATATCTCTGTTTTGAAGGATGCTGCCGCTTCCAGTATTTATGGTTCGCGCGCACCATTTGGTGTGATTCTTGTCACAACCAAGAAGGGACAGTCCGGCAAAGTGTCTGTCAATTACAACAATAGCTTCCGCATTTCCAGTCCTATCAATATGCCGAAAGCTATGGATTCCTATTCGTTTGCCGTCATGATGAATTATGCGGATGCCAATCGTGGTATCAAGGGTGCATACACAGATGAAACGATGCAGAAGATGATTGATTTCCAGAATGGAAAGTTTACGAATGGAGAGGTCGGATTGGATGCCAAGAGTGAGACTGCCTGGCAAGACCGTTGGACTCAGGGATATGCTAATACGGATATCTGGGATGCTATGTACAAAGACCATGTATTCTCACAGGAACACAACATCAGCGTCACGGGTGGTAGCGAAAAGATGTCTTATTATGCTTCGTTCAACTATCTGGACCAGGGAGGGCTTGTTGAGTTTGGAAAAGAGAGCTTGCAGCGTTTTAACACCACGGCTAAAATCAATGCTACTCTGACAAGCTGGCTGAAGTTCAATTATTCTACCCGTTTCACTCGTAATGATATCTGTAGGCCCACCAGCCTTGTAGATGGGTTTTATGAGGGTTTGGGACGTGGTAACTGGCCGAATATGCCTATTTATGACCAGAATGGGCACGTCAACCATGATAATGCCCGTGCATTGGCTGAAGGTGGACAAAGAACCCAACAGACCGACCGGCACTATCATCAGGCTGCTTTCATCATCGAGCCGGTTAAGAACTGGATCACTAATGTAGAGTTTAACTATAGCATCAAGGAAGAAAGCACTAAGGCTGCTACACTCCCTGCCTACAACTACGATCCGAAGGGTGACAAGATTGTGACCAGCAAAGATACGAGTTTGAAGGAGAATGACCAAAAGGAGAATTATCTGAACCTGAATGTCTATACTGCGTATTCTCATTCGTTTGCCGACAAGCATAACTTCAAACTAATGGGTGGTTTCCAGGCTGAAGAGTTCAAACTGCATTATTTTGATGTAACCAAATACGGACTGTATGTAGAAGATGAAGATTTCTGGGAGTTTGACTTGACCTCCGGATTGAGCGGAAAAGGTGAAGAAAAGACTACGGGCGTGAACGGTTATTCGAGAGAATGGGCTACTGCCGGCTTCTTCGGACGTTTGAATTATGACTTTATGGGCCGCTATATGCTGGAAGTGAATATGCGCTATGACGGTACTTCCCGTTTCCGTAGGGGTAGTCGCTGGCAACTATCTCCTTCCTTCTCGGCAGGTTGGAACATTGCACAAGAGAAGTTCTTTGCTCCGGCTACCAAAGTGGTGGATCAGTTGAAGCTGCGTTTCTCTTACGGGCAATTGGGTAACCAGAATACGAGTTCCTATTATCCCACTTATCGTGTGATGTCTTTGGGGGCTGCCAATGGTACTTGGATACAGAATGGCATGCAGCCCAATACGGCTTCGGTTGGTAGCCTGATTAGTGAGGCGTTGACATGGGAGACTGTCCGTACCTGGGATATTGGTCTGGATTGGGGATTACTAAACAACCGTTTAACGGGTTCGGCTGACTACTTTATACGTTATACAAAGAACATGGTTGGCCCGGCTGACCAGATGCCTAACACATTGGGTATTTCTGTACCCAACACGAATAACTGTGACCTTCAGACCCGAGGTTGGGAAGTTTCACTCTCTTGGAAAGATCGTCTGAACAATGGACTGAATTACGGCGTCACCTTGTCTCTTTCCGACCAGACAACTTATATAGACAGCTATCCCGGCAACAAGACAGGCTCTATCAGTACATATATGGCGGGTAAGAAAACCGGTATTATCTGGGGACTTGAGACTGCCGGCATCGCTAAGTCTCAGGAAGAGATGGACAACCATCTTGCCACATTGCCTCATGGCGGTCAAGATGCAATCGGTTCGCAATGGGCGGCTGGAGATATCATGTATAAAGACCTGAATGGTGATGGCAAAATCAGTAAAGGTGCCAGTACCTGGGAAGACCATGGTGACTTGAAGATTCTGGGTGATAGCAATCCGCATTATTTCTACGGTATTGACTTGACAGCCAGTTATAAGGGATTCGATTTCCGTTGCTTCTTACAAGGCGTTTTGAAACATGACTTCTGGCCGGGTGAATCATCTTACTTCTGGGGAGTTCGTGGTGGTTATTCCAAATGGTATACTATTGGTTTGGAACAACATAATGATTATTTCCGTGACCAGCCTATTGGTTTGGAAGGTTATGAATTGCCCGTCAATCTGGACTCCTACTATCCACGTCCCATTACTTCTGCGAATTCGAATGGAAATACCTTCGGATCTAAGAATCAACAAACTCAGAGCCGTTATATGCAGAATGCCGGTTACATGCGTCTGAAAAACTTGCAGTTAGGATACTCATTACCGAAGTCTGTGCTGGATAAAGTAGGCATTGCCAACTGTCGTGTGTTTGTATCGGGTGAAAACTTACTGACGTTCACCTCCTTATCATCTATATTCGATCCTGAAACCTGTGTTGGCGGTTGGGGTGGCAACGCTTACCCCTTGTCTTCCACCTGGTCGTTTGGTCTAAGTGTAACCTTTTAATTTGATAGTAAATCATGAAAACAAGAAATATATTTTTAGCATTGATAGCTACGGCTTTGGGTGGTGCAATGGCGTCATGTGATGATTTCCTTGACAGAGAACCTACTTCGCAACTTGCACCCGAAACTTTCTTCACGGATGCTTCACATCTGCAAGCCTATGCGGATAAGTATTATGCCAGTATGTTGCCTACTAATACCGGTAACTCTTATGGATTTTATGCCGCAGATCAGGGTACGGATAATCAGGTAGCGGCAAATGCTCCCAGCTATTTCTGTACGGGAGAATGGAGAGTACCTAATGCTTCCGGTGATTGGTCTTTTACCAATATCTATCACATGAATTTCTTTTTTGCCAGTGTCTTGCCACGCTTTGGCGAAGACTTGAATGGGGCGGATAATACGATTTCGGGTGAATTGAGTAGTATTCGCCATTACATCGGCGAAATGTATACGCTGCGTGCATTAGAGTATTTCAAACGTTATCAGTCGTTTGGAGACTATCCTATTATAACGGAACCATTAACTGATAATATGGAAATTCTGACCGGGGCTGCCAAGCGTTCGCCACGTAATGAGGTAGCACGTTTCATCCTTTCGGACTTAGATAAGGCAGCGACATTGATGGATGGAAAGAGTTTTCAAACAACACGTCTTAGTCGTGATGTGGCTTTATTGCTTAAATCGCGTGTTGCCTTATTTGAGGCTACATGGCTGAAATACTTTAAAGGTACGGCATTTGTCCCCAATGGTGAAGGATGGCCCGGTAAGACAAAAGATTATAATGCCAGCTATCAGTATCCAAGTGGAAGTATTGACAATGAAATCAATTGGTTTCTGGAGCAAGCGATGACTGCTTCTAAAGAAGTGGCAGAGAAGTATAAAGCAAGCCTGACAAAGAATACGGGTATTGTGAAGCAAGATTTGGCTACCGCGGAGAATCCTTACTTTGCCATGTTCGGGCAAGAAGACTTGTCGGGTGTGAAGGAAGTGTTGATGTGGCGTCAGTATGTTCAGGGATTGGGAAGCGGTCATGATGTTGCTTTGGCTGCGGACGAAGGCAACTGGGGTGTTGGTGTGACTCGTGGCTTGGTACAAAGTTTCCTGATGGCTGATGGCCTGCCCATCTATGCTCATGGAACCTATGCCGACGGTGATGGTTACTACATGGGAGACAAAACAATCGCTAATGTACGTATCAATCGGGACAGTCGCTTGTCTATCTTCCTGAAAGAACCGGGACAAAAGAATGTATTGATTGAAAGTGTTTCGGGACTTACTAATATTTGGCTGGATGAGCCGTATCCGAAAATTACAGATGGTGCTGTGCAGTATACTTACACTACCGGTTACGCATTGCGTAAAGGTGGCGCTTGGGATAGTAAATATTTGGTTCAGAACAAATGTTTCCTTGGTATTCCTATCTATCGTGCTTCGGAAGCTCTATTGAACTATATGGAGGCCAGCTACGAAAAGAATCAAACACTGGATAATACAGCCCGTGAGTATTGGCAACTTCTTCGCCGCCGTGCTTTAGTTAGTGATAATATCGATGCCACTATTGCTGCTACTGATATGAATAAGGAAGCTGAAAATGATTGGGGCGCTTATTCGGCCGGAAAGATTCTGGTTGATAAGACCTTGTATAATATTCGTCGGGAACGCCGTTGCGAATATATATCTGAAGGACTCCGATGGATGGATTTGTGTCGTTGGAGAGCAATGGATCAACTGATGGTTAAGCCTTATATACCTGAAGGTATGCATCTTTGGAATACACCAATGGAACGTTGGTATGATAATTCGGCAGGTAAAACAACACTTGTTTATGGTACCAGTAAGGCAAATGTGTCTTCACCTGCTGACAGTGAGTATTTGCTTCCATATAGAAAGACAACAAACCAACTGGCTTATGATGGTTTCGTTTGGAAAATGGCTCATTATCTGGATCCGATACGTATTGACCAATTCCAGATAACATCTACCGATGGTAAAACGATTGAGACTTCACCGATTTATCAGAATCCTTATTGGCCGACTACGGCTGATATGCCGGCAGAAAAGTAGAGTGATAGATACTTGGTTATGCAATAGGTATTCCTGGTGATAGTGTAAAACTTGAAAGGCCATTTGCATTTATTGTGAATGGTCTTTCCTGATTGACGTGTAGTAGTTAGTTTTTGACTACAATCATGCTTTCTGAACAATAATGCAGGTGATTGCACATTACTCCATGTCTTGTTTTTGTGTTCTTCCCTATTTTTGTTGAAATTTTATATAATATCATGAGAAACTTGAAACTGAAACTACTATTTGCACTTCTCTTCTTTTCTGCTTTTACTACCGGAAAGAAGGATGTAATCACTATTTTTATGATAGGTGATTCTACCATGGCGAATAAAAGTCTGAAGAATGGAAATCTTGAACGTGGCTGGGGACAGATGCTCCCGGGCTTCCTGACCGATGATGTACGGGTGGATAATCATGCCATGAATGGCCGGAGTTCACTGAGTTTTATCAATGAAGGACGCTGGGACACCGTACTCTCTAAACTAAAAAGTGGAGACTATGTATTTATCCAGTTCGGGCATAATGATGAGAAATCTGCAGAAAAACTGCATACAGTTCCCGGAAGCACTTTCGATGAGAACCTGCGTCGGTTTGTAAGGGAGACACGTGCAAAGGGAGCTTATCCGGTACTGTTCAATTCGATTGTACGCCGGAATTTTCCTCCGGAAGGGGCTACAGAGAATAAAGGCAGTTATGAGATGGAAGGGAACACGTTGGTAGACACTCATGGAGAGTATCTGGAATCACCGCGAAGAGTGGCAAAAGAAATGAATGTCCCTTTTGTGGATATGAATAAACTGACGCATGATTTAGTAGTCGGCATGGGAGTGGAGAAGTCAAGAAGCCTTTTCATGTGGGTGCCAGCCGGGAAATATGATTTCTGTCCGAAAGGGAAGATTGATAACACCCATCTGAATATTTATGGTGGAAAGGTGGTAGCTGAGATTGCGATGGAAGCAGTTGCCAAAGTTGTGCCGGAACTGGCGCCTTATGTACGTCATCATGATTCGGAAGTATATGTAGCGGATTATAAAGATGACAAGCAATGTGCCGTCAGTTATACCTTCGATGACGGTTTGGAAGAACACTACACGCTTGTTTTCCCCGAAATGGAGAAAGTAGGATTCAAAGGCACTTTCTGGATATGGGGAAAAGGAATAGAGAATGAAGCGGCACAACAAGGTAAAACACGTATGACCTGGGCGCAGATGAAAGAAATGTCTGATAAAGGACACGAAATATCCAGCCATAGTTGGTCGCATGCCAATTTGAAGAGTCTTACTCTGGAAGAAGTGGAAACGGAAGTAGAAAAGAATGATAGCATCATTCTCGCCTGGATAGGGAAGAGACCGCTTACGTTCTGTTATCCGTTCAATGCTTACAATGAAGATATTTTGCAGATAAGTTCAAAGGACAGAGTCGGTACACGCACCAAACAATATGGCATTGGTGGCGATAAATCGAAATCTACCATCGAATCTTTAGATAAATGGGTGAAGGAACTTGCTATCGCAGGTGAATGGGGAGTGGCAATGATTCATGGCATTGCAACGGGATATGATGCTTTTACCTCTCCGGAGATATTGTGGGAACACTTTAAGAGGGTGAAAGCTCTGGAAGACAATATCTGGGTTGGTACCTATTGCGAAGTAGCAGCTTATGTGAAAGAGCGAAAAAATATACAACTGGATATTACTAAGAAAAAGTCTTCCTTCAAGATAACACCTCGTCTGGCACTGGATGATAAGCTGTTTTGTGAGCCGTTGACAATGGTAGTGAGTAAAAACGGAAAGTCTGAAATAAAAGTAAGCCAGGGAAAGCAGGAATTGGCGGTGAAGGATGCAGGAGATAAATTTATCTTCTCTTTCGACCCGCATGGCGAAGTAATAAAAATAAGTTTTTAATTTGATGAATGATATAACAATGAAATGTACCTTTCTATTGGCGGTCCTGATAGGATTGAGCCTGGGAGCGTGTTCGGCGCATGACTCGGAAAAAGTAGTTTATAACGGCATACCTTGGTTCGACGAACAGGGGAATATTGTCAATGCACATGGTGCATGCATTGTGGAAGATGGTGGGCGGTATTATTTGTTCGGAGAATATAAATCGGATAAGAGTAATGCCTTTCCGGGATTCAGTTGCTACTCTTCCGATGATCTGGTTAACTGGAAATTTGAAAGAGTGGTGTTGCCGGTGCAACCCGATGGTATATTGGGTCCTGACCGTGTAGGCGAGCGGGTGAAAGTGATGAAATGCCCTTCTACCGGGGAATATGTCATGTATATGCATGCCGATGATTTGGGATATAAAGACCCTTATATCGGTTACGCTACTTGCAAAACGATTAATGGGGAATACAAATTGCAAGGACCTCTGCTCTATGACGGTAAACCCGTCAAACGTTGGGATATGGGAACTTTTCAGGATACGGATGGCAAAGGCTATCTGCTTATTCATCACGGGCCTGTTTACAGATTGAGTGAAGACTACCGCTCGATAGAGGCTGAAGTTGCTCATGTGAAAGGCTCAGGCGAATCGCCTGCCATGTTCAAGAAGAATGGCATGTACTATATGCTGTTCTCCAATCTGACGAGTTGGGAAAAGAATGATAACTTCTATTTTACGGCTCCGGCTATTGAAGGCCCTTGGACAAAGCAGGGGATATTCTGTCCCGAAGGAACCTTGACGTATAACTCACAAAGCACTTTTGTTTTTCCTTTGAAAAAAGGTAACGACACGATTCCTATGTTTATGGGTGACCGTTGGTCATTTCCTCATCAGGCTTCTGCCGCTACTTATGTGTGGATGCCCTTGCAAGTGGAAGGAACCAGAATTACCATTCCCGAATATTGGCAATGCTGGGATATCAATCGTGTGAAACCTGTTGATGCATTACGCAATGGAAAAACGATTCCTACCAAGAAGATGATGCCGGATGCCGCATGGAAAGAAGAAAACGGACGGTTGCTTTCAAATACGAAAGGGAGTGTATTGGCTGTTCCGTTCCAAGGAACCCATACTGCTGTGACCGGTGAATCTAATAGTCATAGCGGATATGCCAGGATAAGTGTGCTGAATGCAAAGAAAGATACTATTTATTCTTCATTAGTCGACTTTTACAGTAAATATCCTGAGAAAGCAATCCGAATAATGACTCCGAAGTTGCCTAAAGGGGATTATACATTATTAATTGAAGTCACAGGCATAAAGCCGGTGTGGACGGATAAGTCTAAAACCATTTACGGAAGCGACAATACTTTTGTGACAATAGATAAGATTTATTATTTTTGAACCATAAATAACTGATCATGAAAAAAGTATTTTTAAGTTTATTCTTGTTTTTGATAACCCAACTTTGTTGGGCACAATTCAACCTACCTTCGGGGAAGCCAGTCAAAGTATCCTGTGATAATGCGGAAGAAAAGGTGGTACATACCGCTTTAGATTTATTATCCCGTGATTGTAAAGCAGTACTTTCCGCATCGCTGTTGGTAGATAATGAACAAGGTGATATCATTATTGGTACTGTTGGTAAAAGCCCGTTGATAGCTAAGACCGGAGCGGATGTTTCTGGTTTGAATGGTAAAAAGCAAGCCTTTCTACTGACTGTTTTACCGGATGGAAAACTACTGGTAGCCGGAAGCGACCAGCATGGCACAGCCTATGGCATTATGGAACTTTCCCGTCTGCTGGGAGTATCTCCCTGGGAATGGTGGGCAGACGTGATTCCTGGGAAGAAAGAGTTTTTTCAACTGGCTGCCGATTATAAGACGGTGCAGTCTCCTTCGGTAGAATACCGTGGCATTTTTATTAACGATGAAGATTGGGGATTGATGCCTTGGAGTAGTCTGAATTATGAACCTTGGTATAAGCCAGGACGCATAGGACCACAGACAAATGAACGTATCTTTGAATTGTTGCTCCGTCTGCGAGCTAATACATACTGGCCTGCCATGCACGAATGTTCGGTCCCATTTTTCCTTACTCCCGGAAATAGGGAAGCTGCAGAAAAGTTTGGTATCTATATCGGTGGGTCACACTGTGAACCTATGGCTTGTAGTACTGCCGGTGAGTGGAGCCGAAGAGGGAAAGGTGATTACGACTATGTGAAAAATAGTAGTTCGGTATGTCATTTTTGGGAAGAAAGGCTTAAGGAAGTTTCCGGACAGGAAATTTTGTATACGGTTGGCATGCGTGGTGTGCATGATGGACAGATGCAAGGGGCTAAAACTGTGGAAGAACAGAAAGCGGTGCTGGAGCGTGTGTTGAAAGATCAGCGTGATTTATTACGGAAATATGTGAATAAAGATGTTGAGGCTGTTCCACAAGTTTTTATCCCTTATAAAGAGGTACTTGATGTTTATCGTGCCGGTCTGGAAGTACCTGAGGATGTGACATTAATGTGGTGTGATGATAATTATGGTTATATAAAACATTTTCCGACGGAGGCAGAGCGTGCTCGTAAGGGAGGAAATGGAGTTTATTACCATGTCTCATATTGGGGGCGTCCACACGATTACCTTTGGTTAGGAACGTTTAGTCCGGCTTTGTTATATCAACAGATGAAGGAGGCTTATGAGCGTGGCATACAAAAAATATGGATATTGAATGTAGGAGATATCAAGCCGATAGAGTATCAGACAGAGCTATTCTTGGATATGGCATGGAATATTGATCAGTTTACCGAAGGGGGGGTGTCTGATCATTTGTGTAATTTCTTGAAGCGTGAGTTTGGAGAAACTACGGGTGAAGATCTCTTGCCGGTTATGATGGAGCATTATCGTTTGTCCTATATCCGTAAACCGGAATTTATGGGAAATACCCGTGAAGAAGAATACCATACGAATGCATACCGGATTGTGAAAGATATGCCTTGGAGCAGGTCGTACATCAATAAGCGCCTTGAAGATTACCAAGTTATTTCGGACAAAGTAGAAAAGTTGGCTTCACGAATCCAACGAGATAGACGGGATGCCTATTTTCAATTGGTAAAATATCCGGTACAGGCTACTGCTGAAATGAATAAGAAGATGCTTTATGCACAGTTTGCCCGCCACGGTGAGATGAACTGGAATAAAAGTGATGCTGCTTATGATAGTATTGCTTCGCTGACCCGCATATATAATATAGGTATACGTAATAATGGTAAATGGCATCGTATGATGGATCATCAGCCGCGTAGATTGCCAGTATTTGAGCCGGTAGACAGATTATTGGTTGAAACACCTATGTTGGAAGATTCCCCGAGTTTATATAAATGGAATGGAGTGGAATATTCGGCAGGTGATGCAGTGTCTTGTAAGGGGCTTGGTTATGAAGGAAAGGCTGTAATGCTTGAAAAGAACAAAGAATTGTCTTTTGATTTTGGCGAATGTCCCGGTGATTCTGTAGAGGTTGATATCCGGTTATTGCCAAACCATCCTATACATGGAGGGCAGTTACGCTTTTCTGTTTCGATAGATAAAAAAAATGTTCAGACAGTTTCTTACGAAACTCAGGGACGTAGTGAAGAATGGAAAGAAAACGTATTGCGTAATCAAGCCATACGGACAGTGAAATTGCCCGTCAGCAAACGAAAATCGCATAAACTGGTGATTAAAGCATTGGATGAGGGTGTCATTTTGGATCAGATCATGCTTTATTGATAATTCCAATTGTTACAAAACAGTTTAAGTAGAATCTCCCTTATGTCTGTAAACTATCAGACGTTAAATAAGGAGAAGTTGATTAAGTAATATATAAAGAAGAGCGGCTGTCATTTCATAACGACAGCCGCTCTTTATTGCCTGTATAAATCAGATTAGTATTTGAAGTTTTCCCCCTTCACATAAATCTTGAAATCCTTGATGCTTCCCGGTACTTCGCTTTCCATTCGGGGTAAGCATTGGAAACCAGTCACGGCATGACTGGCGCCCAGATCGATTACAATCGTATGCGGATAAGGACTACCTTTCTCTGTGCTCCAATAGGTGGATTCCTGAAGGTCGAAAGTCTTGTCGGCAGAGCGGTTGACGTGAGCCACGTCTTCGCTGTCGGCATACTTCACAATCCAAGGCTCGCGGGACAGACGGCTACCATCCTTGTCCAAGAAATACATTTCGGCAATACAAGCCAGGTCTTTTCCATCCTGTGAGTTTAATGCTTCAATGCAAACATAGCGTCCGGTGACCGGTTTGTTGAATTTAACTTCCTGCCAGCCGTTACCCGGTTTGAAGCTTCCCGTGAATACAGGCTTTTCACCTGACAAGTTCAGGTTTTCGCCTTCATTGCGGTGTGTCAAGGGTTTCTGTACAAGCAGCTGGTCAAGGAGCGGTTCACTTAAACCTTCGGACTTGGCTTCTTTAGGACCTACGATATCGAAAACTACGATCTCATTTTCACCTTTCTTCAGCCAGCATCCCGGAACATAAAGAGTCTGCTGAGGACCGATTTCCCAGATACGGCCTAATGCATAACCGTTCACATAAACCAATCCTTTTCCCCATGTCTCGAAGTTCAGGAAAGTATCGCTCGGTTTCTTCACCTGGAATTTAGCACGGTAAACACCCGGAATACGTTGTCCGAGGCGGTCTGTCAATGACTCTATCGGCTGGAACTTCATGCCCTGATAGAATTCATAGGTATCTTCAATGTTGAAAACTTCCCAGTTCTTCAGGTCGCAAACGAAAGGATATCCGTTGATGTCCATAGAGAGTTCTACGTTTTTCGTGATTCCTTTGAAGTCTTTGATGGCACGTCCGAAGTTGATGCGGCCCATGGCTTCTACCAGAATATCAAGTCTGGAGCCTTTGACGCAGGCGGGGAGTACCAATTGCTTTTCACCGTTTCTTCTGTCGAGCTTGCCGATGTATTTCCCGTCTACGAATACCTGTGCATAGTCGTGCGCATCGTTTACTGTGAGGGTAGCGGGTGATTTCAATTCAGGCAGGGTAGTGCGGTAGAGGATGCTTCCGAAGCCTTGGTTATATTCTTCCATGGTGCGGATGTTTTCATCCTTCTTTGCTGCGGGCAGGTTCTCGAACAGTGGTGCCATTTCTGTGAATCTGAAAGCAGGGATGCTGATAGGTTTGATCAGTGCAGGTACTTTCGCCTGTTTCTCACCATCCATGTATTTGGCCATGGCTTCTCTCAACGCCCAATACTTAGGAGTTGTCTGACCGGATTCACTGATAGGCGCATCGTAATCGTAAGACGTCACATCGGGTGCAAAGCCGGGAGAGTTGGCGCCTGCCCAGTGTCCCCAGTTCGTACCTCCATGTGTCATATACAGGCTGAATGAAATGCCTCTTGATAACATATCGTCGATACCTTTGATCATATCTGCGGCAGGACGCGTTTCGTGGTTGGCACCCCATTTGTCGAACCAACCGCTCCAAAATTCAGAACACATCAGAGGGCTGTTGGGACGAAGCTGTTTCAGTTTGGCAAATTGCTGGTCGACGTTGGCGCCTGTACCGAAGTTCATGGTCCAGATCAGGTCATCGAGTCCGTTCAGGGTGAAGTTAGAAGCCCAGTCGCATTGGAACAGAGCGATGTCATTTCCGAAGTTGGCACGTACGATGTCTCTGATTTGGGATACATACCCCTTATCTTCTCCGTAAGATCCATATTCGTTTTCTACCTGTACCATGATGATGGGGCCGCCATTGGCAATCGTCAGGTCTTTCACTTGCTTGGCAACGGCTTCTTCGAACAGAGCTACACGTTCAATGAAGTAAGGATCGGATTCGCGCAGACGCACATCCTTTTTCTTAAGCAGCCACCACGGCAGACCACCCATTTCCCACTCGGCACAAACATACGGTCCGGGGCGGAGGATGACATACATATCATTTTGCTGGCACAGACGGCAGAACTCAGCCAGGTCGTTTTGCTCCGTAAAGTCGTATACACCGGGTTGCGGTTCGTGAGAGTTCCAGAATACATAGAGGCAGACAGTGTTCATACCCAGTGCTTTGCACAACTTGATGCGTTGGTCCCAATAAGGTTTCGGGATGCGCGGGTAGTGCAGTTCGGCGGCTTTAACTACAAATGGTTTGCCGTTTAGCAGGAAAGTTCCTTTGCCGGCTTCAAAACGACCTTGATCGGCAAAGCTGTCGAAGCTCCATTTGTCACGCCAGGGAATGGTGATTTTATCACCTTCGAAGGAGAAAGGAAGCCATACATAACGTGAGTTTTCCAGGTCTTTCTTATTCCAGCGGTCGAACATGGCAATGTACATGTCTTTCTTGCCCATAACTTTCTGCACGTAAGTGCTTTGAGCATAGAAAGTCTTGTCGGCATCTGTTCCGGTACAAGGGTTGCCTATTGTTTTCCATTCACCCATAATGGAATCAGCTACAGCCAGTTCTGCCTGGTTCGGATCCCACCCGGTACAGCCGGAAGAGAGCATGTAGTATTTTCCGTTACGTTTGAAGACGGCGGGGGCTTCGCGGCTTTCCTTGACGAAGTTACGGGTATAGCGTCCGCTCGGTCTCTGATAGTCGTCTGTCAACTCGCTGATGTACAGTGTGGCGTTGTTTTCGGAAGAGTAGAAATGATAAGCGCGGCCGTCGTCATCCACGAATACGGTTTGGTCGCGGCTCATGGCATTGTTAGGACGGAAGCTGCCCAGATAGGTGAATTCTCCGGTAGGGGAGTCACTGACGGCTACTCCGGCACATGCTTTGCTGTAGTCGGCACTTTCTACGTGTGCCCACATCACGAATTTCTTGGTTTTTGGGTTATAAATCACCTTCGGACGTTCCAGTACCTTGCTGGTGTGCAGGTCGTGGCCTTGGTCGTCCTTTACTGCGGGAAGCACTATGCCTTCGAACTTCCAGTTCAGCAGGTCTTTGGATGAATAGCAGCTCACGCCGGTTACATCCGTGCGGTAACACTCCCATGTGGCCCATTCGGGCAGGATGGTTTTACCTTTTTTGTACTCACCGTACCAGTAGTACGTTCCTTCATGGTAGAGGATACCGCCACCATGTGCATTGATGGGGTTACCGTCGGTGTCGTTCCATACTTCACCCGGTACGATGGCATTGTTGGCGGTTACTTGTTTTTGGGCTTGCGCTGTAGCAGCTCCGAACAAACAGGCAACAACTAATGTCATACTCCAGAAAATGTTTCTCATGATTTGAATGGATTATTGTTAGTTTACGAATTAATTTCTGTTGCAAAGATAAGAACGACTTCTCATTTAATGTTCCACAAATAATTCAATATAGGTAGACAGATGTTTCAATTTAATACGATTTATAATTTATATCTTTGTAGTCAGTAAACGAAATTATAGAAAACATTAACATGAAACACTTACAATGGTTATTGGCAACTGCCTGTATGCTTGCGGTTTGTCTGTCTGTCTCTGCTCAAAGTGGCAAGAAAGTAAAAAGTATCTCGCCTGAAAAATGGGTAAAATCGAAAGTCTGGAGTGAAGGCTTGAAGGCGAAGCCCCATTCTTCTACGAATTTAGCGGAATTCAAAGCGCAGTACGAAGCGAATCCGGAACAATGGAAGGCGGCTTTTCGCTGGTTGGCGTCGCACGACCTGACTACTATCGAGAAGGGAAAACATCCGATAGAAGGAACGTCACTTGTGGTTTCTGTTGAAGATAGTAAGAATGAACCGTTAGAGAAACGCACATCCGAATCACACCGCAAACATATAGATTTGCAATATGTGGTGAAAGGAACGGAGCGTTTTGCATTGCTGGACCATGAATCTTCAAAGGCTAATTGCGAATATAGTGAGAAAAAAGATGTTATTCACTATGATTTTGATCCGGAAAAAACTACCTTTATCGACTCTGTTCCCGGTGAGTTTTTCTTGTTCTTCCCGTCCGACTGGCATATTGCAAAGATAGCTACGGATAAGGAAGATCAGGATATAAGGGTGATCGTGATTAAGTTGGATTATATGTGATATACGCGCGTACCTATATATATGGTATATAAGAAATCACTAAAGAATTACCGGAGTATGACCTGCTCCCTACCAACTCCCTGTCAAGTCCGTACCAACTCCGTACCAAGTCCAAGCGTATAGATACGGAGTTGGTACGGACTTGGCAGGGAGTTGAATATGTCCGGTAATGGATAAGACTATTATTTGCTTTGCCGGAATGCAATTGCTTGATCAACCAGAAAATAGAAGAATCTGGCAGATATGCTATCACCAGCTACCGTTAATGCTTCCGGGTGGAATTGCACTCCCCAGATAGGTTTTCCTTCAATGTTTTCAATGGCTTCGGGAATACTGTCCGTAGCCCATGCCGTAATCCGGAAACCGGGTGCCACTTGCTTGACGGCCTGATGATGGTGGGTGTTGGTAAATAGTTGTGTCTCTCCTGTTATCCGTGCCATTTCAGAATCGGGAAGCAAGTTGACTGCATGAGTGGGTACACTACTCGGCTCTTCCTGATTATGTCGCACGGTAGTATCCGGATGTTGGGCTGGAATATCCTGATAGAGTGTGCCACCGAATGCCACATTGATTAATTGTTCGCCCCGGCAGATTCCCAACATGGGTACACCACGTTGCGCTGCAAGGCGGATAAGGGAAATATCATAAACATCACGCAGTGAATCTACCTCTCCCAGTTGCTCGATAGGTTCTTCATTATAATAAGAAGGATGTATATCCGCCCCTCCGATTAAAATAATCCCGTCCAGTCGACTGATGATGTCTACCAGAACTATACTGTCTGTTGTGACTGGTATAAGCATTGGAGTGCCTCCGGTTTGTATGACTGATTCGGTATAAGTCGTTCGTGCAGACGAATAGTCGCTGGGATGTGAACAAGATAGGCCGATAAGTGGTCGTTGCTTGTGAGATGAACTTCCGGATTGACATCCGGTAAATGACAGGAGAATGAGCAGTACAATAGATAATAGTAGTTCTTTCATTGTAAGTTTGGGGGTTAATGATTTTGCTGTAAAGTTAAGAAAATCTTTCTGTTAGTAGTGATGTGTTACATAACATAGTTTAGTAACACTATCGATTTATTGCTTTTCTTTTGATAAATTCATAATTTGCGCCTCACTAAAAGTTAAGGGTATGCGAAGGCATACTGAGTTATTCATTTTAAATCTTATATATCATGAAAGTATATCAGACGAATGAAATTAAGAACATTGCCCTCCTTGGCAATGACGGCTCGGGTAAAACCACTCTCACGGAAGCGCTGCTCTTTGAGAGTGGTATTATAAAACGTCGCGGCAGAATTACTGCCAAGAATACAGTCAGCGATTACTTCCCGGTGGAGCAAGAATATGGCTATTCTGTGTTTTCCACCGTTTTCCATGTGGAGTGGAACGGTAAAAAACTTAATATTATAGATTGTCCGGGAAGTGATGACTTCGTTGGAGCTGCCATGACAGCACTCAATGTTACCGATACTGCAATATTGCTTCTGAATGGCCAATATGGTCCTGAAGTAGGTACCCAAAATCATTTCCGATATACAGAAAAGTTAGGTAAACCGGTGATTTTCCTGGTGAACCAGCTTGACCATGAGAAGTGTGATTATGATATGGTACTTGAGCAGTTGAGGTCTGCTTATGGTTCGAAGGTAGTTCCCGTACAATATCCGTTGGCTACCGGACCGAACTTTAATTCGTTGATTGATGTACTTTTGATGAAAAAATATTCGTGGGGTCCCGAAGGTGGTGCACCTACCATTGAAGATGTTCCTGCAGAGGAAATGGAAAAAGCAACCGAATTGCATAAAGCATTGGTGGAAGCAGCTGCAGAACACGATGAAAGCCTGATGGAGAAATTCTTTGAACAAGAGTCTCTGACGGAAGATGAAATGCGTGAAGGTATCCGTAAGGGACTGGCTTCACGTGGTATGTTCCCTGTATTCTGTGTTTGTGCAGGTAAAGATATGGGTGTGCGCCGTTTGATGGAATTCTTGGGTAATGTGGTTCCGTTTGTAGACGAAATGCCTCCTGTGCATAATACACGCGGTGAAGTTGTGAAACCAGATCCGAATGGCCCTACGTCCCTTTATTTCTTTAAGACCGCTGTTGAACCTCATATCGGTGATGTTCAGTATTTCAAGGTTATGAGCGGTAAAGTGCACGAAGGAGAAGACTTTACGAATGCTGACCGTGGTTCAAAAGAACGTATCGCCCAGATTTACGCTTGTGCAGGTGCCAACCGTATTAAGGTGGAAGAAATGGTGGCTGGTGATATCGGTTGTACTGTGAAATTGAAGGACGTGCATACCGGAAATACACTAAATGGTAAAGGTGCTGAGAACCGCTTTAATTTTATCAAGTATCCGAATTCTAAATATTCTCGTGCTATCAAACCTCTGAATGAATCCGATACGGAGAAAATGATGGTTATCCTTAACCGTATGCGTGAGGAAGATCCGACTTGGGTGATAGAGCAGTCCAAAGAGTTACGTCAGACTATTGTTCACGGACAGGGTGAATTCCACTTGCGTACGCTGAAATGGCGTTTGGAAAATAACGAAAAATTGCAAATCAAATATGAGGAACCGAGAATCCCGTATCGTGAAACTATTACGAAGGCGGCTCGTGCAGACTATCGTCATAAAAAACAATCGGGTGGTGCAGGCCAGTTTGGTGAGGTGCATTTGATTGTAGAGCCTTATTATGAAGGCATGCCGATACCCGATACTTATAGATTCGGCGGACAGGAATTCAAGATCAATGTGAAAGGTACTGAAGAAGTTCCATTGGAATGGGGCGGTAAACTGGTATTTGTTAATAGTATCGTGGGCGGTTCTATTGATGCACGCTTCTTGCCGGCTATTTTGAAAGGTATTATGGCTCGTATGGAACAAGGTCCATTGACGGGTTCATATGCTCGTGATGTGCGTGTAATCGTGTATGATGGTAAGATGCACCCGGTAGATTCCAATGAAATTTCCTTCATGCTGGCTGGTCGTAATGCATTTAGTGAAGCATTCAAGAACGCAGGTCCTAAGATTCTTGAACCTATCTATGATGTGGAAGTATTTGTTCCGTCAGATAGGATGGGTGATGTGATGGGTGACTTGCAAGGACGTCGTGCTATGATTATGGGTATGAGTAGCGAAGCTGGTTATGAAAAGCTGAGTGCTAAAGTTCCTTTGAAAGAGATGTCGTCTTACTCTACAGCCTTGAGTTCTTTGACAGGAGGACGTGCTTCATTTATCATGAAATTTGCCAGTTACGAACTTGTTCCAAGTGATGTACAAGATAAGCTGGTTAAGGAGTTTGAAGCTAAACAAGCCGAAGAATAAAAGAATTCACTTCGTCTGTTTTTATAATTTGTTAAAGCCGTTACTCCCTCAGAACGAGGGGTAATGGCTTTTTTATTAACACTGATTAAGAACATGTGCAAATGTGAATGCGAATAATTAATTTTTTATTAAATTTGCAAACCAAAGAGACTCCTATTTGTTATAATGCTCGTAATGCAACTTAAAAAACTCTTTTCGGTTAATTTACGAGAACTTGCGGTTAAATCAGGTTAATGTGTTAGGAGTGTTAATTAGGGAGTGTTAATTTTGTGACTATGAAGAAGTCAACAATATGGATATTAGGCGTCGTTATGGGGTTATCTTTCCTCAGTCTCTTGTACCTGCAAATCAGTTATATAGAGAAGATGGTAAAGATGCGTAACGAGCAATTTGATGAATCGGTGAAGCGTGGTCTGATGGCAGCTTCCAAAGAAGTGGAGTCCGCGGAGGTTGACCGTTGGTTAAGGGAGGATATCTCCGAGGCAGAAAAGAGAGCGTGGGAATTGACTGCGCAGGGTAAAGCAGTGGTGCAGACACAGCGGTTTACGGCTACATCGCCAGATGGTTCTCAGTATTCAGCTATAGAACTGCAGACGATAACAAATAATCCGTCAGAGCTGCCGCGAGCCATGATTTCGCGTAAGCATGGTGCCAAAACGATACCCAAAACAGCTCGTTCGCATGTCGATTTCGTGAAGAATCGTTATGTATACCAGCGTAACTTGTTGGATGAAGTGGCTTGGCAGATGGTATATACAGCAAGTGACAAACCAATAGAGGAGCGCATCAACTTTAAGAATCTGGATCAGTACTTAAAGTCGGGTTTGGTAGATAACGGAATTGATCTGGCCTATCACTTTAAAGTGATTGACCGGGATGGACGGGAAGTATATCGCTGTTCGGACTATGTAGATGAAGGTAATGAGTATTCTTATTCCCAACCTTTGTTCCTGAACGATCCACCTGCCCGTATGAGTATTGTAAAGATACATTTCCCGGGTAAAAGGGATTATATTTTCGACTCAGTCAACTTTATGATACCGTCGATGATATTCACCTTTGTACTGCTGATAACATTCATCTTCACGATTTATATCGTGTTCCGCCAAAAGAAACTGACGGAGATGAAGAATGACTTTATCAACAATATGACGCATGAATTCAAAACACCGATATCGACGATATCACTGGCAGCGCAGATGTTGAAAGACCCCGCAGTGGGGAAATCGCCTGCTATGTTCCAGCATATATCGACGGTCATCAATGATGAGACGAAACGGTTGAGGTTCCAGGTAGAAAAGGTTCTTCAGATGTCGATGTTCGACAAACAGAAGGCTACCTTGAAAATGAAGGAACTAGATGCCAATGAGTTGATTACAGGTGTTATCAATACATTCACCTTAAAGGTGGAGCGTTATAACGGTAATATAGAGTCGGAACTGAACGCAACAGACCCGGATATATTTGCAGATGAAATGCATCTTACGAATGTGATTTTCAATCTGATGGATAATGCGGTGAAGTATAAGAGACCGGATGCGGATCTGGAATTGAAAGTGAAGACTTGGAATGAACCGGGTAAGCTGATGATTTCTATCCAGGATAACGGTATAGGTATTAAAAAAGAGAATTTGAAAAAGATATTTGAAAAGTTCTACCGCGTGCATACAGGTAATCTGCACGATGTGAAGGGCTTCGGATTAGGGCTTTCTTATGTGAAGAAGATCATAACAGATCACAAGGGAACCATCCGGGCAGAGAGTGAACTAAACGTTGGAACTAAATTTATTATTGCATTACCTTTACTTAAAAATTAATGATATGGACGAGAAACTGCGTATTTTATTGTGCGAAGATGATGAAAATCTTGGCATGCTTTTAAGAGAATATTTACAGGCGAAAGGTTATTCTGCCGAGTTATATCCCGACGGCGAAGCTGGATACAAAGCTTTTCTGAAGAATAAATATGACTTGTGTGTGTTTGACGTAATGATGCCAAAGAAAGATGGTTTCACACTGGCTCAGGAAGTACGTGCTGCAAATGCCGAAATTCCTATCATCTTCCTGACTGCAAAGACACTGAAAGAAGATATTCTAGAAGGCTTTAAGATCGGTGCGGATGATTATATCACCAAGCCATTCAGTATGGAAGAGTTGACATTCAGAATTGAAGCTATCCTGAGACGTGTACGTGGAAAGAAGAACAAAGAGAGTAATATCTACAAGATTGGTATGTTCACTTTCGATACACAGAAGCAGATTTTGTCGACACCTGAAAAGCAAACGAAGCTGACTACTAAAGAGTCTGAACTCTTGGGCTTGCTTTGCGCTCATGCTAATGAAATCCTGCAGCGTGACTTTGCTTTGAAGACGATCTGGATTGATGACAACTATTTCAATGCCCGTAGTATGGACGTGTACATCACGAAGTTGCGTAAACATCTGAAAGAAGATCCTTCTATTGAAATCATCAATATCCACGGAAAAGGATACAAACTGATTACACCGGAGCCGGAAGCTTAATAAACTTCTGCTCTTCACGAAACAAAAAGAGGTTGTGTCAAAACGTTGGCACAACCTTTTTCTATAATTTATCGTCCTGT